>AF_2010_repII_A1DRAFT_10000220_pt1 | contig 11551 bp, 14 predicted proteins | sample AmaForreplicIIA1_FD_9195 | JGI IMG/M metagenome (IMG submission 9195)
TCGAAGCTCTCCAGAATTTGTTTGAAAATTATAATTTGGGCATGAGCTACTTTCGCAGAGCACGAGGTGGAAGGGCTGGGCTCAGGGAATGAGTACAAATCTGGATCGCAAATTGTAAGAAAACCTCGGGACAATGAGGACGAGGTTGAAGGAACCAGTGTAATCCTTCTTTCACATCCTTGCAAATTTGTCTGTTTTTGTAATGAATTTATATAGGCAGAATTGGCATTAAATGCATTTCTAGATGCACGACGAGAAAATCAAGCGACTATATAACTTGAAAAAATCAGCCGAGGACGGCGGCGGACAAGAAAGGATTGACGCGCAGCACTCGAAAGGAAAGTTGACGGCAAGAGAAAGGATCGACCTTCTTCTAGATGCAAACACATTCGTTGAAATAGACAAATATGTCACGCAGCGTACTGAAGATCCTGACACAAGAAAATACTACGGAGATGGAGTTGTTACCGGGTTTGGGTTTGTGAATAATCGACAGGTCTTCGTATACGCGTACGATTTTACAATTTTAGGAGGTTCGTTGGGCGAAATGGCTGGAAGAAAGATCGCCAAGGTGATGGATCATGCATTAAAAGAGGGCGCGCCACTTATAGGTATCATCGACTCGGGCGGGGCAAGAATTCAGGAAGGCGTCATGAGTTTGGATGCATACGGAGACATATTTTTTAGAAATACGATGGCCTCTGGTGTGATTCCTCAGATAACAGCTAGTATGGGACCCTGTGCTGGTGGAGCAGTTTACTCTCCTGCAATGACGGACTTTGTTATCATGGTCGAAAACGTAGGTCAAATGTTTGTAACGGGGCCAGAGGTGGTAAAAGAAGTGCTGAGCCAGGAGGTTTCGTTCGAAGAGCTAGGCGGAGCCAGAACTCACGCTTCGAGATCCGGCGTAGCACACTTCGTCGCGAAAAACGAGTATGATTGCGTAGACAGAATCAAGACATTATTATCTTTTATTCCTCAAAATAATACCGAGGAGGTCCCTGTGACTGCAACGACCGATGATCCTAATAGAGTCGATCCAAACCTGATCAATATTTTGCCTGAAAATCCCTACGAGCAGTACGATATGAAGCAGATAATAAAGTCGGTTGCTGATAACGGAAATTTTGTTGAAGTCCATGAGCTATTTGCCGAAAACATTGTCACCGGATTTATGCGGATGAGTGGTAGGTCTGTTGGAGTTGTGGCTAATCAGCCTATGTACTTGGCNGGGGCGCTGGATATCAACTCATCATGTAAGGCGGCACGTTTTATNCGATTCTGTGACTCATTCAATATCCCAATTGTNACGCTTGTTGATACACCCGGTTATCTTCCAGGTGCGGACCAGGAGCATAATGGGATAATTAGACATGGCAGCAAACTACTCTATGCATACTGCGAAGCTACGGTCCCCAAGATCACCTGTATCATTGGTAAAGCATATGGAGGAGCTTATATCGCGATGGGGAGCAAAAATTTACTCACGGACGTAAATTACGCGTGGCCTACTGCTGAGATTGCTGTTCTTGGACCAGAAGCAGCTATCACCATCATTCATAGGAGAGACTTAAGACAGTCTCCCGATGCGGTCGCTGTAAAAAAGAAACTCGCGAAGGAGTATCGTGACAAGTTTGCTAATCCCTACATAGCAGCAGAGAAAGGGGTAATTGATGCCGTATTAGACCCGATGGAGACTCGGCCAATGATAATCCGAGCTTTGGAAGCTTTTGCAAACAAGAAGGAATCCAGACCTTTGAGAAAACACGGCAATATCAATCTGTAGGATAGGTCGTGGATCATGACTCGCGCGATTTCTAGTATTATGATTGCGAACAGAGGCGAGATAGCCCTGAGGATTATCCGGGCTTGCAATGAGCTCGGAATCAAATCGATCGCCGTTTATTCGGATGAAGATACTAGATCTCTTCACGTGAAAAGGGCTGATGAGGCATATTACATAGGACCCTCATCTGCCAGTGAGAGCTACCTAAATACCGGGAAGATTATTGAGACTGCAACAACGGCGGGAGCGGATGCTATTCACCCCGGTTACGGGTTCCTTTCCGAGAATGAGGACTTTGCAGACACATGCGAGAAGACTGGCATCAATTTCATTGGTCCCAGCAGCAGAGTCATGACTTTGACAGGTGACAAGATGAAGTGTAAGGCGCTGATGAAAAAGGCAAGAATTCCCGTTATTCCAGGCAGTGACGGAAACATAGAGGATGTTGACGAAGCCGAGAAAAACGCCTCTGAATTCGGGTATCCCGTCCTATTAAAATCGGCATTTGGTGGTGGGGGAAGAGGGATCAGGTTAGCGAAAGACAGTAACCAACTAAGGGAAGAATTTGAGATAGCAGCGGCCGAATCAAGGGCTGCATTCGGTAAGTCCGCCTTTATGTCGAAAAATATCTTGAAGGCACAAGGCATATTGAGTTTCAACTTATTCGAGATTCTAGCGGCAATACGAGACACTTATTTGAGCGGGAATGTTCTATCCAACGACGACATCAAAAACTAATTGAACTGTCGCCTTCGCCTGTAGTTACCTCAAGCGTAAGAGAAAGGGTAGGGGAGATCGCGGTGAGGGCAGCTGAAACCGTAGGCTATGAAAATGCCGGAACGGCAGAATTTCTGCGCGATAAAGATGGGAACTTTTATTTTATTGAAATCAACTCCAGACTTCAGGTTGAGCATCCGGTTACAGAAGTTGTGACAGGGGTAGATCTTGTGAAGCTGCAAATTTCTATAGCACAGGACAACGAAATTTCGTTTCAGCAACGTGACCTCAAGATGCACGGGTGTGCTATAGAATGCCGGGTTAATGCTGAGGATCCCTTTTACGACTTTGCCCCTTCTGTTGGCATAGTTGGCCAGTGCACTCTCCCATATGGTCCAGGAATTAGAGTTGATAGTTACCTATATCCTGGGTGCAGTATATCGGGCTATTACGACTCGTTAATCGCTAAGCTGATATCGTGGGGTCAGACTCCTAATGAAGCCCGTCTAAGGATGAAGAATGCTTTGAGAGAGTTTACCGTTGAAGGCATTAACACTACAGTTCCTTTATATGAAACAATAATGAATCATGATGGATTCATAAATGGAGAATTATCTACGGATTATATCGACAGATTCCACATATTAGACGTTATGCGGACAGACTATCGGGAGATATGTAAAAGAAACGCCTCGTCTGCTGCCGCAGCCACACTTTTACAATCAGAATTCATCAAGAGAACAGGAGGCGATCTACCGCCCGCTAGCAAGCCAGATAGGAAGCCATCTACTTGGAAAAATCTCGGATGGATCAGCGGTGGAGTTTAGATTAGCTGAAACTCAAGAGGAATTGGAAGGACGGGTAGTTCGCACTCTTCCAAACGGAGAGATTATCGTGGAAATAAATGGAAAAGAACACTTGGTCAGGTTAGTGAAGTTGGCTACCGACGAAATTGAATTCTTATTTGAAAATTCATTTCATCATGCAAAAGTCGTTCGGTCCAATAGCTCTGAAACGGTTATGTTACTAGATGGGCACACTTTTACAATGAAAAAACACTTCAAGTTTGAAAAGTTTCTTTACAAGACCTTGTCTTCCGCGATATCCGCCGCTGAAAATAACAACCTAACAAGTCAAATTCCAGGCAGGGTCGTGAACATCTTGGTAAACCCAGGTAACAGTGTGAAGGCGGGCGATTCTGTAATAATACTCGAATCCATGAAAATGCAAGTAGCAATAAAGGCTCATAAAGACGGCACTGTTCGAGATATCAAAGTCAAGAAAGGAACTACAGTTGCACGGAACGATGTCGTCGCGATAATCGAATAATTACTCGTTAAGCGCCCGCTGGCTCACTTTGAGGTACCACAAAGTGAAACGGCGAAACTCTTCTGAGTTCATCAACTACCTTTGATAAGATCGAAACAACCTGATCGATCTCCTCTTTAGTGTTTTGGGTACCGACGGTTAAGCGAAGAGATCCGCTTAGTTCTGAGTGCGATAATTTCATAGCCTTAAGCACATGCGATGGTCTTTGACGCTTCGAGGAACAAGCCGATCCGGTCGATGCTGAAACTCCCATCTCATCGAGCTTCATGATCAGGTCCTCGCCTTTGACACCGAAGAATGTGAAGTGTGCATTGTTCGCAATCCTATTGTCAGTAGAGCCATTAAGACGACAGTTAGGGATTTCCGCCAGCACCCTTCGTACAAGATATTCTCTAAGAGCCAAAACTTCGGTCTGGTAGATTAGTAACCTTTCCCTCGCGAGTTCACAAGCGGTTCCAAATCCTACTATTCCTGGTACGTTTTCGGTACCGGATCTCAGCGCAAATTCCTGCCCGCCACCGTGAGTAAAGGTAGGGAGTTTCAAGCCGTTCCGTGTATACAGAGCTCCGACTCCCTTTGGGCCGCCAATCTTATGGGATGACATGGATAGTAGATCCACTCCTAGATAATTGACGTCGATGGGAATTTTTCCAACCGCCTGAACAGCGTCACAGTGGAATAGACCTTCGTAATTGTGAACTATGCGTACAAGTTCGCTTATCGGTTGAATCGTACCTACTTCATTATTACAAAACATTATACTCGCGAACGCCGTTCTCCCAGGTTTCATTGCTTTTTTAAGAGAATGCGCTTCAATCTCTGCTCGATTCGTAACAGGCAGATAAGTCACATCGAAGCCGTTTTTTTCCAAATACTTGAAAGAGTCTAGAATTGATTCATGTTCTATAGAACTAGTTATGATATGATCTTTTTCTGGACTCCTCAATCGAACCAATTCCGCAATCCCCTTGACCGCAAGATTATTCGCCTCAGTTCCCCCGGATGTGAATATTACTTCGTTCGCATTACAGCCAATGAGAGAAGAAACGGATCTCCTAGCTTTCTGAATTGCTCGCATTGCTGTTCTACCAAACATGTGTAGTGAAGATGGGTTGCCGTAGTGTTCTTTCAGGTACGGCAGCATCTCTCTTAAAACCTCGTCGAGAATAGGAGTTGATGCAGCGTTATCTAAGTAAATCGGAATGCCGCTGAATGGGGGCATGTCAGCTTGGAATCATAACGAGGTTTCGGCCACGGTATCCTCCAGCATCGATCGAGACGTACTTGAACCCTAGTTGCTTCAAGAGTGTGTCCAAATTTTCTAATTTCGAAACTTCGAACAAGAGAGGCATCTCTTCTCGGGGTACTTCGATTCTTGCGATATCCCCGTGATCTCTAACTCGCACCTGCTTCACACTAAACAATCCTTTTAAAATACTCTCAGATTTTTCAATCCTCGCAATTTTTTCGTACGTAATAGTTGTGCCTCGAGGAATGCGGGATGCTAGACAAGAGTTTGAAGGCTTATCGTATACTGAAAGGTTAAAGTTCTTGGCGATCATCCGTATCTGAGCTTTGGATATAGACAATTCCACCATAGGACTTCTCACGTTGTATTTCTCAAATGCCTTGATTCCGGGCCGATCATCACAGAGGTCATCCAAATGCGTTCCGTCTACGATTAGATCCGTATTCAATTCTATTGCCTGTTCCGAGAGTCTTCGTCCTAACTCCTTCCTACAATGGTAGCATCTTAGTTGATCATTCTTTGCGAAGTCTGAATATTTTATCTCATCGTATTCGATCAATTTATGGGTAATGCCGATCTCCTGTGCAATGGCAAGAGAGGAGGACAGCTCTTCCTGAGAGAGCGTCCTGTAATTTGCAGTGATAGCTATCGCCTTGTTCCCTAAAGCTTTTCGCGCTGCCAACGCCACTACTGCACTATCTACTCCACCAGACAAGGCAACAATTGCTGCAGTACCGTTTTTTGAAAACCAATGCAACAGTTCTTGAAAACGATCAGATTCCCTTGACATCCTCTAGATCCCATTTGTTTTGTACTTGGACATTTACTAGCTCTTGCGTTCTCTTCAGTGAAAGCCCTGTACTTGAAGCAATTGTCTTGAGGTCATCTAACTCCGGCTTGACACCCAAGACGACAGAATTCAANCCACGGTTAATCTTAACGCGCACATTGAAATGTTGATCTAGAATAGTAANGGGGACGGTCACAATACTCCTTGGCAGNATAATTCTTCGGATCTCTTGAAATCTAGCACCCANAGTGCCCGTNTCTTTAAAGAGCATTTCCAAGACGGCGTTTAGGTCNATGCGATCACATATAATTCTAATTAAATAAGTGGGGCGATTTTTCTTAGTCAATCCNGGNACTACCATAACATCCTTCACGATCCCTCCGGATAATACATCTATCAAATTTCCAATTACTTCTCCGGATACATCATCCACCGAAGTTTCTATTAGACAACTACTATCTTCATAGGTTTCATCTGCAATTGACGATGAGACCCCAATAATGAATCTCAAGATGTTAGGAAGTTCTTGGATTACCCTTTGTCCTGTTCCGTACCCTATCTTCATAGGCGTGAATGTTGGGTAATGCGTTATAGTTTCGGACGCCAGATTAACTAAGAGAGCAGCTCCAGTAGGGGTCGTTAGTTCTTCATTTGCCTGACCACCTTCTAGGATAAAATGCCTACCCTTGAAAATCTCCAAGATTGCGTTTGTAGGATTTGGAACCCTTCCGTGAGATAACGCTATAGTTCCTCCTCCTACGGCTACTTTAGTAGATAAAATCCTTGTCTCGAATAACCTCAAATCTTGTAAAGCTGTTGCACAGCCGATAAGGTCCACAAAAGTGTCGATGCTAGATGTTTCTTCCAGAAAAACAGAATCAATCTCTTCTCCATGAATTAGAGCCTCAGCTACTATCATGGTTTTCAAGGATTCCAATGCCAACACTTTGGCGCGCTGTTCTAGATCCAATGTATTGCAACAAGAGGCGAGTGATCGATACATCTCTGTTCCCCGGCGTTTATGACTCTTGTCGCTGAAGTCTAGTCGCAGACCTGTGGCCGAGAATCCATGAGTTACTGATCTAAGGAAGCTAGCGTTCTTTATAGTGCTACCACTCAAGAAATTTTGGGATATAAAAATCGCGTCTAGGATCTTCTTTTCGTTAGCTCCTGCGTTCACTAGGCTAGCTAGTAACATATCTCCAGAAATCCCTGAAAGTTGGGCATCGATTATTGCAATCTTCGTCACAGATGTGGAATCGTTGCGGTGTCAATATATTACTTGTCTCCTAAGTCTTCGGCGTTCATTATGCTTGAGAGTTGCGAAGACTTCCAAAAGTTTTAACTATGCACCTTCTCTTTTCTTTAGGAATGACTATAACCGTGATTGGCTCAGGAAAGGTGGGAGCCTCAATTGCCTTGAACTGTTGTCTGCGGGACCTGGATGATGTGCGATTGATCGATATTATTCCGGGTCTACCTCAAGGGGAAGCCATGGACATAAATCATCAACTTTCCGAAATGGGAATAGATTCCTCGGTACGAGGTCTAATGGCTATGGTGACATGAATGGCTCACGCATCGTAGTACTCGTAGCCGGAGTGGGAAGAAAACCTGGCATGAGTAGGATGGATCTTCTACACACTAACGCAAATATTGTAAGGGATGTTTCGCTAAAAGTTGCTTCCTATGCTAAAAATTGTTTATTGATAGTAGTAACCAATCCTCTTGATCCAATGACTTATCTTGCATTGAAAACGACTGGCATGAATAAGAATAAAGTTATGGGAATGGGCAGCTTACTGGACGTATCAAGATTTAAGAGCTTTATAAGAGAAGGAATCAACGTATCGAGAGGATCAATTCAGGCGATGGTGATAGGCGAACACGGAGAAAATATGCTGCCGTTGACAAGGTTTTCATCCGTCAGTGGCGTTCCATTGACAGAATTTGTCAGCCCAGAAGTGCAGGCTCAAATTTTCGAAAACACCCGAAAAGTCGCGGCTGAAGTGATCGCATTAAAAGGCGCTACAATATATGCTCCGGGTAATGCAGTCGCGACGATGGCCGAGGCTATAATTAAAGACAAGAAACAAGTTATTCCGGTATCAGCCCTCCTGGAAGGTGAATATGGAGCAACAAATATCTGTATTGGCGTCCCGGCTATCATTGGCGAAAACGGCATAGAACGGATAATTGAGCTACAACTAAATTCGACCGAGCAGGAGATTTTTCTTAAAGGCGTTACTAGCGTTGGTGGAGCGGTAAAAGAAATCTTGGCGTAAATTTTTATTGGCACGGTACCTTTCATTAGAAACGAATGGATCTAAGGATGATTTTAGAAAAATATGCAAAAGGAGAACTTTCTCTAAACGATGTACACAGCCAGATCTCAGTCCATTCAGTAGAATACGTGGGAGACAATCTTGCTAGGTTGGATAGCGGCAGAGAAATCAGACGTGGCGTCCCTGAAGTAATCTTTGGAGAGGGGAAGCAATCAAGAGACATCATAAAAATTGTGTTTGCCGCGTTAAAGAAACAGAAGAACGTGCTCGTGAGCAGAGTAGCTGATAAGGAATTACATAACGTTTGCAGGATTCTAAAAAGCAAGAACCTACGTATTGAAGTAGGAAAAAGGAGTACTACAATTCTGATCGAGACGGGAAACACCAAACGGGAACCTATCGGCATGATAGGAATTTTGTCTGCAGGTACCTCAGACATAGGCGTGGCGGAGGAAGCAAGGTTAATGGCAAAAGCTATGGGTTGCGACACATCTGTATATTATGATGTTGGTATCGCCGGGCTACACAGACTCCTCGATGCTATGCACGAAATGATCGAGTTAGACGTTGGCGCAATAATCGTAGTAGCCGGGATGGAAGGTGCTCTAGCATCAGTGGTATCCTCCATCACGAGCGTGCCGGTAATCGGTGTCCCAACCTCCGTAGGCTACGGGTTCGGATCAGGTGGAATTGCGGCTCTTTCATGCATGCTTCAAAGCTGCACATTTGGTCTTGCGGTTGTAAACATAGACAATGGCGTTGGGGCCGGAGCGTTTGCGGCACTCATCGCCAAAAGAGTAGGGCGGAATTGTGTATCACGCAGTCGTACTCCGATTTTGGACACAAAAGAGAAAGATCTTTCGTTGATAAAACGTTTATAAGTGCATCCACCAGTCGTCTTATAATCGTTAGCGATCGAGGAAAAGTAAATAATGATTTATGCTGCCGATCTTCGGAGGAATAGGGAAAATCGAACGAATTACCGTAAAAGGGCAGCGATGCTTCTGGGCAGGCAATGTTTTGTCTCGATAACTGTTAGCAATCAAAATGTCAAAGCACAGGTTTTAAAACCTTCAGCGCAAGGGGACAAAGTAGTCTCCTCTACTTCTAGTAAAGAACTTGTGAAATTTGGTTGGAAGGGGTCAATGAAAAGTATCCCTTCATGCTACTTGACGGGGTTGCTGTTGGGAATAAAAACGCTTGGGGAGGGTATTACTAGTCTGATTCTTTATACCGGTAAAGGCTCTTTTACTACAAGAGTTGCAGCGTGTCTGAAGGGGATGATCGATGCTGGGCTTCGTATCCCTGTGTCTGAAGCCTCCTTGCCAAACAAGGAGCGGTTAACAGGTAGCCATATTGCTCAATACGCTGCTCTGTTAAAGCAGGAAGGAGAGAGATATAGATCGCAGTTTTCTTTCCTGATGAAAAATGACTTCCTTCCCGAGAAGTATCCTAATTATTTCGAAGACGTAAAGAGCAGGATTATTAGTTCTGGTGCTATTGTTGCGAATAACATAGCAAATAATACGACGACTACTACTAACACCACCAACACTAATACTATCACTACTACCCATAGTACTGGTACTACAGATGAGACTGGCTTTACTTGATGAAGTGACTACTGGAAGATTGAGAGATGAGTCGAATCCCTAGACAGCAAGGACAGGAAAGAGAATGGCAGCCACGCACCAGTCTCGGTTCTCTCGTCTTTAGCGGCAAAATTAATTCAATGGATGAAATTTTTGAAAATGGGATGAGAATTCAAGAGTCAGAGATCGTCAAACATTTGATCCCGGATATCAAGAGCCAGGTTATCCACGTAGGAATCGTGCAGAAACAGACGGATGCAGGTGAGATGACGCGCTTTGATTCCTTAGTTGCTTGTGGAAATGAGGGGGGTTGGTTCGGGGTAGGAACGGGGAAGGCCTCACAAATGCGCGTAGCGATAGAGAAGGCTACTATGGCAGGATATCTTAATATCATTCCAGTAAAGTTAGGATGCGGCAGTTGGGAATGTAGATGCAATCTGCTTCATTCCATACCATTCAAAGTAACAGGAAAAGCAGGAAGCGTAACAATAGAAATTATACCCGGACCTCGCGGCTTGAGCCTTGTAGCAGGAGAAAACATTAAGGGCCTCTTAAAGCTGGCGGGGATAAAGGATGCTTGGACAAGGTCATTTGGTTCCACTAGCACGATGTTTTCAACTGCGAAGGCAATATTCACTGCACTTCGAAGTACATACGTCACGGGCTGATGTAGATTGGTATACCTTGTAGTTAGGATACGGGGAAAAGTCAATATCCCAGAGTCTTCAAAGGCAACCTTAACCCATTTGAACCTCGACAAGAAATTCCGTGCTACTTTCATACCGGAGAATCGACATTCGTTAGGCATGCTTAGGAGAGTAAAAGAATCGGTCGCATGGACATCTGCAGAACCCGGATTNGTCAAAGAGTTGTTGGAAAANAAAGGAAGAAAGGCTGGCTCCTCTGATTGGTCGAAAGAATACAAGAGCATCGAAGAACTTGCGTCTGCAATCTCGAACAACAAAGTGACAATGTCCAAAATCCATGGTATCAAACCCTGGTTTGCATTGAATCCACCACGAGGAGGTTTTAAACGAAAAACGAAGAAACAGTATGGTGAAGGGGGAATTCTCGGAGAGGACAAAGAGTTGATGGATATTGCTAGGAGGATGCTTTAGACTGCAGCAAGACTTAATTAAGGTAATTTTGATCATGAAGACTGGTTCGCGTTTCAGATGTAAACAAATCAATGGGGCGCATTAATCATTATGGCTACGAGGTTGAGGAAAAGTAGAAGACAAAGGGGGACTCGCTATTGTGGCTGGGGACAGATCGGCCAGCACAGACAATCCGGCAGTAGAGGCGGTACCGGAGAGGCAGGAAAGCACAAACATTTTTGGATCAGAACGGTCAAGGAAGAACCAAGCCACTTTGGTCATGATGCTTTCCACTCGTTAAATCAGAATGCTGTGCGCACTTGGCTGAACGTTCGCGACCTGTCTGCCATTTTCGCTCAGCACGCAAAGGTTAATGAAAAGGATACTATACCTACCCTTGATCTCACATCCCTGGGCTACGACAAATTGCTGGGAGGCGGAAAATTTAAGGGCGCTGTTAGGGTAAAAGTAGAAAGATATTCTGAGAGGGCTAGACAAAAAATAGAGGAATTTGGTGGTGAGGTGTTGTCACATAACTAGGACAATAGAAAGTGATAAAGAGGGCATTTTCAGACGGGTTATAAAAAAGGTTTCTGGGTATATACCTCAAGTGGAGAAACCTAAGAAAAAGATAACTCTTACGGAGAAGTTTGTGTGGAGCGGCATAGCTGTTTTTGCGTATCTAATAATGGGTCAGATACCTCTG
>AF_2010_repII_A1DRAFT_10000221_pt1 | contig 11540 bp, 10 predicted proteins | sample AmaForreplicIIA1_FD_9195 | JGI IMG/M metagenome (IMG submission 9195)
CATAGTTCAAAGACATGCCCAATAGCTTATCGGTTCTAATCCACCTTTCACTAAATCTTTGAATTACCTTCTTGCAAGATTCTACGATTTTCTCTAATCCCACTCGGCTTACATTTTCCATCTTGCTTCCTGTTAATCCTAATTCCTTTTCCGCCTGCAACTCGACAGGCAACCCTTGTGTGTCCCAACCTGCTCTGAAGAGAACCTTAGTTTTTTGAAGGGTCTTAAATCGATACCATAGATCCTTGATTATTCGACCTCGTAAGTGCCCCACATGCGGTTCTCCATTCAATGTCGGCGGTCCCTCAATAAACGCGACCACTTTCTTATGGTCTGATAGTTCATTTTCTAGAAGAGGCCTTAGGTCTACTTTTTCAAGATAGCGACGAATCTCATCTTCTATATCCTTTGCATTGTATTTCCCTGGTAGATCCACCTGCACGGAAGGCAATGTCCCGGCTGGGGTTTATGTTTTTTGTTGTCCAAGATGCAATAAGAATATATTCTATATATTGCGCGGTAAGTAATGAATTTGAAGTACGGGGAAATACTGAAGCCTGGTAGGAATCCACCGGAAGAAATCAATGTGATAATAGAAATCCCTAAGGGCAGCAGCGTAAAGTACGAATTGGATAAGGACAGTGGACTGATATTCGTGGATAGAATGTTATTGAGTGCAATGTATTATCCATGCAATTACGGTTTCATTCCTCAGACGAAAGAAGATGATGAAGATCCTGTCGACGTACTCGTACTTGGTAACGTGCCTATAGTCCCGAAGGCAGTAATAAGAGCACGCCCAATTGGTGTTCTTCTTACTGAGGATGAGAAAGGTAATGATTCGAAGATCATAGCCACCGCCCTGAACGATGTAGACCCCAGTTTTTCACAAGTTAACGATGTCGAGGATATCCCTGATCATGTGCGTAATCAAATCACCCACTTTTTTGAACACTATAAGGAACTAGAAGAGGGAAAATATGTGAGAATTGTGGGCTGGAAAAACAGGGAATTCGCAAAGGAGAAAATTGTTAAAGCCATGAATACGTTCTATACAGCGGCTTAGAGCAGGTAGACTAATCACATTGGAAGAAATGTATTGTTTACACTTTGGATCAGAAGTGAGTTTTAACACAAATTAAAGCGCTTTGTATTGATCGCTCCATCTCATATAAGCCCTGATCATGTCGACACTCACACTTGGTTTTCTTATCTTAAATATTTCCTTAAAGTCGGACGTCTTGACAGCTCGCGGATTGGATTGAGAATCCAGTGCCTTGCCACTTTCAAATAGCTCGGTGACCACCCTTAGCTGAGCGGACTGGCATATGTCTTTGATGTCACTTGCGCTATGTCCTTCTCCTAGCTTGGCGAGGTCTTCACACTTCAACGAAGACTCCTTTTTCAAAGCGGAAGTGTATTGATTAAATAGATCCGCCCTCGACGCGTGGTCAGGAAGGGTTACGTAGATCCTTTTTTGGAATCGCCTTAGGAATCCAGCTTCCAAGCTCCATGGTTTATTTGTTGCTCCTATCACGTACAATAGAGATTCTCTTGATTTGCTATTTATCCCGTCCATTTCGGTAAGAAATTGATTTTTTACTCTAACTTCGCCGCCAACTTCTCCGTTCCGGGTTCCGAGAAGAGAATCTATCTCGTCTACAAAAAGTAGTACCGGAATGTTTTCATTTTCGTTCAGCTTGCGCGCCATTATAAACAACTTAGACACGTTTTTTTCTGCCTCCCCCAGCCATTTGCTCATCATAGATGCTGCATCAACATTGATGAAATAACCTTCGATTTCTGCAGCCGCGGCGGCACCGATTAACGTCTTTCCACACCCCGGAGGACCGTAGAGTAATATCCCCCTTGGCCATCCGAGTGGGAATAAATCCGCTCTCTTCGTGGGATAAACGATTGACTCTCTTATTGCTCGTTTTGCGTCATCCTGTCCAATTACTTCATTCCAGCGGACAGTTGGTTTTTCCTTCATCACGAGACCTTCAAGAGCGCCGTCCAGATACTCAGGATTAGTCCTATCTGACTGTCCACTGTTCCCGGTGTAACCACCTGGTTTGGTCGTTCGGTTTATCCCAGAGACTTCGTCTGGCTTAGTAGTGCTACTTTGATCAAGGTTTGGCAACGTTCTCAGGGCCTCAATTCTATTCTGATATGCTCCCGCCCTCTCAATATAGATCTTGTTTAGCTTATACTCTGGAAAGACCTGAACGAGCTTTACTAGAGACTCAACTGCTCGTTGGTAAGACTTTATGGCCATTCCACGCGATCCTTGAGAATCTAATCTGATTGCTTCTGCGGCATATTTGCTTGCGCTGTTCTCTAATTCTTGGGGAGCAAGGCTCATGCTAAATACCGCTTGATGAAAGTTGAAATACCGTTTGAATTACTAGGATGTAAATGTATATTGCGTAAGAAACAAAAAATTTTGCACTATAAGTATTATTCTAACGACCTGGAAAGTCTGATTGCCCCATCCGCTATTTAGTCTTGGATATGTACTTGCGAATAATAGTATACAAGCTTCAAAAAGTGTCTAAGACTTGCCGGAAACGACTAGCTTCGATGATTTCAATTAACAGCCGATTGATTGAAAAACACGTGTCTCTATCTTTATATTCTGTTTATCGATGCCTCAGACATCAAATGCAATGCTGTTTCATTTGCTGTTTTAAAATTTATTGTATAGCCCCCTAGTTGGGCCGCATCCACTAAGACTACTTTCAGCATTTCACAAAGATAACTTAACTCTTGACTAGCTTCAGGGAAACAGGAAGTCAGTGGAAAACGAATATTCTTGATTATCAGAATTGCGGGGCACAGCACAATGACTATATCCCCTAAGTCTGATACATTCCTCAATTGACTGGCCAGCCTTTCAAGTAATATTTTGGATACTTGTATGACCGGGACTTGTTTTCGAGTTGGCAAGAATCTCGGAACGTGTGAATCAGAATGGTGAACAGCATTAATTTTGTTATGTTCACTGATTTTGTTCGTATGATTTATTGCCTGAGGCATTATTCGATCAATCTGCGTGATCAACTCGTTAATATGGTTTCGAATTGCTTCGACTCTTGGTTTCAACGACACGTCGTATCTTAAGAACTGCCCCTTGATGTTTTTTTCTGGCCATGATTCTGATATCACCCATTTTGAACTAGATTCCATCCGAATATCCAGTTATCGAATCGAACAAAGCCCTTAATACCATCTTTGTAGTGAAAAAAATTGTAACTACGGCTACATTCTAACAAAGTAACAGCTCAGTATTTTTTTTAATTTTGATTCAATGTATTTAACTATTATCTTTACCTTCGGACATCGTCACAATTTCTTGAAAGTTTCTATGCATTCAACCCATAATGCCAACGATCTTGTTAGCAGTTTAGAAGAATTCGGTCTTTCAAGGTACGAAGCTGGTGCATATCTTACGATGATTCGTAAAGGCTCACTCGCAGCTAGTGAGATCTCCTACTATGCGAACTTGCCTCGTACAAAGGTCTATTCCACTTTGAAGAAACTGGAAAAAAAAAGACTATCGGTAGTTTCCCAGTCCAAGCCTCTAATTTGCAGTGCTATCTCTCCTGATGAGGCATTTAAAGACATAGTTAAGCTATACGAACGCCGGTTCAGGAATATGAAAAGGGTTGTGGATAAGCTTCAGAAGATTAGTGAGGAACAAAAACCCAGAGCGTCAGAGGAAAAAAGGTACTACATCCTAGATCCCAATTCTACTCTAGACAAAATGAAGAATCTAATCTCTAATTCAAAAACTTCCGTCTCAGCACTTCTGGATGCTTGGGGGGTAAGAATGTTCTCCCAATGTAAGTTATCGTTCATTAAAGCGGTCACGAACGGTGTAAAAATTAGGCTTTTAATAACAAATCATTGCATTGGAAACGAGAGTCTAGCTTCGATTCCAGATGATGTCGAACTAAAAACTGGAAACGTGTCCACGAATGTTCTATTTATTGATTCTAATAATATGATGGTTGTGGATAGCAGTAACGGCAAGGGAGCTCTTTTCACATCAATCGATATATTCGGTTTTTCGCAATTACGGAATTTTGATGCGGCATGGAACAATGCCCAGGAGCTGAGGCAGATTGCTGATATCGAACCCAGTATAGCACTTAAAGCTAAAAAACTGGTCAATATTTTGGAGAATTCGAATATCTTTGACAATATCTCTGTAAATTCAGATCATCCAACAGCCGCTCTCGTATCATCAACAGATAAATTTGGCATCGAGATAGGAAGGACAGGCATCGATGAGATGTTGACCATTATTGATTGCGCATTGCGGATCAGCTGTTCTGGTGATTTAACTCATGACAAGATCAATAATATTCTGAGTCTGCGATCAAAAATTGATGGTGAATATGTTTCACGTTGGGCATTATTTCTCGCTTCGTACCTCAGATATTTAGGTAATGACCCGAAGATAATACGAAACTTAAAACATGATGGAGAGGAAGATATTGTCCACATAAAGCTCTCAAATCCAATCTCTTAGGTATAGGGAATATTATTCCTAACGTATCTCGCGTATATCCTTAAATCGTCGCATTACTCTCGATCCACAGACGGTACAGATCCGAGTGTAAGGTTTGTACGCACGGCCACATGCGTTGCAAAATCCAATCCACTTTCTTAGCTTGCCAATTCCCCTAAAAGCAATTGTCTTGATCGGAATTTTCAGGAAGGCTGAGATATTCCCTATCGCATAGTCATCTGAAATTAGAGTTTTCTTAAGCTGTAGCGCGAGAGCAATTATGGAAATATCTGCTATTGAAAGTTCTTGAATATCTCCTGTCATTTTTGCCGTGTCTATCACTCTACTCAGTGAGCTTTCTTCGGGTTCTAATATTGTTAAATTGCCCGAATCAATTAGAGCATCGAGTGCAGCGTAAGCTTGTCGTATGTGTTTGACTTCTTCATAGACGGCTTTAGTGGAGTAGCATTTCCTAGAAGACTGGAACGGAATCCCAGCATAAAAAGCACTGGCATCTAGAACCAACTCACTAGAATCCGAGCCTGTCAAATTGCCTTATACCTCTCGTCCGTATACGGATAAACTCCGCATCATGCGGATGTCGAGTAATTGTTAAGCGTTCACGGGCAGCAACGTTAAATACCTCTTGTCCGTCAATCACTAAGCTCATATCATGACTGCTTTCGAGTTCGACTTTGTCAAGGGGCAACACAAGGTTAGGCATTTTGTTTAATGGCGCGATAGGGCAAAGCAGCAACGTTTCTAATTTTTCGTACAAAACTGGACCCCCTACTGAGAAGGAATGCCCCGTCGACCCGGTTGGAGTGGAGATTATAATTCCATCCATTCTGTGATCTATTACATCGTCTAAGAGCTTAATCGACAGCATTGGAGTTCTCGTTAAATTTGTTCTTGTCAGGACTATGTCATTTAGTGCGGGCGGAAAGGTGGTGTTACCCTCAGACACTTGTATTCTTATGCGAGCTTCACGAAAATACTTTCCTAAAAGTAAAGAATTGATAGATTCGTCCAAGGAAGTGATACCTTTTTCAGACAAGACGCCCCTGTTGCCGCCTACATTAATACTAAACAATGGTGTCTTGTAGGGGATAAATCTAAAGGCTCTCAATGTTGTGCCATCGCCTCCTACCGCGAATGCTAGATCAAGGTTAAGCCTCCTGAGATCTTCGAGCTTGACCTGCCGACTATTTTCAATCGCCAATGGTTCAACAGCATATGCGACCACATTTTTAGGTCCTAGGATTCTTGTAATTCTTGCAGCTGCCTCTTCAGCCTCTTTACTATCAGCTTTTGTGATTATGGCTATAGTTTTTATCTCTTCAGCCATTTATCGAGCGACACATGTACCTCCATATGCTCTTAAATGCATTTGGAGGTTAATCGCGTCATGTAATATCCTAAGAAATTCTTGTACCGAAGATCTTGTGCCATAGTATTATCGGCCACACGATTAAATAGCACTTGTTTTGAGAAATTTCAAGTATGAATGGGGCCGATAGCTCAGCTTGGCGGAGCGTTCGACTGATAATCGAAAGGTCGAGGGTTCAACTCCCTTTCGGCCCATCATTTATCTGGGTTCTATGCAGAATTTCTGTAAATACGCTTGAAGAGGGAATGGCAGGAGAGTTGATCGAGACACGTGGACGGCACTCTTGACCACTTAACAAGATACAGTCTGTCCCAAAAACATAAATCCACCATACGTCACAGAATTCCACGACTAAAGTCCTAAAGTGGAGTCTCGCACCAGCAAAGACCCAAATTGATGAATTCGCCAACAACTCTAAAACGGTAGAAATAAAATAAGAATACGAGGGTTGGAAGTACGTAAGTTGACCCTTGAAGTCAAAGAATATTAAGCAACTTTCTAGACATCAAATCTGTGAACTTCTTACCCCATTTTATAATTGACTTTATCGTGAAAGTAAAGCAGTGCAGCAGGACGTTGGAACATATCATCCATCAGTTGAAATACTCAAAAAAATGGAGAATATGGTTTCTTTTTGGAGGATCGATTCAGCAGTTTGTCAGCTGTCTGTTGTTGGGATCGACAGTCGAAACTGGAAGAACATCGGTTCCAATTACCGCCTATGATTATTCAGTTGGTTCTGGCTCTAGAATAGGGAACGCGACCGCTGCTAGTGCCGCTGACATCAAGACAGTCGTGATGCCTCGTAAGTCATCTCCAAAGATCGCCATTCTCTTGTACTATGCCTGTCGTGCGGAGAACTTCTCTATACATTGAAGGACTAAGATTAGGCGCTAGTAACGTCATAACGTGATCATCGCTAAAGTGTGCAGTGCTCACACCTCATAAAGAGTGCCGCCACCAGTCGGGTGGTACCCCTCACACTGGTGACGCTGGCTATACTACCAATCATACTAGTATTGCAGGTTTTGAATCGTTCACTAATAGTAATATCCCTTGCCACTCGATCTCGGCTTGCTACCGACCGTAATAGATGGTGTCATTAGGAGTCGAATATTTTTAGGAATTTACAGACATCACCCTCAGCTAATCCAAATGAGTGGCTCTTACGAGATTGAAACTGAATGATTTTGTCGAGTCGGTGTTATAAGAGCGGAGAGAGATTCAGCTTCTCCAACAGCAATCGCCCGCACCTGAGGATGATCTGTGGCAGAGTTGAGCTCTACTACGAACATCACTTCACCTGAGTATAGTCGATCCGACCTGGGAACGCTTATCTAACCTTTCTAGTTGATATAGTCCTCGTGCCCCTAGAAAGTTTAGGAGAATTTGTCGAAATCCTGGATAGAGCTGGTGAACTGAAGCGGGTAAAGATTCCGGTGAATCCCAATTTAGAGATTGCGGAAATCATGCGCCGAATGATGTACGCGGGAAACCAACCTGCGATTTTTTTTGAGAAAGTCCATGGTTCTGATATTCCCGTCCTAGGAAATGCATTTGGAACATCAAGCGATTACAAATTGCATTGGAGCTGGAAGACTTTATCGAAATAGGAAATCGCATTGTAGATTTAACAAAGCTCAAGGTTCCTTCAGGGATGCTAGATAAGCTTAAAATGTTGCCTAAGCTCTCGGAAATATCTGATTATAATCCTAGGCAGATAGAGTCAGGACCTATCAAAGAAATAGTTCAAAAACAGGAAGCTAACCTGAATTCTCTACCAATTTTGAAATCATTTCCGAACGACGCAGGCAAATTTATAACCTTAGGCCTAGTTGTGACAAAACACCCTGAAACCGAAATCAGAAATCTAGGGGTTTATAGAATTCAGGTCATCGGAGAAAAGAAAGCTCTAATTCATTGGCAAGTACATAAACGCGGAGCATTACATGCTGAAATAAAAAGGGAACAGAATAAACCGATCGAAATAGCGGTGGTCATAGGCGCCGATCCGGCCACCGTTCTCAGTGCGGTTGCGCCTGTCCCAGAAGGAATAGATAAATTCCTCTTCTCTGGCATCGCTAGGAAAAAAGGGATTAAGCTCGTGAAATGCAACACGGTTGATTTGGAGGTACCTGCCAATGCAGAGATTGTTTTGGAAGGATACGTAGATCCTAATGAAATCGGCGTAGAGGGTCCATTTGGTGATCACACAGGTTACTACACTCCACCAGAGCCATTCCCCACGTTTACAATGACTTGCTTAACGAGAAGAAAAGAACCAATTTATCTAACGACCGTAGTAGGCAGGCCGATTCTTGAGGATGCCTATATAGGTAAGGTCATTGAACGGTCATTCCTTCCGTTGATACAAATCTTTCAACCAGAGGTAGTCGATTTTTCGATGCCGGCAGCAGGTTGGTTCCAGGGTATAGCATTTATTTCAATAAAAAAGCGATATCCAGGCCAAGCAAAGAAAGTAATGATGGGGTTGTGGGGCATGGGACAGCTTTCACTGACGAAGGCATTCGTAGTTGTTGATTCTGACGTCGACGTCCACAACATCAACGAGGTGTTATGGGCAGTTACGACACGGTCTGACCCTAAACGAGATACTACTGTGATCGAGAATGCACCTACTGACACCCTGGATCCCGCTTCGCCTCTGACCAATCTGGGTTCAAAACTAGGGATCGATGCTACCATGAAGTGGAAGGAGGAGGGCTATACAAGAGAAATTCCTCAGCTTGCCCGCGCGGACGCCGATACGAAGGCCACAGTAGACAACAACTGGAAAAAATATGGACTGTAATACTAAGAAGTTAAGAGATCTGTTCCAGAACTCTAACCGATAATTATTATAATTGTTTTTCGGTACCTTCTATTGCTATAAGAGTAACCGTTGATTTAATACTAGTCATTTTTTTTAAGTGCAACTTTACGGTTTCCTTCAGGTCTTCAACGGTCTTCAAGTTTACCTTCACCAGTATATCATATGCTCCATGCAGCTCCGAGGCCTCTAGTATCCCTGGGAGCTGACTCAGCTCATCTAGACCTTGGTCTTATGGTTGAGGTCACAATTGATTAACACATAAGCAGTAGGCATCGCTATTTTGACTCACAATATGGTGAAGGACTAATTAAGCATTGGCTTCACCTCGGCAGATAGAATTATTTCAAAATAAATATCCTACTTTACGGAGTGTTCATATTGCAATTTTATTAGATTTTGGCCCCCTGCTTTTCTTATCTCTACCAGTTCCTCTCTTTCAAGCCTCTTAACTAATCGCCATATTGTTGTTTTTGGTAGCTGAAATTTAGTGCGCAGCTCACTCTCGAATACTGCACCGTCATTTTCGGCCAGGTATTTTAGGACATGCTGATCCTCAGGTCTAAGATGAGGTTTTTCTTCAAGAATCCTGGTGACTATTCCTGAAAGTTCGTTTTCCTGTGCGGAGCCCGACAAGCGCTGCTCTTCCGGCGGTGCCGAAGGGAAGTTAGCGGATGGAGGCGTAGACGATCCTGGGGCGTCTGATGACCCACCATGCAACATGCCACTGCTTGACGTATGTTTAAATCCGCCCACCCCTTTTGATTTCTTCGCAATATTTTTTCGAAATACTAAAACGGCCACTATTATCGAGGCAGCTATCACAATGGATACTACAACTGGAAAAATCGTATTCGAATTCCGGGATGGATTGTTTTCCGAAAGAAATAATCGCTTCATTCACCAACCCTCTTACTTGGCTGTAGTTGCCATTGGAGAATTGCTTCTCTGCTTGTATAAGCAACGCTTCCGCGGTCTTAGTATTCTTCCCCGTTTCCTCTGCGGTTCTTGCCTCTAATTTCCCGGCTGCGATCGCATTTTGAGATGACAAATATTCTCTTATGAGACTTAAAGTTAGGTTGCTAGCTGAATTACTAAGTTTTTCTGCGTCTGAGTATTTTTTGTTATCCCTGGCTAGAAGTGCTTGTTGAAGGAGGTTTTGCGCACCAGTTAGTACTATACCTGGATACCTGTTTTGAGCATCCTTGATTCCGATATCTGCTGACTCGATTCGGGTGTTTGATTCAAATTCTGTACCTAAAAAGCCTATTACATAGCTAATCTGAATGTGACCCTTATGAAAAGTAAGTAATCCTTGTTCTCCGATCCGCGTCACGGAGCTTGGAAATTGATTGCCCAATTCTACAAGTGTTGAATTGGTAGGTAGTTTTAGGGAAAAGTCAGTCGTTGAGTTGAAAGAAAATGTCCATATTCTTCCCTGTTTATTAACAAGATCTGGAGTTTCGTAGGATAGTCTCGCGTTCGGTATCCCGGAAGAGTTTATTATCAGCTCGCCTGGCTCAGGGCCGAATCGATATGCAACGGATTTGTCCTTGTAGTCGAGAACGGTTAGAGATTCAATATTTTTCCCGTTTAGGAGAACTGAGGTCGTAGGCATGGAAGGGTTAAGAGATAAATCTTGTTCTATCAGCGCAGTGCCGTCTGAGAAAAGTGCTATATATAGAAAATTCACAGAATAGCCCGCATGCGTGGTTTGTGCGTAGGCAGTTGCATTTCTTTCTACAGAAGTCAATATCGCTAATCCTAAAATGAGAGATATTCCACAGGCGAGGTACGTTTTCCTTCGGTTTGCGTTTTGTGAATTAATAAAATAATTCTTGTGACGCAACGATATGATCCCTACGCTAATAACGAAGCGGTAACAGAGCTCAATCTAGCTTTCTTCTTGAATTACTGAAATTCCTTGATCTCTTATTTTATCGGAACCTGGATAAAATCCCCTTAGTTCTTTCATCCCACAGTTTTCGACCCACTTGAACTTACGCTGAAGTGTTGCAGTGTACATCTTTTTCCAGTCAAGTCTCACGTAGCTCGTCCACGCCCTCATTACTCGAGGGTCAATGTAGTTTCTAAGAGACGTACCGAGGTTATAGTCACGGGTATTCTTTTGGAGTTTTAGCTGGATCTCGATCTTTTCTAGTCTGTCCTTCAGTCTCTTCTCTTGAACCTCGGTCTTCCACTTTCGGGCTCTCAGGTCGCCCCTCAACCTTTCTATCATTTCTTGCTTTTTAAGTAACGAATTGTCGAATCTTTCGATTGCCTTCTTGCTTGCAGGGTTGTTTGGATCTATCCCTTTCTTGTGGTTACAGGTGATGGCAGCTTTTAGGTTCGCCATTTTGGCTACATAGACTTTCTTAGGTTCCGAGGACGTCTCATCGACTTTTATTGGGGGGTTTGCCAGGGCAGTCCATGACCGTTCTCGTTGTAATGAAAGTTCTAAACACTTTTGCAGTTAATCCAGGTATATTCTTAGAATCAATCTTTCTAAGGAATCCGTTTACCTTACTTGATGTAATTCCATCAAAAATCTGAGAGCTTGGCTGCTTGTTCTCCATTAGAGATTTTAGATTGTTATACAGGCCTCTGGTATCTATGGAGTCAACTCTGAGTGTTTTTTGCCATGGCACGCTGTCTTTGCCTAAAAAGTTGAACTCGATAAATTTGTCCCCGTCGCTTTCCGGGAACTTGATGTGTTCTGCTCTCAATGTAGAAGCGCCTACTGTGTCAGACTCTTCTGGATCTTTTTCATCTCCTACTCTCATAGCAAGCTTGGATATCAAATA
>AF_2010_repII_A1DRAFT_10000224_pt1 | contig 11481 bp, 7 predicted proteins | sample AmaForreplicIIA1_FD_9195 | JGI IMG/M metagenome (IMG submission 9195)
GGCAAAACTCCTTCCGTTTCCGTGGACCCATTTGGTCTGATGACCACCACAACCAACCTGCCGCAAGCTCATTACCAGGATTTTAGCACCATCTACTAACAGATCGCGGGCCGGTCATCTCTGGCTATCTTTGACTGGCTTCATTCAATCCGGTCTCTGACGTGACTAAAATTCTTATGGTGCTTGCTGCCTTAGTCCTGCTCGTATTTCCTGTGTGGTGGTTGGAACATGCGGCCGTTCCCCCACCCACACGCCGGACGGGTGGGTTTGCCGATTTTGCCCATTTGATTTATGCGGCGCTCGCGGTCTATGGAAGCGAAAGGCGAAAGAGACTCCGGTCAGATGCAAGCGACCGGCGAAGAAAAACAAACCCAAACGAATGCCGGGACATTTGAATCTAATAACGTATGTGCCGTCGATTGCGATAAGCATCAACGTCGTTACGGCGTCGTCTGACTAGTGTTTATGATTGTGCTCAATGGACTTCGAAGCGGCGAGTTCCTGTAATTGAATCTCAAGCGTCGCGGCTTGCACGGCCATTCGGTCATACTCATCGGCAATCGCTAGTATCACGCGTCGCGTCTCCGGGTCCTGGTAACTTCCAGCCATAACGCGGCATTCTACTGGCCGAATATCCCAGACACTGCGCCGCAATCGTTTTTAAATTTTTTTGTTGCGAAAACTGTCGGCACGTGTCGGGCCTGTGCCGACTATTTTCGTAACCAGCTGTTAACAGCGTTCTCGTAGAATCGTGTATCCGGCAAACTGCGCGCGCTCACCAATGTCGCTTCAAGGCCCGCTGATCGTGGTCGCCGAGCACCCAGCCACAGGGCTCGTTGAAGCCCTGGGAACAGCCGGAGCCTTCCCCATCATAGAGACCAAATGGGCGGATGCGCCGGCAGCATTCCTGACCGTCAAGCCATCGGCCGTTGTGGTGGCCGAACCCGGCCCGCCTGCGAATGACGAGGCGGCACGCATGCTTTGTCTTCAGGTCGCCACTTTTAATGGCCCGGTCGTGCCAGTGATCGCGTGCGTGCGGGGCGACGAGGACGCGGCTGTACCAATTGCGCTGCCTGCGGATGAGGCCCTGCCCGTCCAGCGGTTGCTTGCGCGCCTACAGTCGGCCATGGGCGTCCGCGCGCTGCATGACACCGTGCTGCGCCGGATCGAATTGTTCGCATCACACGACGGCAAGTTGCCAATGTTGCCGGTCGGCGACGCGCTCGACGACGCAACAGTGCTGATCGCCGGACGTGGTCGACTTTACCCGACTCTCAGCGTCGCAATGGGTGAACGCGTCAGGATCGCTAGCGCTCTGAGCGTTGAGTCCGCGGCCAGACATCTCAATGTTCGAGATATCGATGGCATTGTGGTTGGCGATGGCTTCTCTCCACGTATGGTCGAGGCCTTTCTCACTGTGCTCGCGCAAGATCCAAGATTTCGTGACATCCCCGTCGCGGTGATTGGCGAGGCACCACCGGATTTCGCGGATGCACTCCCCAACATCGATCAGGTGGCTGCAGATCCGCGGCGGCTCGTCGCGCGGATGATTCCTTTGGTGCGCAAACGCGCCTTCGAGGGACGCCTCAAACGGATGCTCAAGTCGCTCGATACCAACGGCATTTTCGATCCGGAGACCGGCCTGCTCACTCGCGCTTCATTCTGGCGTGACCTGAAAAAAGTCGTCGCTGAATCGGCTGACCGCAGCCTACCGCTGTCGGTTGCCCGTTTTTCGTTTGCCAAAACCGACGCGTGGACCAGCCTCGACGCTGCGAGATTGATGACGCGCCTGATCCGCAACATCGATTTCGCAACCCGCGACGAGGATGGCGACATCCTGGCCGTGTTCACGCAGACCGCTCTGCGTGACACGCATGTCATTGTTCGACGCATTGCCGGTGCGCTGAAGAGCAACATGTTGCCGCCGCGCAGCGCCGGTGAGACCCCGAGCGTCCACGTCACGCTGGCAACGTTGAACGCCGCCGACACGCTCGACACCCTGATGCTGCGCGTGGCCGGCGGCCGCATGGTTGCGGCAGAGTAACGCCCGGCCTAGGCTGCCTGTCAACGGGAGCCAGCCATGCCCGATCGACAACCTGTTCGTATCGACGTCGTCTCCGATGTAGTTTGTCCGTGGTGCTTTATCGGCAAGCATCGATTGGATAAGGCGATCGAACTGAGCCCGGGCATTCCTGTCGAGGTGCGTTGGCGTCCCTATTTTCTCAATGACTGGATTCCGCGCGAAGGCATCTCGCGCGAGCAATATCTGACGATGAAATTCGGCTCACCCGAACGTTATAAAAACATCGCCCAACGCGTTGCTGCAGCTGCGTCGGGCGAGGGCCTCATCTACGCCATCGACAAAATCAGCCGGCAGCCCAATACGCTCGATGCACACCGGCTGATCCGCTGGGCCGGAGGCGCGGGCAAGGCGGCGGACATGAAGCAGAAGCTGATGGACCTCTACTTCACGGAAGGCGCCGACCTGACAGACCGCAAAGTCCTGGTGCAGGCCGCCGCCGCCATCGGCCTGGATGCCAAGGAGATCGAAAAGTCCCTGGCCGGCGAGAAGGACGTTGCCGAAGTTGAACGTGAAGCACTTTCCGCCAAGGAGGCCGGCATCGAAGGCGTGCCCTGCTTTATCTTCGACGGTAAATTCGCTGTGTCGGGCGCGCAGGCCTCGGAATATCTCGCTGAAGCGATCGCGCGTGTCGCGCAGGGGATGGACGCAGCCGAATAAGTCCGGGCGCATCGTCATGAAAATCACCGCTGCCGTGGTGCAAGAGCGCTCGGGCCCGTTCACCATCGAGCAACTCGACCTGTGTGACCCGCGCGACGATGAGTTGCTCGTCGAAGTCGTCGCCAGCGGCATGTGTGCGACCGACCTGCATGGGCGGGATGCCTATTACCCGACAAAGTTTCCAAAGGTGTTCGGCCACGAAGGCGCCGGTATCGTGCGCGCCGTCGGTAACAAGGTTTCACCCTTCGAGCCGGGCGACCACGTGGTGATGGCCTATCCATGGTGCGGCGAGTGCCCGAATTGCCGGACGCAACGACAAAGCTATTGCGTGCACGCATTCGATCTGAAGATGAACGGCACGCGCGCTGACGGCTCCACGCTTCATTCGAAAGACGGAAAACCGGTCTACAGCGCTTTTTTTCAACAATCCTCCTTTGGCAATTTCACCATCGCCAACGAACGCTTTGCAGTGAAGGTTCGCAAGGAGGCGCCAATCGAGAGCGTTGCCGCACTTGCCTGCGGAGGCCAGACCGGCGCGGGCGCCGTGCTCAATGTGATGAAGCCGCGTGCCGGCGACAGCTTCGTTGTGTTTGGCGTCGGCGCAGTTGGCCTTTCAGGCTTGATGGCCGCGAAGATCGTTGGCTGCGATCCGATCATCGCCGTCGACGTCCATCCGCATCGGTTGGCCCTGGCGCGGGACCTCGGCGCGACATACCCGATCAATCACAACGAATGCAAAGATGTTGTTGCGGAAATCAGAAAGATAACCGGGCTCGGCGCGCGCCTTACGCTTGAGACATCGGCGCTTCCCTCGGTATTCCGTGAAGCGGTCGATTGCCTGATGCCTGCCGGCACCTGCGTGCTTCTCGGCAGCGCGCGCAAAGGCACCGAGGTTTCTTTCGAGACACCGTTTTTGCAAAACGGCCGGACTGTTCGCGGCGTGATCCAGGGCGACAGCGTGCCGAAGGAGTTCCTACCCCTGCTGGTAGACCACATCGTCGCCGGGCGCTTCCCGGTCGAGCGTATGATCACCTTCTATCCCTTGGCCGACATCAATCGGGCCGCAACGGAATCAAGCGACGGCAAAGCCATAAAGCCCGTATTACGGATGCCTCACTAGGCGGCCGTCACGCGGCCTTCGCCTGTTCGGCGATCGACACAAGCTTGCGCAATACGGCGGCGGTGCCTTTCAGGCGATCCTGTGGGCGCGGCCAATCCTCGAAGAACACCAATTGTTGGCCCTTGGCCGCCTTCGGGTCGTTGCGCATGCGCACCGCGGACCCCTGCTCGCGGATGAAGGCAATCAGCCCCTCCGGATTGGCAAAGACGTTCTCGCGGAATGACAGCACGATCCCTTTGGGTCCCGCTTCGACCTTCTCGACGTTGGCCCGTCGGCTGAGCGTTTTGATTGCAACCACTTGCAACAGGTGTTCGACTTCTTGTGGCAGTTTTCCGAAACGGTCGACCAGCTCGGCCGCAAACGCGTCGATGGCATGTTCGTCCTCGATCTCGGCCAGCCGCCGATAGAGGGCGAGCCGGACTGACAGGTCCGCGACATATTCCTCGGGAATAAGCAAAGCGGTGCCAATGGTGATCTGCGGCGACCAGCGGTCGGCGACTGGCGCCGAAATCCCGGCTTTTAGGCTTAATACCGCCTCCTCCAGCATCTGCTGGTAGAGCTCGAAGCCGACTTCCTTGATGTGACCTGACTGTTCCTCGCCAAGCAGGTTGCCCGCTCCGCGAATGTCGAGATCATGCGACGCCAGCTGGAATCCCGCACCTAGCGTGTCCAGCGACTGCAGGACCTTGAGACGCCGTTCGGCCTGGACCGTAATCGGCTTCTGTGCCGGCAACGTGAACAGCGCATAGGCGCGCAGCTTGGCGCGGCCCACGCGGCCACGGAGTTGGTAAAGCTGGGCAAGACCGAAACGGTCGGCACGATGAACAATGAGCGTATTGGCAGTCGGAATATCGAGACCGGACTCGATAATCGTTGTCGACAGCAACACATCGTATTTGCCGTCGTAGAATGCGGACATGATGTCGTCGAGCACGGTGGCTGGCATCTGCCCGTGGGCAACCGCGGTGCGCACCTCGGAAACATTCTTGTCAAGGAAATCCTTGGCGCCGGCGAGATCCTCTATCCGTGGGCACACATAGAACGCCTGTCCGCCGCGATATTTCTCACGCAGCAGCGCTTCACGCACCGGAATTGGATCGAACGGCGATACGAAGGTACGCACGGCCAACCGGTCGACCGGCGGCGACGCTATGATTGAGAGGTCGCGCACTCCGGTGAGCGCGAGTTGCAAGGTGCGAGGGATCGGCGTCGCGGTCAGTGTGAGGACGTGCACTTCCGACCGTAATGTCTTGAGCTTTTCCTTGTGCGCGACGCCGAAATGCTGTTCCTCGTCAACGATCAGCAGCGTGAGATCCTTGAACTTGATGTTCTTGCCGAGCAGCGCATGGGTGCCGATCACGATATCCACGCTGCCGTCCGCCAACCCCGCTCTGACCTTGCTCAACCCCGCACCCGGTACCAGACGGGACGCCTGCGCAATATTGACAGGGAACCCACGAAATCGCTGTGAAAATGTTTTGAAATGCTGACGAGCTAGCAAGGTTGTTGGCACGACTACGGCGACCTGCCTGCCACCGATCGCCGCAGTGAAGGCAGCACGTAACGCGACTTCCGTCTTGCCGAAGCCGACGTCGCCACAGACGAGCCGGTCCATTGGACGTCCCGAGCCGAGGTCCTTGAGCGTCGCATCGATGGCCGCCAGTTGATCATCGGTTTCCTCGTACGGGAAGCCCGCGCAAAACTCGTCATAGGCGCCGGGGCCAACCGTCAGGCGGGGGGCTTCGCGCAATTGCCGTTCGGCTGCGATTTTGATCAGTTCACCGGCAATCTCGCGGATGCGGCTTTTCATCCGCGCCTTGCGCGCCTGCCAGTTGCCGCCGCCGAGCCGATCAAGATCGACCGCGGTTTCCTCCGATCCATAGCGCGACAGCAGATCGACGTTCTCGACGGGCAGGAACAGCTTGTCGCCGCCGGCGTAATGAATCTCGAGGCAGTCGTGCGGCGCCCCGGCAGCCTCGATGGCCTGCAACCCCGCGAAGCGACCGATGCCGTGGTCGACATGCACGACCAGATCGCCCGGTGCGAGGCTCGTGGCTTCGGCGATGAAATTCTCCGCCCTGCGAGTCGCACGGCGTGGGCGAATGAGCCTATCGCCAAGGATATCCTGCTCGCTGATGATCGCGGCATCTTCGCTCTCGAAGCCGGATTCGATTCCCAGCACGGCGAGCGCCACCGTCGGTTTCGGAAGAGCAAGCGCCTGCGGCCAGTTGTCGATGAAACGAAGATTTTGGAGCTTGTGATCGGCCAGAACGTGGCTCATGCGGTCGCGCGCGCCCTCGCTCCATAGCGCTATCGCAACGCGTTTGCCGTTTGCCTGCTGTGCGAGCACATGTATACCCAGCGCTTCGAACACGTTGGCTCCGGGCTCGGCTCGTTCAACTGCAAAATTCCGACCACTGCGTGCGCCGACATCGAGGGTGTCCGTCTCAGGAACGGCGAACGGCGTTACCCGGGCGAGTGACGAGGTTTCCAGTCGCTCTTTCCATTCCGCTTCGCCGAGGTAGAGCCGCTCAGGAGGCAGCGGCTTGTAAGGCGGCGTCACTCCCTGCTTCAACGCGTCGCGGCGGGCGTCGTAGTAGTCGGTGATCTGGGTAAACCGCTCATGCGCGGCGTCCTCAGCGAGATACTCAAGCGCAATTGGTGTATCCGGCAGATAGTCGAAAATCGTTTCAAGCTTGTCCTGGAATAGCGGCAGCCAATGCTCCATTCCCGGATAGCGGCGTCCCTCGCTCACCGCTTCGTACAGGAGATCGTCGGGGGGGGTCGCCCCGAACTGCGCGACATAGCCGGTCCGAAACCGGCGAATGCTTTCGGTCACGAGCTGGAATTCCGCTACCGGCACCAAATCGAGCCCGCGCAATTGATCATCGCTGATTTGCGTTTGCGCATCGAAAGCGCGGATCGTTTCCAGTGCATCTCCAAAGAAGTCGAGCCGCACCGGCATATCCATGCCCGGTGGATAAAGATCAAGAATACCGCCGCGCACCGCGTATTCACCAGGCTCTCGCACGGTGGATGCGCGGACAAAGCCATTGAGCTCGAGCCAATCGACAATTCCCTGCATGCCGATGACGTTGCCGGGCGCGACCGACAGAGCGTGAGTTGTCACAAAATCCCGAGCCGGGACACGCTGTAGCGCGGCATTCACCGTCGTCATCAGCACGGAAGGTTTGTCGCGGCCGCGTACGCGCGCAAGGCGCGACAGTGCCGTCATTCGTTGCGCCACTATCGCAGCGTTCGGGGATACCCGATCGAACGGCAGACAGTCCCAGGCCGGAAACTCCAGCACCTGGACCTCTGGAGCAAAAAATGACAGCGCCCGCGACAGCGTCGCCATTCTCTGCCCATCGCGGCAAACGACGGCCAAAGAAATGGTCGGCGCCTCCCTTTTGGCGGCGATCGCGCGCGCGAGATCGGCGAGCACCAGCCCTTCGGCGCCATCAGCGACCTGCGACAGGGTCAGCGGTTTGCCGGGCTTCAATAGACCGGCTGGTGATTTTCCGGCAACGTTCACACAGCACCCTTAGTGTTAAAATTACGCAAGCGAAGGAACAAGGGCGTGTCGTATTCCGGGGGGACAGGCTCCATCCCGTTCACCCAGGCGAAAATTTGCTGATCCGGCACCTCAAGCCAGCGCTCGATTTCATCGAGTTCGATCTCGCTCAACGAGGTTATTTGCGCGTCGGCAAAGCGGCCGAGCACGAGATCCATTTCCCGAATGCCGCGATGCCAACAGCGGAACAGCAGCCGACGCCATCGCACATCTAGCCCTTCACTCGAAGGGTTCGTTCCAGTACTCACCCAGGTCTCCAACGCCAAAAACCCGGACGGGCCGGGGCGGGTTATATAGAGGCTTGGCCAAGCCATGTCAGCCGCCGGTTTGCACAGGCCTGCATTGCGTCGAAATAGCGCGCACGCCAGCATGCCCTGATGCGACCTCTAATCCTCAATCCGCTATTTGCTTCGCTCACCAGCCTGCCTGGCGTTGGGCCGAAACTTGAGAAGCTTTACGCCTATTTGTTCGATCGTGAGGCGCCACGCGTCGTTGATCTGCTGTTCCACCTGCCGTCGGGGGTCATCGACCGGCGGGCACGCCCAAAATTGCGCGACGCGCTGCCTGACCAGATCGTGACGGTCGCTGTGACAGTCGACAAGCACCGGCCATCACCGCCGCACCGCTCGCGCGCGCCCTATCGAATTTATGCCCACGACGACACCGGCGATCTCACCCTCACCTATTTCAACGCGCGCCGGGACTATCTGGAGAAGCTGCTGCCTATCGGCGAAACGCGCTACGTCTCCGGCAAGGTCGAATTCTACGACGGCACCTTACAGATGGTGCATCCGGACCGTGTCGTGGACGAGGCCGGCTTCGCCACGTTGCCGCTTGTCGAACCGACCTATCCGCTGACCGAGGGCCTCGCGCTGGGCAATGTGCGGCGCGCGATGGACGGCGCTCTCGGTCGCCTTCCGGACTTGCCGGAATGGCAGGACGAGACCTGGGTCGCGCGTGAGCAGTTTCCCGCCTTCGCCCAGGCATTGCGTAGCCTGCACCGTCCGACTGCACCGACGGATATCGCCCAGGAGAACCTGGCCTGGACCAGACTCGCCTACGACGAACTGTTTGCCGGCCAGCTGGCGCTTGCGCTTGTGCGCGCCCACATGCGGCGCCAGGCCGGCCGCGGCTCAGCTAGCGAAGGGCGCCTGCGTGCGCGCATTCTGAAGGCGCTGCCTTATGCGCTCACCCATTCGCAGCAAAAGGCCGTGGACGACATCATTACCGACCTCGCCCGCCCGCAACGCATGTTGCGCCTTTTGCAGGGCGACGTCGGATCGGGAAAGACGGTTGTGGCGCTTGCGGCGGCGGCTGCCGTCATCGAGGCCGGACGGCAAGCGGCCTTCATGGCGCCAACCGAGATCCTCGCGCGGCAGCATCTCGCAACGATTGCCCCCCTGGCCGATGCCGCCGGCCTTCGCGTGGCCATTCTGACTGGACGCGAACGCGGAGGCGCCCGCAAGGAGATCCTGGACCGTCTTGTGCTTGGCGATATCGACTTTCTGATAGGCACTCACGCGCTTTTTCAGGAAGACGTTGCCTTCCATGATCTCGCGCTCGCCGTGGTCGATGAACAGCATCGTTTTGGCGTGCACCAGCGGCTGGCGCTGACCCAGAAGGGCGAGGCCGTGGACGTGCTCGTTCTCACCGCGACACCCATCCCGCGCACACTCGTTCTGACCTTTTTCGGTGACATGGACATTTCCGAACTGCGTGAAAAGCCCCCGGGTCGCCAGCCGATCGATACGCGGACGATCCCCTTGTCGCGCCTTGGCGAGGTTGAGGACGCTGTCGGGCGCGTGATTGCGGAGGGCAAACGCGCCTATTGGGTCTGCCCTTTGGTCGAAGAGTCGGAAAAGACTGACCTCGCTGCCGCGCAGGCGCGCTTTGAGGCCTTACGCAAGAAATTTGGTCGCGAGGTCGATCTTGTTCACGGACGCATGAAAGGAGCGGACAAGGATGCCGCGATGGCCCGCTTTGCCGCCGGCGATACCAGATTGCTTGTTGCGACGACGGTCATCGAGGTCGGCGTTGACGTGCCGGAAGCGACAATCATGGTCATCGAGCACGCTGAACGCTTTGGGCTTGCCCAGCTTCACCAACTGCGCGGCCGCATCGGCCGCGGACCCGGTGCGTCGACCTGCCTGCTTCTATACAAGGCGCCGCTTGGAGAAATCGCGAAGGCGCGTCTCGCTATTCTGCGCGAAACGGAAGACGGTTTTCGAATCGCGGAAGAGGATCTGCGACTGCGCGGTGAAGGCGACGTTCTCGGAACGCGACAAAGCGGGCTGCCCGGCTTCCGCATTGCGCGCCCAGAGTTGCATGGAAAATATCTTGGCGCAGCGCGCGATGATGCGGCGCTCGTTCTGGGACGCGATCCAACCCTCTCGACTCGGCGCGGCGATGCCTTGCGGCATCTACTTTATCTTTTCGGGAAAGACGAAGCGATCAAGTTGATCCGTGCCGGCTAGTCATTGGACTCTTTCAGTCTTGCGAGTCGCCTGGGCTGCCCTTGCAGTCGCAGCCAGCGACGCGAGCTTTTTCTGCGCCTCACTGTCCGGCTGGACCATGCCGGCGGAAATCAGCAACGTCATCGCATTTTCGACAGTAATATCGAGTTCAATCAGGTCGCTTCGCTTTACGTAGAAGAAGAATCCGGTAGTCGGGTTGGGTGTGCAAGGCATGAACGCCGAGACGTGCTCGCCTTGCGGTAATTTCTTCACCACATCACCACCGGGCGGCTGGGAGAGAAACACCAGCGACCACATTCCCGGTGCGGGAAATTCTACGAGCGCCACCTTGCGAAAGCTCGAACCGGTCTTTGAGAATAGCGACTCGAAGATCTGCTTCATCGTCTTGTAGATCGGTCGCACGATGGGCATGCGACTGAGCAGGCTTTCGCCCAGTTCGACCAGCGTCCGCCCCACCAGGTTGGCAGTCAGGAATCCAAGCAGTGTGAGGACGACGAACGCAATGATCAGTCCCGTTCCGGGAACCGGCCACGGCATATAGCTTTCCGGACGATAGGTGGGCGGGATCATTGGCCGAACGAAATCGTCGACCCAGGTAATGATCGACCAGACCAGCCAGACGGTGATCGCCAGAGGCCCGGCAACCACAAGACCCGTCAGAAAGTAATTGCGAATGCGAGCGGCAAAGCTTGTCTGCGAGGCCGCCACTTTCGCTACTTCCGCGGCCATTGCGTCGCCCGGCTTTTCCATCTCACTCATAGGCCAAGCTTATTCCACCGTGACCGATTTCGCGAGATTGCGCGGCTGGTCGACGTCTGTGCCGATGGCGGTGGCTGTATGATATGCAATCAACTGCACGGGAATGGCATAAACCAGCGGCGTTACCGCGGACGCCATGTCTGGCAGCGACAGTGTCTCGAGCGAATCGACCGTCGCCTCCCTCGCCCCTTGCGGATCGGTGACCAGGATAATCTTGCCACCTCGAGCGGCAACCTCCTGCATGTTCGAGACGGTCTTCTCGAAAACGCGGTCGTGCGGCGCGATCACGATCACCGGCATGGTTTCGTCGATCAGCGCTATCGGTCCGTGCTTGAGCTCGCCGGCAGCGTAGCCCTCGGCGTGGATGTAGGAAATTTCCTTGAGCTTGAGCGCGCCTTCGAGCGCGATCGGAAAGCTCGTGCCGCGACCAAGATAAAGAACGTCGCGCGCTTTGGCCAAATTATGTGCAAGCTTTTCGATTTGCGGTTCGAGCGTGAGCGCAGCGGCCATCAAGCGCGGCACCTCGATCAGCGCGCGCACGAGATTCTGCTCATCCGCCTCAGACATGTGTCCGCGCGCGCGTCCCGCGACAATGGCAAGACAGGCTAGCGCGCTCAGTTGGCATGTGAAGGCCTTCGTCGATGCGACACCGATCTCGGGGCCTGCCAGCGTCGGCATCACCACGTCGCTTTCTCTCGCAATCGTCGAGGTCGGCACGTTGACCACGGACAGAATGTGCTGCTTGTTTTCCCGCGCATAACGCAATGTCGCCAGCGTGTCCGCGGTCTCGCCCGACTGTGAGATGAAAAGCGCG
>AF_2010_repII_A1DRAFT_10000225_pt1 | contig 11443 bp, 15 predicted proteins | sample AmaForreplicIIA1_FD_9195 | JGI IMG/M metagenome (IMG submission 9195)
GAGCCTATGCCTCCGTTTGTCCTGCCAGACGAGACCGGGCGGATGGTCAGCCTCGAGGAGCTGCTGAACCGGGCGCCTGTTGCCGTAACCTTCCATCGCGGCCATTGGTGTCCGTATTGTCGCATCAACATCAATGCATTGGCGCAGGCACACAGGCAGCTGTCTGCTGGCGAAGGGCAGATCGTTGCGATCATGCCCGACCGTCAGAAATTTGTTGCCGATCTCAAAGTGCACTCGAACGTGCCGTTTCCCATCCTCACGGACACGGACAACGGCTATGCCCTCTCTCTTAATCTAACTATCTGGGTCGGCGCCGAAATCCAGAAAATGATGGAAGGCCGTCTGGACCTTCCGGCCTTTCAGGGAAACAACTCTTGGATGCTGCCGATTCCGGCGACCTTTGTTGTTGGCCGCGACGCGCTCATAAGGGGGCGCTTCATCGATCCCGACTACCGCAACCGAATGATGATCTCGGATATGCTCGCGGCAATGCGCTCAGGATAGGCGCCATTAAGAGCGCTACACACGAATTCGTGAGACTTATCCCGCGCGACGCTTCGAGGCTGTCGAACCGGCGAGATTTTCTTCGGCCAGGCGAGCGGCAATAGCTTTGCTACCAAACCATTTTTTCCGCATGGCTTCCCGAACTAACGCGCCAACTCCTGGCGAATATGGTCGACCCCTGACCGTGACCAGGTTCACTTTTCGCCAGAACTCGGGCTCGACGACCGGCAAGGCGACAACACCGGGATGCTTCGCCGCGTTTTCCGGCATGAACGCAAAGCCAAGTCCCGCGGCAACCATAGCCAAGGTCCAATCGTCCCGTTCACTCCAGTAGGTCGGCGTGCATGTGACGCCTTTTTCCTGGAGTATGTGATCAGCATACCCGGCAAACTCGCAATTCATCCGATGAATATAACATTCGCCATCCAGCTCTTTGACGGGAAAAGCAGTCTCGCTCGCGAGGCGATGATTGCGATGAATCGCGATAACCATCTGTTCTTGAAACAGGGGCATCACGTGGGTGCGCTCATCGGTCTCTTCACCCGGCAATGCATAGATGACGACCTCCAGGTCGCCGGAAAGTAATCGCTCCCTCAAGTCCTTCGCGTTTGCATCACAGAGGTGTAGTTCAAGCCCGTCATGCCGCGCCTTGAGACCCGCAATAAGATCGACAATCTCATCCGGTGAGATCGTGCTCATGATTCCAAGCTTGAGGGGTACTCGCTTCAACTGACTAAGATCTTGAGACAGCTGCTTTGCCTTGACGGCCGCCTCATAGACAGTTTCGAGGTGGGGTCGAACCATCTCGCCGAGGTCGGTTAGATGCGTGAGGTGGCGTTCGCGGTGGAAGAGCGGCCCGCCGAACTCTCCCTCGAGCTGCTGAATCGCACGCGAGAGTGAGGGTTGCGAAACGTTGCACTTTTCAGCCGCGCGCGAGAAGTTCAATTCTTGCGCGACAGCAAGAAAATAGCGGACTTGATGCATTTCCATGCCGGCACTCCGCGCAACCACCCCGCAGGCTCGATATTACCAGCGGACGAGGTTGACTGTCATCTCTCGCGCTTGCCGGACATGGCCTGCGAATCGCGTTAGCCGGATGTGACTTAAAAACTTATTTGATAAGCAAAAATTCCGAACCCGATCCGTTGCCATAGCCGGATTGTATCAAATCATTAGCCAATAGGCATTGGCGGTGCATGCCTTGCCTCCGGCAAATTTCAGGTATCCCATTGCCGGTCGACGGCGGTTGGATAGCGCATTGAAATTAGGAATATACGGGTCAGGGCGTCTGCACACGCAATTGACAGCACCATGGGGATCGCAATGGGCACGTCTAAAACGATGGTTCAAGAAGCGGTCGACGAGTTTCGCTCAAAAACAAATGGACAAGTGGTGCTCGTTCTGCAGGGCGGTGGAGCGTTAGGTGCCTATCAGGTGGGTGTCTATGAGGNGTTGCACGAGGCGGGAGTCGAACCGGATTGGATCGTCGGCACCTCGATCGGCGCAATCAATGCCGCCATCATTGCAGGTAATAAGCCTCAGGATCGCCTCACCAAACTCAACGAGTTCTGGAGCAGGGTGGAGCGTCGCATCGGCTGGCCAATCATTCCCACTTGGACCGGCCTTTCCGACACGTGGTCGTACTGGTCGACGCTCGTCAGCGGCATCTCCGGATTTTTCGAGCCCAATTGGCCGGCATTCTGTGGCGCGCACATCCCGCTTGGCATCGATCGCGCAGGATTCTACTTGACCACGGCACTGCGTCAAACACTTGGTGAGTTAGTTGACTTCTCGATTATCAACAAACAATCGCCACGACTGACTGTTGGCGCTGCGAATGTCTGCACGAGCATGATGCACTATTTCGACAGCCGCATGTCCGAAATCACCACCGAACATATCATGGCATCGGGAGCGCTGCCCCCGGCCTTTCCAGCCATCCGTATCGATGGCGAATATTTTTGGGATGGCGGCATCCTGTCGAACACGCCGACCGAAATAATTTTTGAAGACTATCCCCGGCGCAGCGCGCTCATTTTCGCTGTTCATTTGTGGAATCCCACCGGGCCAGAGCCACAATCAATCTGGGAAGTCCTCCACCGTCAGAAGGATATCCAGTACTCGAGCCGTATTGCGAGCCATATCAGCCGGCAGCAGCAGACCCATAGACTGCGGCACGTGATTAGCCAGCTGGTCCAGCACCTTCCCGATGATGTGCGCGAGAGCGAGGCTGTGCGCGAGCTCGCCGGTTACGGCTGCGTGACACAAATGCATGTTGTGCGTTTATTGGCGCCCCGTCTCCAAAATGAAAACCACACTAAGGACATCGACTTCAGCCAATCCGGAATCCGCATGCGCCGCGAGGCGGGCCACGAGGCGACAATGCGGGCACTCAAGCAGTCCCCATGGCAAGGGAAATTTGACCCAATCGAAGGCGTCATTTTGCACGAGGCAATGCCCGATCTGGCGATCGCAGCGGAATAACTGCTTGAGCTTATCGAGGGAAGATCATGCCCAATCGTGATGCGATTGCAGCTTTTCTCCCGCGCCGGTCCCCAGCTCCATGTGTTGCATACCCGGGAGCTATCGAAACTATAAAGACTCGGCATTTCATTAGTGTCTCCAGTGTCGATACGACGATACAGGTATTTCGTGGGCAGGAGACATGGCTTCGCGAGTACCTGAAGTCCTCGAACCACAGGAGCTAAACTATGAAGAAGCAAATCGTGACGATCGTGCTTGGCGGTGCCGTTATGCTGGCCACAGCCACCAGTCTATTCGCACAAACTAGTGGCGTTGCGGTCGGTGGCGGCGCTGCAGGTGGGCCTAACGGTATCTACAAGGACCCGTACGGTTACAACGGCAACAATGTGTACAACACAATGGTACAACGAAAGCAGCGTTAAACATCTCAGCGCGAGAACGTCGATCTCTGAGTAAGCGGGCAAAGCGGCATGCTTTGCCCGCTTAGCTTTTGTCCGCCTTGGGTCAGAAGCGGACATTTGGCTGCAGCCAACCGATGTCCGCTTTAGCTCTAAAAAAGCGGTCCATTTGGCTTCACTCACGGAGCGCAATCGAAGTTTCATCTTTTGTCACCGCAAGCCGTCGAAGTAGTTCATGTGCGAACTGCGAAAGCGAATCGTCGCGCGCGCCCATGACTACGACGCGGTCACCACGACGGGCCAACCTGACCAGCGTGTCGCCACAGGCGCCGCGGTCTGGAAACGCAAAGGCCCTTCGGCCGTACCGCTGGATTTCGCAAACAAGATCCTTGCTGCCGACGCTGCGATCGACCGTGCCGCCGAAATAAACGGGCTCGGGCATGACCAGAACATCCTCGTCGCGTAACCCGCTCGCGAAGCAGCCCACTAAGCCATCCCTCATCAAGCGAATCGGGCCGTAGCCATGGGGTTGAAACATCAGCAGCAAGCGGCCGGGGAACGCGTGCAAGGTTTCGAGCGTGGCCGATATCTTGTCGGGGTTGTGGGCAAAATCATCGACCACAGTTATTTCATTTGCGGTGCCGACAACCTCTAGTCGCCGACGAATGCCACTGAACTCGCAGAGATGGGCCGCCGCCGACGCGAGAACTACGCCGCACGCCGTTGCGGCACCCAAGGCGGCGAGTGCGTTGGCCACATTATGCAGTCCAGGAACTTTCAGATCCACCTCGACGATCTCACCGGTCTCGCGCGCCTTCACTTGGAATCTGGTTCCAGCCGGTGATTGAACGGGCGGCGACGCAAGGAGGTGGGCTTGCGCAGAATTCAGACTGTAGGTGATAGCTTGTCCCGGCTTCAGACCGACCAAGAGTGCAGCCGTTTCTGCGTTATCGAGATTCAGTACCGCCGTCTGCGCCTTGGCAATGAAACCGCGAAAAAGGGTGCGCAGCTCGTGCAGCGATTTATGATCCAAGGAGATGTTATTCACGATTGCGACGCGGGGCTCGAAAAGCGCAATAGAGCCGTCGCTTTCGTCTAACTCACTGACGAAAAGCTTGCCCTCGCCGATCCTCGCGCTGGCAAAAGGTGATCCCACACCAACGAAGTTCTTCATATCCGCGCCATTCATGATCGTTGGATTCTTTCCGGCGCGGTGCAGAATCCAGCCAAGCATGCCGGTCGTGGTAGACTTACCGCTCGTGCCGGCCACACCGACACCTAAGGCGGCAGAATTGAAAAGTTCGGCGAGAAGCCTCGCGCGAGTCGTGACGGCGGCACCTACACGACGCGCGGCTTGCACGTCGGGAATCGTCTCCTCCACGGCAGCGGACGTCACTAGGATCTGACTGGCCCGCGTAATGCCGCTGCCATCTTGGGGATGGAGCAGCACACCACGCGCACGCAGAAAATCAAATCTTTCGGCATTGCGCCCCTGGTCGAGCGCACGGTCAGAACCCTCAACCCGTCCACCGCTGGCTTGGATGATCAAAGCGAGCGGCGTCATTCCACTACCGCCAACGCCGCAAAAAAAGTAATCTTTCAGCTGGGGCATTGGCGAAATCTAGAGGGGTTGCTGATGAGGTGCAACGCAGGCCGGGCTCTTGGATGAGCAAAGAGAGGTGCAGGATCGGCGTAGTCGCGCCAGCTTCGCGCATGTCTCCGGAAGTTGCTGAGAGAGTGCCGACGTTGGCCAGATCGCTGTACCCGGACAGGACGCCGGAGATCGTTTTCCACCCGCAGTGCTTCGCTTCGCACGGACATTTCGCTGGCGATGACGAAACGCGCGGACAGGCCTTCCTCGACATCGCCAACGACGAGAGCTACGACGCGGTGTGGTTCGCGCGTGGCGGTTACGGTTCCTGCCGCGTGATTGAAACGGTCATGCCTAGGTTGACGGAGCCGTCCAGGCGAAAAACCTACTTGGGCTACAGTGATGCCGGTGTACTGCTCGCTGCCTTGTACCGGGATGGGTTCGAGGCCGTGGCGCATGGTCCGGTAGCGCAGGACATCCTCCGAGATGGGGGAGACGCGGCGGTTGGGCGAGCGCTGGCCTGGATGATCGATCGGGCGCCAGAGGCGTTGGAGCCCACGGTATGCCGTCTGAAGATGACGGCAGCATTTAACATGACCGTTCTTAGCCAATTACTTGGCACGTCGCTGCAACCTGACCTCGGCGGACATGTGCTCATGTTGGAAGAGGTCGGGGAGGCAATGTACAGGATTGATAGATCGCTATTTCACATCACCAGTAACGCCGAAATCAGGCGGGTGTCGGGCGTCATGCTTGGCCGTTGCAGTAACATCACCCCGAACGAACCCGATTTCGGAATGAACGAAGAAGAGATTGCCCGTTACTGGTGCCAGAGGTCCGGGATTCCGTGGTTGGGTCGCGCTGACATTGGGCATGACATCAGTAACAAGATTGTTCCCTTCGGGACAAATCGCGAGCTGCGCCGATCGCATTCTCAGGGGTGAAACGCGCGATTTGTGATGTCCGCTCAGTGCCAAAAGGCGGACTCATGCACCGCAGCAAACGGCCGCGGTCTAGGACAGATGCTGTCGAATTTTCGCCAAGAGCTCGCGCGGGCTGTAGGGCTTCGGCACATAGTCATCACACCCCGCCGCCTTCGCGACCTTCGCCTCTCCGTCGAGCGCATAGGAGGTGACCGCGATGATCGGTATCGATCGCAGCGCGGGATCGGCTTTGATCCGACGGGTAGCGGTGTACCCATCCATGACCGGTAATTGGACATCCATCAGGATGAGGTCGGGGCGTTGTTTCGCTATGGCTGCGAGCGCCTCCTCACCGTTCTCGACCTCGGTGACCTCATAGTCGGTATGGGCAAGCATATCGCGGATAATCCGGCGACTATCCGGTTGATCCTCGACCACCAGAATGCGCTTGCGTCGCTGCATGTCGCCCCCCTGCGGGTTCCCGACTAGACCAATGCTATGCAAATCGAACGTTTCGCGCCATGTCCGCTTTGGGTCGTAGGTGGACATCTGAGCGCTTTTTTGTGGGTCCGCTTCCCCCATAAGCAGACATCTGTCGGCGTGACTATCACGCCCGCTCAGTGCCGTTCGGCGACAACTTATCCGTCGGCGAATGCGCGGCAAGCCAAACAAAGAAGCCCAGGCGGGTGCCCCCGAGGCTTCCGCGCCGGTCCTACAATTCTTGCCGGTCGTGGCACAGAGGAGACAGCACGGTTTTAGGCTATTTCGGCCGAAAACCGAGCCAAGCGTCTTCTGTTCATGAATTGCTCATTTTGGCTCAAATAACGTTTGACCGCCTAACCTAGGGAGGAAGAAACATGCTGAAGATTTTAGCTGTAGCCTTACTTGCAGTTGGCATGTCTGTTGGACTGGCGCAGGCCAAGGGGCATAGGCAAACAACCCCGAGATGCGCCGAGGGCCAGCAAGCAACTGCAACATGTTTCTGTGGCGTCGCGATTGGTGGGCAACCGGTGCTGTGCCAGAAGGGGCAATGGTGCCACGGCTGGTGGCTGCGTGCTTGCACGCCGTAAAGCGTTTACATGCGCAAGGGCGCAAGCAGCTAACCTGTGCTTGCGCCACTCGCGCGCCTAGTCGCAGATGTTTTGGACGAGCAACAACAATCAGTGTGGAAGGAGCGGAGGCGGCCGATTCGCCGCGGTCGCCTCGCTGTTGCCGGCCACCAATTACTCGACGACGAGGGTCGGTTTGAGATCCACGGGCCGGGACACGTTGTGAAAGTTGGGTGAAGTCGCCATCACCGCCTTGTGGATTTCGGCAAACTGCTCCCGCGTGCCATTACCTTTGATGCGGACGACGTAACTCAGACTCTTGTAACCCGGCGGCACGGCCGCATCGATTCCGAGGAAGCCGCGGAGATCAATGTCCCCATCGGTTTCAATCTCGAGCTTTTCGAGCGCAATTCCGCGCACGGTGCACTGCGCTACATAGCCGACCATCATGCAGGCATTCAGCGCCGCCAGCAGATGCTCCTGGGGATTGGCGAACCGATCAGAACCACCGAGCTCGCGAGGCTCGTCGATGTCGAACGAAAATTGGCGCGGCACCAGTTGTCCGCCGATCGTGAAGCCATCGACATGGGCACGGCTTCGCGTCTGCCCTTGCCAGGCCGACCTGACGCGCCAGTGAGTCTTGCCTTTCGCGGCATCGCCCTTCACGCCCTCGATCAGGGCGAAAAGATCATCGACATCGATGCCGTTGACGACTTTAGGTTTGACAGTCTCAGTTTTGGTAAGCATGACGAGTCTCCCTCCTATCGGGTCGTGCTTGCAGTTCGAAAGCGCACTATTGGAGCGTGGCGAGCGCTGTTTGAATGCGCTGGCCCTGCTTCTCGGTGATCAGGCCGGATAGCACTTCGCCGAAGTGCGGGTGCTGGGCGCCTGAATGGATGTATTGCCAGCGGTAGGCCTTTAGGAACGCGGCCTCGATTGCCCGCGCCTCCGCCTCGCCGAACGCCCGGCCGCATTTGGCCGTGAAGTAACCGGCGTCGGTCTTGGCCTGAGCCTGCAGGATGCCGTCTACCGCGGCGACCAGTTCGATGAATTCGTTGACCGCCCGGTCGCGTTGCTCCGCGCTCAGCTCGGTGTCGTGCCGCAGCCATTCCAGCTCGTCGAGGATGGCGTGCTGGCTTTCTTCCCTCCAGTGATAAAGAAACACGTCTTTGAACAGGTCGGAGAGCTCGGTATCGGGATCGATGCTCTGTCGATAATGGAGTTGTGTGAACAACTCGATATCAAGCGTCAGGGCCAAAACCGCCCATGTGCTCTTGCCGAGCACGGCGCGCGCGACGCCATTGGGGTCGATGTCGAAGCGATAGCCGTTGGGCAAAACCTCACCAATCATTGCGTCGATCCGGCGGAACAACGCCTGATGCTTCAGCTCTTCATCGCTGAAACGAACCAGAGCCTCGAGTGCAACCTGGTCGCCGAACCAATGATCGTGGCTCAGTTCCAGGACTTTGGCGTTGATGAAGCGCTCAACGAGCCCAAAGATGTTGGCATAGGTACGGCCCTGGATCTGACTCACGAACCGCTTTTCATCGGCGGACAGAGTCGTGAATGTATCGGCCAGGGACAACCCATCCGGCAGAAACTTGTGGGCTGTATCAAAGCGGCGTCCCCGGATCACGTCTTTCTCTATATCCCATCGCACGCGCTTGGATGTCTGAACGCAGCGAGCATAGCGGTCGGTGTGAGAGATTTTTTCGATCGCATTCATTTTCAATCTCCTGTCTCCGGGAGCGGCGACGCAATAGACCGGTCGGCTAATCTGGCAATCAGTAAGTCGGCAGGCTGTCGAGAATCTATGACCAGCCCACCGGAAGACATGACTGAAACGCCGGTTCGCGACTTGCCACTCATAATTCGCTTGATGGTGTGGGCGCATCGGCCGCACTGCACGCTGGTGCCGAGGCAGTCATAGACCTGGCTCAAGCGCATCCGCTGAGTGGCCGTGGCGAGCGTGAAACGAACCTGTTGGTCGCTGAACACGTTGCAAGAACAGATGATCATGACCTTGCCTCCGCTAGCTCAGGTAACGCGCCACGGCTGAAATAAAGAGAAGCAGAACGAGACCAGCGCCCCATCCCGCTACGAGCACGATGAACTCCGCCGGGGACATAAAAGCGCGCTGCGCGCGCCGCGTCCTGGCGCTTGCGACACTCCATATGTTCGTCGTGGTGGAAGCCGCGAGAGGACGCGGATCGTGTCCGGTTTTCCGGCTTGCAACAGACTGGACGGCAATCCACTCGCCGGCGGGCATATTCAGCCTCCATCACGTTAGCCACTGACGGTTATCTGATCGTATATTCAAGCAGCCAATAGTTTAGCGTTGGGCGGCGCCGTCCAAGCGCTCAACTGCTTCTCCAGCTTGACGAGCCTGGCATCCTCGCGATTTGCTCCGATCGCGTAACCGCTGCTGGCGGCAAGTCCACGCATCGCTTTGTTGTCGTAAAGCGTGTCGGCGAGCATGCGCCGGATACCTGAAGCTGCCGCCTCACGCTCCAGCTGTGCAAGCAAAGCACGGCCTATTCCGCAGCGCTGCCAATTGTCGGCGACTGCAATGGCGAATTCGCACGTGGCCGAATCGTGTTCGTCTATGACGTATCTCGCCTCGCCAACCATCGTCTCGCTCCCATCCTCGAACACCTCTGCGAGCAGTGCGAGATGGCTGCTGTAGTCGATCTTGCCCAGGCGTTCGGCCACGGCGTCTGGAAGTTCATTGAACGAGCACATAAAGCGGCCGTAGCGGGCCCTTACGGAGAGCGAACGGAAGAATTCCAGCTGCAATTTAAAGTCCTGGGGCAACATCGGACGGATCGTCACCCGGCGACCGTTGGCGACCGAGACGAAATCGATGAGGTGCACCGGATAGCGGGGAATCGTATAGGTCATCGTGTAGGTCATGGCGGCATGCCCGTCCGTTGCTTGCAACGCCGACCATCTCGGGTCGGCATTGCAGATCCTTCAGGCTCTTAATAAAGGCGGCCGAAAGCGCGCTCGCGTTGCAGCTCACCTTTGACGGCGCCCTCGATTTCACAACGTCGCAGGCCAATGTCATGCAGGTCGCGATCGCTCAAAGCTTCAAGTTGAAGCGCTGCCTCGCGTTGGATGCACCAATCCAAATAGGCCACCCACCAAGACTGCAATTTGGCGATCAGTTGGCCAGGCTGGGTTGCGACGCTTTGTAGCCGAGCCGTCGTGCTGGAAAGCGTTCTCATGATCTTCTCCGGCATCGTATCTTTCTGATCCCAGCTCGGGCCGAACGCCCGAGCAGGGCCATTTGTCTGCGGTGGATATAGTCAGGCGATCGGTAAGGACGAATGACGCGTACGCCGGATGTCTTGCTCAGGACACCGGAAATCGGAGTGTCAGTCCAATGGATGCACTTTCAGATCTGCTGCGGGTCGTTCGTCTCAAAGGCGGAGTCTTTCTGCACGCCGAGTTCACAACGCCGTGGTGCATCTTTTCGCAGGTCACGCCGCAGGATTGCCGGCCGCTGCTCGATGGCGCCGAACACATGGTGCCCTACCACTATGTAGTGGAAGGTCGCTTGATCGCGCAGATTCCGAATAATGCGCCAGTCGAAGTCGAGGCTGGCGAGATCATCATCTTTCCGCACAATGACGGTCACTTGCTTGGAAGCGATCTCGACCTGCCACCGGTGCCGTCAAAGCAGGTCGTGCGCGTCTCGCCCGAAAGCGGTCTATTTGTTATTCGTCATGGTGGCGGTGGCGCGAGAACGCGGGTCGTGTGCGGATTTCTCGGTTGCGACCGGCTGGACGGCAATCCTCTTGCGGCTGCGCTGCCGCCGATCATGCGCTTTGACGCCCGTCAAGGCAGTGCTGCGTCTTGGATCAAAAGTTCGTTCGAATTTGCCGCCGATGAAATCGCCGCGCGTCGGGCTGGCTCCGGGACAGTGCTGGCAAAATTATCCGAATTGCTGTTCGTCGAAACCGTGCGCCAATATGTTGAAAGGCTTCCGGACGAACAGACCGGATGGCTCGCCGGTCTTAAAGACAGCTTCGTGTCTCGGGCTCTGGGACTCCTGCACCGGCGCGTGGCCGAGCAGTGGACCGTCGATGATCTTGGGCGTCAAGTTGGTCTGTCGCGTTCGGCACTCGCGGAGCGCTTCACGCGCCTGATCGGCGAGCCGCCGATGCGTTACCTGGCGCGCTGGCGAATACAGCTCGCGGCCCACCAGCTGCGCAACACCGACTCACCATTGGTGCGGATTGCTGAGGAGGTGGGCTACGAGTCCGAAGCTGCCTTTAACCGTGCCTTCAAACGCCACTTCGGAGTCCCTCCAGCCGCGTGGCGTAAAAACGTCTCAACATCGCGCAAGGCAGATTCCCCCGCGCCAGCGTGAAAAGCAGACAGGTGCTCAGGTTTCGTGGAGCGTCAGCGTGAAACCCGCCGGCAATTCCGGCGGCTACTGCCGCACTATCGGTGGCATCGCATTGCGCAGTTCCGGCAGCGTATCGGCCA
>AF_2010_repII_A1DRAFT_10000226_pt1 | contig 11426 bp, 9 predicted proteins | sample AmaForreplicIIA1_FD_9195 | JGI IMG/M metagenome (IMG submission 9195)
CTAGCACTTGTTTAAATTAGCCAGCCGTATCTTTCATTGGAATAGATTTGGTATTGCAGTATTTTTCCATCGACTGCGTTCCTTCTTCCATAGCTGTCAGCTACCGGCTGCAATTTTAGATCAGGTTAAGGAGTTTTTCTGGGTCAGGTTTTTTTGTTAATCCCTGATATACCATCTATGTTAACGGAGGAAAACGGAGGAATCTGATTATCTACGCAAAAACATATGCGTGGATCCCGTAACATATTCCTACCTTTGATCGATCCGTTTCCTGTTGTCCTGCCATGGAGCAGAAACCAAACCGGAACCGAATGTGGCATCCCCTCTTTTCGTACTGTTAAAATTTGCCAGTTCTGATTCCGCGCTTGAGGAATGCATCAGTCTTCAATTAGCTCTCGAACAAGAGAAAGCAAGTTAGCCAGTAAACATGTTTCAGGCTAATGCTGCAAATATGAGATATTGAAGGTCCTATAAACGTAACCTAAAAGTAACCTGAGGCTTGATTTAGTTCGCTAGCAAGTTAGCTAGCACTGAATCTCTCTTGAAAGTTACAGGTATATGTTGTACCAAGTCCATGAATCGCTGGCATATCTGAAGTATATGTATCACCCCTTCGTAAGCTGCAACGGTTGGTTATACTTGACGCCTATGATGACGAGTTTTGAAATGGGTCTATTCTAAACTCTTTTAGCATGAAAAGTTAAAATGCTCCTATTTTTATGATTTCGAAATGAATATGTACTATTTCTATATGATAAACAATATATAAATCCCGAATAAAGGCTTTATAAGTGTCCAAAGTATTCTGTACTGAGCTGCCATAATAGCACTAGTTTGTTTCAAATATTAACATAAAGAGTTTAACGGCCAGAAATGATAAATAAATCGGAAATGCAATGCCCTATTTTTAGATGATTCTATTTAGCCTCAAAGACCTTGGAGTTTATGCACCCCAAATCACAAAAAAGTAAACGTCATGCATGCGAATAGAATAGATCTCCTGCTAAATATGATACAATAATAGATTTAATCTGTGATGGGCTCGGATATACGGAAAGCCGATTAGAAGTGCCCTTTATGATGGCGTTAGTAAGGTAAATTTAGCCCATCTCGTAGAGTTAAGATCAATTATCCAAGGATGTCCACCGTGGCATCTTTTATGGTCTAAAACTATTTAACTATCCTATGATGGGCTAAAAATAAGATTTCCATGTGAACAATATCATTATCCTGGACTATATCTCTTTTTGAGTCACTTCTCCCTGCAGAGCACTTGATTGTAATATGCGGGTTTTCAGTAGATTCCTTGGACCCGGTAAATCCACTTGAGTAACATCAAAGCTCGATCCCAGTATATGCGCTAAAGTGTTTAAAACATAATATATCATCAAACGTAGTGCTAAGAAGAAAATACCAGGTTGGCTGGCAATGTATCATATATTTATGAAATTGTATATTAGAAAGGAGATGGATTCATTTTCGTGGATAAAGAACCAAGTAACCTTGGTAAGATTTTTGATAAGCATTTAGAATTTGAGTTTGATGAAGAAGATGTTGACGCAACTATGACAACCATGACACAGGATCCATACGTTCACCATGTTCCTACTTTAGCCGGAGGAAGAGGTTATAATGGAGTGTATAATTTCTACAAGAACCATTTTATAGGAAAAATGCCAAAAGATTTTAAGGTTTCCCAAATTTCACGTACCGTCGGAAAAGATCAAGTTGTAGATGAGCTTATCATAAGTTTTACACATGATAGAGAAATTGGGTACCTGTTACCCGGTATAGCACCTACAGGGAGAACTGTCGAAATACCACACGTGGTAATTATGAAATTTAAAAATAATAAAATTTCGCATGAGCATATTTATTGGGATCAAGCATCAGTTTTAGTCCAGATAGGGCTTCTCAAACCGGAAAAAATACCGGTTACGGGAATAGAACAAACACAAGAATTAGTAGAACTATCAAAGAACTGAAGCGACTCTTTCTGGAGCACATTCTGTCAATAGAACATATTCTAAGGACAGGTGCATAACTAGAGAATCAGAGCGATGATATACAAAATCTCTTCCTAATTAACGAATGCGACAAATGCAAAAGGCCTCAATGGGATCGTGGCAAACCCTTTTCTAAGCCTACCCTACCTAACACTAACTGACAACTCGTGTAATTAACTTTTAGGCATATTAAATAAATTTCAAAGCCATAGTTTATATTCTTTGCAATTCCTTAGAAGCATTTAATATATTATTTAGTTTGAAAACGTACCAATGAAAGTCTCAATCCAATTTACTCCATCTCTTACATGAAATTTCGTCATTTATCCGGAACAACATAAGTAACTAGTGACATACCTATTTTATTCATTGAATAGAAGTAATCTATTTGTTATAGTTTCCTTGGTAATTATCGCAGCTTCACTAATCCTTATAGTAACGTCATATATATCGACACCGAAACCAGTAATACAACGTGATCAACAATATGGTTTCACTAGATATTATATTCCTTGTTCAAATAANCCTGCAGATCAATGTTCTAATCCTAAAAAGATACCATTTGGACCACGGCAAGCAGCATAGAGCTGTTTCAAGCAGCTCTCAAAAGGATAATTTTATGCCATTTAACAGAACTACCAATTTGTAAGCTTTTGAGTACCGAAATCGATTAATTCCCATTAACAAACGAGCTGGTATCGGAAACAAAAATGAAAAGTGATTGGATTACCCCGATCATTATCAAGTGCTAGCGGCTGCCTGTATTGCTCAGATATAGTCTGGAACGGTTCATAACACTGCCAAAAATGTTTGTAACTGACGTCTCACCACATCAGTTATGGAAATAAAATGAATCAAGGAGTCAACAAACAGAATAAAGTTTAGATTTGCTTGATTGTCCTTAACAAGCAAGAATAACTCTTGGATCTTTTCACAGAAATAAGAGCTCATCTACATGTTGATATTAAACTTATTAACTCAAGCAACTATTCTGCGTGTCATGTAGTAGTTAATCTTGTAGAATCTACCTCATAATTTTCACCTTGAACCTTTAGCAAGATTTGCTAATTATTTTTTAAATGAATCTTGAAATTATTCCTTCCGATTTTAACGCTGTTGTTATCAAATGATATTAGCTAAGTTGATGGAATAGCGTGAAACAATCTCTAATCCATTACCCTATCTATGTAGTTAATTATCCATAGCCAAAATTCACTGTAAAGAGTACCTCTATAACTAAGTTCCAGTGAGTAATTAGCGCTGTAACACTGGTGGCACTTGTCGGTACACTGTCATTCACCTACTACTTGCATTATGACCTTACGCTCTCTTTTTCTAGTATCCATCTCTAACAGGACGATTTGTTGCCACATTCCTAGGAGGAGGGTATTGTTTCTAAAAGGGATTGTTAGACTTGGACCAACGAGGGAAGCGCGAATGTGTGAATGGCCGTTTCCATCATGCCAAGTCTTATCGTGTTCGTATTCTATATTTTTTGGCACAATTCTGGAAAGCATTTTAGGAAAATCAGACCTGAGTCCTGGTTCAAACTCAATAGTGGATATTGCTGCTGTTGATCCGACAACAAATATTGTAACGTTTCCGTCTTGCAGTTTGGTTTCCTGAATTGCTTTGGAGGTTTGTGTTGTCAGGTCAATCATATCACCTTCTCCTTCTGAGCTCACAGCAATATCTTTAGTAATTATTTTCATCAGCCAATTTGTCTTCTTCCAACTTGTTTAACAAGCTTTGGATAGGCCGATGATCATTGTCATCATTTTGTGATACCCTTTTGAAAAGTGAGTACAATCTTAACTATAAACACGAATTTTTTTGTTTGGCCCATCCTAGAACCATCCCAAAATCCAGTGATTCAAATAATAATATAGCGACAGTCGATCTGGGCCTTTATCACATATCTTAGCATTTAGGGTTTTCCAAATATTGAACAAACCGGCAATTTCGCCTGCACAAAAATGGTTCTTACTATTTTGCCATTATTTTAAAGGAACGAATCATCTTTTCGATCGAGGGCAAATATATGTTATAATTATTGCTGTCTGCGTGATATGAAAGAATATATGCTTTGGAGCTGGAGCTGGAGCTGGAGCTGTTAATAGTCCAAATACTCATCGCCTTCCCTACACCTACTATTGGGTCCTTATAAGTAAACGCTACAGAATATGCTTTGTGTCCACCTAAAGAGCTACTCGCATTTATTCGAACCGGAGTAAAATTGGGAAATGACTGAGCTAGGAAATTCAACTCCTGTTTTGAAAACGCAGTTAGATTTGATGTAGAAGAAGTTACATTTGCGGATTCTATAAGTAGATATTCTCTAAAGATTTGGGATAGCCCACCCTGTGGTGAGAGGAAATTCACAATCATATTGTGTGAACCTTGTGTAATTCCCGGAGCAAATTGGATTTTTTCCCAATCTATTGGGTATTGGATTTCGAAACCGGTATTAGGATCTTGATAGTCAACAAATCGATCCTTCATTTGGCCCATTGAAATGTTCAGATTGACGACTAAATATGCGGAACTAGACAATGCCAGTAATATAACTAACGATAGTGAAGTAAGCATCAATCGAATTCTCAGTTGGAAATACATAATTGATTCACTTGTACCTCTACTCAAAAACGATATTGATTGTTTTTAGGGACATAATAGTGTTACAATGCGAATACATGATAATCACTAACATAATAAGACAATTGATAATCCACCCTCTGATCGTGGAGGCATCAGTAATATCGATAAATCCATCCCATATAGTAAGGCCTGATAATCGTTGTATTTTTGTGAGAGGAGTGATTTCCATAATTCTCACACTTGTTCGTTCAATTGATTCGTCTAAAATTGCTCATGAATGTGGCTGAGAGTAAGAGATTATAACCGAGTAAAGGATTTTTGGTACTATAACTGACAAAGATGAATAATGTAAAGATCGTGAGCATTTTACGCCAAATAGGTTTTTTACTTGAAATGAATGATGAAGATGAGAGTCCAAATATTATTTTTAAAATTAGATCCTATAAGAGGGCGTCAGATACCATAGCCAATTTGTCTTCAAATATCGAGGACATTTATGCAAAACACGGAGTGAAGGGGCTAATGGAAATTCCTTCAATAGGGAAGGCAATTGCATTAAAGATTGAAGAATATTTTAAGACAGGAAAAGTTCAGTACTTGGAAGAATTAAGATCTGACGCTGATATAGACATAGAAGGATTCTATGGCCTAGAAGGTGTAGGGCCAAAGACCATTAAACTGTTTTACGACCAGCTTGGGATTCGGGATTTATCAAGTTTAGAAAGAGCAGCTTCAGAGGGAAGGCTTCGCGAACTTCGTGGATTTTCCAAGAAAAAAGAAGAGCTAATTATTAAAAAAATTCAAATGTTCAAGAAGGGGAGAAAACGGTTTCTACTAGGAGACGTTTATCCACTGATAAAACAAATCGAATCTCGTCTTTTGAAGTTTGGAGCAGATCACGTCGCTGCGGCAGGCTCTTTTCGTAGAATGAAGGAAACCGTTGGAGATATTGATTTTGTCGTAGTTTCAAAAGATGTTGAAAATGTGACAAATTATTTCACATCTATGCCTGAAGTAGCTGAGATTCTAAGTAAAGGATCGGCCAAAGCCTTTGTAAGGCTAAACAACAATCTAGATGCGGATTTATTGGTTGTACCTGAAGAAAGCTTTGGCTCGGCATTGCAATATTTCACGGGAAGTAAAGATCATGGTGTTGCAATGCGTAAGTTGGCTCTGTCCAAGGGTCTTCATTTGAATGAATGGGGGGTATTTGATAGTTCACAAAATAGGATTCCTTGTTCGAGTGAGGAAGACGTATACCGTTTGTTCGGCTTAGAATGGATTCCTCCTGAAATGAGAGAGAATAAGGGAGAGATTCAGCTTGCAAGAAGAGGTGAAGGCAAGAAACTTCCCAATCTAATAAATTACAACGATCTGAAAGGCGATTTGCAAGTTCACAGTAATAGCACAGATGGCACCATGTCAATTCAGGATATGGCCTTGGCAGCTAGTCAACGATTTGGACTGCAGTACATAGCTATAACTGACCACACAAAAGGTTTGAAATTAACAAACGGTTTGGATGAAACCCAATTGCTGCACCAAGCAAATAGAATTGAGGAACTAAACGATAGGATCATCAACACTCATGATGACGCAAGACCGGCGAATGCTAGCCAACCAGAATTTACAGAAAATGGGGAAACATGTGGTCACGATTTTCAAATATTATCTGCTGCCGAAGTCAACATAATGAAGGATGGATCCCTTGATATTTCTAGTAACGTATTAGATAAATTGGACATTGTGGGTGCAGCAATCCATTCAAATTTTTCACTACCAATTGAAATTCAAACTGATAGACTCATTAAGGCAGCCAAAAATCCTAGTGTTGATATCATATTCCATCCCACAGGCAGGAGAATAAACAAAAGAGAAGGATATCCAGTCGATATCGAAAAACTGGTAGATGTTGCAAAAGACACGAAAACAGTACTCGAAATCGATGCACACTACGACCGTCTTGATTTAAAAGATGAATATATTAGAATGGCTGTGCAAAAGGACGTTAGGCTTGTTATTGACTCGGATGCACATCATCCAATACATTACGCATTCTTAAAATTCGGAATTGGTCAAGCGAGAAGAGGTTGGGCTGAAAAATCAGATATCCTAAATACAAAATCCGCAGACGAATTACTTAAGGCCCTGAAGTGATTCTATCTGTTTAAGGGAACAGATCAAATGTTTTGCCTAGTATATATTAACGGTTAGCCTTTCAAGGATGCTCGCGGAAAGGTCCTACTTCTAACCCTTAGCTTTTGATGTTTCTCAATAAATTATGGAACCAATTTAGGATTGTGAGATTATTGATCGAAATATATCTATCTACTATATCTGGAAACCGTGAGTTTATTTTTAGCCAAGTCAAGAGTGGAGTAATCGATTATTCTAAAATTCTGATCACTCATCAAAGTTGTATTCTTACGTCAGTAATCATAAGCGTACCATACCCTGCTAACCTCATAATTCTGCTTATTATCACAATAAAATACTGAGAATAACGATCACTTCTAATTAGGTGCCATACCTGAACAAGACTTCGTGGCATATGCGTGATAATAAATTTGAGAATTGGTATAGAGAAAAATTATGGTCTCTAGCCGATAATGAAAGTATATCTGGTGGTCAGTTAGACCATTTTTTGGGGAGAGGTGTACAACTGATCTCACCGGCAAGCGATTTTGGATTAGAATCTTTGGGACAAATAATACCAAAGATCTTGATAGGTGCATCTGAGGAATATATTGAAAGTTTGAAGATTCCATATCAGGCCACTAGCTATATTGCAGCGAATACAGCTCCTAATGGTGATTCGTACGTTTACAAAATACCAGGGAAGGAAGGAGGCGGTGTACTTTTGCTATTTGGAGGTCAGAGAAAACTTGGTGACAACGCCTTTGCATCGATTAGTAGAATATTGTTAGGACATAAGGCGACGATGGTGAGTGTTAAAAACCTAATGATAAACAAGCATCACATATGGAATTGGCAATTCTTTGGAAACAATTTCAAGAAATCTGATCCAGAACTGTATGAAGATTTAGTCAAGCTAGATCAAATTAGAAAGAAGAGCACATTATACTGCGTTGTAGTTGCTCGCTATGCCAATAGCATGAAAACAGTGAACATTTTAGAGGAATACAGAAAAAATAAAATAGCAATACTCAATCCTGCGAACAATATAAAGGTAATATTCATAACCTCTCAAAGTGGCTATGACTATGTATCCAACAAAATACCTGAATCTAATCTCTTAAACTATATTGTCACGGGTGAAGAATTTGATATTTACGAAGCCATGGTAACTTTGAGAAAAAAATATGACGTGAATATCCTGTTAAATGATGGAGGGAGATACATGTCAAACGGGGTTCGAGATGCAGGACTGTTGGGAGAAGAAAGAATTACGCTAGAGCCATATCCTGGAATAAGAGTAGTACCTGAGGAATTAGCTTCTTCATCTATACTCGGCAGTAAAGGGATAGGCCTTGATGGGAATGAGTTGCAGGGGACAATATTGGTACATTCTACCAAAATTGGGCAGGAGAGCGCAAACATATACCTATATCCTTTAGATGATCAAAGAGTAATGAGAACCTACAGATAAATATGGATCTTGTTATTTTAGTTTAGTATTGCGATCTTCCTCGATGAATACTTCACTTTTTGACAAGTAGATTATATCGTACTAACTATCCTTGTTCAAGGCAAAGGATATATTCATCGAAGCACCAAGAAGTTCGTGCTACACTCATAAATTTGATTCAAGCAAAATCTAAAGAGATCTCTAATCATATTTACAACTACTCGCCACATGATAAGCAAATTCTAGATATGTTCCTACCAGTTTTTGGTTTGACCAAAATTACAGTTTAGACAATCAAATCTTCACGATGTCTTTTGTGCCAGTAAAATATATTCCTTTGATCACATTTTATGCAATTGAAAAAGCTCTTTTGATAATCTCCTCTTGGACAGGGTTCTAGCATGATCGAATCGTATTCTGGCGCCGGCAAAAATATACTAGTATATATCCCACAATTGGGACATCGAATACTCTTTTTGCCAGTTATTGTAGCTAATGGTTCTCTGTGATTCTCCATTATACCACTACAGCTACGTCACCATCAATTGATTTTAATCTACTTGGGCAGAATTGTCAATTATTTCTAGTTTAGGACATTGATTGGTTTACGTTACCATTGGATCTAGCACAAGGATCTAGTTCCTACTCGATTCTTGTAATAATAAAAATTCTACATCCTAACTAGAATTCTTTCAATCGGCTTATTATAGCAATAGGGTAAAGTGTACCAACCACAATTTAATTTTACAAATGAAAATTGATGACTATTGAACTGTATTACCTGTAATGTGTAATACTAGCCTCAATCCCTTGTTCTCTTTACCGAATCGTTTAATTTACTTGCTATTAACCCATCGTGTGAAAGATAATTATTGGATCAATTCCATAGACTAGGGTCCTTAAGTATCTTAGGTGACATGTCTACCATAATAACGTGGGCTAAATCCATAGTGGACGTTGCATTTCTTGAGCAGTGTAAATCCCAATATTAGGAAACCCAATAAGTGTCATTTCTGTTCATGAATTACTAACACTGGCTTGTTGGTACTATCTATCACTTTTCTAGTAACACTTCCGTGAACCTTTATGGAGCCAGTAATTTTACTACTAGCCATGATTATTAAATCAACATTCATGGCCTGAGCAACTTCAACTATTTCTTCTAAAGGAGACCTGCCGGTCTGGATTTTGTACGAAATTTGGCTTTTCACTCCTGCCTGCTTGCAATACTTTATCTTTTCTTCCACCATATGCTTTACNCCACCATAAATTGTAACTTCTAATTTTTCGTCCGTTANGGTCGACCCGTCTTGTCCTCCTGATGAAGTAGCTATTAGCGCGCTAGAATCAGTTTTTTTAACATGTTCAATCACATTTAGGATTATTATTTCCGCACCAGATAATTTTGAGATATAAATGGCATGACCTAAGGCCTTGTCAGACTTTTCTGAGCCATCGTGGGGTATTAATATTCTGCTATAGCCAATTCCATAGCCGTTGGTTTGATCTTGTGAAGCTTCGAGTTCTGTATTTGGGTCTGAGACTTGATCACTATCCACGATCTCAAATACTTTTATTATTATATAAACAATGACGTTGAGGTGCTCGTTTCCGACAGAATTGTTCACATATGATTATCAGTACTCGATCAATTAGACAAATTGAAACCTCTTTCTCCGCACTAAAGTTCAAGAGGGCTGATAAAATTTTCATTAGTATCATCTTCATGACGGAAAATAACAGGCATTAGCAATTCAATTAATGACCGTTGATGTAATTTTATTTTTCAGGTTGCCTAAGTGCTATCAAGTGTCTACTTACGTTATCTCCAAGTGCAATACATTCCTTTAGCTGCACTGCTACGTTTATTTTTCCGTCGAATGTCTTTTGTATTATCCTATCGTGGAATCCGTGACAAACGGTGTCTTGATCCATAAGAGCAATCTTGTGTAGTATACAATTCCGACTTATTAAGGAAAAATTCCCGTCATTTTCCTTGCGAATTGTGGATAGAAAGCCTAACTCGTTAGACACAGAGCTAAGAATTCGTAATGAATCTTCAAAATTCTCCGAGCTATCATGATTCCTAATTCTCTCCTTAATATCCATCGCTAAATCATCCGCTACCAATGCAACTAACCTTTTTAATTGCTCGCTTCCCAATGTCGTCTCGATCTTCTTAAGAATGAGTGATAGGAAAAAATCGTACTTTCTCGGAAATAGTTCACGTCCGTCTTCTGTTAATTCGTACAACTTTCTTGGTCTCCCCAAATGAACAATTCTAAAATAGGATTTTACAGTGTTTTGCGACTGCATTGAACTTAGATGAACTCTTACTGCGCTTTTTTGAATCTGTAACTTGCTTGCAATTTCTCCAGAGGTTTTTGGACCATCAAGCAGCAGCTCAAGTATAGCTCTTTTAGTATCTCCTAAAAAAGCTGTACTTTGTTCGCTACTTTCACTCAATTGGGACCATAGTTACAATTTAATATATAAATTCTTCCTGGTTTAGTTGGCTCAAACCGAAACCATGAAATTTATAAAACAACTAGTTTTTAATATTATGGATACCATATGGTGTTTAAAGCATATCTGATGTTATTCCGATTATACTCGAAAAACAACTATCGGAGGACTTCAGTAGCAGCGTTTACATTGTCGCAGCCCTAATCCCATCTGGACTGTGAAAGTATTAAGAATATCCTGCACAATCACTTGGCTCACAAAATAAGAGGTAGTTGGGAGGTCGATTAGGAATTACACAACTGATAATGCAGCATTTGACAGAATTCATAGACAACAATGAGGAGGATCCGATGAATTGGCATGACAAGCTCTCCGTCATCGCTGGTAATAACACATCTTCCAGCCCTTCACATGCAACAAATCCAAAAGCTGCTGATGGGGATCTTTCTTTTTTTAATAGTAGTTTGTTACTCACTTATCCCACATTGATACCTGGCAGGAAGGACCATGTTATAAGTGCAAAGTCATATGGATTAAGTTTACGTCTTCATCGGACTTTGAATTCTAAATATAAAATAGCATAATTCTAAAATATTTATTTATTTGTGTGTCTTGGACTAGAAATTAACTAATTAGATTGAAAATAAATGCAAAAGTCAGGCAGGTCAATTTTTGCAACTAGGATTGAGCTGCTTCATGTATTAGTTTTGACCTTATAATTTGATTTTACAAAATTATGACGTCGACTCAGTACGTTAGGATATAGG
>AF_2010_repII_A1DRAFT_10000227_pt1 | contig 11426 bp, 12 predicted proteins | sample AmaForreplicIIA1_FD_9195 | JGI IMG/M metagenome (IMG submission 9195)
AAAGCCGATCCACCTCGAGTTACTCAAATTCAACGCTCAACGCTGAACACCGAATGCCGAATGTGAGAAGTCAGATGTCAGATTTCCGATTTCAGATGTCTGATGTCAGATCTCGGATGTCTAATGTCACATGGGGCTTTCTCCTTCTGCTTTGCAGCCAGCGATCGACTGAAAACTTTCCTGGACCGGTGAAAATTACAGCAGTGAAGATAATTAGATAAAGCGCTGCTCTCAGCCAATCTTCCTGCAGCTGCACACTGGTATAAAGCGCGCCGATCATTCCAAGAGCGAGACTCGCTGCCGCGAAACGAGTAAACAAACCGATTCCGACAAAGAAAGCGCCGATCGATTCGTTCAGCGTGATCCAAAGCGCCAGAATGATCGGGAAAGGAAAACCGACCTTTGCAATGAGTGGCGCCAGACCAATGGATGCTAGCGGTTTCCCCGCATGGAACGCCGTCACGTACCATCCGATCTTTTGTATGCCGAAGGTGAACGCCAGCAGGAAACCGGCTGCGCGCGAAAGCAAAAGGCCAATGTTGATCAGGCTCGGCATTAACGTGGTTCTCCGGTTTCAGCGACGAGTTTCTTCAGCTGCTTCGTTTCCGGCAGTTCGGCTTTTAGTTTCGGGGGCAGAAGGCGATACTCGGCGACGCCGATAGGGCTTTTCGCGTCGCGCAAAGTGTACTCAACCACCGTCTGGTTTTTGCCGCGACACAGAATGATCCCGATGGTCGCGCCNTCCTCGGCACTCTTGACCTGACGGTCCATTGCTGCCTGATAGAAACTCATCTTACCTGCGAATTCAGGCTGAAAATCAACTACCTTTAAATCGACAACAACGTAGCAGTGAAGTCGCGTGTGATAGAAAAGCAGGTCGAGAAAAAATTCGTCACCACTGACTTCGAGCCTGTACTGATTACCGATAAAGGCGAAACCGGCTCCAAGTTCGAGCAGGAAGTCTTTTAGCCGCTCGAGCAGTGCCTGTTCGAGTGCGCGTTCGTTGGTTGATTCATCCAAGGGCGCGGGCTTAAAGATGTAAGGGTCTTTGAGGATTTCGCGTGCTAAATCGGATTGCGGAGCTGGAAGCGTAAGCGCGAAATTCGACGGCGCTTTCCCGATCCGTTTATGCAGCTTTGTGTCGAGCTGGTGCATGAGCACGCTGCGGGCCCAGCCGTGTTCGACAGTCTTGCGAATATAGAATTCGCGTATCTCTGAGTCCTTAACGCGATCAAGCAGGGCGCAATTGTGGCCCCAAGGAATTTGTGCAGCAAGCTGTTGCACGATTTCGACATCCGGCCACGCCTCGGCAAAAGCGCGCATGTATTTGAGGTTGCGAACGGAATAGCCGCTGAGGTTTGGGAATGCACGCTGAAGATCGACCGCCAGGCGATCGATGACCTTTGCACCCCATCCTTGTCGTTTCTGATTATCCAGAATCTCGCGTCCGATTTCCCAATAAAGGCGTACAAGCTCAGCGTTGGCTGCCAGAGCAGCTCTAATTTGGGCGGCGCGAATGCGCCCCTTAATCCCGGCAAGGAAATGAGCGTAACTTTGTGCACCAGCCTGTTGCACAATTGCCTTCGACACACGTTTTCGCTTCATCTCGGATGTAATTTCTTTCATCGTAGCAGCCCCGATGGATTCTGTCGCAGCTTGTGACAGTTTTTGGTCGCGCAATTCTAGGGATGAAACCTGTCTGATGTCTGAGGTCCGATGTCTGAAGGTGGAACGGTCGCCGCGGCGACTCCCGAACGCGTTGGCATCGGCCCGAGTCGATCCACCTTGAGGTACTCAAATCAGGCTGAATCAAGCAGGGCGCAATTGTGGCCCCAAGGAAATTGTGCAACAAGCTGTTGCACAATTTCGGCATCCGGCCACGCCTGGCAGGGAGTTTCAACGATGAAGAAGCAGACGCCCAACGCTCAACTTCCAACGCCCAACGTCCAATGCTGAGGTCAGTAGACGCGAGTGGATCGCGTGCGACGATACGAGATAGATGCTTTGGCAAGGTCAAGAGAAAGCGACAATGTTGAAGACGAGCGCGGATCCGGCGGCGGCGGACGCATTGTGCTGGTCGGCGGGATTGGCACGGTCATTCTCGTAGTTCTGTATCTCGTGCTCGGCGGGGATCCGCAGGCGCTGTTTAATTCGCAGCAAGCCCAACTACCGCAAGCTGCACAGTACGACAGCCAGGCGCCGCGCGATGAGGCATCAAAATTCGTTGGTGTCGTTCTCGCCGACACCGAAGACGCGTGGCATGAGATCTTTCGGCAAATGGGTCGCGAATACCAAGAACCGAGGCTGGTGTTGTTCACCGATATGATTCAGTCCGGTTGCGGCTTCGCCAGTGGCGCCACCGGTCCGTTCTATTGTCCGGAAGATCGACGCGTTTACATCGACCTCGGATTTTTCTGGCAACTCCAGGACCGGCTCGGCGCCGGAGGCGATTTCGCGGAGGCCTACGTTATAGCGCACGAAGTTGGACATCACGTGCAGAATCTGCTCGGCATTAGTGATCGTGTGCAGGCGGCGCGCCGTCGGGTCAGCGAAGCTGAATACAATCGGCTCTCTGTCCGGCTCGAGCTGCAGGCGGATTTTCTGGCGGGTGTTTGGGCGCGTTATGCCGACCGGATCAAACATGTCGTAGAAGCCGGCGATATCGAAGAAGCGATGCGCGCGGCAAGCGCCGTCGGCGATGACAGACTCCAATACCGCTCGCGCGGTTACGTTGTGCCCGATTCATTTACGCACGGCACGTCCGAACAACGCGTCCGCTGGTTTCGCCGGGGTTATGAGACCGGCGATCTCAATCAGGGCGATACGTTCAACGCGCGTGACTTGTGACGCCGAATGATTTTTGTAGCGGCGCTAAGGGGTTGCAGCCGACACGGCTGCCACTACATCTTTTGAGATTTTTGAACTGAACGCCTTACGCGCTTTCTAAATGTTTCGATGGTCACCAGGCGCCAGCTCCTGAAGCTGGGAGCTTTCACGCTCGCGGCGGCTCATCTTCCCCGGATCTTTGCCGAGAAAATTGCGACCAGGAAAATTCTCATCCTCGGCGGAACGGGTTTTCTTGGACCGCCGATCGTTGAACGGGCATTACACCGCGGCCATACCGTGACGTTGTTTAACCGTGGAAAGAGTAACGCCGATCTTTTTCCAAACGTGGAAAAGATTCGTGGTGACAGGGAACGCGGCGATCTCGAAGGCCTAACGACCGATCGGCGATGGGACGTAGTGATCGATGTCTGGGCGAACGATCCCGCAGTCGTGGTACCAATAGCGAGTCTCCTCGCCAAACGAACAGGTTATTACCATTTCGTTTCGAGTATTTCTGCTTACGCCGATTACTCGAAGATCGGCATGGATGAAACAGCGCCGACACGCACCGACCGCCCGGGATACGGTGGAAACAAAGCCAGATCTGAGAAGGCGCTTACGGACTTGTTAGGCAACCGCGTTGGAATCTGCCGTCCGTGCGCGATCATGGGCCCGCGGGACGACAGCCTTTCCTACCATTACTGGCTGTGTCATCTGGCCAAAGACCGGGAATTTGTTGCGCCGGGCACAGGCGATGACGCTTATGCGCAGTACGTGGACGTGCGCGACGTCGCGAATTGGATCGTCGACAGCGCGGAGCAAGCGCGATCGGGCATTTACAACACAGTTTGCGAACCGCTGCCATTTAGAGCTTTCCTGACCGAAAGCGCTACTGCCATCGGAGGAAAAGGAAAACCGGTCTGGGTGAACGGCGATTATCTGCGCGAGCAACACGTTAAGACATTCGATAACATGCCGTACTGGAATCCGGACCGTCCCGGGTTCGCACGCATCTCAGCAGCGAAAGCGAGAGCGGCCGGTTTTATCACTCGACCGCTGACCGATACGGCAAAAGATGCCTGGGCATCTTATCAAAAAACTGTGCCGCCCGATCTTGTTTATCCGCAAAAACAATACGGATTTGAATGGGGCATTTCACCCGAACGGGAGCACGATATTCTCGTCGCCTGGAAAAAGCGGCAAGCCGAGTAATTGAGTATAATCGCGTCCATAAACGGAGAAGGAGATTTCAATGCTGGCAGAAAAAATCATTGGTGTTTGGGAACTGCAAATTTGGGAAACGGTGGTCGATGGCAACGTTGTTGGCTACCCTTTGGGAGAAAAGGCATCTGGTTTCATTGCTTATCATCCGATTGGCTTTATGTCGGTCAATATTTCCGCGCCCAATCGAGTTCGCCTTCCAACGGATGATCCATTTGCAGGTGACCCAAAGCTCGTGGCGTTAGATGCCAAAGGATATCTTTCTTATTGCGGGCCTTTCTCCGTTGTGTCGGAGAACGAAGTCATCCATCACTTAAACCTTTGTTCCTTTGAGAACTGGGTAGGAACCGATCAACACCGCCACGCCACGCTCGACCTAACGAAAGACATGTTGATTCTTTCAACAGCGCCCGTGCTTACGCAGGGACGCATGGGCGGCAATCGCCTTACCTGGAAGCGAATGAAGCTGACGGGATCAGCGACATAGAAGGTAAAGCTGCAAGGGTAGCAGCGAGCGAGTATGGGCAACAAGCGAGTTTCAATCACTTCGATGGATGCGTCTTCCTGAACCCCGCGGTGTAACCCTTTTTGAAAGCCAGTTTACAGTCCTCCAGCGTGCCTCCTCGCGTAGGATTCCCGAGCTGTTCAACCGCGCCCTGCTGCTCAAAATACTTTTGAGCCGTCATGTTCAATTCATCTTCCGTCGGCAACGTTGCCCCGCGCGGCGCTTCTCGTCCGGCGTTCTCACCGCTTTCATAAGCGGCGCGTTCTTCCGCCGTTGCGCCGTGAGCTGTGCGATGAGTTAAGAACACGGCGACACCACACACGATGATCCCCGCCAATCCTATCAACACAAGCCAGCGCAATTGCCTGATCATAACTCGCAGCGCACCGTCGTTACCATAAACCGGCTCAGCGCTGCAGAAAAATCTGCATGTTCTGAAAGTCAAAAGTCACCGCGTAGGGCTTGAAAAAATCGTGGCCAACCATGCCGGCGAGATGAAAGCCGAACATGTTTTCCCACGGGAACGGTCCATCGTACAAACCCTGAACGTTGTCTTCCTTTATGTCTCCGAAGGAAACGTGATCCACCGTGTACGGCACGACTTTCAGTGTCCCGCCTCCGCCGGCTCCCTCCGAAGCTTTGCTTTCATCTAGCTTGATGCCGGCTTGCTTGATCACCGACTCCGCCAGTTTAACGCCGGCGCCCATCAGTCCTGTGTCGACGAACAGAAGCGATGGCGGGAGCGTTTCCACGCGGCCCCAGCCGACCATGAAGTGATCGCTCGCCATCCACATAGGAACGACAACTCTCTTGCCTGGCGATTTTTTGAACTCCTCCAAGCTCTTAGCGTCTTTGTGCCGTAACACAAGTTCGCCGTGCGGATAATCCATTGTCGTCAGGAAATGGTAAAACAGAGTGGTCCCGATGATTCCGTCGATTTGTTTCACGCCAAATCCTTCGGAAAGCTGGCGCAACGGAAGCATTGCCGTGGGCACATTCTTAATAGTCCAATCGCCGAGAGTGATTGACTCAATCCGCCCAAACTGAACGTCAGCGTGTTGTCCACCGGAAAAGGTCCCCTGCATTGCGCCGAATTGCGGGACGCCAAGCTCTTTCGCGAACTCGGTATCGAGCGTGACCACTGACCCTCCGGTATCGATGAAAAAGGTTACTTCTTTGCCGCCGTTTATACGCACGTTGACGATCGGCAGCGGATCGGTCTTCACGAACTTCACACGTGTGCTTGTCCCATTACCTTCCAATTCGTAGGGGGTTTGGCCCTTAAAACTCTCCAGCATCGCAACGTTCAGTGCCGGATACTGCTCACGGATCATTTTTGAGCCGCCCACGTCAACACCCTTGAGTGCAGCCGCTGCTCTTTGGAAATCGTCACGTTGATAAAACGCCTCGGCCAACATGATCTTTGGATCGGCATTCTCCGGCTGCAGGGCCATCGCCTTTTCCAGCCATTTTTGAGCCTCGCCGAGCCGATTCGAAAGCAACGCGATCCGACCCAACTGAAGGATTGCTGAATAGTCCTTTGGATTTTGAGCAACGATTTGCGCGTAGAGTTTGCCAGCCTCCGCAAACTTACCTGTCTCAAAGAGTCGGTTGGCCGAATCGACTCCCGATTGCTTCGGCTGCGTTGTGGATTCGCCTGTAGCCGCTGTCGTCGACTGCGGCCTCACAGCGATAGCCCCGACAAATATCGCGACACCAGCGAAAGCGATGCAACTTTTTGTAAATTTCATTTGGATTCCCTGATCATCGTTATTGCGCGCAACGTAACACTTCCTCTAAAAGGTCGAAGTACGAAGGAAAAATTAAGAAGCAGAGACGCGGAATACGGGATGCGGGATGGCGCGACCTGCATTTATTGTAGCGGCGGTCTGTGACAGCCGATTTTTCGTCTAATGGTCCGGGAGTTGCAGCGGGTACTCCGAAAGCGTTCGCGAGCAGGCGGGCTTGCCGTTAAAGATGAAATCATGCCGGAGACGGAGATTCTGTCGCCAAGCCAACGCATCCGTGGTGTGCTCGCGCCTGTCGTTACACCGTTCAAGGCCGACCTTTCGCCTGACCGGGATCGGTTCATCAGCCATTGCAGATGGTTGCTATCGCAAAATTGCGGGCTGGCGCCGTTTGGTACGACCAGCGAAGCGAACTCGATGTCGGCAGACGAGCGCATCTCCTTGCTGGATTCGCTGGTGGCGACCCACGTCGATCCATTGCGCATGATGCCGGGTACGGGTTGTTGTTCAATTACCGAAACGGTCGAGCTCTCGGCCCATGCGATGAAACACGGGTGCGCCGGTGTGCTGATGTTGCCGCCGTTTTATTACAAGGACGTCAGCGAAGAAGGTCTCTACCGTTACTTCAGCGAAGTGGTGCAACGTGTCGGCGATGCGCGTCTGCGAATTTACTTGTACCATATTCCACCGGTGGCGATCGTCGGGATCACACCAAGATTGGTCGAGCGTCTCCTAAAAGCTTATCCAAACGCGATCGCCGGGATGAAAGACAGCTCGGGCGATTGGAATAACACCAAAACGTTTCTGGACGCGTTTGCAGGAACCGCCGGTCCGGCTCGGACTGGTTTCGATGTGTTTGTCGGCAGCGAGTCATTCTTGCTCGCAAATATGCGCAACGGCGGCGCGGGCACGATTTCCGCTACTGCAAACGTGAATCCGGCAGCGATTTACAAGTTATATCAGAAGTGTAGTGGCGTTCGCCGCGGCGAACGCCGTGGTGATACGAAGGCGCTTAGCACAAGCGCCTCTACAACGGACTTGGACTCCCAGCAGGCGCGCATAAACGTCGCGCGCGACGTTTTCAGCAGCAGAAAATTTCCCTCGATGATTGCGGCAATAAAAAAGGCGATTGCGATTTACGCGAACGACGCGGAGTGGGCCAGAGTGCGACCGCCGCTGCTCGAGCTCACGACCGGACAGGAGAAATTGCTCGATGCGGAATTGAAAGCGATCGACTTCGCGATGACGGGAATGGAGCGTGCAAGTTTCAGCGAACACGACACCAACGCCCAACTTCGTTAAATCGCGAGCAGGCACTCAACGCTCAACGTCCAACGCTGAAGTCGGAAAGGGAAAGCTAATCAGGAACTCTCCACTCGGAAAGTTGCGCTGTTTTCCACGAGAAAAAGCTGACTTATCAACAGGGCCAAAGTTCTTTGAGATACGAAGTACAGGGGATGAAAGGGAAAAATATGAGAATTCTGATGATGACAGTAATAACAGCGGTGGCATTGCCGTTTATGGCGATAGGCCAGACAACACAACAGGAGCCACAACAGACGCAGGAGCAGACGAAAGACACGCAAACTACTGCACCGGCGAAAGCTAAAAAGATGCGTCCCGCACAGGATCAGAGCAATCCAGAGGCAAAACCTCAAACGGGGACGAACGTACGTGGACAGACGAACACGAGCGTTAAGGGTCGCGCTCATGTAAATGAGACGCAACCTGGCGCACGGTCGAGTACTAGCCAGACAAACGTAAACACGAACACGAATCAAACGACGACCATCAACAAGGAAGAGTTTAGAACGCGTCACAGCGAAGTATTTAGTCTTGGGCGACACCCGAAAGAATTCTTCGTACAACGATACGGTGCGAACCATTTCCGGTTGATCGGAAATTCGTACTTCGTATTCCTGGACGGTTGTTGGGTCGCCGTTGATGTGGACGGTTTTACCTACACGCAGCGCATGATTTGCCCGGGTGATCCGGACTTTGTCGTTGTTGAATAACGCACGCTTTGCGTGACACGAAAGCGCTCTGCTGAAATGCGGGGCGCTTTTTTTCTATGAATACGAACCCAGGAAGCGGGGGAAGTGACAATGATGGATGAAACACACTCCAGAGGAAAAATCCTTCGTGGAACAGAAGGAGTTGGAACGGTGACGCCGCGGATGATCGAGGAGCGCGCGCACGAAATCGCGCGTGGCGATGGACGAAACCGGCCAAATGATCTTGACCGGTCTAGCGCGCGTGAGGAACTGACTGGCGTCAGCTCAGGTTCGGAGAAGGTCCCGACGCGGGAGGAACCGGGTCGCGATTGGGAAATGCCACTTGTGTCGACGGGCGAAAAAGCTCCGACCGTGCGCCCTGAAGATGATCAAAGCATCCCCCAAGAATTGATTCAAGAAGGCGTCGAGGAAGCCGACCACGATCAGCGCGTAAGGTCTGGGCGAACCAGCGGGAAATGAAAAAGGAAGAAGTAAAAAGTAAAAATTAGGAACGAGCAGAGCCGGAATCTGGTAAACGAACGCTTTGCGGATGGCGGATGCGGTTATCGGAGTCGTACCGGTGTTTTAACTGCTGGAGGCGCGCATAATTTTCGGCGCCGTAATAAGCGGTTGGCCAGTCTGTAAAAGCAAGGTCCGGATAATTTGCGTAATGCCTCGTGACCCCAGCTTGCGCGATGTGATTGCGGATCCGACGTATCGCCTCTCGAAGCCTCGCCGCGTGTGAGGCCGATTCCCAGTATGCCTGAGCCTCGCCCAGATAAGGGAGCGCGCGGTGCGGGTAGGCGCCTTCCACATCGCTGGAAATGGTGCCGCCCAGAGTATTGATTTGAAAAATCAGCCCCGGAACCCTTAACACTTCTTCGAAAATACCGGGCAAGGCAGATCGGACGTCGTCCATTCCTTTGTAATATCCGGCGCTGGCGTTTTTAAAATAAACCGGACCGTCCTCTCCATAGTACCAGGTTAAGGCTTTCTGTAGAGAAGTGGGGCCGCCGGACGTCATTTTATTCGTTAGGCCGGCGAGCCTGCGACGGAAAGCCACCAGCCCTTTTTGCTCGCGCGAACCGATGGTGATGACAACCACGGTGACCTGGCTGCCGTTCATGATCCAGGCTGAAAACGACTCGTTAGGTAAATCAGGTGTGACTTCAAACCAGGCCTGCAGCAGCGCAGCGGCGCGTTTAGGATCGAGTTTGTAAGCGCGAAATTTCCATGACGAAAATTGTCCCGGGGCGGGGCGCGTATTGAACGTCAGTTCGGTTGCTATCCCGAAATGGCCGTTTCCACCGCCGCGCGAACTCCAGAGCAAATCCGGCTCCTCATTCGAGTCGTGGATGATTCCGGCACCATCTACCATTTTGATTCTGCGCAGGTGGTCGCAGGTCAAACCCCATTTTCTGGCGAACATCCCGTAGCCGCCGCCAAGTGTAAGACCGGCAAGACCAACCGTTCTGCACGATCCCGCTGGCAGGAAACGCCCTTTCGCAAGGAGGAACTTGTTCACTTCCTCCAGTCGACAACCCGCGCCTGCGGTGAAAATACCGGTCTTCGGATCGAGCTGCATCTCGCGCATTGGCGAAACACTCACCACCAGTCCGTCGTCGTTCAGAGAAAATCCCTCAAAGGAATGGCCTCCCGCTTTTACCGCGATTGGCCAATTCTCTGCCTTTGCTCGTTCGATGGCGCGTCGAACGCCAATCTCAGATATGCAAGAAGCGATGAGTTTTGGCTGAGTTACGATCCCGGCGTTATAAACCTGCCGGGCGGCCGCGAAATCGGGTGACTCCGGCGTGATAAACCTGACGCCATCAACGTAAGCGTCGGACGCCGATTTCGATATTGCGGGCCTTTCTTTCCCAACAATGCTCGAGACATCCGTAAGGATTGCGGTCGTAGCTGCAAGAGATGTGCGGAGAAAGGATCGGCGCGTCTGCATGAACGAGCCGAAGGATGAAGCAAAAAGTCGAAATTAAGAAGTACGAAGGGAGCCCTTCAGAAACGAGAAAGACGGAAGGAAGTTCAATAAGGAGGTGCAAACGCTCAACGTTCAACGCTCAACGCCCAACGCCGAATTCCGGATTTGCGGAAGCGGAACAAAGAATCAGGAACGCACCAATCGAGTCCGGCCAGAGAGAAATGCGATCGGCTTCAATCCGGCTTAGTGCCAAGGCACGATAGGGGATGTAGTGCCTGCGAAAAATCGATCTCAGCGACACGGAGCTCTGCTCGCGATCGCAGTTTTCAAATTTGTAAAAGGCGCGGTGCTGCTCGCCTTGGCATTCGGGGCGTTAACCTTCCTTCACAAAGATGTGGCGTCGGAAGTCCAACATTGGCTCGATCAACTGCGGATCGATCCCGATAACAAATTCATCGGGGCTCTCCTGAGTAAGCTGCAGCTCGTGCATACGAAAGAGCTAAAGGAAATAAGCGCACTGGGCGCAGGCTATGCCGCGTTGTTCCTCACTGAAGGGACCGGCCTGCTATTCCGGAAGCGCTGGGCGGAATGGCTGACTATAGTTGCGACAAGCTCGCTAATGCCGATCGAGGTGTACGAGCTGGTCGAAAAATTTACCGCCGTCCGTTTGTTCGCTCTGCTGATCAATGCTGCAGTGGTTTTGTATTTGATTCATCTGGTGCGACAAAAAGAAAACTAAACAGGAGAAGCAAGAATCCGTGAAAGCAATCAGAGTGAAAGAATTTGGCCGGCCGGAAGTTCTTCAGTTGGAGGCAGTGCCAATGCTGCAACCCGGCCCCGGTCAGGTGCTCGTGCGAATGCACGCAATCGGCATCAATCCGGTCGAGACTTACATTCGCGCGGGAACGTATGCGCGATTGCCAGAGTTGCCATACACACCCGGGAACGATGGCGCGGGCGTGGTCGAGCAGGTTGGCGCGGATGTGAGTGCATTCAAAGCCGGCGATCGTGTTTATACCGCCGGATCATTGAGCGGGACCTATGCGGAGTTCGCGTTGTGCAAAAAGGAGCAAGTTCATCCGTTGCCGGCAAATGTTTCGTTCGCACAAGGCGCGGCCATGGGCACGCCGTACGCGACGGCGTATCGAGGGTTGTTGCAGCGCGCGGCGGCCAATCCGGGCGAAACGGTGCTGGTG
>AF_2010_repII_A1DRAFT_10000228_pt1 | contig 11417 bp, 6 predicted proteins | sample AmaForreplicIIA1_FD_9195 | JGI IMG/M metagenome (IMG submission 9195)
AGCGCTGCAATCAATGCGCCTGCCACTCTATGACGTGCACTGGACCCCTGGCGTCGTGCTGTCCAAGGGCGGCGGCAAGAAGGGCGATGAAACGATCCGCGTCGGGCTTCCCGACGGACGCATCCTGCCGCTCGCCGTATGGAGCGGCGCAATTCGACGCGGACTTGGGCTTTACGATGTGGTCTATGTCCATGTTGTCGAGCCGCGAAGCGTCGATACCAAGGCGAAAGGCAAGCCCGCCACGACGAACACACCAAGCACAGGACAGGCGCAACTGCGCGTGCGGCCGACCGTGCAAGGCGCCGCACTCGTGCTAGAGAACAAGACCGGCCGCATCCTCGCCATGGCCGGCAGTTTTTCTTATCCGCTCAGTCAATTGAACCGTACGGCGCAAACGCAGCGACAGCCCGGCTCGGCAATGAAGCCGCTGACTTACCTGACCGCGCTGCAACATGGCCTACAGCCGAATACGCTCGTTCCCAATGAGCCCATCACGCTGCCCCCGATCAATGCCGGAATAGACGGTCGCGGCGCGATCAGCCGCGAATACGGGGGCTATGCGCGCCCGCAGGATTACTGGTCGCCGCGCAACGCCGACTACAACGAAGGCGGCCTGTTCACGCTGCGGCGTGGGCTGGAGAATTCAATCAACGTGGTGACCGCGCATCTGCTCGACGGCGGGATCAGCTCAAGTCCCGAAAAGAGCCTCGATGAGGTTTGCGCCACCGCGATGGCCGCGAAAATCTATACGCAATGCGTGCGCTATTATCCTTTCGTGCTTGGCGCCGAGCCGGTACGCATGATCGATCTCGCCACCTTTTATGCCGCCGTCGCCAATGAAGGAGCGCTGCCCCAGCCCCACGGCATCGATTCGATCGAAGAGAATGGCCATACGGTTTACGAATATCCGAAGACGCCGCTGCCTTGGATCGGGGCCGCCGACCGCGCGTCGTTTTATCAGCTCAAGACCATGCTACAGGGCGTGGTCGCGCGCGGAACGGCACGCGCTATCGCCGGGCTGTCGCCTTATGTCGCTGGCAAGACCGGCACCACCGAAGACGCCGTGGATGGCTGGTTCATCGGTTTCACCAATGATGTAACGGTCGCAGTCTGGGTCGGCTTCGATAATGCCGATCATAAGCGCCGCTCGCTCGGCGCCAATGCAACGGGTGCGCGCGTGGCGCTGCCGATCTTCCAGCCGATCATCGAAGCGGTTTGGGCGCAACATATCGCTCCGAAAACACTTCTCAGCGGACCGTCGCCCGAAGCCAGGCGCATGCTCGTTGACGCGCCGATCGATTACATGACGGGGAGTCGCGTCGCCGGGGGCGGGTTCATCGAGCATTTTCGCCGCGACGCTGATGGCCAAGTCGAGGATACGCAGTACCAACTCGCCTCGCGCGACGGCTATTATTACGAAGGCGATCAGTGGGGCAACAACGGCTATTTCTGGGGCGGCTACAATCGTGGTGGGCCGTGGGTAGGACGAAGTTACTATCCGAACTGGCGATCACCGCCGCTCCAACCTCCGGCGGGTGGCCTCTTTCAACCTTGGCGCCGGAGCGACAACCCATCGCCGCTCCGTGAATTTTTCTGGGGCGGGCGGCTAAACTGACAGATCTTCCTTGAAAAACTCTTCAATGCGGCGCGCCGCAGCGTTGATCCTCGCCCTGTTCGGTGGCGCCTTGTTCGTTGCGTCGTACTCGCCGTCGATTGCGCTGGCGCAACAATTTCGGATCGACGACGTAAGCTCGGCGCGCAATTTTGAAGCGGCGCAACTTGTGCCAGGAACAATCGAATTCAACGACCACACCGGACCCACGGGCAGCAACGGTGAGGTGGCGCTGATGCCCTTCGACCAATGGGCAAGCCGCCAATCCGCCGAAAAAAAATTTCTGGCGCTTTTTCCCGGTTATGTCGAACCGATGATAGAACAAAGTGCCGTCGACGCGGGGCAGAAGCCGTATACCGAGAAGCTCTATATGTATGTTGCGCAAGCGCGGTTCGCGCTTGCCAAACCTTCCACAACAATCGATTTGCCGCACTATGTGACGCTTGCGTTTTTGCAGAAGATCGATCCCGCCATAAGCCACAAAGTCATTGCGGCCGCCAATGTAGCGACATTCAAAGACAAGCAAGGAATCGGCAACGACAATCCCGATCGTAAATGGTGCACCGGAATTGCAGCGTCGATCTGCATCCAATCCAACTACAAGCTCGAGGGCAAGATTCCTGTGGGGATCATGCTGGTAAACAAAATCCGCGAGACCCGGAAGGTCGCTGACCACATCGATTTTCAGAGCGAATTCTCCGCGCGCCCACCGTCTGATTTCGACCAAAGCGGTCTGCAAGAACTGACGACGCTTGGCACGCCGGTGGTCGGCGTGCTCGAGCAGAGCATCTTCTACGTCAATCAGATCATGAAATTCGGAAAATTCTTTGCAGTTTTTCAAGCGNACCCATCGGATCCCGGCAAGACCGTCGTGACCGCCTTCATGGCACTAGCGGTCAAGGCCAGTGTCCTCGACGAAAAGCGTGAATTCGATAAAGTGCCCGTTCTGCGCAATTTGGTACCGGCACAGGTGCTCATGGGCAGGTCGTCATTCAATTCAGGCAGTTCGATCAGCGCCGGCTTGCCGAACTACGCCCGCAATGAGATCAAGACGGTCGCAAATCTTTTGCAGACGAACTAGTGTCGCGGTGTGGACGACCTTGTTCCGCCCGAAATTTGTTTGCCGATGCACGAGACCGACTTTTCCCACGAGCATAGCGAGACGCTGGCCGAACGCACCGCGATCGCCCGGACAATCTGGGCGCAAGATAATTTGCAATTCACGACCGTCGGCATCGACATTGGAAGTTCAACCTCGCATCTGTTGTTCGCGAAAGTCGGCTTGCAGCGCCAGTCGCAAGCCTTGTCGAGTCGCTTCGTCGTCACAAGCCGGGAGATTGCGTGGCGTTCGCCCATCCTGCTGACGCCGTTTATGCCTGATGGACTGATCGACGCCGTTGCGCTCGCCGAATTCATCGAACGCTGCTGCCGCGACGCGGGCTTTGGCCGCGACGCGATCGACTGCGGCGCTGTGATCCTCACGGGCGAGGCGATCAAACGACGCAACGCGCGCGCCATCAATGAACTGTTTGCGGCGCAGGCTGGCAAATTCGTCTGCGCCAGCGCCGGTCACAAGCTCGAAGCTCGGCTTGCCGCGCACGGCTCGGGCGCCGTGGCGCTGTCGAAACGCCGCGGAATTTGTGTCTTGCACGTCGATATCGGCGGCGGCACGACCAAGCTCGCCTTGATCGACGGCGGCGCCATCATCGGGCTTGCCGCGTTCGCGGTCGGCGGCCGACTGATCGCGGCCGACGCAAGCGCGGCGTGGACCCGTATCGATCAATCGGCGCGGCTTGTTGCCGATGATCTTTCCTTAGCATTGTCCCCCGCGAGCCTTACCGATCCGACCGTTCGGCGCAAAATCGTGCAAAGACTCGCCGCGGCGGCGGCGGACATAATTCTCGGTTCGCCGCTCGACACGCTCGCACGATCACTGCTTCTGACCGAGCCGCTGCCACGCGAGGTCGCGCCGGCGGCGCTGACCTTCTCCGGTGGCGTCGCCGAATACATATTCGGCAGCGAGCCGGCTGAATTCGGCGATATCGCCAAACCGCTCGCCGACGAGCTGGCGCTCCAACTAAGTCGCCGCAGCGGGTTGCCCCTGATGGACCCCGGCCAGCGCATCCGCGCCACCGCGATTGGTGCCTCTCAGTTCAGCGTACAGGTCAGCGGCAAGACGATTTATCTTCCCGACCCCTACGTGCTCCCGGTGCGCAATGTGCCGGTGGTTCATATTGCGCTGGATTCGAAACGCTTGGATCAAACTGCTGCGGACCTTCGTCGAGCTCTGAAGGAGATTGTTTTTGACGACCTCCCGGGGATAGCGATCGCATTCGCGTGGACCGGAGATCCCGAGCATTCGCGCCTAATCGCGGCGGGCGAAGCGATTCTCGGCGTGCTGCGTCCGCTGCCTGACAAGATCAAGCTCCTGCTCGTGGCGATCGACGGCGATATCGGCAAGACGTTCGGCCGGCTTGTGCATCGCGAGCTCAACTGGCCGGGCAAACTCGTCTGTATCGACGGCGTGGAATTACACGAATTGGATTACATCGATGTCGGCGAATTGATCGTCCCGCCTGGTGTGGTCCCTGTCGTGATCAAATCGCTGCTGTTCGCGTGATCCTCCGCCGTTTATGATGGCGGCAAAGTGAAAGGGGAGAAGCGCATGAATATCTGGGAGGCACCGCAAGCCAAGCCGCGCTACGGTATCGATCCGTATCTTGAATGGCTCGCCGGCGAAGGCATTCCGGTCACGGAGGATTACGGTGTTTATCTCTTCGAGGTCGCCACCGCACCCTGGCCACGGTATGGCGTCAACGGCGCAGCCGTTCATCTCAAGGGTCGCGGCGATTTCGCCAACATGTTTGTTTTCGACATCGTACCTGGCAAATCGACCGCGCCGCAGCGGCACCTCTATGAAGAAGTCGTTTACGTGCTGGAGGGCCACGGCTCGACGCAACTCGAATTGCCCGATGGCAGCCGCCGCAGCTTCGAATGGGGCGCCAAGAGCCTTTTTGCCATTCCGCTTAACGCCAAGCACCGCCACTTCAACGCTAGCGGCGCCGAGCGGGCGCTCCTTGTCAGTACCACAAACCTGCCGATGGTGATGAACACCTTCCACAATGAGACGTTTGTGTTCGGCTGCGATTTCGATTTCAGCGACCGCGCCGGCAAGCAGGAATACTTCTCCGGCGAGGGCGACCTCATCACGGTACGACCGGGCAACCACATGTGGGAAACCAATTTTGTTCCAGACCTGACCGCAATCGAACTGAAAAGCTGGGGCGACCGCGGTGCCGGCGGCACCAACATCATGTTTGTGCTCGCCGACGGCACCATGCACGCACATATTTCGGAAATGCCGGTTGGCACTTACAAGAAAGCGCATCGTCATGGACCGAGCTTTCACGTGATGTGCGTGGTGGGTCAGGGCTTCTCACTGCTCTGGTACGAGCACGAGCGGGACTTCCGGCGCATCGATTGGAAGCATGGGATGGTGCTGGTGCCCGCCGACCGGCAATTTCATCAGCACTTCAATACCTGGGCCGAGCCGGCGCGTTATCTCGCCACAGCGGTCGGCGGCTTGCGCTATCCAACGATGCAGGCGCAGCGCGTTTCGCTTCTTGGTGCGAGCGAAGGCGACACGCCGGCGGTTTCGAAAAGCGTGAAAGAAGGCGGCGACCAGATCGAATACGAGGATCAGGATCCACGTATCCACCGCATCTGGCTCGAGGAAATGCGCCGCAACGGAGCGGCGCCAAAAATGGAAAAATACATTGCGACGCCGGAGGATATGAAGGCGGCGTCGTGAAATCGGCAATTACGCCGCGGCCCTCGCCTTATCGCCACGCTCCAGTGATAGCAGCGCCTCATTTGTCGTCTGCACGTCGCCGAACTGACCGTAGAACGCCGACAAGCTCGCATTGTGTTCCGCGTCGGTGTGAGTGGCGAGCGCGTCCGACACCATCACGACCTTGAAATTGAGCATCATCGCGTCCCGCCCCGAGCTTTCGCAGCAGACATTGGTAGCAGTCCCCACGATCAGGAGCGTGTCAATGTTGCGCGCGCGTAAGTATTGCTCGACGTTCGAGGCGCCCTGGATAAAGGCGCTGTAGCGGGTCTTAGTTATCTGCGCATCTTCGGGGCGAATGTCATTGAGATGCCAATAGGCGTAACCGTCGCCATCGATGTCCATCGCCGCAAGACGCCGTTCCACCCGATCGGACGTCAGCAAAGACTCGTGCAAGGTGGACCAGCTTTCCCGCGTGTCTCGCGTCCCATTACGAATCCAGACCACATGACCTCCGCGCGACCGTAGCCCCTCGGCGAGCCTATTGATGTTCGGCACAATTTCACGCGCCAGCGGAATTTCCCCCTGATGGCCCTGCTTGACGAAATAGTTCTGCATGTCGATGACCAGCAAGGCGGTCTTGCGCGGCCCGATCGCATCGAACGGATGCAATTTGCCCATACGTGCGGTCATGCGGTCGAGTGCGGCAGAAGAGATCGCGATCTTGTGCATCGTTGCGTGCTCAACTAGTCGTGTTGCGATCCGATCTTCGATCGGCTTGCGGTCGTGGTCGTGGCTCAATGTGCCACAAAAACGGCTCCAAAGCGAAATCGATTGTGGTTTTCTGCATGTCTGAGAGCATATCGGGCCGCAGCACTGGCAATATGGGCGGGAGCTGGGAATTCTGGATCGATCGCGGCGGCACCTTTACCGACGTGATCGGCAGACGGCCCGACGGTTCTCTTGTTACGCACAAGCTCCTTTCTGAAAATCCCGAGGCCTATCGGGACGCTGCGGTGCACGGCATCCGGCACCTGCTCGAATTGCCGCCTGGCGCGGCAATCCCGAGCGAGCGCATCGGCGCCGTCAAGATGGGCACGACCGTTGCTACCAATGCCCTCCTTGAGCGCAAGGGCGAGCGTACGCTGCTTTTGATCACCAAGGGATTTCGCGATGCACTTCGCATCGGTTATCAAGCCAGGCCAAAAATTTTTGCACGCCACATCATCAAGCCGGACATGCTCTACGAGCGTGTGGTCGAAATCGATGAGCGGGTCCGCGCCGACGGTGCCATCGAGCGCGACCTCGACGTAAACATCGCACGTCGCGAGCTCGAACGGGCCAAAGCCGACGGCATCGATGCTATCGCCATCGTCCTCATGCACGCGTATCGCTATGGAGCGCACGAACAGCGGCTGGCGGCACTCGCGCGCGAGGTCGGCTTTACCCAGGTGTCGGCAAGCCATGAAGTATCGCCACTGATCAAGCTTGTCGGCCGCGGCGATACCACTGTCGTCGACAGCTATCTTTCGCCGATTCTGCGCCGCTACGTGGCGCAAGTAGCCGCCGATCTGGATGCTTCCTCCCCCCACCCGGGCCGCGCTGGCGCACGCCCGAGTGCAAGCTTGTCGAGGAAGAGTCAGGCAGGGAAGCTACAACCCCGCCTGATGTTTATGATGTCGTCGGGCGGGCTTACGGCAGCGGATTTGTTCCGCGGCAAGGATGCGATCCTGTCCGGACCCGCCGCCGGCGTTGTCGGCATGGCTGAGACTGGGCGCGCTGCCGGCTTCTCGCGGCTGATCGGCTTCGATATGGGCGGCACCTCGACCGATGTGTCGCATTTTGCCGGTGAATATGAGCGGGCTTTTGAAACCGAAGTCGCCGGCGTGCGGATGCGCGCGCCGATGATGCTGATCCATACCGTTGCGGCAGGCGGCGGATCGGTCCTGCACTATGATGGCGCCCGCTTTCGCGTCGGTCCGGATTCGGCCGGCGCCAATCCGGGGCCGAAATGTTATCGCCGCGGCGGCCCGCTCGCGGTAACCGACGCAAACGTAATGGTCGGCAAGCTCATTCCGGATTTCTTTCCGCAGATTTTCGGTCCGCAACAAAACCTGCCGCTCGATGCCGAAGCAGTGAGCAACGGTTTTGCCGCGCTCGCCGAGGAAATCGGTGATGGCCGCAGCGCCGAACAGGTTGCCGATGGCTTCATCAAAATCGCCGTCGAAAATATGGCGAATGCGATCAAGAAAATATCGGTTCAGCGCGGTTATGACGTGACCCGCTACGCGCTCAACTGCTTCGGTGGAGCTGGCGGCCAGCACGCGTGCCTAGTCGCTGACGCGCTCAGCATGACGCGCGTGCTCATTCATCCGCTCTCCTCGTTGCTCTCGGCCTATGGCATGGGTCTCGCCGATATCCGTAGCGTCCGCCAACAGGCGATCGAGGCGCCGTTCGGAAAGGCGGCGCACGCAACGCTTGAAAAGGTAGCGAAACGGCTTGCGGCGGTGGTTATCGAGGAAGTGGCTGCACAGGGCGTCGCCGCCGAGAAAATCAGACTCCATGTCCGTGCGCATATCCGTTACGCCGGCACCGATACTCCCCTGATCGTCGACGCCGGCACGTTCAAACCGAGACCGCGCCGGAGTGGGGTCTTGGCCACCCTCTCAAAAATGAAAGCAAGCTTCGAGCGCGCGCATAAGGCGCAGTTCGGTTTCATCGACCGCAGCAAAGATTTGGTGATCGAGGCGGTTTCGGTCGAGGCAATCGGTGGTGGCGTTCGCTTCAAGGAGAAATCGCGCAAAACGACGGGCCGAAAATTGCCCGCCCCAGCGCGGCACGCACGCTTCTTCTCAAGCGGCAATTGGCAGCGCGCGAACGTTTACCTGCGCGCCACGCTTGCGCTCGGCCACAAGATCAAAGGCCCAGCGATCATCATCGAGCCTCATCAGACCGTCGTGATCGAACAAGGCTGGCGGGCCGAACTGACACCACGGGATCATCTCGTGCTACGGAGGGTAGAGAAGCTCGTCCGCGCACGCGCCATTGGCACTCATGCCGATCCGGTGATGCTCGAAATGTTCAACAATCTTTTCATGTCCATCGCGGAACAAATGGGGGTTGCGCTCCAGAACACGGCCTACTCGGTCAATATCAAGGAGCGGCTCGATTTCTCCTGCGCGGTCTTCGATGGCGAGGGCTCGCTCGTCGCCAACGCCCCGCATATGCCGGTTCATCTCGGATCGATGGACCGCGCCGTCGAGACCGTCATCCGCGAAAACAGGGGCAAGATCCGGCCGGGCGACGCCTATGCCATCAACGCGCCATATAACGGCGGAACGCATTTGCCCGATATCACTGTCTGCACGCCGGTTTTCGACGGCAGCAAAATCCTGTTCTGGGTCGCCTCGCGCGGGCACCACGCCGATGTCGGCGGCATTTCACCGGGCTCGATGTCGCCGAACGCGACCACGATCGAACAGGAAGGCGTCTACATCGACAATTTCAAGCTGATCGAGCGCGGCCGCTTCCGCGAGAAGGAACTCTACAAGCTGCTCACTGGCGCCAAATATCCGGCACGCAATCCGCTCCAGAACGTCAATGACATCAAAGCGCAAATCGCCGCCAACGAGATGGGCCTGCGCGAACTGCGTAAAATGGTGCGTTATTTCACGCTGCGGGTCGTGCGCGCCTATATGCGGCATGTGCAGGACAATGCCGCGGAAAGCGTGCGGCGCGTGATCGACCGGCTGCACGACAGCACCTTTGCGGTCGAGACCGATCAAGGCAACAAGATCAAGGTACGGATCGCGGTCGATAAAGATCGCCGTGAGGCAACCGTCGATTTCACCGGCACGAGCCCGCAGCAGCCGAGCAATTTCAACGCGCCCGAGCCGGTGACCCGCGCGGCCGTGCTCTACGTTTTTCGTGTCATGGTCGACGACGATATCCCGATGAACGCCGGCTGCTTGCGTCCGATCCGCATCATCATTCCAAAAAAGTCACTGCTCTCGCCGGAATTTCCCGCTGCCGTCGTCGCCGGGAATGTCGAGACGTCGCAGGAGGTCACCAATTGCCTGTTCGGCGCGCTCGATGCCATGGCGGCAGCGCAGGGCACCATGAACAATCTCAATTTCGGCAATGCCGAGTATCAGTATTACGAAACGATCTGCTCGGGATCGCCCGCCGGTCCGGGATTCCCCGGTACCGATGCCGTGCACACCCACATGACCAATACGCGCCTGACCGACCCCGAAGTGCTGGAGTTTCGCTATCCGGTCCTGCTGGAAGATTTTCACATCCGAAAAGGCTCCGGCGGGCGTGGACGCTGGAACGCGGGCGATGGCGTCCGCCGCACCATCAGGTTTCTGGAAAAAATGGAATGCACAATTCTTTCCGGACATCGCAGAGTCCCGCCGTTCGGTCTCGCTGACGGGGGCGATGGGCAGGTCGGCAATAACTGGGTGCAGCGCAAGGACGGCCGCATGGAAGCCTTGCAGGGCGCCGATGCCACCGTCATCGATGCTGGCGAAGCGATCATCATCCAAACGCCGACCGCGGGCGGATATGGCAAGCCGACTTTATAGAGCTTGGGCTTTTCACTTCCGCGTCACCAAATATCCGATGTTGGCCTGGCTACCCTGCCAATAAAAACTGTAATCGACTGCGACGCGCCGCCATCCGGCAGCGGCAACGTGGCACTGCACACCACTTGGGTATTGCTGGTCGAAACAGTCTGGAGCGGCTCGTAGCGCAGCGGTTCGAGCGTGAGCTGTTTGAGAATCTCGGCAAGCGTTTTCTTGGCGCGATCGGAATCGCATTCCGGCAGGAAAAAGCGATCGTGCAGGCCACGATAGAGCAAGGCAGCGACGATCACCACGCCGGCGACCGCAGCAAGCCGCATCGCCTGACGGGAGAACGTTTTTCGCGGCGGCAATTCCGCCATGGTGTATTCGCGTGGGCTAGATGGCCTTGACGATCTCTTCGGTCATCTTCTTGGCGTCGCCGAGCAGCATCATGGTGTTGTCGCGATAGAACAGCGGATTGTCGATGCCGGCATAACCGGACGCAAGCGAACGCTTGTTGAACATCACCGTGCCGGCCTTCCACACTTGCAGCACCGGCATGCCGTAAATCGGCGATTTCGGATCGTCTTCCGCCGCCGGGTTGGTGACGTCATTGGCGCCGATCACATAGGCGACGTCGGCTTGGGGAAACTCCGAGTTGATGTTCTCCAGTTCGAAGACTTCGTCGTAGGGAACGTTGGCTTCGGCGAGCAGCACGTTCATATGGCCCGGCATTCGTCCGGCCACCGGATGAATGGCGTATTTCACTTCGACGCCGGCGGCTTTGAGCTTATCGGCCATCTCGCGAAGGGCATGCTGCGCCTGGGCCACCGCCATGCCGTAACCCGGCACGATGATGACCTTGCCTGCGTTCTTGAGGATGAATGCCGCATCCTCCGCCGACCCGATCTTGACCGGCCGGTCGCCCGTTTGCGCTGCGGGTCCGGCGACCTCGCCGCCAAAGCCGCCGAGAATGACCGAGATGAACGAGCGATTCATGCCCTTGCACATGATGTAAGAAAGAATCGCACCCGAAGAGCCGACCAGCGCGCCAGTCACGATCAGCGCCGAATTGCCGAGCGTGAAGCCGATGCCTGCCGCCGCCCAGCCGGAATAGGAATTGAGCATCGAGATCACGACCGGCATATCCGCGCCGCCGATCGGAACGATGATCAGCACCCCGAGCAGGAACGACACTGTGGCGATGAGCCAAAACGCGAGGTGCTGCTGCGCCTGGAAAAACCACGCGATCAGCGCGACGAGCGCCAGTCCGAGCGCGATATTGATAGCGTGCCGGGCAGGCAGGATGATCGGCGCTCCGCTCATGCGGCCCGATAGTTTGAGAAAGGCAATCACCGAGCCGGTGAAGGTGATGGCGCCGATCGCGGCGCCGAGCGACATTTCGATCAGGCTCTGGCCGTGGATGGCGCCTTCGGAACCGATACCGAAG
>AF_2010_repII_A1DRAFT_10000229_pt1 | contig 11413 bp, 7 predicted proteins | sample AmaForreplicIIA1_FD_9195 | JGI IMG/M metagenome (IMG submission 9195)
GACGGGCTTCTGGTGGCGATCGAAGCTGGCGCAACGGCAGTCATCCAGCCGGGCGGCTCGATGCGCGATGACNNNGTCATCGCGGCTGCCGACGCCCACAATATTGCGATGGTGTTCACCGGCACGCGCCACTTCAGGCACTAGCCGCGCGGCTGATCAGTCTTTCGCCAGATCGCCCAGCAAGCTCGCCGCGACCGACAGCTTGGACAGCGTGAGCCCCGAGCCCGCGATTTCGTGGATCGCCGAGCGGATGCGCTCGACTTCGGCCTGGCGCGGACGAACCCATTCCTCAACCGCGCCGGCACCGGCATGCCCGTCGCCGACCATGGCGGCGGTGAGCCGGCGTTCGGCGTCGCCGATCGAATCGAGGGCGCGATCTAGCGCCAGCCGATCGAAATAGTCGGACACCACGATATTCGGAACGGCATTGGTGACGCGATCGAGCTGGAAGAATGCCTCGGTCGCGAAATAAGTCGCGGTCACTTCGGCCACCGGCTTGCCCGCGCGATTCGCCACCAGCGCTATATCGGGCGCGGCCTTGAGTACGGCAAGACTGCCGATCCGGCGCGCCAGCGCGTCGGGTACGCTGGCGTTGACGAGCTCGGCCACCCGCGCGTCACGCGCATTCGTCGCCGACTTCGACAGTGCGCCGTCAAGCGCGGTTGCGACCTGCGCAATACCTTCGCGGTAATGCCCGATGATCTTCTCGAGGCCCTGCGTGAGATCGACGTTGCGCAGGAACCAGACCAGGCGATCGAGCAGGAGGTCCTGCACGGCGCCGTAAAGGTCGAGCTGGACCTTTCCCGATATCTTGTTGTCGAGGCCATCGATCTGGCTGTTGAGATCGATCAGATCGTAGCTGTTGCGGACCGCGGCAAAGGCGGCGGCGATCGCCGGAGAAGACGCCCCGGTCTGGTCGGCAATGCGCACGATCAGCGTTGAGCCCCCGCGGTTGATCATCGAATTCGTCAATTGGGTCGCGATGATTTCGCGGCGCAGCCGGTGTGCGTGCAGCGTGTCCGGGTAGCGCTTCGACATTTCCTTCGGGAAATAGCGCTCGAGCTCGCGGCCGAGATAGGGATCGTCAGGCACTGGGCTGCCGAGCAGCTCGGTGTAGAGCGACAGTTTCGCATAGGCGAGCAGAACCGCCAGTTCGGGCCGCGTCAGGCCCATATTGCGTTTGCGCCTTTCGGCGATGGCCACTTCGTCGGGCAGAAACTCAACTGCACGATCGAGTTCACCGCTCACTTCAAGCGTCTGCATCAGGCGCTGCTGGAAGCCGAGGTCTTCGAGTCCACGGCGCTGCGCCAGTGAGAGAGCGAGCGTCTGCTGATAATTGTTGCGCAGGACAAGTTGCGCGACCTCGTCGGTCATCTGCGCAAGAAACGCATTGCGGGCCTCCATCGTCAGCCTGCCGGCGCGCACCGGGCCGCTCAGCGCAATCTTGATGTTGACCTCGAGGTCTGACGTGTTGACGCCGGCGGAATTATCGATCGCATCGGTATTGAGCCTGATACCGCGCTGGGCGGCTTCGATGCGACCGCGCTGGGTCATCCCGAGATTGGCGCCCTCGCCGATCACCTTGCATTGGATCTCGCCGCCGGTGACGCGAATGGAGTCGTTGGCACGATCGCCGGCGGCTTCGTCGCTCTCGTTCGACGCGCGGACATAAGTGCCGATGCCGCCGAAGAACAGAAGATCGGCCGGCGCTTTGAGGATGGCTTTCATCAGCTTCTGCGGGGTCACGGTCTCACCGACACCGAAGAGCTTGCGCGCTTCCGCGCTCAGCTTGATCTGTTTCGAGGACCGCGGATAGACGCCACCGCCTTTGGAAATCAGGCTCTTGTCGTAGTCCTGCCAGCTCGACCGCGGCAGCGCGAACATCCGCTTGCGCTCGGCAAAGCTCTTCTTCGGATCGGGATCCGGATCGATGAAGATATCGCGATGGTCGAATGCGGCGAGCAGTCTAATCGTATCCTCGCGCAGCATGCCGTTGCCGAAGACATCGCCCGACATGTCGCCGACACCGACCACGTCGAACGGTGTCTTGCCGATATCGACATCCATTTCGCGGAAATGCCGCTTCACCGCTTCCCAGGTGCCACGCGCGGTGATGCCCATGGCCTTGTGGTCGTAGCCGGCGGAACCACCCGAGGCGAATGCGTCGCCGAGCCAGTAGTCGTGTTCGACCGAAATCTCGTTGGCGATATCCGAGAACGTCGCCGTGCCCTTGTCTGCAGCGACCACAAGATAAGGATCGTCGCCTTCGTGCCGCACGACATTCGCGGGCGGAATGAGCTTGCCGTTCGCACCAATGTTGTCGGTGATGTCGAGAAGCGCCGAAATGAAAATCTTGTACATAGCGACACCCTCGGCCTGCACGACATCGCGCGATGCTCCCTTCGGCATCAGCTTGGGCACGAAGCCACCTTTGGCGCCGACCGGCACGATGACGGCGTTCTTGACCTGCTGCGCCTTCACAAGTCCGAGAATTTCCGTGCGGAAATCCTGCGGCCGATCGGACCAGCGGATACCGCCCCGCGCGACCTTGCCGAAGCGCATATGCACGCCTTCAACGCGCGGCGAATAGACGAAGATCTCGAAGAGCGGGCGCGGAAGCGGGAGATCCGTGAGCTTGCGGCTTTCGAACTTGATGGAGATCACCGGTTTGAGCTGGCCATCTTTCTCCGATTGGAAAAAATTCGCGCGGATTGCCGACTGCACTGCATTGACGAAATGACGAAGGATGCGGTCTTCGTCGAGACTCTCGACTTTCTGCAGCTCTTCCTCGATGCGCGTGGCAATTCCGCTCTGCTCGGCGCGGCGTGCGGCATCGGCCCGCGGATCGAAACGCACGTGGAACAGCTCGACAATGTCGGCGGCAATGCCGGCATGTTTCACCAGCGTGGCCCACATATAGTCCTGCGAATACGGCACGCGGATCTGGCGCAGGAAACGCGATACCGTCCTGATCAGCGCGACATCGCGCCAGGCGAGACCGCCCTGCAGCGTCAGCGCGTTAAAGCCGTCGTTCTCGGCGATGCCGCGCATCACCATGAGAAACGCCGCTTCCAATCGCCCCTTGCTGCTGTCGAGATCGATCGTGCCGCCGTCGGAACGTTCGAGCAGCATGTCGTGCAGCCAGGCGCCGGCCTCGCCTTGCGGCTCGATGTGATAGGTGCGCTCGTCCACCACGCGAAAGCCCATGTTTTCCAGCACCGGCACGCGTTCGGACAACGGCAAGGGCCGCGCGAAACTCCACACTTTCAGGCCGACCGAGCGTTGTTCTTCCTCAAGCCGATGGTGGAAATCGACGCCGAGCGGCCTTTGTTCCGAGAGCCCCTCGACCACGCGAATGTCGCCGGCCGCAACCGTCGGCGCATAGGCTTCGTGGAATCCTTCCGAGAACGCATCGCGATATTGGTTGAAAATCTCGCGCGCTTTCTCCGGCGGATTGAGCAGTTCGAGCGCGCGGCTCAGTCCGTCGGTCCAGGTGCGGATGATCGCCGATACTTCCCGCTCGAGCGTCGCGCGATCGACGTCCGGTGATGCACCGCTGCCGGAGCGGCCGATGATGAAGTGCACGCGCACCAGCGACCCTTCGCCGGGGAAATACGGATAGAAGGCCGACACGCGGCCGATGAAGGCACGCGCCAGATAGGCGCCGATCTTTGTGCGGATATCGCTGTCGTAGCGTTCGCGCGGCACGAACACCAGCACCGAAACGAAACGATCGAAGCGGTCGTGCCGCGCAAGCACGCGCACGCGCGGGCGCTCGTCGAGCTGCAGAATCGCCAGCGCGAAGCCGTACAGCGTGTCTTCGTCGATCTGGAAGAGTTCATCGCGCGGGTAGTGCTCGAGCACGTTCGCCAGCGCCTTGCCGGAATGGCTGCTTGCATCGAAACCCGCGCGCGCCTCGACCGCCGCGATCTTGCGCCGTAGGTACGGAATGCTGTGCGCCGAGCGCGTATAGGCGGTGGATGTAAAAAGTCCGATGATCCGATGTTCGCCGATCAGATTGCCGGCGGCATCGAACCGTTTCACGCCGATATAGTCGAGATAAGCGCGCCGGTGCACGCGCGAGTGAATGTTCGCCTTGGCAACGATCAGCGGCCGCGGTGCCTTCAGGAACGCCATGATCTCCGGCGTGAACTCGAGAAGCTCGGTGCCGCGCTTGAGCACGCGCAATTCGCGCGAGCGCATGATGCCGAGCGCGCTTCTGAAATCCGGTTCCAGCGCCTGCCCGTCCACGCGATAGTCGCGTAGGCCGAGGAAGGTGAAATTGTCGGCGAGAAGCCATTGCAGGAATTGAACGGCCTCCGCGATCTCATCGACCCGCAGCGGCGGTGGATTGCTTTTTAGTTCGGCGACGATGGCCTCCACGCGTTCGCGCATCGTCTTCCAGTCGTGCACCGCCACGCGCACTTCACCGAGCACGACCTCGAGCGCGGGCAAGAGCTCCTCACGCGCGGCGTCACCGATGACCGAACCCAGGTGGATATGAATGAAGCTCTCACGCTTGCTTTGCGCATCGTGTGCGCCGAGCGCGACCAGTTTGCCGCTGTCGCGCTTCACGCCGAACATCGGATGCGCGACCAGGCGTACGTCGAGCCGTCGTTCGGCAAGTTCGCCCATCACCGAGTCGACGAGGAAAGGCATGTCGTCGTTGACGATCTCGATCACCGAAACCGCCTTGCGCCCACCTGAAGCCGTGAGCGCCACGGTTTCGCAACGGATTTTCGGGGTGCCTGGCGTGCGCTCCGACAGAAAATCATAGGCGCGCTCCGCCAGCCCGACGATGTCGTCAGCGCCGTAGCGCACGACATCCTCCGGCACGGATCGCCCGAAAAGTTGCGTGATGAATGTGCCCGGGATATCGCGGCGACGGCGCACCAATGCCGCGCCCGCCAGTTCGATCACGTTGCGGGCGGCTTTTTCCTCGTCACTGGTGGGAAGTTCGACGGCCATGGAACCTCGTGCGTGTTCGGGGAATCGGTCGAGGCGCATTTGAAGTTTTCACCTTCTGCCGCGCAACGTCGAGAGCAACACACCAATTGGTGACGCGTCGGTGACAGGCGTCGGACCGCGTTGCACGCGCAGCATTTAACTCTCTGAAGGGAAAGACGAAATGCTGCCCGGCGGGTCGTATCGCGGCTACCTGGAACCATGTAGTCTTCGGGCGGATACGCTGAAATTCAAAGGACGGGAAATGCCCAAGGTCAGTAAATCGCCCAGTAAAGCGCCCGATAAATCAGCCAAAGCGAACCAGCCGATGCTGCACGCCATCAAAGGGGGCAAGGGCGCCGCAAAAAGACCGCCGACCAGGCACGATTCTGCAAAGGCGCATCCGGCGGCGCCCGACGATGCGCCTATCATCGCCCTCAAGCTCGAGGCGGCGAAGCTGTCGCCGGCGATGGCTGCCTATTTCAAGAAATGCCAGGACAAGCTCGGTTTCGTGCCGAACGTTTTGCTCGCCTACGCCTTCGACATGGCCAAGCTGGAAACCTTCGCTGCCATGTACAACGACCTAATGCTGGGCGACTCCGGCCTCTCGAAACTCGAGCGTGAGATGATCGCTGTGGCGGTGTCCTCGCAGAACCGCTGCTACTACTGCCTGACCGCGCATGGCGCCGCCGTTCGCCAGTATTCCGGCAATCCGTTGCTCGGCGAGCATCTCGTGATGAACTATCGCGTCGCGCGGTTGAGCAAACGCCAGCGGGCGATGCTTGACTTCGCGGTGAAGCTCACCGCCTCGCCTTGGAGCGTGGAGGAAGGCGACCGCGAGCGGCTGCGCCGCGTCGGGTTCAGCGACCGCGACATCTGGGACATTTCCGCGGTGACGGGTTTTTTCAACATGTCGAACCGCGTGGCATCGGCCACTGATATGCGTCCCAATACGGTCTATCACGGGCAGGCGCGATAACCGCGGGCCTAAATTCTGCAGCTTTTGATGGGTTAGTGACCCTTACGTCCCCGCCACGGGGACGACAACAGAAGGCCCGTGATGCTCGTTCGCACCGTAACCGTCCTGATCGCGCTGATGTTCGGCGCCACAGCTTACGCGCAGGTGGCACCGGTCTCGCGTTCGCCGGTCATAACACCGGCGCAGACGGTTATGGCCGGCAACGGCATGGTGGTGGCGCAGGAGCAGCGCGCCGCTCGCATCGGGATCGAAATTCTCGATCGCGGCGGCAACGCGGTGGACGCTGCGGTGGCGGTCGGCTTTGCGCTTGCGGTGACTTACCCGCGCGCCGGCAATATCGGTGGCGGCGGCTTCATGGTCATCCATCTCGGCAAGACGGGCGAAGATGCCGCTATCGACTATCGCGAAACCGCGCCGGCGGCCGCGACCGAGAAGATGTTTCTCGATGCGAACGGCGAAGCTGATCCGAAAAAATCGCGCGACTCGGCCTTGTCGGTCGGCGTGCCGGGCACTGTCGCAGGTCTTGCGCTGGCGCACGAAAAATACGGCTCCGGCAAACTGACGCTCGCCGAATTGATCGAACCGGCGATCACGCTCGCGCGCAACGGAGTGGAGATCGTCGACGACATCGCCGACACGTTGCCGCTGGCGCAGCCGCGCATCGCGCGCTGGCGATCGAGCGCGCCGGTCTTCCTCAACAGCGACGGCACTGTGCTGATGCCGGGCCAGGACCTGTTGCAGCCCGACCTCGCGATCACGCTGCGCGCCATCGCCAGCGACGGACCGAAAGGATTTTACGAAGGCCCGGTCGCGGACAAGATTGTCGCCGCCGTGCGCATGGCCGGCGGCATCATGGCCACCGATGACATGAAAAATTATCGCGCAATCCTGCGCGAGCCAGTGCGGGGGACCTATCGTGGCTACGACATTATCTCCATGCCGCCGCCCTCCTCTGGCGGCGTGCACCTGATCGAGATGCTCAACATCCTCGAAGGCTACGATCTTGCAAAGCTCAGCCGCGAGGAGTCGCTGCACATCATTGCCGAGGCAATGAAGCGCGCTTACGCCGATCGCGCGACATTCATGGGCGATCCCGACGCCGTGAAGATGCCGGTCGCCGGGCTGATTTCGAAGAAGTACGCGGCCGAATTGCGCGCGCAGATCGGCCAGCGCGCCACGCCATCGACCGAAATCCGTTCCGGAAACCCGGCCGATTTTGAAGGCCAGAACACCACGCATTTTTCCGTCATCGATCGCGACGGCAACGTCGTGTCGAACACCTATACGCTGAACTTCTCATACGGCCTCGGGCTGGTCGCCGAAGGCACCGGCGTGTTGCTCAACAACGAGCTCGACGACTTCACGTCGAAGCCCGGAACGGCAAACGCTTACGGCCTCGTCGGCTACAACGCCAATCTGCCCGGGCCCAACAGGCGGCCGCTGTCGTCGATGACGCCAACCATCGTGATGAAGGACGGCAAGCCGTTCCTGATCACGGGTTCGCCCGGCGGCAGCCGGATCATCAGCACCGTGCTGCAGATCATCACCAACGTGATCGACTTCAATCTGGCGGTTGATCAGGCGGTCAGCGCGCCGCGCGTCCATCACCAATGGCAGCCTGACGAGCTTTACGTCGAGCCGGGCATCAGCCCCGAGATCCTCGAGGGCCTGGTAAAACGCGGCTATCAGGTGGTGCTGACGCCGCCGCAGACCTCGGCGAACTCGATCGAGATCACTGCCGACGGTTATGTTGGCGCGGCCGACAGGCGCACGCGCGGCTCGCTCGCCGCCGGATACTGAGCGCGCCATCGCCCTAGGGCTTTTGGCTTCCACGCGAATAAACATCCGCCCAGGCCAGGCTCCCGGCAAAGAGTGCAAAGATTGCTGAAATCGTGAGCACAATAACGACTGTTTCTGTCGGCATAGGTCGCCCCCTCTTTCGAACATTCTGGGGCGAAACAGGAATCTTGCATTGACCCTGATCAAACTTCGGCCACCTGGGAACACGCGCTGCGACAGCAGCGCGTTTTGCGTGCGCCTGCGAAAAGAGGTAACTCTTAAAAAAACGAACGATTGAACTGAGGGGGAGGATCTATGCGCTTCTTTATTCGCGCGCTGCTGCTTGGTGTATTCGCTCTGGCTACCGCAGCCGCGCCAAATGCGGCATCGGCACAAAGTGCTTTTCCAACGCGGCCGATCACGCTCGTCGTCCCGGCAGCGGCCGGCGGCCCCACCGACACGGTTGCGCGCCTGATTGCTGAATCGATGAGCCGTACGCTCGGTCAGACTGTGATTGTTGAAAATGTCGGCGGCGCCGGTGGCACGATCGGCATGGCGCGCGTCGCCAAGGCTGCGCCCGATGGCTACACGATCGCCGTCTGGCACGTCGGTCAGGCCACGGCACCTGCGCTCTATGACGGTCTCAAATACGACGTCGTGAAGGACTTCGATCATCTTGGCCGCATCACCGACGTGCCGATGACGCTCGTATCCAAGATGCCCTTTCCTGCGAACAATGTGACGGAGCTTCTGGCCTGGATGAAGTCCGAAGCAGCCAGGGGATCATATGGTCACGCCGGCATCGGCTCTGCTTCGCACCTCTGCGCGCTGGTGCTTATGAAGGAACTTGGCGTGCAGATGAACGGCATCGCCTATCGCGGCACGGGTCCGGCCATGAACGATCTGCTCAGCGGACAGTTCGATATCATGTGCGACCAGACGACCAACACGACCAACCACATCAACGCCGGCAAGATCAAAGGCTACGCTGTGACGACGAAGTTCAAGGTGCCGTCGGTTCCACAGTTGCCGACGCTCGATAGCGGAGCCATCCCGGGCTTCGATGTGTCGGCATGGCACGCCATGTGGGCGCCAAAGGGTCTGTCGAAAGATGTGTCCGACAAATTCGTCGCCGTACTGCAGACGGCGCTCAAGGATCCAAAGGTGATCGAGCGCTTCGCCAGTCTCGGCACCGAGCCCGTGGCTCAAAATCTTGCAACGCCGGATGCCTTGAAATCGCAGCTTGTCGCCGAGGTGAAGCGATGGGACGCCGTCATCAAGGCGACAGGCATTAAGGGGAACTAGTTGGCCTATGGCGGACGTATACCGCCGTAGCTTCTTCTTCAATTGCTCTCGAGAAATTGGAGCGGGCGAAGGGATTCGAACCCTCGACCCCGACCTTGGCAAGGTCGTGCTCTACCCCTGAGCTACACCCGCATCCGTGTGATATATGACCGAGCGATGTCGGCCGCCAAGGCCGAACCTATAGCCAAAAGCCCGGCCCCAATGCAACCGTGGCAAAAAACGCTCAATCAGTAGGGGACGACCCGCTTTTTCCGCGCGCGCTGGTTTGGCGGGGGGCCGACCCAGCGGGGGTTCACATTACAGAAGCCACGATTCCCGGCCAAAACATTGGGCTGGCAGGCCTCGAACGTGCCGGTGCCAATATTGTTGTTTGCGCACCAGGGCCCTCGGCGGCCTGCGTCGCGCCTGCATTCAATAACACAGCGGCATGACGAGTGCCGCGATCGACAGGACGCGCATCATCTTTTACCTCTTCTGTTCCCTGCGATACTAACACGCCGCCCACCGGAATATTGCCCCGCAATGCCTGCCACGCCCGACCAGCTCTTCGCCGCGCTCGATGAGCTCGGCATCAGGCATTCAACGGTGAAGCACCCCCCGTTGTTCACGGTGGAGCAATCACGAAATCTGCGCGGGCAAATTCCCGGCGGCCATACCAAGAACCTGTTTTTGCGTGACAAGAAATACGCCATCTATCTGGTGGTCACTTCGGAAGATGCTGAGATTGATCTGAAGGGCCTGCACCGCCGCCTCGGCGCCAATGGACGCTTCTCGTTCGGTTCCTCGAATCTCATGCGCGAGGTGCTGGGCGTGGAGCCGGGATCGGTCACCCCGTTCGGCGTCATCAACGATACACAAGGCCGCGTGACCGTGGTGCTCGACGCCGCGATGATGGAGCACGAGACGCTGAACTATCACCCGCTGGTCAACACCATGACCACGTCGATCAATCGTGACGATCTCGTGAAATTCCTCGAATCCACGGGACATATGCCGCGAATCGAGCGTCTTTCGGGGGGTGCCTCGACCCCGCCTTGATGATTGCATTACCTTCCCGGATAACCCATCTAATCCGCCAGGAACTCTGGTAGTGCGGCCGCTGATGGCCGGATAGGGCGAGACACGATGCTACAAGACGGCGGGGCGGCGACAGCGACGGCGGCCGATGTGGTCAAGGATACGACCACACAAGGCTTCATGAAGGACGTGATCGAGGAATCCAAACGCCAGCCGGTGCTGGTGGATTTCTGGGCCCCGTGGTGCGGACCATGCAAGCAGCTCACGCCAGTGCTGGAAAAAGCGGTGAAGGCCGCCAAGGGCAAGGTCAAGCTCGCCAAGATGAACATCGATGAGCATCCGGCCATTCCCGGCCAGATGGGCATTCAGTCGATCCCCGCGGTGATCGCATTTTCCAACGGCCAACCGGTCGACGGCTTCATGGGCGCCTTGCCGGAAAGCCAGGTGGCCGCATTCCTTGAACGCATCACCAAAGGCGCGGTCGGAGCCGAGGAAAAGGATTTACTGAAAGCGGCCGATGCGGCGCTCGTCGAAGGCAACGCTGCGGGCGCCGCCGACATGTATGCGCAGCTTCTCGCCGAGGACAGCACCAACGTGCCGGCGATTGCCGGCCTCGCGCGCTGCTATGTCGAGACTGGCGCTCTCGAACAGGCGAAACAGACCCTAGCTCTCATTCCCGAAGCTAAGCGCAATGAGGCGGCGGTTGCCGCTGCCCGCGCAGCGCTCGAGGTCGCCGAACAGGCGAAGTCGATCGGACCGGTGGCTGATCTTGAAAAGAAGGTGCTTGCCGACCCGCTCGATCATCAGGCACGCTACGACCTTGCCGTCGCGCTCAATGCAAAAGGCAAGCGGGAAGATGCGGTCAAGCACCTGATCGATATCGTCAAGCGCGACCGCAAATGGAATGATGACGGCGCGCGCAAACAGCTCGTGCAGTTTTTCGAGGCCTGGGGCGCGACCGATCCGGCGACCATGGAAGGACGCAAGCGTCTGTCTTCGATCTTGTTTTCGTAAGCTTTACGCCCCGGCGGCGGGCACCGCGCGGCGGATTAGTGAAACGAAGATGCCGATGAACGCTCAGTATCGCGGGCCCATCGAAATGCCGGGAGTCATCCCGGTCTTTCCGTTGCCGGGTGCGCTCCTTCTGCCGCGCGGGCAGATGCCGCTGAATATTTTCGAGCCGCGTTACATTGCAATGATCGACGACTCGCTGCGCGACGGTCACCGGCTAATCGGCATGATCCAGCCGGATATCGCGCACACGGGATCGTCCGAAAAGCCCCCGCTCTACAAGATCGGCTGCGCCGGACGCATCACGCAACTCGCCGAGAGCGGCGACGGCCGCTATCTGATCGAGCTCACCGGTGTGGCGCGTTTCCGCATCGAGGA
>AF_2010_repII_A1DRAFT_10000230_pt1 | contig 11410 bp, 10 predicted proteins | sample AmaForreplicIIA1_FD_9195 | JGI IMG/M metagenome (IMG submission 9195)
TCCCGACAGCGCGGCGCAAGCCGGCTGGATCGTTGTGCCGTGACCAAGCGGAACGAGAATGAAGCCGCTGTAGGCGAGCAGGGATTGCGGCGGCCCTGACAGGACGCTCATCGCAAATCCACGACCCCAACCGACGCCGTCGAGGTCGCGCAGGCCGTCGCGTACAACATACGGTAGCATCAGAAGTCCGGACCAGAAAAAGCGGTGAAACGCGAGATCGGCCGGCGAAAAACCCACTTCGATTCCGTGTTTTGCCAGGACGAAACCGCCTGCCCACGCCAGCGCTGCCAGCGTGCCGCAAACGATGCCGATGATCATCGTCGGCCTGTGCGTCGTCTCGGGCGTGGTCATGAGATCATCGGGGCAACGCGGGGTGACTTCTGTACGCCTGATACTCTAGGATCGCCCGCGAAGTCCATTTGCCAATCGACAACACTCACTTCATCGGGATGGAAAGCTCATGGCGAAGTCGCGTAAAGTCATTATTACCTGTGCTGTCACCGGGTCGATTCACACGCCGTCGATGTCGCCGCATCTTCCGGTGACCGCTCAGGAGATCGCCGATAACGCCATCGGGGCGGCAGAGGCGGGGGCCGCGATCGTGCACCTGCATGCGCGCAATCCGCAGGATGGACGACCCGATCAGAGGCCCGAGGCGTTCGCTCCATTTCTGAAAGTGATCAAGCAACGCTCCAACGTTGTGGTGAACATCACAACAGGCGGGGCGCCGACGATGACGGCCGAAGAACGCGTGCGCCCGGCCGCAACCTTCAAACCGGAAGTCGCCTCGCTCAACATGGGGACGATGAATTTCGGCCTCTATCCGATGATCCCGCGTTACAAGGGTAAATTCAAATACGACTGGGAAGAGCCCTATCTCGAAAATTCGAAGAAAGGCATGTTCAAGAATACCTTCGCCGACATCGAGTACATTCTGACGACCTGCGCCGGAAACGGCACGCGTTTCGAAATCGAATGCTACGACATCGGTCATCTCTATACCTTGCGGCATTTCCTTGATCGCGGCCTGGTGAAGCCACCACTGTTCGTGCAGTCGGTGTTTGGTATCCTCGGCGGGATCGGGGCACATCCAGAAGATGTCATGATGATGAAGCGTACGGCCGATCGCCTTCTTGGCGACAATTATCATTGGTCGGTGCTCGGTGCGGGCGCCAACCAGATGCGCGTGGCATCGATTGCTGCCGCCATGGGCGGTAATGTACGCGTCGGCATGGAGGATTCCCTCTGGATCGGAGCAGGCAAGCTCGCGGAATCCAACGCCCAGCAGGTCACTCAGGTGCGCAAGATCCTCGAAGGTCTTGGGCTGGAGATCGCAACCTCGGACGAGGCGCGCGAAATCCTCTCGCTCAAGGGCGGCGACAAGGTGGCGTTTTGACCCACTCTTGAGCAGCGGCAACGTTTCCGGTTGCTCTTACCCGCGCGAAACCTTCCTATAGCGGAAGGAGAATCGCGTAATGGGCTCGCTCGACGCCGTCAGCCTCGCCATATTGCTCGGTAGTTTGCTGGTTCTGACCGGCATCCTGTCGAGCCTTATCGCATTGCGTTTCGGCGCACCCCTGCTGCTGGTATTTCTTCTGGTCGGCATGCTGGCGGGCGAGGGCGGGCCGGGTGGCATCAAGTTCGACGATGTCGGCATCGCCTACACGGTTGGTTCCATCGCGCTGGCGCTGATCCTGTTTGACGGCGGACTGCGCACTCGGTTCGCGAGCCTGCGCAACGTGCTGGGCCCGGCAGTGACGCTGGCCACTGTGGGCGTCCTGATCACGTCATTGCTGACCGCTCCGGTGGCAAAATTCGTTCTTGGCATCGGCTGGATTGAGGCGCTGCTGATTGGGGCGGTGGTGGGCTCAACCGACGCTGCGGCGGTCTTCTTCCTGATCAACGCCCGCGGCCTGCGCCTGCGGCCACGCGTGCGTGCCGTCCTCGAGGTCGAGTCAGGAACCAACGATCCCTTTGCGATATTCCTCGCGCTCCTCTTGGTCGAGATACTGCTGGTGGGGCAGCAAAGCTGGTCGCATGCGCTGGTGACTTTTCTGCGGGACGCGATTTTCGGCTGCGTCATCGGTTTCGCCGGCGGTCAAATCATAACATTCGTCCTCAATCGGCTGGCTTTGGCGCAGGGCCTGCACGCACCATTCGTGGCGGTGAGCGCTCTGGTCGTCTTTGCTTTCGCCAACGCGGTGCACACGTCGGGTTTTCTTGCCGTCTATCTTGCCGGTCTCGTAGTCGGCAACAACCAGACGCGCGCGCATAACTCGGTCGTCGTGTTCCTCGATGCCATAACTTGGCTCGCGCAGATCGTGATGTTCGTGCTGCTCGGCTTGCTGGCATGGCCGCATCGGCTGGTGGAGACCCTGCTTGGCGCGATCGCCATTGCATTGACGTTGATGCTGATCGCGCGTCCCGCCGCGGTGTTCCTGTGCCTCGCGCCGTTCAAATTTCATTTCAACGAAAGAGCATTCATATCCTGGGTCGGCTTGCGCGGCGCAGTCGGAATTTTCCTCGCTTCGATTCCGATGCTGGTCGGACTACCGGGTGCGCATCGGTATTTCGATGTAGCCTTTGTCGTGGTGCTGCTATCGCTTTTGGTGCAAGGCTGGACGGTAGCATTGGCGGCGCGCAGACTCGATATTGCCTTCACGCGCGCTGATCCGATCCCGCGCAGGGTCGAGCTGGACCTGCCCGGCCAACTGGCGCGCGAGATCGTCGGTTACCCGGTGCCGCCCAACAGTCCGTTTCTGCGGCGCGGATTGATACCCAACTGGGCACGTCCGACGCTCGTCATCCGGAACGAGGAAATTCTGACGCCGACCGAGGCTGAACCCGTGCGCGAGGGTGATTACATCTATCTTCTGGCGCCACCGGAAAAGGCGCAGGCCCTCGACCGCTTTTTTGTCAGGATGCCGCCACCGGCGCTGCCCGATCCGCGCCTTTTGAGCGACTTTTTTGTTCCTGGAACGGCGACGCTTGGCGCTCTTGCCGACATATACGGGCTTCAGGTTGCGGCCGATCATACGGAGGTGACGCTGGCGGACTACTTCAACGAGTTAGTCAGGCGGAAGCCCAAGAAAGGCGACATCGTCGCGCTGGGTCCGATCGCCTTGCTCGCGCACAAGGTTGACAACGGCGTCGTGACAACTGTTGGACTGAGGCTTTCAGAGCCTGAAGGGTCGGGCGACCTCGTCGGCCGCGCCAAAACATTGTGGGACCGGATTCAGAAATATCTTACCTAGAGCGCCCGCCGCGACAGCGACGGCATATGTTGTACAAGCCAGGCTCCGCCAAACAGTATTGCGGTCCAGAACAGGTCGCCAAGGACAGTTTTGTCGAGGAACGGCAGCGCCGCGACGTAGCACTGCGTCAGACCCTGCCATGTGAGCGGATACATGCCGCTGAAGGCCCAGACCGCGACGTTGGACAGCAGAAAGAAAATAAGCGAGCAGGCCACCATCGTGCCGGCGACCGGCAAGACACCGTGCCAGCGGCGCGTTGCGATTCCGGCCAGCGCCGGTATTGAAATCCCGACAAAGCCGACCGCTGTGATGCGCCAGTCCTCGTTCGGCAGCGCCATGTCGCTCAGCGCCATACCGAGCAAGGGGACAATGACCGCCAGTGCCGGATACGCAGATAGCGGGCCGCGAAGAGACCGCTGGCGGCGACCGGCAGAAATCCGGGTGCATGCGGTAGAAGACGCGCTACGACATTGAAGGCGACGAGAAATGCCACCAGGAGCAAATCCATCCACAGATCGGCGCGGGTCTTGTTCGGCTGCATTTCGTCGGGTTCCTTGCGGTCGCGTCGTGACTTCATAGCACAATCGGCTCCGAATTTCCTACCCTCGGCGATGCGCCTTTTGCCCAGTCGATGATGATTCCGGCCAATTGATCGAGGCCATCGGTGAGTGCCGCGGGACCGGGCTGAAGAATCAGCGTGGACTTGATCTCGCGCAGCCAGCCGCCGCTCACCGCGGGGACATCGGAAAAACCGGGCCGCGCCGCAACTTTGGACGGAACAAATTTCTTTCCGCACCAGGATCCGATGATGATGTCGGGCTGCGCGGCAATAACGTCATCAGCCGTTACGATGCGATCCTTGGCGTTCTTGCATGCGGCAAGCTGCNNAAATACCTCAATGCCACCCGCGGCTTCGATCAGCTCCGACACCCAGGCGATGCCGGAGATCATCGGTTCGTCCCACTCTTCGAAATAAACGCGTGGCCGGTGCGTCAACTGAAGCGCACGTTCGTGCACGGCATCGACGTGCGCGGCCAGTGACCGCGCCAGCGTCGTGGCCTTTTCGGTCGCGCCAACCAACGCACCGAGCGTGCGGATCATGTCGAAGATTCCGGCGACGTCACGCTGGTTAAAAGCGTGAACGGCGACGTTCTTGCGGATCAGCTCAGCGACGATATCGGCCTGCAGATCCGAGAATGTGAGGACCAGATCAGGCTTGAGCGCGAGAATCTTCGGAATGTCTGCGGAGATAAAAGCTGAAACGCGCGGCTTTTCGTGCCGCACCTGCGGCGGCCGCACGGCATAGCCTGATACTCCGGCAATGCGGTCCTGCTCGCCGAGAAGATAAAGTGTCTCGACGGTTTCCTCGGTCAGGCAGACGATTCGTTCGGGCGGAAACATGCCCTAGGCAAGCATATCGACCTGCGCCGCGTCGAGCCGTTCGACGCCGCCCGTCGTCGCCACGCGCCCGCCATCAAGCCAGACAACGTGACTGGCAATGAGTTTCAGCTCGGTGGCGTTGTGGCTGACATAAATCATCGGCATGCGTGCTTCGTCCCGGAGGCGCTCGAGATAAGGCAGGATGTCGCGCTTGCGTGGCGCGTCGAGCGAAGCCAGCGGCTCATCGAGCAGGAGGAGACGCGGCTGCATGAGCAATGCGCGGCCCACAGCTATGCGTTGGCGTTCTCCGCCAGAAAGCTTGCCAGGTCGGCGGTCGAGCAAATGGCCGATGTCAAGAAGCTCGACCACGTGCTGGAATGCCGATGGATCGAACTTGTGACCACCCATCCAACGTCCGTACTCGAGGTTGTGCCGAACCGTGAAGTGCGGAAACAGGCGGCCTTCCTGAAAAACGTAGCCGATGCGGCGGCGCCAAGGTGGCACGTCGATGCGGGCCGCGCTGTCGAACAGCACTTCGCCATCAATTTCCACACGACCGCGGTCGGGTCGCAGGAGGCCGGCAATCATGTTGATCAAGCTCGTTTTCCCCGCGCCCGACGGTCCGAACAAGGCGGTGGCCCGGCTTTCGCTCGCGAATGCGACATTTACTGAAAACTCACCGAGGGTCTTTTCCAAGTGCAAGGTCAGCATGGTCACGCCCCGTGCAGACGCGCAGTCGCGCGTTTGGCGAGCCACTCTGAGGCGAGAAGCGCCGCAACACAGATGACAATAGATATAACGACAAGCTTGAGCGCGTCCGCGTCGCCGCCGGGTACCTGGATCAGGCTGTAGATCGCAGCCGAAATCGTCTGCGTCTCGCCGGGAATGTTCGAGACGAAGGTGATGGTGGCGCCGAACTCGCCGAGCGCCCGTGCGAACGCAAGCATCATCCCGGCGATGATCCCGGGCAACGCCAGCGGCAATGTGACAGTCGTGAAGCTCCAGACGTGGTTTGCGCCCAATGTGGACGCCGCGTCTTCCAGCCGCCGGTCGATTGCTTCGATCGAAAGCCTGATTGCGCGCACCAACAGCGGAAACGCCATGACGCCGCAGGCAACCGCCGCCCCGGTCCAGCGGAACGAAAATACGATGCCGAAATGATCAGCAAGAAAGGCGCCGAGGGGCGCCTTGCGTCCGAGACTGAGCAGCAGCAGGTAGCCAGTGACGACGGGCGGCAGAACGAGCGGCAGATGCACCACCGCATCGAGCAGGGATTTACCCCAGAACGATCCTCGCGTCAGCAACATGGCAATGATGATGCCGAACGGGAGCGCAACCACGGTCGACACAGCGGCGACGCGCAACGACAGCGCGATCGCGGTCCAGTCCTGGGGCGAAAGGTCGAACACGGCGACGTTGATACCGCCTATGACACCGGTTTGATCAGGTAGCTGAACCCGTAGCGCTCGAACGTAGCTTTGGCGGCAGCGCTGCGCAGAAAATTGAGGTATTGGCCGACAACTGGCTTTTTTGTGCTCGACGTTGCAGCCAACGGATACGTGACTGGCGGATATGAGCCATCGGGGAAGACGCCGATAATCTTCACCTTGGGTTCGATCTTTGCGTCGGTTTCATAGACGATGCCGACCGGCGTTTCGCCACGTGCAACGAAGGCAAGGGTCGCCCGCACGTTTTCGGCCTGCGCCAGCTTTGGCTCGGCGGCAGCCCATGCCCCCAGTTTTTCGAGCGCCGCCTTCGCGTAAAGGCCAGCGGGAACGGCTTTTACGTCAGCCACAGCGATGCGACCGTCACCGGCGAGTTTCGCAAGGTCAAATCCATCGCCGATGGTCACGTTGGCGAGCTTTGAATCCGACGGAGCGATCAGGACCAGTTTGTTGCCAAGCAGGTTGGCACGGGTGTTCTGATCGATCAGCTTGTGCTCGGCCGCATAGTCCATCCAACGTAGGTCCGCCGAAATAAACACATCGGCCGGAGCACCCGCCTCGATCTGCTTCGCCAGCGCCGAGCTTGCCTCATAACTCGTGACGACTTTGATACCGGTCGCCTTGGCAAAAGCGGCATTCACGTCGTCGAGCGCGTTCCTGAGGGACGCCGCCGCAAAGACCGTGATCTGCTCCTGCGCGACCAACGGTTGCGGCGCGCCCGCAAGGGCGCAGACGAGGGCGATGTAGGCAAAAACGCGGGCAAGCATGGCGGTTCTCCTGCGGCGCCAGAAAAGGCGCCGACGTGACCTGGATTTCGGGCTCTAGATCGGAACCGCCGTTCCGGGTGCATGCGGTGCACGCACAGCGCGCCGCAACTTCTGTGAGCCTAGCAAGTCTCGCCGACCGCGGTAAAGTCCAGGTCCGAATTGAGGGAAGCAATGGCAGCACCCATTGAAGGCGAGTTCGACTACATCATTGTGGGCGCTGGCTCGGCGGGTTGTGTGCTGGCCAACCGCCTTTCGGCCGATCCCACCAAACATGTGTTGCTGTTGGAAGCGGGTGGGAAAGACAACTGGATCTGGTTTCACGTCCCGGTCGGATATCTCTTTGCCATCGGCAATCCGCGCGCCGATTGGCTGCTGAAGACCGAGCCAGAACCTGGGCTTAATGGTCGCAGCCTCGACTATCCGCGCGGGAAGGTCATCGGCGGATCTTCAGCGATTAACGGCATGATCTACATGCTGGGCCAGTCCGGCGACTACGATCATTGGCGTCAACTGGGGCTGCCTGGCTGGTCGTGGGATGACGTACGGCCTTACTTTCGTAAGCACGTCGATCATTTCCTCAAAAACGAGCATCACGCGACAGGCGGCGAGTGGCGTGTCGAATACCCGCGATTGACCTGGGAGGTTCTCGACGCGTTTCGCGCGGCGGCGAACGAATATGGAATTCCGACCGTCGAGGACTTCAACACGGGTGACAACAACGGCATCTGTTATTTCCATGTCAATCAGAAGCGTGGTCGACGCTGGTCAGCGGCGCGTGGCTTCCTGAAGCCCGTTCTGCATCGAGCCAACCTTCGCCTCGAAACAGGCTGCCTCGTCGAAGGACTTGAACTGGATGGCAAGCGCGCGGTGGGCGCGCGCTGGCGGCAAGGAGGCGAACTGCGCAGTGCCCGCTGCCGCGGCGAGGTTGTTCTCGCTGCAGGTGCGATCGGCTCGCCGCACATCATGATGCTTTCAGGCATTGGCCCGTCTGCCGAACTGTCGCATTTCGGGATTCCGGTCACGCTCGACAAATCGGGTGTCGGCGCCAATTTGCACGATCACCTGCAACTGCGCATGATCTTCAAAGTGTCCGGCGTGAAGACCTTGAACGAAAACTACGCGTCGCTGTTCAACCGGCTCGGCATGGGCGTCAACTATGCGCTTCGTCGGCGAGGGCCGATGACCATGGCGCCGTCGCAGCTTGGCGCATTTACCAGATCGGACCCCACACAAAGTACCGCCAACATCCAGTACCACGTGCAGCCGCTGTCGCTCGACAAATTCGGCGAGCCTTTGCATCCGTTTCCGGCTTTCACCGCAAGCGTCACCAATGTGCGTCCGACCAGCCGCGGCTCGCTCACGCTTAAATCGAAAGACCCCGCACAGGCGCCGGCGATCAGCCCGAACTACCTGGCGACTCCCGAAGACCAGCGCGTCGCCGCTGATTCAATCCGAGTCACGCGCGAGATCGTTGCGCAGCCGGCCTTGCAGAAATATTCGCCGATCGAATATCTGCCGGGGGCGCAGGTGCGCAGCGACGACGAAGCGGGTCTGGTGAAAGCCGCCGGCGATATCGGTACGACCATATTTCATCCGGTCGGTACCGCGCGCATGGGTCGCGACGACGACGAGCGGGCAGTGGTGGATGCGCGTTTGCGCGTCATCGGCATCGATCGCCTGCGTGTCGTTGATGCGTCCGTTATGCCCTCGATCACATCCGGTAACACCAATTCACCGACAATGATGATTGCGGAAAAGGGCGCGGCGATGATTTTGGAGGACCAAAAGGGTTTATAGTCAAACCACGGATTAATGGAGGGGTGTCATGAATCTCGTGGAACGGGTCAAGGGGATCCTGCTTCAACCGAAATCGGAATGGAGTGCCATCGAGGGTGAGCCCGGGAGCGCCGGGTATCTAATTCCGAACTATGTCGCGATCGTCGCCGCGATCCCCGCGGTCTGCACATTTATCGGTACGTCGCTGATCGGAATGGGCGGGTATCGGATCGGCATCGGCCTCGGCCTGGCACGCGCTATAGCCGTGTACGTTCTGTCGCTGATCGGCGTGTTTGTCGTTGCCTACATCATCGATTTTCTTGGCGGCACCTTCGGCGCACGAAAAAGCCCCGATAATGCGATGAGGGTTTCGGCTTATTCACCGACCGCCGCCTGGGTTGCCGGCGTGTTCAACATCATTCCGGCACTGTCCTTCCTCGGCATCCTCGGTCTTTACAGCCTCTACCTGCTTCACACCGGCATTACCGGTCTGATGAGGCCCCCGGGGGACAAGGCGGTGGTCTACACGATCGCAGTCATCGTCTGCGCGGTCATCGTGTGGGTCCTCATTTTCGCCGTCGTCGCGTTGTTGTTCGGCTTGTGACGCCGGTCAGGGCAAAGCCTTGAGATGACGGATCGGGCGGCCGGGCGCGATCGCCTGTGCCGCTGCGACGATGGCGTTGGCATCTATGCCGTAGTGCCGATACAGCTCGGCGAGCGATCCGGTTTGCCCGAAATGCTCGACTCCCAGCGGGCGCGTCCTGTGGCCAGCGACGGCACCAAGCCAGGCCAGAGTGGCGGGGTGCCCGTCGAGCACGGTGACGATGCCGCAATGGGGCGGCAGATCGGCGAGCAGCCGCTCGATGTGCGACCGCGCGTGCACTAGACCACGCTCACGCGCGCGTTGGGCAGCGGTCCAGCCCGCATTCAGCCGGTCGGCCGAAGTGATCGCGAGCAATCCGACATCGCGGCGGTCTTCGGCCATCAGGCCCACGGCCTCGATCGCTTCCGGCGCAACCGCGCCGGTATAAGCCACGGCTACCTGACAATTTGGACCCGGCCTGCGCTGCCAATAGGCGCCGTCGACGATCTGCTGCCGCAACTCCGGCGTCATCTCGCGTTTGATCTGGTCGATCGGTCGCGTCGAGAGGCGCAGATAAACCGAGCCTCCGGTCTCGTCGCGAAGCCATGTGCGTTCGGAGGGCGCCGTCTCTCCGTCCTTCTGCATATACGAGAACGCCCAGTGCATGATGGCGGCAAGCTCGTCGGCATAAGCGGGCTCGAAGCTGGCGAGCCCGTCCTGCGCCAGACCAATGAGCGGCTCTGCGATTGATTGATGCGCGCCGCCTTCGCCGGCGAGCGTGATGCCGGACGGCGTGGCCACAATCATGAACCGCGCATCCTGGTAACAGGCGTAGTTGAGCGCATCGAGGCCGCGCGCGATGAAAGGATCGTACAGCGTGCCGATCGGCAGAAGGCGTTCGCCATTGATGGTGTGCGACAGACCGAGCGCCGACAGCAGGATGAATAGGTTCATTTCGGCGATGCCGAGTTCGATGTGCTGTCCTTTGGGCGAGAATTCCCAATTGAAGGTCGATGGGATGCGTTCGCTCTTGAAGGTGTCGGCCATGGCTTGGCGCGCGAACAGCCCGCGCCGGTTCACCCAGGGTCCCAGATTGGTGGAGACAGTCACATCGGGCGAGGTGGTGACGATGTGTCGGGCGAAATCGCTTTCACCGCGGCCAATCTCGTTGAGAATCGCGCCGAAGCCGGTTTGCGTGGACATGACCGGCTGGATCGTGACGGAAAGACTTTCCGGAACGGCCAGCGGAGGCGCGTTGAGACGCCGCGGNTCTGCAGCTGCGAACGGGACTCGATCAAGGAACGACTGCAGTTGCTGCGCCGCCGGCGCAAGCCCTTCAAATTTATCCCACTCGTGCCCGGGCCGAACGTCCATCGCCTGACGGAAAGTCTCCATCTGCTGCGGGGTCATCAGACCGGCGTGGTTGTCCTTGTGTCCGGCGAAGGGCAGTCCGAAGCCTTTCACCGTGTAGCAGATGAAGCAGGTCGGCTTTTCAGGATCCGCGTTGTGGAATGCGTTCAGCACGGATGGCAGATCGTGCCCGCCGAGATTGTTCATCAGGGCCGCGAGCTCGTCGTCGCCGCGCTTTTCAATCAGTTTGCTGACGTTGCCCTGGTCGCCGATTTCATCGTTCAGCCGCTTGCGCCACGCTGCGCCACCAGCAAACACGAGCGCTGAGTAGAGCTGGTTCGGACAGTTGTCGATCCATTTCCTCAGCGTCTCGCCGCCGGGCTCCTTGAACGCCGCCTCCTGCAATGAACCGTATTTGAGGATGACGACGTTCCATCCGAAATTATCGAAGAGCTGCTGATAGCGGGCCCACAGGCCTTCACGCACGACAGCGTCAAGACTTTGCCGGTTGTAATCGATGATCCACCAGCAATTTCGCAGGCCCTGCTTCCAGCCTTCGAGCAACGCTTCGAAGATATTGCCCTCGTCCAGCTCGGCATCGCCGACCAGCGCGACCATGCGACCCTCAGGTCGATCGAGACCCCAGCCATGAGCGCGTACATAGTCTTGCGTCAGCGAGGAGAACAGCGTCTGCGCAACGCCAAGGCCGACCGAGCCGGTGGAAAAATCCACATCGTCGGCGTCTTTTGTACGGGAGGGATAACTTTGAGCGCCCTTGTAACCGCGGAACGCTTCAAGCCGCTCGCGCGCCTGCCTGCCGAGCAGATACTGGATGGCGTGAAAGATCGGGCTCGC
>AF_2010_repII_A1DRAFT_10000231_pt1 | contig 11397 bp, 17 predicted proteins | sample AmaForreplicIIA1_FD_9195 | JGI IMG/M metagenome (IMG submission 9195)
GAAAAACCGCTCTTCGACCGGCTTGGATTTATCGCGCGCGATCGCCTTGAGCCGCGCGCGCCGGCCCGAATATTTTTTAGACATGCGGCGGCGGCGGTTGTTCTTTTCAATTGAACTCTTCTTGGCCATTGCTTCTCCTTAAAGTTCCGCGTCTGAGGCTTGCCTGCGCACTCACTGCCGGAACGGAAAATTGAACGCCCGCAACAAGGCGCGCGCTTCGTCGTCGTTACGCGCCGTGGTGCAGACCGTGATATCCATGCCCCACACATCGGCGGCCTTGTCGTAATCGATCTCAGGGAAGATGATGTGCTCCTTGATCCCGAGCGTGTAATTACCGCGTCCGTCGAAGCTCTTTGGATTAAGGCCGCGGAAGTCGCGCACCCGCGGCAGCGCGATGTTGATCAGCCGGTCGAGAAACTCATACATGCGGGCTTTGCGCAGCGTCACCTTGCAGCCGATCGCCTGCCCGGCGCGTACCTTGTAAGTCGCGATCGACTTGCGTGCCTTCGTCACCACCGCCTTTTGACCGGCGATCAAAGCGAGATCGGCCGCGGCACTGTCGACCTTCTTGCGATCGGCCACGCCCTCGCCGATTCCCATATTGATGACGATCTTATCAAGCCGTGGTACTTGATAGCGGTTCTTGTGCCCGAGCTGCTCGGCGAGCGCGCCGCGGATGGTGTCGTCGAACTGCAATTTTAACCGTGCCGGAATGCGCGGCTCCGGCTCGCGCGGCGCCGATCTTTCAGCCTTTTCCGGCTTGCCGGCTTTGGCCTTGTCGCCTTTTCCGGGCCTTTCGCTTTGGGCCGGCCGCGCTGCGCGCTCGGCTTTATCGGCTTTGAGCGGCTTGCCGTCATCGGCCTCGCGCGGCGATCGTCCCTGCTCGGGCGTCTTTTCCGGACGCTTGGCCTGTTTTTCGTCCGTGTCAGCCATCGATCTCGACTCCCGAACGCTTGGCAACGCGCACTTTCTTACGGTCGTCGCCTTTACCCACGAACTTGAACCCGATCCGCGTCGGTTTGCCGTCCTTTGGATCGGCGAGCGCCACGTTGGACAGGTGGATCGGCGCTTCCTTGGAAATAATGCCACCTTCCTGCTGGGCGCTCTGGCGCTGGTGGCGTTTGACCATATTGACGCCGCGGACCAGGACGCGACTGTCGTCGCGGCGCATCTCGATCACCTCGCCGGTGCGGCCCTTGTCGCGGCCCGCGATCACGATCACCGTGTCGCCCTTTTTTATTTTCGCAGCCATCACAGCACCTCTGGCGCGAGCGAAATGATCTTCATGTGATTCTTGGCGCGCAGCTCGCGCGGAACCGGACCGAAAATACGGGTGCCAACCGGCTCCATCTGCGGATTGATCAGCACAGCAGCGTTGCGGTCGAAACGGATGATCGACCCGTCGGGACGTTTGATGTCCTTGGCGATCCGCACGATCACCGCCTTCAAAACGTCGCCCTTTTTCACGCGGCCGCGCGGGATTGCCTCCTTCACCGAGACGACGATCACATCGCCGATTGTGGCGTATTTGCGCTTCGAGCCGCCAAGCACTTTGATGCACATGACTCGGCGCGCACCGGAATTGTCAGCGACATCGAGATTGGTCTGCATCTGAATCATGGCGAGGTCTGCCTCTTCTCGCCACGCACGACGGCCCAGCGCTTGAGCTTGGAAATCGGTCGATGCTCTTCGATCCACACAATATCGCCGACCTTAAACTCGTTCTTCTCGTCGTGTGCGTAGTACTTTTTGGAATGGCGCACGGTTTTCTTGAACAAAGGATGCGTGAAGCGGCGCTCGACGCGCACCACCAGCGTCTTGTTCTGTTTGTCGCTCACTACGACGCCCTGGAGCGTTCGCTTCGGCATATCGATTCCCTCAACTCTTGGCCGCAGTTTTACCGCGGGTCTTGGCGGCAGTTTTAGCGGTCTTGTCGCCACGCTTACCTGAGCTCGTGGCCTCGCCTGTGCGAGCCCGCTTCGCGGCTGGCTCGACCGAACCGTGGAGCTTTGAGCGCGCAATCGTCTTCAGCCGCGCGATGTCGCGCCGAACTTCGCGCACGCGCGCGGTGTTTTCCAACTGACCGCTGGCGCGCTGAAAACGAAGATTGAAGTGCTCTTTCTTCAGCTTGAGCACCTCATCGTCGATCTGGTCGATCGTCATGGCTCTGATATCGGCGGACTTCATGGCGCGGTTACTCGCTGATGCGCTCGACGAAACGCGTCTTGACCGGCAACTTGGCAGCGGCAAGCGTCAACGCCTCCTTGGCGACCTCGACCGAGACGCCATCGACTTCGAACAGGATGCGACCGGGCTTAACCCGAGCTACCCACAATTCCGGGGTGCCTTTGCCTGAACCCATGCGTACTTCGAGCGGCTTCTTCGAGACCGGCACGTCCGGAAACATTCGAATCCAGACACGCCCGGAACGCTTCATGTGGCGGGTGAGTGCGCGCCGCGCCGCTTCGATTTGGCGCGCCGTCACCCGTTCCGGCTCGATTGCCTTCAATCCATATTGGCCGAACGCCAGATCCACGGCGCTGGTGGCGACGCCGTGAATGCGCCCCTTGTGCGCCTTGCGGAACTTGGTTCGCATCGGTTGCAGCATGACTAATGCTCTCTTCTCACCACATCGATTCGATCAGGCGGCATCACGTCGCGGCCGGCCGGCATCGCCTTCGGCCATACGCCTGTCCTGCGCCAGCGGATCGTGCTCGAGGATCTCGCCTTTGAAGATCCACACCTTGACCCCGCAGGTGCCGTAGGTGGTAAACGCGGTAGCGACGCCGTAATCGACATCGGCGCGCAGCGTATGCAGTGGCACGCGGCCCTCGCGATACCACTCCATCCGCGCAATTTCGGCGCCGCCCAAGCGGCCCGAACAATTGATGCGGATGCCTCCGGCCCCGAGCCGCATCGCCGATTGAACCGCTCGCTTCATCGCCCGCCGGAACGCGACGCGCCGCTCAAGCTGCTGCGCGATGGACTCGGCGACGAGTTGAGCGTCGAGCTCTGGTTTACGAATCTCCACGATATTAATGACCACATCGCTATCGGTCAGGGCAGCGACCTTGCGGCGCAGCTTCTCGATGTCGGCGCCTTTCTTGCCGATGACCACGCCGGGACGCGCCGAGTGGATCGTGACGCGGCATTTCTTGTGCGGCCGCTCAATAACGATCTTCGACACGGCGGCCTGCTTAAGTTCGCCCATGAGCGCCTTGCGGATCTCCATGTCCTCATGCAGCAGCGAGCCATAGCTGGCCTTGCCGGCATACCAACGCGAATCCCAGGTCCGGTTGATGCCGAGACGAAGCCCGACTGGATTGACTTTCTGACCCATAACCCTCTCCTCGCCGCCCGCTGTTACGCCTGCGCCTCGACTTCGCGCACCACGATCGTGAGGTTTGCGAACGGCTTGAAAATTGCGCCGACTCGACCCCGCGCGCGCGCCGCGTGACGCTTGATGACCAGGGCCTTGCCGACATGCGCCTCGGCAACGACAAGATCGTCAACGTCGAGGTCGTGATTGTTTTCGGCATTGGCGATTGCCGACTCCAGACACTTGCGCACGTCTCGTGCAATGCGCTTGCGCGAGAATTCCAGATCGGCGAGCGCGGCCGAGACCTTCTTGCCGCGAATGAGCTGGGCAAGCAGGTTGAGCTTTTGCGGGCTCACCCGAAGCATGCGGGCGACTGCCTTGGCCTCGTTATCGGACAGCGCGCGTGCGCGCTTTTTCTTGCTCATCGGCCTTGTCTCCGCCTCAAGATGCACCGGCTGCCGGAGCAGCGCCTGGCGCCGCAGCCGGGGCTGCGCCTTCGGCCGGGGCAACGCCCGGCGCGCCTGGCAAGCCGGCACGCTTGGCCTTGCGGTCCGAAGAGTGCCCATAGAACGAGCGCGTCGGCGCGAACTCGCCGAACTTGTGACCCACCATCTCTTCCGTCACGATCACCGGGATGTGCTTCTGGCCGTTATAGACGCCGAAGGTCAGCCCGACGAATTGCGGCAGAATAGTCGAGCGGCGCGACCAGATGCGGATCATCTCGTGACGTCCGGACGAGCGCGCGGCATCCGCCTTCTTCAGCAGATAACCATCGACAAACGGACCCTTCCAGACCGAACGCGCCATGTTCTCTCCTACTTCTGCTTGCGCGCGTGACGGCTCGCCATGATGAACTTCGCCGTACGCTTATTCTTACGCGTCTTCATGCCTTTGGTCGGCTTGCCCCAAGGCGTTACCGGATGACGGCCGCCGCGGGTTCGTCCGCCGAGCGGATGATCGACCGGGTTCATCGTCTCGCCGCGGACGTGACCGCGCCGCCCCATCCAACGCGTCCGTCCGGCTTTGCCGATCGACACGTTCATGTTGTCGGGGTTCGATACCGCGCCGACGGTGGCAATGCAGCGGCCGTGCACCATCCGCTGCTCGCCGGAATTGAGTCGCAGGATGACGTATTCGCCGTCACGGCCGACGATTTGCGCATAAGCGCCTGCCGAGCGCGCCACCTGTCCGCCCTTGCCGATCTTCAGTTCGATATTGTGGACAATCGTGCCGACCGGAATATTGGCGATCGGCATGGCATTACCGGGCTTCACGTCGACATACTCGCCCGCGACGATGGTGTCGCCCGGCGCTAGCCGTTGCGGCGCCAGAATATAGGCGAGTTCGCCGTCTTCATATTTGATCAGCGCGATGAAGCCGGTTCGGTTCGGATCGTATTCGAGCCGCTCGACCTTGGCCGCCACATCGAATTTGCGGCGCTTGAAATCAATCTTGCGATAGGCCTGCTTGTGGCCGCCGCCGCGATAACGCGAAGTGATGTGGCCGTTATTGTTCCTGCCACCGGTCGAATTCTTGCCCTCGGTCAGTGCCTTGACCGGCTTGCCGGTGTGCAGCCCCGCACGGTCGATCAGGACCAGCTGGCGCTGCGCGGAGGTGACCGGATTATAAGTCTTCAGCGCCATTATCCGCTCCTCACAGCCCGGTCGTTACATCGATCGTTTGACCCTCTTCCAGGGTCACCACCGCACGCTTGCTGTCGGAGGTGCGGCCATAGCGGCCGCGGAACGTGCGCCATTTGCCGGGACGTCGGAGCGTGTTGACGCTCTTGACCTTGACGTCGAACAGCTTCTCTACCGCTTCCTTGATCTGCGGTTTAGTCGCCGTGCGCGCGACTTTGAATACGACCTTGTTGAAGGCAGACGCATTGGTCGCCTTCTCGGTTATGAGCGGCGCGATAATAATATCGTAATGACGCGGATCGGTGGTGGTCATTTGAACCGCGCCTCCAGCGCATCAACCGCGGCGCGCGTGAGCACAAGCTTGTGGCGGCGCATGATGTCATAGACGTTGATTCCGGCGACCGGCAACACGTCGATATTTGGAATGTTGCGTGCCGCCTTGCGCACGTCGGCCGCAAGTTCGGCGCCGTCGATGAACAGCGCATTTGATACGCCGAGTTTGTCGAAATGCCAGCGCAAAAGCTTGGTCTTGGCCTCCTTCACGGCGAGCGCGTCAATCACCACGATGCCGCCATCCTTGGCCTTGGCGGACAGGGCATGTTTAAGCGCGAGCGCGCGCATCTTCTTCGGTAGCCCAACAGCATGGCTGCGATAATGTGGCCCGAAGGAGCGCCCGCCACCACGGAATAGATTGACGCGCGCCGAACCGTGGCGCGCCGAACCGGTGCCTTTTTGGCGGTACATTTTCTTACCGGTACGCGTGATCTCCGCCCGGTTCTTCACCTCGTGCGTGCCGCGCTGCCGCTTTGCCAGCTGCCAGACGACACAGCGGTGAATGATGTCGGCGCGCGGCTCGAGACCGAAAATAGCATCCGACACGGTGACCGACCCCGCTTTCTTGCCCTCGAGGGTGGTGACCTGGAGCTCCATATCACTCGCCCTTCTTTGATTTCTTGGCAGCTGTGGGCTTGCTTTCGCCCTTTGCAGCGGCCGGCTTTGCTTCACCTTTGGGCGCTGCCAGCTTGGCTTCGGCCTTTGCGGCAGGCTTGGCGTCGGGCTTTGCTTCAGTCTTTGGCGCGGCTGGCGCAGTGGCCGGCTGCGCGGCCTCGGCCTGTGAGGTCTGCGGCGCGGCTTGCACGGCGTGCGGCGCAGCTTCGGCGGGCGGCGGCGGCTCGTCCGCTTTGGCCGTGGGCGCGGCATCCGCCAGCTTGAACTTACCGGGCTTCGGCACGCCACTCGGCAGCTTCTTCTTCACCGCATCGCGCACCATGATCCAGCCGCCCTTGACGCCCGGTACGGCGCCTTCGACCAGGATCAGCCCACGCTCGACGTCAGTTTGCCTGACGCGAAGATTGAGTGTGGTCACGCGTTCGACGCCGAGATGTCCGGCCATCTTCTTGTTCTTAAAGGTCTTCCCTGGATCCTGGCGGCCGCCAGTCGAACCATGCGATCGATGCGAGATGGAAACGCCGTGGCTGGCGCGAAGCCCGGCAAAGTTCCACCGTTTCATCGGCCCCGCCCAGCCTTTACCCGTGGAAGTACCAGTGACATCGACAAATTGGCCGACCACGAAATGATCGGCGGTGATTTCTGCCCCGATCGGGATCAGCGCGTCCTCGTCCACCCGGAATTCGGCCAGCTTGCGTTTGGGCACGACCTTGGCAACCGCAAAATGACCGCGATCAGCCCTTGTCGTGCTCTGCACCTTGCGCAGGCCGGCGCCGAGTTGGAGCGCGATGTAGCCGTTTTTCTCTTTGGTGCGATGCCCGACGACTTGGCAATTGGCAAGCCGCAACACCGTGACCGGCACATGTTCGCCGGTTTCGGTGAACAACCGCGTCATTCCAATTTTCTGTGCGAGCACTCCGGAACGCATTGTCTTCTCCGAGACCCCTTACAGCTTGATCTCGACGTCGACGCCGGCGGCGAGATCGAGCTTCATCAAGGCGTCGACGGTCTGCGGCGTCGGATCGACGATGTCGAGGAGACGCTTATGCGTGCGCATTTCGAACTGCTCGCGGCTTTTCTTATCGACATGCGGGGAGCGATTTACGGTGAATTTTTCAATCTTGGTTGGCAACGGAATTGGCCCGCGGACCTGCGCGCCAGTACGCTTGGCGGTATTGACGATCTCGCGCGTCGAGGCATCGAGAATGCGATGATCGAACGCTTTCAGCCGGATGCGGATATTCTGGCCGTTCATGGTCCCGTCTCTCTACCCCGTCTTTGCCGGACTCAATCCGGCAATCCCGATTAACCCGCACCGCAGTGCCTATTTGATCGAGATGGCCGGGATAAAGCCCAGCCATGACGATGCTCTGATCCTTACTCGACGATGCTTGCCACTACGCCGGCACCGACCGTCTTGCCGCCTTCGCGGATGGCGAAGCGCAGTTTCTCCTCCATCGCGATCGGCACGATCAGCGTGACCTCCATGGCGATGTTGTCGCCCGGCATTACCATCTCGGTGCCTTCCGGCAAAGTCACCACGCCGGTCACGTCGGTGGTACGAAAATAGAATTGTGGCCGGTAATTAGTGAAGAATGGAGTATGGCGGCCGCCTTCCTCTTTGGTGAGGATGTAGGCTTCGGCCTTGAACTTGGTGTGCGGCTTCACCGAGCCCGGCTTGCACAACACCTGACCGCGCTCGACTTCCTCGCGCTTGGTGCCGCGGAGTAGACAGCCGACGTTGTCGCCGGCCTCGCCCTGATCGAGCAGTTTGCGGAACATCTCGACGCCTGTGACCACCGTCTTCTGGGTGGGCCGGATGCCGACGATCTCGACTTCCTCGCCAACCTTGATGACGCCGCGCTCGATGCGGCCGGTGCAGACCGTGCCGCGACCAGAAATCGAGAACACGTCTTCGACGGGCATCAGGAACGGCTGATCCTTCGGACGATCCGGCTGCGGAATGTATTCATCGACAGCCTTCATCAGCTCGAAGATCGAGTTCTTGCCGAGATCCGGATTCTTGTCTTCGAGCGCCATCAGCGCCGAACCCTTGATGATTGGAATCTTGTCGCCCGGGAAGTTGTACTTCGACAGCAGTTCGCGAACTTCAAGCTCAACGAGTTCGAGCAACTCCGGATCGTCGACCATGTCGACTTTGTTGAGATAGACGACGAGCGCCGGCACGCCGACCTGGCGCGCGAGCAGAATGTGTTCGCGGGTTTGCGGCATCGGCCCATCGGCGGCGCTGACCACCAAGATCGCGCCGTCCATTTGCGCGGCGCCGGTAATCATGTTCTTGACGTAGTCGGCGTGACCGGGGCAATCGACGTGCGCATAGTGACGCTTGTCGGTNTGGTACTCCACGTGCGCCGTGGCAATCGTGATGCCGCGNGCCTTCTCCTCCGGNGCCTTATCGATCTGGTCATAGGCGGTATAGGTCGCCTGACCCTTCTCCGCCAAAATNTTGGTGATCGCAGCCGTCAANGNCGTCTTGCCGTGATCGACGTGCCCGATCGTGCCGATATTGCAATGCGGCTTGGTGCGCTGGAATTTTTCTTTGGCCATGGGACTCTCCGTTCCGGCTCCTGCTTAATCCTTGTGTATTTTGATCAGGCGAACTTCGCCTGGACCTCTTCGGCGATGGCTTTCGGCACTTCGGCGTAGTGGTCGAATTGCATGGTGAATGTAGCGCGCCCCTGACTCATTGAGCGCAGGTTATTGACGTAGGAGAACATGTTGGCGAGTGGCACCATCGCGGCGATGACATTGGCATTGCCGCGCATGTCCTGGCCCTGAATCTGGCCGCGCCGCGAATTCAAGTCGCCGATGACCGAACCGGTATAGTCTTCCGGGGTCACCACCTCGACTTTCATGATCGGCTCAAGCAGTGCCGGAGCGCCCTTTTGCAGGGCTTCGCGCAGCGCCGCGCGCGCGCAAATCTCGAACGCCATGGCCGAGGAGTCGACATCGTGCGAGGCGCCGTCGACCAGGCGGACCTTGAGATCGACCACCGGGAATCCGGCGAGCACGCCCGAACCCAACATGGCTTCGAGACCTTTTTCCACGGCGGGCACGAACTCCTTCGGCACCGCGCCGCCCACCACTTCGTTCTCAAATTCGAAACCGGTCCCGGGGGGCGCCGGCTCGGCGACGATCTTGATACGCGCGAACTGGCCGTGGCCGCCGGTTTGTTTCTTATGGGTGTAATCGACGGTCGCAGGGCGGGTGATCTTCTCACGATAGGCGACCTGCGGGGCGCCGATATTGGCATCGACCTTATAGGTGCGCTTGAGGATATCGACCTTGATATCGAGATGGAGTTCGCCCATGCCCTTGATGATGGTCTGGCCGGACTCCTGATCGGTCGTGACGCGGAACGACGGATCCTCCGCCACGAGCTTCGCCAGCGCGACGCCGAGCTTCTCCTGATCGGCCTTCGATTTCGGCTCGATAGCAATCTCGATGACCGGATCGGGGAATTCCATCTTTTCCAGGATGACGGCTTTCTGCGGATCGCACAGCGTGTCGCCGGTGCGTACTTCCTTCAGCCCGGCCAGCGCGACGATGTCGCCGGCATAGGCTTCCTTGATGTCTTCGCGATTATTGGCATGCATCAACAGCATCCGACCGACGCGCTCTTTGCGCTCCTTGGTCGAATTCATCACTCCAGTCCCGCTTTCGAGCTTACCGGAATAGATGCGGCAAAAGGTGATGGTGCCGACGAACGGATCGTCCATGATCTTGAAGGCCAACAGTGCCAGCGGCTCGCTATCCGACGGCTTGCGCTCGACCTCATTGCCTTTGAGATCGACGCCTTTCACTGGCGGCACATCGAGTGGCGAAGGGAGAAAATCGACCACCGCATCGAGCAGCGGCTGCACGCCTTTGTTCTTGAACGCCGAGCCGCACAGCACCGGAAAGAAGGTGCCGGCGATTGTAGCCTTGCGGATCAGCCGCTTGAGTGTGGCGACGTCGGGCTCTTTGCCTTCGAGATAGGTGGTCATCGCATCGTCATCGAGCTCGACGGCGGCCTCCACCAGCTTCTCGCGGTATTCTTTAGCCTGCTCGGCAAGCTCGGCCGGAATTTCAATATCGTGATATTTCGCGCCGAGTGTTTCGTCGTCCCACACCACGCCGACCATGCGGATGAGATCGATGACGCCCTTAAATTGCGACTCCGATCCGATCGGCAGCTGAATCGCCACGGGTTTGGCGCCAAGTCGCTCGACGATGTCTTTGAGGCACTGGAAGAAGTCCGCACCGATCTTGTCCATTTTGTTGCACAACACGATGCGCGGAACTTTGTAGCGGTCGCCTTGGCGCCAAACAGTTTCGGTCTGCGGCTCGACGCCCTGATTGGAATCGAGCACGCAGATAGCGCCGTCGAGCACGCGCAGCGAGCGTTCCACCTCGATGGTGAAATCGACGTGGCCGGGCGTATCGATGATGTTCAGCCGCTTGCCGTTCCAGAATGCGGTTGTNGCGGCCGAAGTAATGGTGATGCCGCGCTCCTGCTCCTGCTCCATCCAGTCCATGGTCGCGGCGCCTTCGTGCACCTCGCCCATTTTGTGGCTTTTGCCGGTGTAATAGAGGACACGCTCGGTGGTCGTCGTTTTTCCGGCATCGATGTGCGCCATGATGCCGAAATTGCGATAATCCTCGATCGGGTGGCTGCGGGGCATGGGGGATAATCCTTTGTCGCCGGTTCACCAGCGATAGTGCGAGAACGCCCGATTGGCTTCGGCCATACGGTGCGTATCTTCGCGCTTCTTTACGGCGTTCCCCCTGTTATTGGATGCGTCGAGCAACTCCGCCGAAAGTCGCTCGGTCATTGTTTTCTCATTGCGCTCGCGAGCGGCGGCGATGATCCAGCGGATGCCAAGCGCCTGACGGCGCGAGCTACGCACTTCGACCGGCACCTGATAAGTGGCGCCGCCAACTCGGCGCGAACGGACCTCGATCGCGGGCATGACATTGTCGAGCGCTTGTTCGAACACCGCAATCGGGTTCTGCCGGGTCTTGCCTTCAATCATGTCGAACGCGCCATAGACGATGTTCTCCGCCACCGACTTCTTGCCGGCATGCATCACCGAATTCATGAACTTCGTGACGACGACATTGCCGAACTTCGGATCCGGCAGAATGTCGCGTTTATCGGCCCTGTGACGGCGGGACATTTCGTCGTTTCCTTCGTCTCACATTTCTTAAGAACGCAAAGCGACCCGTTACTTGGGCCGCTTTGCTCCGTATTTCGATCGCCGCTGCTTCCGGTTTTTTACACCCTGGGTATCGAGCACGCCGCGCAGAATGTGGTAGCGCACGCCGGGCAGATCCTTCACGCGGCCGCCGCGGATCATCACTACCGAGTGCTCCTGAAGATTGTGGCCCTCGCCGGGAATGTAGCCGATCACTTCGAAACCGTTGGTCAGACGCACCTTGGCGACTTTACGCAGCGCCGAATTCGGTTTCTTCGGCGTCGTCGTGTAG
>AF_2010_repII_A1DRAFT_10000232_pt1 | contig 11392 bp, 12 predicted proteins | sample AmaForreplicIIA1_FD_9195 | JGI IMG/M metagenome (IMG submission 9195)
GAGCAGCACGGTATGCGAAATAGCGCCCACACGCGTGACCGCAATTCTTTTGCCTTTGATTTCCGCCGGTGTCTTGATGTCCGGCCTGACCACAAGTCTTTGGAATCCCTTGTTAACGACGCTAGCGATCATCACGGTATCGCCGCCGCGCAGATTGGAATTAATAATGGCATCGCCGGCGGCGCTGACGTACTGAATATCGCCGGCCAAAAGCGCACTGACACCCGTGGTTCCGGCGCCGCCGACCACGATTACTTCCGCCTCGATGCCGTGCTTCCTTAGAATGCCTTTCTGTTCAGCTACCCACAAAGCGCCGTGAAGCGCGCTCACCGAACTGAGCCCAACGCGGATTTTGTCCTGCCCGACCACTGTCGGAGGCAAAAGCAATCCAAAGAGCAGGGAGAAACAAAGGGCCACAACTAGACGATGTGTCATCCGTGTTCCCACTTTTTTACTTTTTAATTTTCTCAATCTCCGCCAACGCCTGTTTCACATAGATCTGATCCATATATTTCGATGGCTGCGGCGGCGGCTCTTTTAAAATCCCCTGGTCCGCGGTGATCTTGATAACGGTGCGAATGCCTTCGACGTTGAAATCGGCGTTGCGGTCCCAGATGCGGCTCCTCTAATTGTAATCCGAGCCGTGGCGACAGTGCTCCATGCTGATGCCATCTCTTTCGTGAGATAAACGCAAGCCTGGTCGCGGTTGTCGTTCATCCAGCGCATGGTCGAAACCATCGCTTTCATGAAGCGAACCACCAGCGGCCTATTCCTCTCGGCCCACGAGCGCTTTACGATGTAGGTATTGAACTGAAAGTTGGGCAGATCGTCGGCGAAGTAACCGATGATGTTAAAGCTCTGCTGTTTGGCGACAAGATCGAGGGGCACGCCGACTGGAGCGGAGGAAATCTGCCCGGATATCAACGCTTGATACCGGTCGGAAGCGCCGCCGATGTTGAGCAGCGCATAGTCGCGCGGGTATTCCATGCCGTGGGCTTTGAGCACCAAGCGGAGCGCGAACCCGGTGCCGGAAGTCAGCGTTTGCGTGCCAGTCGTTGTGCCGCGCAGATCGGCGTAGGTCTTGTATTGTTTACCGCCGACCATTGCTAAACCGAGACCGTTGATCAAACCGCCGATCATTGTGATATCCGCGCCTTTCTCATAGGCCGTTATAAGGGTATCCACCGTCGCGTTGGCAACGTAGATGGAATCCGCGGTCAATGCTTGAATAGTTAGCGGTGAGCCGCGCATGGTGACGATCGGCACCTCGAGTCCTTCCCTTTCAAAGAACCCCATTTTCGCCGCGACCCATAGCGGTCCGTAGCTCAAAGTCTTCGACGACTCGCCGATCGGAAACCGAACCTTCTCCTGCGCAGGAACGTTGCCTACAAAAGATAAAAGTAAGCTAAAAGCGGCGAGCGCCACGCCGAGAATCAGTTTCATCCGACCTCGCAACAGAAAATCCGAAGAATGCTTCGACAGGCTCAGCATGAACGGATTTTGTTATTGACCCCTATTCTGATTCCGTTCGTCCTGAGCTCGTCGAAGGACTCCGAGTAGCTTTTCAGCAAAATATTACTTCCTGTCCACGCCTCGCCTAACGTCCGATTCCCTTGATGACGCACAGGGTATTTCGACCCGTCCACATCGGCAGAAAAACCGAATGGCGGTGTTTTCCACCGATGACGATCACCATTATGTCCTCCGGCTTAGTCGACAGATGCACGACCCCATCGGGCGTCATATTGACCGATTCGCGCATCAGCTCTTCGTCGTTCTTATGCCCTTTGCGGCGCGCGGGAATTTCAGAGAACTTCAACGCCGCGTGTTGCCAGAGATAGTCTTTCACTTGCTTCTTGGTAATGCCGTCACGCCCCATGATCTCGGCGTCCTCGATACCGAGTGCGATCAACGGCGTGCCGCCGCCGAAACTGCCGACATCGAGATGGCTCACTCCATGGTGCATCTTGATCACTTCAGCGAGTGAAGCGAGGGCTTGTTCACCGGTATTTCCGGCGGTGTGAATCGGCAAAAAGCCGTTAATGCCGAACGCAGTGACGGCGCTTTCTTCCGGTTTGAAACCGAACTCGACGTGATAAGGCTCCCACGGGCTTTTCTCCTGATTTTCGCCAAAGCACATGGTGTATTTTCCGGGCCACCCGAAGGTGGACCGATCGGTCTCCCCAGGGAATCCGCCACCAACCGTGATCAATATCAACCGCATCGCGCGCCCGATGGTTGCGTTCGAGCGATAGCCGGGACCGAAGACGCCGGCATCGCAGTTGACGTCGAGTTGTTTTCTGATCGGTCCATTAAGCAACAGGGCGGGCCCGACATAACCCGTCGTTGCCTGCACGCCGTAAAGATTGAATCTAGGTTCGCATATCGCTTCCACCGCCGCGATGACCACTGGCAAATATTCCGGCAGACAACCCGCCATCACAGCGTTGATGGCGATTTTTTCAATCGTCGCCGGCGCCCATTTGGGCGGAATCGGTCCGATGACTTCCTGAGGATCGCGATTTGTGCCAGCGAGCATTTTTTCAACGCGCTCCGGCGTCGGCGGCACAATGGGTAAGCCATCGCTCAGTTTCTCGCGTAAGAACCAATCGTTGGCCGCTTCCCAACTGTCTTCAACTTCGATGATAGGTGAGGTTAGGTTCATAAGGAAAATAAACTCCAGAAAAAGTATTAGTGACGATCTAAACCAAGATACTTCTTTCGCGCCATCCGCCTCCTTCCCCCTTGCGGGGAAGGATTGAGGAAGGGGGTGCTTTGCAATTTGTTCAATATTATTTCTTTTACACCATCAATGTTCTTCAGAACTTCGTCGTTCCAAAAACGCAAAACAGAAAAGCCTTGAGCAGCGAGCCACGCGTCTCTCTCAGAATCGTATTTCATCTGCTGTTCAGCGTGTTGCCCTCCATCTACCTCCACAACTAATCTTTTTTCCAAACAGACGAAGTCCACGATATAATGTCCCAACGGTTGTTGCCGCCGGAATTTGTAGCCATCAATTTGCCAGAGGCGAAGCTGACGCCAAAGCATACGCTCAGCATCGGTTGGGTTGTTTCTAAGTTCCCGTGCTCGTGTTCTTACTCTATTCACTTTCCCCCTATCCTTACCTTCCCCGCAAAAGGGGGGAAGGAATTAGATTTTTTCAACCACGTAGCTAAGCATAGGGTGGCAAGTCACGTCACCTTTTTATCAATGTCAGCTTCTCATTCACCTTATCCACTGCCCCCTCCGCGTCTGCGCGGTGTTCTCCTTCTCTCGCGCCGCCGCTCGGGTGATGTGGGATTTCCACAAGCGGGAGATTCGCCATGCCAAAGAATCTTGCTTCGGTTCGTCCCAGCTCCATAAAAATCGACTGGCACAAAGTCACCGTCGGTTTTCCCTTTTTTTGAAGCTCGATGGCGTCGTGGACACTCCACGATGTGCACGAGCCTCAAGCGCCCAAACCGGTGATGATCGCATCACACCGGCTTACAATTTCCTCCATCAGAGGCTTCGGCGCGCCCTGCATGTGAGTAGGCTTGGTGCGAAATACGACTTCCTTAGGTCGAAATCTTTCCTCTATTAGCTTCGCCAACTGCTGAAACATAGCCGTCGAGTTGGACTGACCGTTGTCGATGATCCCGACAACCTTTCCTTCAAGCGCGTCCAGCCCCGGCACCAAGGGCTGATCTTTGGGGTTTATGGAACCTCGCGGATCGAGCATTTTAAGCGTCGCCATGAATCATAACCTCCGCTCCAATAAGGGGAATCTGTTTCTGAATTTCCCTGCTTCGTTCTTATATACGCAAAGTCATGCTTAGGCTGCAACCGCACGTGCGTCTCTGTCTTGATTGACACAAATCTGCGATTGTTCTAGCTGTAGCCGCGTAGCGTCGAACATGGACGGATCTGTTGTGACAAAGCTGGTGCACAAGGTCAGGTGGGCGTTTCCAACGTTGGCTATCGCTTTTCTTTTTCTTCCCTTCCGTTCATTCGCTCAACTTACAACTCTTCGCATCGGCACCAACGCCGGGGCGAGCACTGAAGCGGCGCTTTTCGGTGTCGCCAAAGACGCCGGCATCCTAAGGCAAAGTCAGTTCGATGTCGATGTCGTGTATATAGCCGGCGGCACGTTATCGATGCAGGCATTGGTAGGAAAAAGCCTGGACTTTCTGTGCACCGGCGGCACTCCCTTTATCTACGCCTCATTGGAAGGCGCCCAGGCCAAGATCATTGGCGGTATCAACAACCGTTTGCCCTATGCTCTCATAGCGAGTGGAAATGTCTCTTCCGCCAACCAACTAAAGGGCAAAAAAATCGGCATTAGCAGATTCGGTAGCACTGACGATTTCGCTCTCAAAATGGCCCTGTTACAACTCGGACTCAATCCAAAATCTGACGTCATAATCCTTCAGATCGGAGGGCCAGCCACTCGGTTTTCCGCTCTCAAGGCGGGAAGCGTTGACGCCACCGTGCTTACCACGGGTCTGGCGCAAATAGCGGTGAAGAGCGGCCAGAACTTATTGGTGGACTTGATTGAGAAGGATATTGAATACCAGCAGGTAGCCCTTATCGCGAGAGAAGAGTCTCTTAAGACGCGCCCTGATATGGTCAACCGTTTCATGAAAACCTACCTCGAAGCGATCCGCTATTATAAAACTCAGAAAGAAATCGCGATCAGAAAAACCATGGCTCTTCTCAAAACCAATGACCGAGAAATCGCCGCGCTCGATTACCATCAGAGAGCCCGCGCGTTGCCAGACGACGGGCGGCCGACCGCCAAAGGTTTGCAGCTCGCTCTCGACGACGTGGCTAAAGATAATCCGAAGGCAAAAAGTCTAACGGTACAGCAACTGATGGACTTAAGTTTCATTCCGTAACGGCGAGCAAAGAGCAGGGGAGTCGGGGCCACCGGTCGCCATCCAACGTCACAAAGATAAAGGAGATTAAAGATGCAAGGTGTAATCGATGCGGATACTCATATTGCCGAATCACAGGTTATGTGGGACTTGATAGACGCCGAGATGCGTCATCGGAGACCGGTCCTACTCTCGATGCCTGAAGACACTTTGTACAAGGATTGGAATGCGGTTTGGTTGATTGACGGCAACATCTTTCCCAAGCCAATGGGAAAGGGAGGCTTCCGTCTCATCACCCCTTCCGANTCCAAGATTCAATCAGCGAGAAAAGACATCCGTGTTGCTTGCCGGGAGATAACCGATCCTAACGCGCGTCTCGCGGATATGGATCGTCTGGGCATCGAAGTNCAAGTTGTTTATCCAACGCTCTTTCTAGTGTATCTCACCGACGATGCCGAGCTCGACGTTGCCTTGTGCCGGGCTTATAACCGGTTTATGGCCCGAGCTTGCGCGAAAAGTAACAACCGCCTCCGCTGGGTAGTCGTTCCGCCGCTGAGATCCATCGAGGAATCGGTCAAGGAAATCAAAACCGCAAAGGACAACGGCGCAGTCGGAGTTTTTTTTTCGCGGCATCGAAGGCAATCTGACATTGGACAATCCGTACTTTTTTCCCGTCTACCAAGCGGCAATGGAGAACGATCTTCCGATCTGCATTCACACCGGCTCTGGAACCCCCGCGGTGACCGCTATGTTCGACCTGGAAAGAAACCGCCAGTGGTCACATTCCGGGTTTCCACCGCTGCACGCTTTCAGGGATTTGGGATTGAATCAGATCCCTGACATGTTTCCCCGCCTTAGGTTCGGATTCATCGAGGCATCCGCAAGTTGGATTCCTTTTCTCATTCACAAGCTAAGAAGAGACAACACGAGACGCTGGAAGCCGTCGTGGAAATCCGCCGTCGATCTTTTCGAAGATTGCAGATTCTTTGTTGCCTGCGAGGCCGATGAGGATATCAACTATCTGGCGCAGTACGCGGGAGCCGGGCACCTCCTCACTGGCTCAGATTACGGACACAACGATCCCGCCGAGCAGGTTCACCTTATAACGAGTATGAGATCGCGGGAAGATATACCGGCGAGCCTTACGGAAAAAATTTTGTGTGAGAATCCGAGAAGGTTTTATGCGCTCTGACCATAATTTTTTAACCTTCCGGATTTGGCTTGGGCCTCACTTCCCCGTCGACGGGGGAAGGCCGGGATAGGGGTGTTTAGAAGACGCTTACCTTAACCCTTCCCTGTCGAAGGGAAGGAAAAAAATGCCGTCTTCAATGAGAACTATGAGAATTCGACTCGTAATATACTTGCTTCTGTCTTTCGTTGCGGTAAACTTTGCCCATCCAACGCCTCTATTGGCCCAAGAAAAATCTCTCTACGTCCTCTACTCCGGTATCAACGCAAACTATTTAACTCTGTGGTTAGCTAAGGAAGCGCGATACTTTGCCGACGAAGGCTTGAACGTCGAAGCCGTTCACGTGCGCGGCGCGCCACCCGCGGTCCAGAGCATGCTCGCCGGGCAAAGTCAGATCAGCATGATCGGAGCCACGGTTGTTGCGACGGCGGCAATCCAAGGGAATAAAGACCCCGTGATGATCGCTGGCGTTACAAATGTAATGGCCTTCGCGGTCGCCGCAAGGCCGGGCATCGAAAGCCCACAAACTATTAAAGGCAAAAAACTGGCCGTCGCGAGAATCGGTGGGACCACCGACTTCGTTGTGGACTACGCGCTAAAGCAATGGAAAATGCAACGCAACGAAATAGCGATCTTACAAATCGGCAACGAGTCTGATCGACTCGCGGCCATGAAAGCAGGGCAAATCGACCTCTCGGTTTTCACGCCCACCTATCTTCCTGTCATTGAGAAAGCCGGAATGAAAGTGCTGTTCGATCTGGAAAAACTCGGCGTACCCTATGCGCTTAATGGCTACGCCTCAACACGGAGCTACATCGCGAAGAACCGCCCAACGGTGGTCGGCTTCATGCGTGCCGTCATAAAGGCGATTCGCAGGATAAAATCGGACCGAGCTTTCTCTCGCAAGGTTCTCGAAAAATATGTGCGAATGGATAACCCGCAGTTCATCGACGCCGCGCTTAATCAACAAGTAAGGATTCTCCCCGCCCTGCCCTATCCGCCTGCGAAAGGAATCGAAACGATCTTGCAGGAATTGTCTAGAACGTATCCCGAAGCAAGCAAGCTGACGCCGGAATCGATCATTGACGCGAGTATTGTGAAGGATGCAAGCTCGTAAAGTCTGTCTGAAACATTCCTATTTCTCACCCCACATCCAATAGATTCGTCCAATATCGGCGGCTATATAACTGAATGAAACCCCGGAATCGACAATAAGCTCTGCGAACACGCCAACACTTCCTAACCTTCTCCCCCTCGATGGGGGAGAAAAAAAGAGGGGGCGAGCAATACGATATCTGTGCTTCTTGCCCTCTCACCCCTATCCCTGCCCCCATCGTAGGGAAAGGAGTCTCCGACAGATTCGAACTCAACCATTGAGTGACATGAAGGGAAACCGTAAAGAATCGCGCTAAAGGATGTGCTCAAACGGGAACTGAAAGATCCCGAGTTCAGTTTTTATTACCAGCGGGAAAAGGCCATAGGCGAAATCGCTCAGCTAGTCCGCGACGCGCGACTGCGAAAACCCTCAACCATAGTAGCAAGTATTGCTGAAGGAAAGAACGTCGCCACAGCCTGTCATCCGGCGAGTTCTGCCAAATTTATATGATCGCGCACGGCGTTAGCTATGAATTCTGGGTGACTCAGCGGCGACATGTGATCGGCTCCGGGAATAATGACGTACCGGGATTTCGCCACCCGATCCCGAAGAATCTCGGTGACCCGGCGGTCTGGCAATGTGGTTTTCTCCCCGCACATGATGAGGGTCGGGAGTTGCATCCGCTCGATATCGTCGAGAGACGTGGGATTGTTCAAGTTGGAGTAAAAGGCCGCCACGGTACTGTCCGTCGCAGCTATGAAGCGCTCCCTGGCGGCAGCCGTTAGCGCCGCCCATGTGCCGGGGCCATTCCGGTAGTCGATAAACCCGCGCCACGCCTCCTCGGACTTTCCCGTCGTCGCGTTGCTTAGGAAAGCCTGCGCCATCTCGAAGTACTCGCGGAAAACTTCCTCTTTACCGGCGAGTTTCAGCAACGGTGTCAAGATGGGTTCAATAAGGATCAGCGTCTTCACGAGATGCTTTCGTTGGAGCGCCAGGCGCACCGCTGTGGCGCCTCCATACGAGTGCCCAACAATATGAGCTGCTCTCAGTCCCGCTTCGTCGATCACCCTGGCCACAAGTATTGCCTGATGGTCATGAGTTAGGCGGTCTTCGCCGGCCCAACTATCGGTCAGACCGAATCCCCAGAGGTCGGGAGTGATGACACGATATCCGTCTCCCAGGAAAGACGTCATCTTCACCCATTGTTTCCCGGAGCTTCCACCGGCATGCAGCAGTATCAGAGGCACGCCTGTACCCTGATCCAGATAGACCACACGACGTCCTTGCAAGATGAGGTCTGGCATAACTTTCCCTTGCCTCCGTTGAAATACAGGATCTAACACCAAATATCGGCGGCGACTTTTTGAACCAACTCTAGTTTGGCCCACTGCTGTTCCTCGGCCATGCGGCGGCCTGAGGTCGGGCCACCGCCGAAGCCGCACGCTGGACTGAGGGCCAACTGTTCAAGAGACAGATACTTGCTCGCTTCATCTATTCGGCGCTTGAGGTGGTCCTCTAGCTCCAACGCGGGTTCTTTGGTGCTGAGGAGGCCGAGAACCACGATCTTGCCCTTTGGCACGAAGCGGAGCGGTTCGAATCCACCAGCCCGTTCGGTATCGTATTCCAATAGGAAGCGGTGGTGACGCAGGGTGTTGAACATCTGCTCCGCAATCTGCTCATAGCTGCCGGAGCGACGGTGGGCTCCGGGCTTGCCTCCGCGACATAAATGAATTCCAAAGGTCACGCCCGGGAAACCGTCGATGATCGCGTTATCCGCCTGCAGCGAGCGTGCGATGTTTTTGGTTGGGTCTTCACCCCGTTCGATCATGGGAGCGGTGGTCACTGGATCGAGATAGGCGGTATAGCCCGGTGCGTCGATCTGCACGTAACGGCAGCCCTCAGCCACTAGCTCGCCCACGATGCGGCGCTCAATTGCTACCACGTCCGCGACGAATTCCTCAATCGTTGGGTAAACGGCGCGAGAGTCCTCCCATGCAAAACGCTGCGCGATGCGGTCGGGTCCGATTAGAGTTACCTTGACCGGTTTGGTTGTGATCGAATGAATGAAGCGGAATTCCTCCAGCGGCTGATTATTCACCAGGTGTAACCGCTCCAAAGCCGGCTGGCGATCTCGCACCGCCAGTATTTCATCTGGGAACCCCGCCACGGAGGCGCCGAAGCTGTCCTGAAAGTTGCGGCGCCGGTGCTCCCCATCCGTCAGAATCGAAAACCCGCGCGATTCCTGCTTGGCGACAAGCTGGCGAATCGATTCATCCTGAGCCCGGCGTAACTCATCGTCGCTCGCTTGGCCCTCATCATAACGCTTAAAAACTTCGATCAACTCAGGTAGACGTAACAGACTTCCCACCTGATCGACCCGCAGGCCGGGCAGTGCTTCTGATTCAGTAGTCATAGTGATCGCCTCTCTTGGCCAATATCTCCGCGGTTATTTATCCTTTGACAAGTTGTTAATGCCGCGAAGTTTTTGCAGAAACCCTTCCCGCTCAAGTTCATCCAGCAGGCTCATGTCGAGAAAATCATTGGGGTTTCTCTGAGCCGATCCGAAATCCGCTAAGATGTTCTTCACTCCCTCCGTGTCGGCGCGCGGCAGCTCTAACATTCGCGGCGCAAAGAACGCGTAGGTTGCATCAATTGCCTCGGGTTCATTCACTTTGATGTACTTTCTCATGATGCGCAGCGTCAACTCCTTGTTGGTCTTGATGGTATGGATCGCTTCTATCTGCGCCTTGAGCAGATTTTTCACCAGCGATCGTTGCTTCTCAAGAAACGAGCGAACCACAATTAACGACGTATTCGGGTACGCGAGGAAATCGCCAACGTCGCCCAGCAGGTTCATCCCTTGCTTGCGGGCGTAAAAAATTTCCGGGTAAGAAAAAATCGTCGCATCTATATGGCCAAGCGATAGAGCTGTCATTCTCGCGGCGGTGGATCCGGACTGCAGAATCTTCACATCACGAGGGTCAATCTTCCAGGCCCTGAGAGCCGCCTGAATCGCCGTATCGCCGGACCCGCCGAAGCGCGAGGTGCCGATTGTTCGTCCCTTGAGCTGCTGGGGATCCTTGATTTCAGGACGGGCGATGATTTGAAAAGGAATCTTATTTTCCTGGGTAGCTATGATAACCTTTCAGGGCGGCCTGAATCGCTGCAGACGCTGAATTCTGGCTCAATTGTATGCTCCCGCCGACTAGCGCCTGCATGTTGAGCGACCCTGCTCCGATCAGTAAGACCTCCAGATCGATGCCGCACTTTTTCGCCAGACCTGCTTCTCGGTTGACCCAGAGCGGAAGTTGATAACCGCCAGTTCCTCCGTACCCGGCGCGAACCGGGACCAGTTGAGCTCTGGCCGGCGCAAAAATCCCCGAGGTCAAAGAAAGGATAACCGCTCCAAACAGGACACGTTGCCAATGACGTCTGGCCATCATCAAATCTTTCCCTTGTCTGCTCTGCATCGAAATCGTCACTTAGGTTTGGGCACCATGGGAGCAACCGGAGGAGAATCCGTCACCTAAATATCTCCCAGTGCTTCAAACCGTGTCGTTTGTACAAAGAAAGGTTCTGCAGGCTTGTTGCTTCCAAATAGGCTAAGACTAACGCGGTCACCGGGCGTCGACGGCCTCGGCCGTCTAAACAGAAGCGAGCCGATGCGCCCGGAGGAAGGAACGTATCTGTCGCACCGCCAGGGGAATCCGCTCCTTCGGCTCTTTCCACGGGAACATGCTCACTTCCGCCTTGGGCGCGAGCATCGCGGCCTCCATGGCGACAGCGTACGGATGCGGCGGGGTATCATCCGGCAGGATCAGTACGGGCGTCCGGCAATTACGCACGAAATCGCGTGTTACGGTCCAGACGAAGTCGGGGTTGGTGCGGTACATCTTGGTTAGAAATTTGTCGACCATCTCCATCGGGATGTCCGACCGGCGCTTGGCAAGCTCAGGGCCCCAGCCGTTGATGTTGTTCTCGTACGAGTGATTGGGCAGCTCCGGGCGGAATCCGCTGGGCTGTGCCAGCACGGCTGCGACGATGCGATCGGGTGCCCGCTTCAGAAGGTTCCAAACCAAGGGACCGCCGATGCAGAAGCCCATGACCATGAACTTGTCGATTCCTAAGTGATCCATCACACCGATCTGGTCATCGGTATAGGCATCCCACGGCCGATCGATCTCGAGCGGACCGGAGGACTGACCGCCACTGGCGTTGCGCATGTCCGAGAAGATGCAGCGGTATTCTCCC
>AF_2010_repII_A1DRAFT_10000234_pt1 | contig 11362 bp, 12 predicted proteins | sample AmaForreplicIIA1_FD_9195 | JGI IMG/M metagenome (IMG submission 9195)
TTTGAATATGTTTTACGGCTCAAGCGTGTAAATAGAGCTGGTTGGATTTCAAAGGTTAGGATCAGCGATGCAGAATCTGTAGCGGACCACTCGTTTTCTGCATCTGCGATAAGCATGACACTATCTGATATCCTTGGACTAGATACCGAGAGGGTTATGAAGATGGTAATACTCCATGATTTGGCCGAGTCGATCACAGGCGATTGTATACCTGGCGAAGTTGGCAAGAACGAGAAAGTTCGAAAGGAAAACAAAGCAATGAAAGCTATTTTACATTATGTTCCTAGAAACCTGAGGTCGGAATATGAAGGAATATGGAAGGAGTACCTCTCACGTAAGACAGAAATTGCCCGACTAGTCCATGAAGTGGACAAGCTTGAGATGGCATTACAAGCAAGACAATATAGAATCAGAGGGTACTCTGAGCAGATGCTATCTTCCTTTTTCAATTTTGCCAAGGAATCCATGAAACCTGACAATCATAAAATCATTTCACATATCCTAAATGCTTTAGAGCCGCGTACCGCGGATTAATATTGGTATTGTATTGTTGAGAATATACTAGATGAATGCAATAGTTTATAGCTGGTAATTCGTCTTATCCTTTCTATATTAGTATGACACAAGAGACAGCGATAATAAACGATCTCAATAAGGACACGAAGTAGAGAGAGTCGGGATACGTATCGAACAAATTCTGGGAGTGGAAATGATCAGGCGCGCCCTACTGTCTTTTTAGAATCAATTCGGCAAAAATTTTGGTGGACAAGACCAGTTATGGTCCTGGACCTGTTGGGATAGTCTTCTTTATTCCTGGCGCAAACGATCGCTAAAATCATCCTATATAGTTCCTGTTTTTTTCCGTTCCCATGTAACAACATTTTCATTTGGGAGTAGGGGAGGTCCAGCAATATCTACTCCGTATGCTTTTTTCGCAAACTCACGAAATTTTACGGCCCAAGAGTGATTTGAAGTTGAAAATTCCTTGAACATTTGGGAGGGATCTTCTGTTTCTATACTTACTATGGTTAGGTCAGCTGCACCGCTACCGGGCGGAGTCAGCCGAATCCAAACATGTTCACGTGAAACCCCGGCGATCTGATAGAATTCATCGTGTTCGTTAGTATTTGTATTCTCTTGAGCAAACTTCTTTATGTGCTCCACACCTCCTGGTAAAATCGGTAGAGCGAAACAGTAATTTACCATTCGAGTCGTAGAATGTAAAGTATAATTTAAGATATTCTCTTTCCGCTGCCCATTTTACTTTAAAAAATTCCTTGCGTGTACATTCCAAATTTGTTAAATAATGTTCAAAAGATCCGCACATTGTTGGTGATAGTATTTCTTACTTGATCGTCCTCTGCTGACCACGGTATCTGTCCTAACGAAATCTCCTCCGCAGTGGCGACACAAACCACGCTGCTTTTGAATTACAAATCGCTCAACATAATGATATTTTGCTAAAATGCAGGCCGTATGAATTTACCTCACAGGGGAATATTGATGGCGTGTGTCCTACTTAAGGAACAATATGTGATATCTATCACCTGTTGGTCAAATTGCGTCCATCGACACGTTTTTAGGAACTCAATCACTTTATACTGCCATCATAATGTATCGTAGGGTGAACAATCTGGAAAACACAACATTAAGTATCATTGATATTTTAAGGGCGATCTCTGATGACAAATCCTTGGTCTTGTTTAACACTATTGCATTAACAACCAGCAGCGAAACCGGCGTTCTAATAAGCGGCTTAGGGCTCACAAAAAAACAATATTATTCCAGAATGTCAGGTCTGGTAGACGCAGGTCTCATAATGAGAGAGAAGGGAGATTATTTTCTTACTTCATTTGGTAAAGTGGTTTATGCGGCTCAAATGTTAATTGGAAAGGCCAAAGAGAATTATTGGAAACTTAAAGCAATCGATTCAATTGAATCTTCCAACAACGAATTGACATACGAAGAACGAATTAAAATTATTGATAGTTTGATACTTGACGATGATTTGAAAAGCAGACTCATAGGCCTTGACAGAAACAAAGGCGACGATCAACGGTTAATCGCGCCGCAACAACATCTGGATCAAAAACTGCGCACTCAACAATAACAATGTCCTTCCTGGGGAGGAACATTATTCTGAATAGTTTTGCAATACGTTTTTAATCATAATCCTATGAGAAAAATCGTTAATCCCCTCCAGACGACCTAATTTGAATGCGAAAATTCACCTCGATTGCGACGAAGATGAATCTTCTCTGGAGGGGCGTACCACACTTAACACTTATGATTATTAAAAGATCCTTAGGGAAAAAGAGATCTCATTTCCAAATACTGGAGTAAAACCTTTTTGCCTTATTGAGAATGATCTCAATTGATCTTTATGTCCGGATTAACACACAAAATTACGCACTTAGGAAGGCCGATTATACTTGCGACTTGTCCTGTGTTTGGACCGAGTTATTCAGTTCAGTTATTTAGTTATTCAATTCAGGAATAGTTATAACAGATTATAAGGTGTTGGTCGTTCCGTATATGACGAAGGAGACGTACAATTCCCTTATATAAAACGCCACGGTAACGACCCTGAAAAATATGTTAGGAGACCTAGTAGGTGAGGAAAAGGGAAAAACAACAAGTCTGAGAGTACTAGATGTTCAACCACCGAAGATGGAAATCTCCTTCTCAGGAGAAGGGAAGTATAGAGGAGTAGATGGCACGGTATCTGCGACGTACTGGTCTGTTCTTAGAACCGACGGAACATTACATGGAGAGGGTCAGGCAATGATTATGAGTCGAGATGGACAAGAGATGGCAACTTCTACCGGCCAAGGAATCGGACATCTTGTGGGCGGGGGAAAAATAAGGTATGTTGGTTCGGTTTTCTACAATACGACATCGAAATGGAAACTGGCATTCCTTAACAATTTGGTGGCCGTATTCGAACATGAAGTAGAGAGAGAGTCGGGGAACGTTTCTAACAAATTCTGGGAGTGGAAATAATCAGACGCCACGCCCTGTCTTTTTAGACTCAGGCGTTATTTGCAGATTTTTATTTGAAAGGTAGGAAACATGGATTTGATTTCCTCTTCACTCGCGCTCCCAATTTCTTGATGAGATTATGATGTCTATACATTGAGGCAAGTTGGATAGACGCGCGTCTACTTCTGGCGTTCTGTCTCGTTGGATAAATTCTAACGTAACACCGTGCCTTTTATCATAATCAAATTTGTATGTTTCATCCATTGATAATGGCATAAATTCCAATTCATAATTCATGCAAGTGGGACACGTCCTGAATGGCCGGACGTCACCATAAAGGATCGATGCGCACCAGAAACATGATTTACATAGTGCAAAGACCCTTTGTGCAACATGTTCCTGTTCAAGACTTACTTTCCTTTTTAACATGTCATAATACACGTTTTTCAACGGCGATGACATTTCCCTTCTGTAGAAAATATATTATTAAAAGGTTTCAAGATCGATTTCTGTGTCAACGGGTCGCGGATTCTTCATAACAAGTGGCCGAGAAATATGAGACAAAACCGATTGTGGCATCCCTTGAGTTAACTGGATTTGAGATTGTTAACTCCCCCGCCTTGAGATAGGTAAATGGCCACGGACCTCTCGCGGCGCACGAATTAATTCATGACCCGTGGCCAGATGGACTCGTCAGAGTAGACGCAACATATTATTTATCGATTGTTCGCCCTGGAATAGTGTAGAAGAAATCGTTGATATCTTGAAAACTACTCCATTGGGGTGGAATATTATTCTGAATAGTTTTCCAATATGTTTTTAATCGTAATCCTATGAGTAAAATCGTTAAAACCCCTCCAGATGACCTAATTTGAAGACGAAATTCACCTCGAATGCAGGCAAAGTTGAATCTTCTCGAGGGGCGTACCACACTTCACCCTTATGATTATTAAAAGATCCTTCGGAAAAAAGAGATCTCATTTCCTAATAATGAAGTAAAAACTCTTTTGCCCCATTGATAATGTTCTCGGTTGATCTTAATGTCTGAATTAACGCGGGCCAAGACGATTAACAACAGTCAGAAATCACGGTTCGATCGGCCTGTCGTCTTAAAATAGCGTTCTTCAGTGCATAAAAAGATGGATCAGAGTATACACGCCGATGGCCAAAAATCCTATGGCATAAATGAATGTCCATGGTTTCAGTCCTGCAATCCCTGTGGGCCACGGTTAATGAGGAGAGATTGAGGGATAGGGATATCGTGAGAATATAGACCTCCTTGGCCCAGGAAAATTTGAATTTTCCTATTCCTATGGCAGTTATTTACTTAGAATTCCTAGATTAAATCGCCTCAAACTCTATTTAGGGATTAAGTGCATCATAAATTTATGAGAATCTCTTATCATTGTCTATCTTGCGATAAGGATTTCAAAGATATGGATTCTGCATACGTTCACGTCAAATCTACGAATCACGAACTCTTTGAAAAGAACTCAGAACAGGTTTAGGAAAAGAAGAGGATAGGAAGCTATTTAGTTGTCGCTTTTTTCGCGGCGTCGATTATAATCTGGGCAACATACTTCTCTATTCCAAGTTCGTGTGCCACGGTTGCCGCGTCCGACTGAAGAAGAAAATTCAAGTCGCAATGCCTTTCAGATAACAATTGTTTGAGTCCGTCGGCCAAATCCAAGTCAGTGATATCGGGCGTGTCGAAAATCCGTTGCATTGCGATCGAAACGTTCTCAGTCGCAAGACTATCTCTCTCGGAGATTTCAGAAGAATCGGAAGTCATTCTTCTCACGCGTTCCAGGAACTTATCTCAGATTTTCTATATAACAGTTTTATTAAGAGGGTTCGCGGGAATCTGTATTACAACGGTCAAAAGACTTCTGGAGAATGTAAAATAAAATTCCAGAGATATTCATTCACTGTTGTGCAGAGTCGGATTCCTGACTCTTCTTATATTCTTCACCGAGTAACCATCTCAGTCCCAGTCTCCATACTTCAGAATTCACATCGGCAGCGGCCAGGGCCAGGCCATAACTATTACGAATAAAATCCGTCCACCATTTGTCTGCCTCGTCGAGAACGTTGTCGACGGCCCTCGAGATATCATCTAATGGATCACTATTAGTCAAATCCTACGCCATGAAGTAGGACCACATATAAATTCTATTTCGGGTGCCACAGATTCGCGCCATGCTAATCCACTTTGTAGACTGGTTCCCATGGCGATTGCAGAACAAGCACCACACATCAGCTATGACAAAGAAAAGTATCGTGACATTCTTTTAGAAGCTGCCGAAACGGTGTTGGGATATTTTGGATTCGATAGAAGCATGTATGGCAACCCGCCAAAGAATAAGAAGAAATGGTGGCAGCGCTTAAACGAAGAGAAATTAAAGGACAGAAATATAGAAACGGCATAGATTTTTTTGTGCATGAGGTAGGACGACGGAATGGTTGCTGGCAGGGACAGAGAGTTCAATAATCCCTAATCTACAAAATTTTCGCAGGATTTGTTGTTGGGATAGAAGAAAAATTTCTTACTACTTGACATTTCTCATACTAGGACGAGAGTCATGTGTACTATACGCTGCTGGATTAGTTGTATGTAATGATGAATCATGTGTCCCTCCTGTTGCATTTCCAGCTGCTCCTGTCATATTTGCTCCTGTTGTCATATTTGCTCCTGCTGGCTGTACTGGACAGTCATAACAGCTGCCCCAGCCTTGATCTATCCTCAAACTACCCTGTGCTTGGAAGGGAGAAAATGTTACAGGAATCGAAATCATTATTGCAGCAATTGTTACGATTATCGCGAATTAGCGGTTTAACATTATCAAACAATATCATGGCCGATATATAAGCAGCATTAGATCAGAATGCAGCGCAGTGATGGATACCAGTATGACGGGTACAACCCCAGAGCTATAAAGTTTGTGCCAGAAACACCTTTCTTTACCGAAGATATTATTGTTGCAAAAGCCGATCTAGTGTTACCGTATTTTGTCTCTTTCCGTCTGCGTGATTCCACTCTCGATATCATATTCGTTCCTTAGGCAGACGAAAAGCCTAATTACTCTCAAGAATTTATTCAGGATATGTCTCGTGTTGATATTTTAACACCGATTCACAAAGGCATTCGCTCAATGATTTACAAATTAGGGACCGAAATTCAGACAGCCGACTTCACCGATGAAGACGCGACTAAGGCACTTGTAGAAAGACTAGAACACAATCTATCCGTCGCCACTTCCAGATGTATACTATGCTTACTTCATGAGCACGGCGGAAATGAGGACGACCACTTTTTCCCAAAGGTCCGTGTGTTTGAGCCGGGAATGGTAGAAATGCTAATTCAGGAACACCGAGAGATTGGTCACAAACTGGTTGGGCTCTCGGAGATTTGCGCTGAACTAATAGCAGCCAAGGACCCCTCTCAGAGGATTGAGATAGGAATGAAACTGAATCAGTCAGCGAATGAATTGTTTGCGTATTACATGACACACATGAACAAAGAAGAGATTACGATAATTCCGGCCACCTGGCAGCATCTTACTGATGAGCAGCTTCTCGAAATCCGCGCAATTGTCGAGGCAAACATCCCAGCTGAGAGATATGCCGAATGGATGAGGTGGGTATTACCATCACTGAACGTCAACGAGCTCATTGAAATGTTCACTGGAATGAAGAGGGGCACGCCTTCACAGGTTCTGGAAAACATGGTACATCTCGCCGGCGCAGCAGTAGACGAAGAAAGATGGAAAACGGTCAAGACGAGAGTCGGGCTCTAAGATTGTTCAAGCCAGTAATTGCTGGCGAACCGACGTCATCAACCAGTTCCTCAAAATAGAATCGTAATTTCTTTATTTTAATTTATGAATATTAAGAATTCAGATTTGTGCCTGACCCCAATTAACAAACAATTCGAAACCAGTGACGAAACTACTGTCATCAGATGCAAGGAATGGGACGGCCTTTGCAACTTCCTCTGGGCTTCCTATCCGGCACGGTGCTCAGCCGGAATTGTTATGAACCTATTCAGAAGGGATTCGTTATCCCGGGGCGCGAGTATGATTGGCCCGAACCAATTCGTACTTTAGAAGAAATAAATTCCAAGGATAAAGGTGGTATGATATTTTCTCCTTCGAGTTGAATTGCACGAAATTGCGGCTGTGCTGGAGGCCAAATGGGAGGAAAAGGAAGAGGTAGGCGAGGCCCAAAAAAACTTAGGAGAATGTCCCGCGATTGACTCGAGACAACGCGCACTTTCTGATTTCATTAATTAATCGGCAAATCGTGCGCGCGTACTTCTTCTATCTAATAACTCAAAAATACTATCGCATTAGTTTTCAGTAGTATTTCTAAAAAACTACGGAGTATTAACTACTTTTGTATGATGGTTATCTGCAGTAGCGATGGTTGTAGTACCCATCGTTGGATTACCAAACAGGTTCACATTCTGCGTTGACGCTATAGTAGGCTGGCGCTGAACTATGAAAATAGTAGATAATGAGTAGGTTAAGGCACCAGTCACCACAACTGTAGTTATTATTATTATTAATAGCGTCCTCGCAGGCGTCGTCTTTTTCCCCGTCCATTTATTATTGGTCACTAAACGAAATAAAGCATTCCATACCAGTACACTAGTTAGCCAAGGCGCGGGTTAGACCTAACCTAACAAGTGAAGAAAGCGATAATCATGGCATATCTCAATTGCAGTAAAACCTTTGTTCATTGCTCTTTTAATGCGGAAATAGATTACGCATGACTACAGAACGATTGCAAATAAGAGAGAAAAGAGAATCGACAGTACTAAACCATGTTGCTGCTGAAAACAGACACGACGTAGATGCTTCAATTTCTACATTTTACACACCCCGCTACGAAGTACAACCAATGGGGATAATTCACGATGGCAAGGATGCAGTGGGTGAACTACTTTCTGGTGTTTTTAAAGGGTTTCCAGATTTTACAGTTGAGATTGTAAAGACTCATCACTCCGATGACGCAGTAATTCTCGAAATCAGAATGAAAGGAACCCACCAGGGCGAATGGGCAGGTCTTAAACCTACTGGTAAAACAATGAATATACCCGCTGCTTGCATATTTGATTTCGACCAGGACCGGTTAATAGGCGAGAAAGTATATTTCGACATGGCTACCTTAGTAAGACAATTGAGTTGAACGACCGAGCATAGTTCTCCCCACTTTGTCGAACAACGGGGCGTAAACGTAAATTTGATCACATGCCCCTACTGAATGAAAGAGTGGAAATTATATTGTCTCAAGCCGCCCCAATATGTGAATTATGCGGAAAAACTTACGCGACGGAACAAGACAAAGAAAAACATAAGCAATTACAACATAGAGATCGGTCAGATGCACCTAGATAACTTTCTCCCTGCGTTAACCGTCTTGTGTTAAATTAACCAACAAAGGCGGCTGTTTTTTATATTTAATACGGGTCTTCTAAACAACGAACGTTCTAAATATGAACAATGCGTGAAAAAAATATGCGTTCGGTACAAGTCTCGAAACCTAACGGACCATTCGAAATAGTAGAACGAGAAATTCCTGAGCCTGGTGCGGCACAAGTCCGTATCAAAGTCCAGGCATGTGGTATCTGTCACAGTGATTCTCTCATGAAAGAAGGATTATTTCCGGGCATTCAGTACCCCCGTGTTCCTGGCCACGAAATCGCAGGGGTCGTTGATTCTGTGGGCGAAGATGTCAAAGATTGGAAGAGTGGACAACGGGTCGCTGTGGGATGGCACGGAGGCCATTGTGGGCATTGTGAATCGTGTAGACGCGGTGACTTTGTTACCTGTAGTTTCCTACAAATTCCGGGTTTTTCATATGACGGCGGCTACGCTGACTATGTGATTGCCCCGGAGGAAGCGCTTGCGTCTATCCCTGATCAGTTGTCACCTATAGAGGCCGCGCCAATTATGTGTGCAGGCATCACGACTTATAACGCTCTTAGAAACAGTGGTGCACGCGTCGGCGACGTCGTGGCGATACTTGGTATAGGTGGACTTGGACATCTTGGCGTTCAATATGCCGCAAAGATGGGCTTTAATACCGTGGCCATTGGGCGAGGAAAGGACGAAATAGAACTGGTGAAAAAGTTAGGTGCAAGACGATACATTGACAGTCGGTCGGAAAACGCTGTTGAAGAACTTACCAAATTAGGCGGAGCCAAAGTCATACTTGGAACTGTTCCAAGTGGAAAGGCAATGAGCGGAATCCTCAGCGGTCTGGCCGTGAATGGGAAACTGATCGTGATCGGAGCATCAACTGAGTCGCTTGAAGTTCCTCCAAATTTCCTTCTTTCTGGACGCAGATCAATAGTAGGCTGGCCCAGCGGAACATCAATGGATTCACAGGATACTCTATCATTTAGTGTTCTCTCGGGCGTCAGATCAATGAATGAAACCTTTCCACTTGAGCGCGCGACTGAAGCCTACGAGCGAATGATGAGTGGTAAGGCTCGATTCAGAGCCGTACTTACGACAGGGCATTGATTTAAAATCGGGTCATTGATTTAAAATCAGTCCAGGATTATATCGTCATTGCTCTTCACGCCTATTACAATCTTGTTAAGAACACTAGTATCTTGTCTATAATGTATACTATTTCATCTATCCACTATAGTTGAGAATATGCCATTACACACCTTGCTAATGGAGTCAATATCTAACCGTTGAGCAATCAGCCAAGTACAAATGTATCAACATGATTGTTGAGCTATCACAGGTTGACTAGAAATTAAATCAAACTAACTTCTGAATGTGACAGTTTTACAATGCGAATTTACCAATATCAGAAGTTCATTCGTCATAGCGGTACCGTCGACAACTAAAGTAAAACATGATGAGGCAGCTCAGTCGATTGCCGTGCTATTTTGGAATTATTACTCTTTTTGGTGGAGATTAAACAGGAAAAGAAAAAGGAGGAGGAATAATCAGCAGCAAAGGCCGCAGCGATAAAACCACGGCAATAAACATCATCCCAAGAATCCGACATCTTGAAATATGAACGTGATGTCTATCACCAGCGACTAAAAAACTTGTCATAGGGACTTAATATTGGTCTTTTGAGTTAGTCAACTTCCAACGGCGTTTTTCAATTTAGAAGGTTGTTTATTGCATTGACTAACACTGGAATTTCGATCGGTTTCCTCAAGAATACCCCTTCATTACATCTCTCATATCCTTGTTCTTTTCTGATTTCCTCGTGATATTATTCACCAGCAGTCAGAAAGCAGATCTTAATTCTGCTGTCTGTCCTTTTTATTTTCTGATATAGCTGAAACCCGTCAACAATTGGCATTTTGATATCCAAAAGCACGAGATCATATACCCCTGCTCTAAAATTCTTGTATGCTAGTGTAGAGTCGCTGTAAAAATCTGCACTGAACCCATGTTGTTCTAATGCAATACGCAATGTAACGATCACATCAGGTTCGTCATCTATTATAAGGATTTTTTTTGTTCATTTCATACTGACTTTATAAATTTGCATGATGCATAGAGTTCATTTGGCTGCTACGCATGACTCTGATAATTTATTCTTAAGATCAACCCGTTTTAATTATTTACTTATTGCTTGCTCAGTGTTTTATGCAATCTTTTTGATCCCGCGGTAGGAACAGACCATTAGTATTAGTCATTGCTTATTCAATATAGCTAAGCGAAGCTAACTCTATTAGCAACAGGTCGTTAAGCCTAAAGTCTACCAACAAATCATCACCAATGATTTCTCTCGCACGTGATTTTGGTATTATATAATGGTTGTCCTGCCCCCTTAGAATGGTGAACGAGCCGTCGTCTACCGACTCGATCTTTCCTATTTCTTTAAAGTCACAGGAGATTACCTTCCTGTTCATCAACATGTCCGATTCGAATACGAAGTTTCTTTTTACCATTTTAGGCTAAAAGCTCTAATCTTTTCAGATATACTCTTGTAAGCGGCATGTATGATAAATCATAACGTGCACTTCTTGAAGGTATATAGTCCCGTAAATGTAACCCCTGGCAAGGTCTGAGGGAAAGATGTCTACAAATGTTTATGCGCTGGGTCAACAATTTCAGGCGTCCTTCCTTGGACATCGGACCAGAACGACCACGTGTCGTTAGGGTAGTTTTTCCTACGTACAAAAGGCTTACTAGGCACTTATTATATGATAACGTATGCATCTGAAAGATCTTGAGAACATAGAAGTTACCTGTCTGGCGGACAATAATGTCGATATACTCTTACCAAATAATCAAATCACATATCGTCCGTCTCTAGGTGAAAATTGGTTTGAACGACCACTGATGGCTGAACACGGCTTTTCAGTAGTTATAAAATTGGAAATAAACGGGGCTGA
>AF_2010_repII_A1DRAFT_10000239_pt1 | contig 11280 bp, 13 predicted proteins | sample AmaForreplicIIA1_FD_9195 | JGI IMG/M metagenome (IMG submission 9195)
CGGGGCGGAAGGCCATATCCCGCGGCTTGATCGGCTAGGCGGATCCAATTGGGCGAAAACGACCGCCAGGGTCAAGAAAGACATCGAAGAAATGGCACAAGAACTGATCGATCTCTATGCAAATCGCGAACTCGTCAAGCGGCAGGCCTACGGACTCCCCACGACTCTCTATCGGGAGTTCGAGGCCGGTTTCGAGTACGAGGAGACACCGGACCAGCTCAAAGCCATCGACGACATTGTCCGCGATATGGAAGCGAGAAGTCCGATGGATCGATTAGTCTGCGGGGACGTCGGCTATGGCAAGACTGAAGTGGCGATGCGGGCGGCCTTCATAGCGGTGGAAGACAACCGACAAGTTGCTGTGCTCGCCCCGACGACACTGCTAGCCCATCAACATACGAGAACTTTGCCGCTCGATTCGCCCCCTTTCCCGCGCGTGTGGGGCTGCTGTCTAGATTCCAATCAGCAAAGGACACCGGCGCAATTCTGAAGGACCTGGCTGCCGGCACAATCGACATCGTCATCGGAACACACCGATTGCTGCAAGAAGACGTCGTCTTCAGAAACCTTGGACTTGTGATCATCGACGAGGAACAGTGGTTCGGCGTCAAGCACAAGGAACGGTTGAAACAGCTCCGCACACAGGTGGATGTCCTCACCCTGACTGCGACGCCGATTCCCCGCACGTTGCAGATGGCCATGTCCAGCGTCCGCGATTTGTCGATCATGGACACGCCGCCGGCCGGACGCCTGGCCATTCGTACACAAGTCGTCCGCTCCAATCACAATCTAATCCGGGAAGCGATTCTTCGGGAGCTCGGGCGCGGCGGACAGGTCTATTTCGTTCACAATCGTGTCGAGACCATGGAACGGACGGGGGCCTGGCTCCGGGACCTGGTGCCGGAAGCGCGGGTCGTCATGGCGCATGGACAAATGCGGGCGAAGCCGCTCGAAGCGGTGATGTTGAAATTCTTTCACGGTGAGGCTGATGTACTGATCGCATCGGCCATCATTCAATCGGGACTCGACGTCCCGAACGCGAACACCATCATCGTGAATCGAGCGGATACGTTCGGTTTGGCGCAGTTGTATCAATTGCGAGGGCGTGTGGGGCGGAGCGGCACTCAGGCCTACGCGTACTTTTTGACGCCTGATGAAGGCTCATTGACCGGTGACGCTCAGAAGCGGTTGACGGCAATCCAGCAATTCACAGAGCTGGGATCTGGGTTCCGGATTGCCGCGGCCGACCTGGAGATTCGCGGCGCCGGGAACCTGCTCGGCAAACAGCAATCAGGACATATTGCGGCGATTGGTCTAGATCTGTACATGCAGATGGTTGAACAAGCGGTGCATCGCCTCAAGGGCCAGGTCGTCGAAGAAGAACTCGACCCCGTGCTGCGACTCAATGTCTCCGCCTATCTCCCAGAGGAGTATGTCGCGGATCCTCATCACCGCCTGTCCTTCTACAAACGCCTCTCATCCTGTACTCAGATCGGGGATCTCGCCCTGCTTCACGCGGAACTACAAGATCGGTACGGACTGCCACCGGAACCGGTCGAACGACTTTTCGAAGTCATGCAGATCAGGCTCCAAGCGAAAATGCTTCGTCTCGTCTCAGTGGAATTAAAGACTCAATCCGTGGTCATCACGCTTGACGCCAAGAATCCCGTGCAGAGTTCAGGGATTCAACATCTGATGGATCGGCACAGGACACGTCTCCGGTTTCTCTCGCCTCTTTCTTTCGAACTCCAATTGCCGCATCAGGACTGGCCTTCCATCTTTCGGGAACTCACTGCAACCTTGCAAAGCCTCAACGTCTGTGATACCAAGACATCGGAGTCGGCGTAGGAACTCCTCGATAATCCTGTGAGTTTGTATGAAGCATCCTCGATCTGCCGTTTTCACTCCAACATACCTTCGCCACTCGCTGCTGTTTGGTGGTCTCATCGCTGGCGGTGTGATCCTGCTCGCCAGCTGCGCTCCCCCGCCGGAGGATCCCGTGCTGGTTCTGGTCAACGGGCGGCAGATCACCCAAACCGAGTTTGACATCCGCTGGTCGGAATTAGCCGAGGCGACCCGTGCCCGGTACGAGAAGGAGGGCGGCAAACGGCGATTCCTCGATGAATTGATCACGCGCGAGCTCCTCATGCAGGAGGCCCGCAAGAAAGGTCTAGATCAGGACGAGACCATCCGCGAGCGAACACAGCGTTATAAAGAGCAGCTTATCCTCGACGAACTGCTCAAAGATACGATCAAGGGGAAGATCGAGCTCTCGAAGGAAGAATTGGATGCCTACTATGAAAAACACGCTCACGAACTCCTGACACCGCTCAAAGTGAGTGTGTCCCAGATGCTGCTTCCCAACTTCCCAGCGGCGAAAGATCTCGAAAAGCAGGTCAACCAAGGAGGAGACTTCGCCAAGTTCGCCCAGCGCTATTCCATTGACGGGAAGACGAAAGCCAAGGGCGGCGATCTTGGCCCCTATCGCAAGGGCTTGGTGATCCCTGAGGTCGATGAGGTGATCCACACCCTCAAACCAGGGATGGTCAGCGCGCCGATCAAGACAGATGCTGGGTACTATCTTGTCAAGATCGCTCCGCTCGACAAGGAAATCATCCAGGCAGATCTCGCGATCCGGGAACGCCTACGGCAAGAATTGCTCAATGAGAAGCGTCGGCGCCGTTTCGAGGAAGTGATCGCCGATATCCGCGCCAGATCGATTGTCCGCCTCGCCGACGCCTCGCGTTATGTGGCAGACGACGTGGGGAAACACTGACTCTCGACTGTTGCGAGCCTCTGACTCCCCTCTCCTCAATTCCTGTAGAATTCGTGTACAATTCAACGACTCTCCATCGGACAGGAAGGTCTCCTCGGTATGGCATAGAGACGTTCGAGGTCTGTGACATGACTGATCGCGCCATCAACGTGACACGTCATCCGCTTCTGCATCTAGCAATCCGCGTCCTCTTTCTCCTCCTTTGTGTCTCCTCTCTTGAGGCCGCCCAAGTGGAAGACCGGATTGTCGCAGTCGTGAACTCCGATCTGATCATGTTATCGGACATGAAGCGAGAACTCGCCCCTGAACGAGAGAGGCTCAAACAGCACCACCGTGGTCAGGAGTTAACGCGCCGGCTGAAGATCGCTGAGTCAATGGCTCTGACGACCATGATCGAGCGAAGAATTCAGCTTCAAGAGGCTAAGGCTCGCGGCATCGAAGTCTCGGACGAGGAGGTCAAGCAAACCATCCAACAGCTGAAGCAGCAAGGGGAAAAGATCGATGAAGCGGATGCCTGGACTCTTAAGAACGTCCGGGACCAACTGATGCTGCTCAGGGTCGTCGATCGCGAAGTGCGCAGCGGCGTCATGGTCGTTGATTCGGACATGAGGCGGTATTATCAGGAACATCGAGATCGTTTTGCTCTGCCTGAGGAATATACGCTCAGTCAAATTTTGCTTGCGCGGAGATCGTTGGACGACGGCACGGCATCGAAGGCCAAAGCTCGCGAGATACTCACCCTGCTCAAGCAAGGAGAAACTTTTGAGAACCTCGCCATTCAATTTTCTGAAGGCCCCAACGCGTCGCGCGGGGGAGCCCTGGGCCTGGTGCGACAAGGGGAACTGCTGCCGCCCATTGAACGGGCCATCGCGAATCTCGAGCCAGGGGGCATTTCAGATCCCGTCGATACACCTGAAGGTATCCACATCGTTCGCATCGAGGAAAAGCTGCCGAGACAGTTTCGGCCCTACGAAGCGGTTAAGACGGAAATCCAGGGTCTGGTGTTTCAGCAGAAAAGCGAGGACGTTTTCCAGGCTTGGTTGGCGAATCTGAAGAACAAAGCGTACATTGAGGTTAAGTTCGAATACGCAGTTTCAGGGCAGCCCACAGGCAGTCTCTCCCCTCCCCCGTCAATGCTGAAAAAGGAATGAGCGTCTCACAATCGCGTATGGCCAAGGCGTCGTACAGGCTGCGGAAGGCGCCGACTCGTTCACTAGGTTTCAGCTTGTCCGCCTTTGTGGCGACCACAATCGGCGCATGCCCGATGGAAGTTAGCCAGGCAAGGGTTTCGCCATCCTGTTCTCTCGGGACGCGACTCTCGATCAACAGCACCACGGCGCGCAGCTGCTCCCGATTGGCGAGATAGCCCTCGATCATTGGTGCCCATCGGGCTCGTATCGTTTTCGAAACCTTGGCATATCCGTAGCCGGGGAGATCTACGATGGAGCACCGGGGCATCGTCAGATCGTCGGTCGTCACGTCAAACAGGTTGAGCGCCTGGGTCTTCCCCGGGGACCGACTCACCTTCGCAAGCCCCTTCCGCTGCAGGAGGGCATTGATTAAGGATGATTTGCCCACATTAGATCGTCCCACGATGGCAAATTCTGGAATCGCGCTGCCTGGAAGCTGTTCTGGGCTCAGGCAACTTCTGATAAACTGAGCACTTAGAACTTTCAACGGGACCTCATATAGACCAAGGGCGCGTCCCTTAAGGCAAAAGCGGATAAGAAATTCTCAGCGGGCCCCTTCGCTTGAAAATCGCGCCTGTTCATACGCACTACACTATGCCGAAGTCAACCACGCGACGTCGCGCACGCCTGATTCTCACCGTCATCACCCTCGTGTGCCTTCCCATCGGCGCGTTACTGTTTGTATGGCTGGTGACACTGCCAAACGTCTCCGCCTTGAAGACCCGCAACCCCTCAACCACCACCCTCATGGAGATGCGTCAATCGCAGGCTCATGAGCGGGGTGAAACGATCGTACGGCAATGGCAGTGGGTGCCGCTGGTACGTATTTCGCCCCATCTCCGACGCGCCGTCGTGGCCGCGGAGGACGCTTCGTTCTTTACCCATGAAGGATTCGATTGGGAAGGGATCAGGGACGCCGCCATCGCTAACTTCGAAACGGGCGAGTTGAAACGTGGCGGGAGTACCATCACCCAACAGCTCGCAAAGAACTTGTACCTGTCCTCCGAACGATCGATGTTTCGCAAGGCGCGGGAAGCCCTGATCACGCGCCTGCTGGAGCACCACCTCCGCAAAGAACGCATCCTTGAGCTGTATCTCAACGTCGCGGAGTGGGGCATTGGCGTGTACGGCGCCGAAGCCGCCGCATACCATCACTTCCAGAAATCTTCGCACGACCTCACCCTAGAAGAAGCGGCCTGGTTGGCAGCTATCTTGCCCTCACCCCTCCGTTACGACCCGATCCGCAAAACCGCCGCCCTGAGTCGAAGATACGAACGGATTTTCTCTCGGATTACTCGGACGACGAGGTATCCGTCGTCGAAGCACGATTCTCAGTAATCGTCACCGCCATACCGCCTCGCAGGAAAGGATTCGTATGGGCAGAAGGCGAGCTTTTGCGCTCCTACCGGCGACCGTCGGAATGGATCAGAAACATTCTGCAGTGCGGAGCAGTTCCGGGCTAGCGGTCTCCGACTTCCGTGAACCCGTGCTCACCGAAAATGGCAGACTCGTGTGTGTAGTGTTTGAACTCAAGCAAATTGTGCGAAGGATCTTCGACAAAGAACGTGTGGTGCTCGATTCGTGTCCCGGGATACCTCACGCGAGGCTGTTGATAAAAGGGCAACCGCTTCTCCTTGGCACGATCGACCAATTCTTGCCAGCGCGCCTTCGACAGAAAAACCAGGCCGAAATGTCGCGGGTAAATCCCTGGCTGGGTCGGCTGAAGTGTCGGCACCAGATGCGCCACAAGCTGATGACCTGCCAAGCCAAACGTCACCGCGGTGGGTGACTCACGGCCGAGCGTACAGCCAAGACCTTCAACATAGAATCGTTTGGCAGCTGCCACGTCATGGATAGGAAACGCGAGATGAAAGATGCTATCAGTCATCGAAATCGTCCTTGGACCACTGGTTTCCCTCTCCCGCCCCACGACCCCGCCGCCATGAAAGGCGTGACATGGCGAATAGCAAACCGACCTTGCAAATTCAAAACCAGCATTCCGGCCGAACCCTGCAGCCTAGATACCAACTGACGCAACACCTGCTGCGCAGCCATGGCGGGGCTCACCCCGGCAGCCAAACGATCGCAGATCGTCTTGGCCATAGCAAGACGGATGATGCCCTCACCGAGTCCTGTCATGGACACGGCCCCCCCACGATTGTCGGCATACACTCCGGAGCCGATCAGTGGCGTATCCCCGACTCGCCCTGGGAGCATCGAGTCAATTCCTCCCGTGGAAGCCCCAGCTGCAACGGTTCCCCGTTCGTCCAAGGCCACAGCTCCTACGGTTCCGTGGCGATCCGCTGCTCCGACCTTCTTCATCATCGAACGATAGCGAAGTTTCGTCCTGGCAGCTGGACCAGAGACGGGCCGAGTGCGACGAGATAAGCCGGAGGCGGTTGTCGGTAACTGACGTTCAAGGTGGAAGTATTGAGCAAATCTCGTGGCTGAAGGTCCAACCAGGAGAACGTGACTCGTCTTCTCCATGACCAAGCGGGCCGCGGCAATGGGGTGGACAATTTCTTCGATCGAAGCCACGGCCCCAGCCTTGAGCGTGGCACCGTCCATGATCGACGCGTCCATCCTCATCACGCCGTCCAATTGGCGGCGCGATCCTCGTCCAGCATTGAAGAGGCCGGAGGCTTCCAAGAAGGTAATCGTGCGTTCGACTGCGAGGACAGCTGAACCTCCATGCTCAAGGATGACATACCCCGTGGCCAATGCCTCACCGAGACAAGCCGCCTGTGTTCGAGTAATGGGTCGGCGGCCGGCGCCACCATGTACGAGGATAACAGGGCGAGGCGATTTCAATTGAGCAGGAGATCCCGCACGCGCTGGTAGGCTGGATCTCTCATGCGATCCAGATCGGACCGTACGAAGCCCAGGCCTGTGACACAGAGTTCGAAATTGTCGGACAGTGTTCTGAATAACGGGGGACCGTCAGAGAACGATGCGTCGGCCATTTGTGCCACGATTCCGTATGACCGTTTTCCCGTCTTAACGTAATCGACTAGAAAATCCTTGTGGTAGATCAGCCCTGCGGTCTTGAGGCGGCGAAGGTACTCGGGAAAAATTCCGGCCATAAACAAGGTGAAATCTCCGATATGCTGATGCACGCTTCGTTCGCGATCGAGCGACTGTGCCTCGAGCAGCACCTCGGATTCGAAGAGCAGATCCACGACCGTTTCGACCGAAGCGCCTTGGCGATCGCGGATCTTATAGAGCTGATCAGTGTGGGTGAAGTCGACGAGGAGATTCGAGACATACTCGGTGACGTTCTGGTCCGGCCAGCCGAGATGTTCTGTGAAGCTTCGCTCGGTCAGGGCACCGAAGAGTGCTCGAAGCGGATGTTGTGGAGGAACCTGCGTTCCCATCTCCATCTCCCTCTATCAGGAAGATCCTTTGCCTAGTATAGCAGATGTCCGGCCAAGAACCGCGCTAGGTTGCCCCTCGACTGTCGAGTACGAAGGTCACAGGGCCATCGTTGAGAAGTTCGACGCGCATGTGGGCGGCAAACCGCCCGGTCACGACCTTGGTTCCTAATGCCTGGAGATCCGTCGCCACTTGCTCATACAGACGTTTGGCCTCGCCGGGAAGCGCGGCTTCATCGAAGCTCGGGCGGCGGCCATTGGTGGTTCTGCCGAGCAAGGTAAACTGCGATACGAGGAGAACGGACCCGCCGACATCCTCTAACGAGTGATTCATCTTACCCTGCTGATCCGAGAAGATCCGCAAGGTCCGGATTTTCTCGACCAGGTAGCGGGAATCGGCATCGGCGTCCCCCTTAGCAACCCCAAGTAAAACCAGAACACCGGTCTCGATGCGGCCAACGACCTGACCGGATACCTCGACCGAGGCGTGACTCACACGCTGTATGACCGCTTTCATGGATAGACGCTTATGACCTGAGCTGGGATAAGGTCCCTTCAAGTGTCAGCAGCTTTCGTTTCACAGACAGTCCCCCGGAAAAGCCACCCAGTGCACCATCGTGTGCGACAATTCGGTGGCACGGAATCACGATCGGTACAGGATTCGCCCCCACCGCGTTTCCCACCGCCCGTGCGTACTGGCGACCTCCCACTCGCGCGGCGATCCATTGATAAGAACGAAGCTTGCCGTACGGAATGCGTTTCAGTATGCCCCACACCAGGCGTTGAAACGAAGTGCCCTGCGACAGATCGAGCGGGAGGTCGAAGCACTGGCGCGTCCGGCTCAAATACTCGCTTACCTGAGTCCGTGCAGCTTGCAACCGCCACGTCGTTCGAAAGTTGATCGGCCTCTTCCGAGAGGATCGAAAGACGGACTCAACTGCAGCGCGCGTCGGTTTGGGCAGCACAATCGCGTCGACTCCTTTCTGGGTTTCTGAAATTCCCATCCAACCCCACGGCGTCAAAAAGATCACTGCCGTCCGGGAAGTCGACGGCAGAAAGTAACGAGGCCGAACCGCGTCTTTTCTCCTTCCTCTAATCGAGCGCCTTATGCCGTCTTGCTCCCCCATTGCCTCCTATCAATTCCTTGCCCTTCGACCAATCTTACGACGAACCAGCTTCCATAATACCTCCAATTCTTCCGACCGCAGCACGGCATGAACGCCGAGGTATCCTGACACGCTCAACCCCATCGCCACGAACAACATCACGGACTTCGCGATCCAGTCGTTCGGATGGCTCCAGACTTCTGCCCCTGCGACCCATAAGCANGCAAGAGCCAGCGGAANGGAGGCTGCGATGGCACGAAGGGACGAACGGCTAANGGAGAACCAATCGACACCCCCCAACCGACGGTTCAACACCGCCACAAGAATCGCGCCGTTCAGCATCGCGGCCAGCGCGGTCGCCAGCGCGAGCCCTGGTGCGCCCAGCAAGCGCATGAAGATCAATGAGAACCCCACATTGGCCCCCACCGACACTGCCGCTGTGATGGCGGGTGTCTTCGTATCTTGTAAAGAATAGAACGCGGAGACGATGATCCGCACACCGGCAAACGCCCACAGACCTACCGCATAACACAAGACGGCCGTTGCAGTCGCCACCGTGTCGTCATGGATGAAGGAACCGTGCTCGAAGAACAGATGGACGATTGGTTGGCGCAGCAGAATCAAGCCCAGCATTGCGGGGAGAATGATGAACAAGATCATGCGAAGGCCGAATCCCAGGGTCGTCCGCAATTCATCCAGTGCCTTGCGAGCCGCTTGCGAAGCCAGCGTTGGCAGAATCGCGGTTGCCAGGGCCACGCCAAAGATACCGAGGGGGAATTGGATTAGGCGCATGCCATAAAACAGATAGGTCGGCCCACCCGCAAAGAAGGAGGAGAGCACCGTGCTCACGGTAATGTTGATTTGCGTGACGGACAGACCCAACAATGATGGCACCATGAGCGATCCGATCCGCCGCACACCTGGATGACCCGGTACATACCGGAATCCGAACAGCATCCCGCGCAGCTTGAGCCCAGGCAGCTGCATGGCGAATTGAGCCACGCCACCGGCCACGACACCAATCGCGACACCGACTATCGGTTCGGGCAATGTCGGCGACAGAAAGTATGCACAGCCGATAATGACAATATTGAAAAAAACCGGCGAAAACGCCGGAGCCGCAAAGGCCCGCAGAGAATTCAGAATGCCCATTGCCAGGGCGGCCAGGCTGATGAAGATCAAGTATGGAAACATGATTTGTGTGAGCAGTGTCGTCATCTCCAGTTTCGGTGGAGCGTCGTGAAAACCAGGTGCCAGCAACCAGACGATGCCGGACGCGGCAACAATGCCGATTATCGTGATCGCCGTCACGATCGTGAGGAGAGTCGTGAACACGGCGCTTGCCAATTCCCATGCATCCCGTTTTGACTTAAGGGTCTGGTATTCGGTGAAGACAGGAATAAAGGCGGAAGACATCGATCCTTCTGCAAACAATTCCCGCAATAAGTTCGGGATGCGGTAGGCAACGAAGAAGGCATCGGCCGCAGGTGTCGCTCCAAAGAGCTGTGCGAGAACCATATCGCGTATAAACCCAAGAACGCGACTGGAGAACGTCGCAACGCCAATCATCCCGGCGGCTTCGACCACCGAGTGATTTTCGTCCTGCCTCTCGTCGGGTGACCTGAAACCTACGGCGGGATCAGCCATTGGCCGGATTCTATCGGAACGGGTCAGGCGAGTCTATAATACATCGCATGAGATAGTAGGAAACGGACGTTCACTGGAAGAAAGGTCTTTATGACGCTCGAACCGTCATCTCGTCTGCCCGGTGGGTTTCAGATTCGGCATCGCACGTTGGGGATCTATCAAGGAAGTGCGATCGAGCTGGCATTCTGGCATCCCTCATCTGGAATGCCGGAATATGGATTATGCCGATTCGCCACGAAGGAGAAGGCGGATTCCTACGTCGCGTACCTCTCTTCTTCCGCATGTCCAGAACCACTTGATCGGAACGACTTGACCATCGAGCCCTATGACCTTGCCGAGCACGAGCGACTGATCGACGACTATCCACTTCCTTCAGCTTGGGAAAATCCCGTCTAACAACCATCTATCGTATTGCCGGAACATGGACCGGTGAGCTCCTAGGGCCTAGATCCGTCTCAGTCGTGCAATCGAATTACCGGGCAAGTTCGACTTTGAGTGGAGATTTTTCGTGGTGATCCGAGGCCCGGCTCTGAACGAACGCAAGGAGCCGTTTATTTTCCTGCGCGGCGCGGAGGAACTTGAATGCAATTCCCCGGGCACTCACAGACCGGACCATCGCGGCCACTTCGAGCGGCGGTTCGCTCTCGTCGAGCGACAACTGCAAATAGAAAATGTCGTCCGGGTGGACCTGCGTCTCGCTCTTGATAATGCACCCCCCCACTGAGATATCCAGGACCGTCCCTTCCCCACGAACCTTTCCTCCCGAAAATGACAAGTAGAGACGTACAGGGATCCGGAGGTGTTCGCGTCGATCCAACGGATGCTTGGGAAGGTCAAGCCCGATGCGTGAGGCCATAAAGCGAAAGCTGCACTGAGGACAATAGAACGGGGATACCATTAGGAAGGATGCAAGATATTCGCAAGGCGATCGCGGTCGAGTTCGGAGCACCCTCGACTGGTGGCATTGTGGACAGTGCAGAAGTCGGCCCATTCGATCAACTCCTTGCCATTAGAACTCGGTCTCGCCCTCCGATGCGCCTGTTACAGTTGAACTATATCGGGCTTTCCGCGCCAGTCAAGCCGAACACTACCTCGCCCATGGGTGCTTCCGTGCTGTCTTCTCGTCCGTATTCCTTGCCCCCCGACTTGCCATCCTTTCAAACCTCCGTTACAAGAACAGACTCATGCAC
>AF_2010_repII_A1DRAFT_10000240_pt1 | contig 11262 bp, 8 predicted proteins | sample AmaForreplicIIA1_FD_9195 | JGI IMG/M metagenome (IMG submission 9195)
CGTGATGGCATTTTTCATCTCGAATCTCGCTATCTTTTATGTACTGGGCCGCTTGCAATTTCAGCTTGGCGTCGTTTTCTTCTTATGGGTTGGTTTGTTCAATCTCATGTTGGTCGCGCAATTCTGGGCATTTGCGAACGACATCTACACAGAGAAACAAGGTAAACGGTTGTTCGCCATTGTAGGCATTGGCAGCTCACTTGGAGCGATTGTAGGAGCCCGCGTCGCGGGCTGGCTTTTCGAGCCTATCGGTCCGTATTCGATGATGCTTGTGACTGCAGCGTTGCTTGCGGTGTGCATGATTTTGACGACTTGGATCCATCACCGCGAGGGTGTGGCGAACCGGCCACGCTCAGAAGCTGCACGGCAGCCTTTGGGTAATTCTGGCGGATTTCGACTGGTGTTTAGACACCGGTATCTCTTCCTTATCGCTATCTTAGTTTTGCTCTCCAATCTCGTGAATACGACAGGAGAATTCATCCTCGGAAAGACTGTCGCTCAACACGCCCAAAGCGCTCCAAACGCGGAAGCCTTTATTGGCGAGTTTTACTCGAGCTTTTTCTTTTGGGTCAACCTGGTCGGAGCGGCACTGCAGATGTTTGCCGTTTCGCGCGTCATGAAGTATATCGGTATCGGACCCGGTCTGTTTGTTTTGCCGGTCATCGCTCTGGGAAGCTACACGTTGTTGGCGTTCGCGCCCGTCTTGAGCTTTATACGTCTTGCGAAGATCGGCGAGAACAGTACGGATTATTCGATTCAGAACACCGTCCGCCACGCGCTATTTCTAAACACGAGCCGCGCCGCAAAATATAAAGCCCAGTCTGCTATCGAGAGTTTCTTCTGGCGGACGGGCGACGCGTTGTCGGCTTTGCTCGTCTTCATCGGGACGAAGTTCGCATTTGATATCCCGAAGTTCGCCAGCGCTAACATCATTTTCGTGTTGATGTGGTTGGCTGTCGCAGTCTTCATCGTCCAGATTCGAAAACGTCAGCGCGTCGCAGAGGCGGAGTTGCGTGCGGCGGCATGAAACTGTCAGGCCAATTCTTCGAGGGTTTCTTCGACATCCGTAGGCAGGAGCTCGGCCGCGTGCTCCTGATGTCGACATATCTGTTGCTGATCATTGCTTCCTACAGCGTCACGAAGGCCGTGCGTGACTCACTCTTTGTCACGAAGATCGGTCCTGCCCAACTGCCATACGTCTATTTGTTGATTGCCGGGGCAATGGGCCTCGTGTCCATAGCGTATTCGAGAGCCGTCAACCGGATCGGCCTGCGCCGGTTGATACGCACGACGTCGCTTATCGTCATTTCAAATCTCCTGCTTTTCTGGCTCGTTTTCAGCGGTACGTCAGCGGTCTGGTTTTATGTGCTCTACGTATGGGTAAGTTTGTTCGGTGCAATTACGGCCTCGCAGTTCTGGCTGCTCGCCACGCACATCTTCAACCCCAGGGAGGCGCGCCGAGTGTTCTCATGGATCGGCGTCGGAGGAATTTTAGGGGGTGTGTTCGGTGGTGCTGTCACAAACCGAGTGGCGCACTGGCTCGGAACGGAATCGTTGCTGATCGTATGTGCTGGCATGATGGCCGTGACTGTCGTGCTGCTCGAACGCGTGGCCGCGGGCAAATTAGACGCAGACCCGTCAAATTCCGAACAGGAACAATTCGGGTCGCATCCCGCCGAGGAAGCGACAGGCAGGATGCTGTTCCGCCAGGTGCGAGCATCGCGGCATCTGACGATGATGGTGTTGTTACTGAGTATTGCCGTCGTTGTCGAGGCGTTCATCGATTATCAATACAAGTTCGTAGCCTCTCAGTCGATTGCTTCTAAAGATCACCTCACGGCGTTTTTCGGTAGCATCACTTTTTACATCGGTATCTTTTCATTGTTGTTTCAAACGCTGGCGACAAACCGAATCCTGAAGCGCTTCGGTGTGGGTTGGGCAATTCTGTTATTGCCCCTCGGATTGTTTGTTGCTTTCCTGGCGTTGGCCGTGCATCCGGCGTTGTGGACAGCAGCGCTTCTTCAATTAGTAGATGGGGGATTTGGCTATTCCATTCATCGTTCAGGAATGGAGCTGCTTTATCTTCCCATTCCGCCGAAGATTCGGAATGCCGTAAAAGGATTCATTGACATGTTCGTGGATCGCGCAGGACGCGCTGCAGGCGCCCTGCTCCTTCTGTTGTTCACTGCGGTTCTGACGTTCTCAATTCCGGCATTGAGTCTGATCGCGAGTCTTCTGGTCGTTGCATGGATTGCGATGGTTGTGGCAGTCAAGCATGGGTACATGCAGTCGTTCAGGCAAGCGCTCGAGAAGAAGACGATCGAGCCTGAGGCATTGCAACTTCGGAACCTTGACAAAGCGACAATGAGAACGCTGCTCGCGGTGTTGTCTACCGGCGACGAACGACAGATTCTGTATGCGCTCGACTTGCTCAGCCACACGCATCCAAAGCGCTGGCGGGAACATATCGATTCTCTCATTCAACATCGATCGAGTGCTGTTCGCGCACGAACGCTTGCGGTGCTGGCGAACTGGCATGACCGGGCGATCGCGGATGGCCAATTCACGCACCATCCCGATTACGAGACTGCGCGTGTCGCGACGGCCACCACGCTGCGGTTGCACTGGAGCAACTCTTCGCGAAATCGAGCACTGTTGGACAGCCTGCTTCGAGACTCGTCCGTCGGGGTGGCACGGCAAGCGATTGTTACCGCCGGAATGGTCCGTTATATAGATGGATTGCCGCTATTGATTGAGAAGCTTGCGGACAACAACCTCAGGCACGAAGCTCGTCAGGCCTTGCTGAAATTCGGTGATAAGGTGATACCCGAGCTGGTTCTCCGGCTCTCCGACCCCGACGAAAACCCGGCCGTTCGCCGGCGCATTCCGAAGACATTGGCTCTGACTGGAAAACAACAAGCGGCCGACGCTCTCATCCAACAACTACATCGACTCGATGATCATTTGGATTATGCGGTTTTGAAGTCGTTGAACAGCATGCGCGTTAACTCGCCCGGCATCGTTGTTAACGAAAGGCTTGTAAGGGCCTGCATAAGCAAAGAACGCGAGGAATACGATCAGTTGAAAGCTGCACAGGCGTACCTTGAAGCGGATCAAGTTGAGCACGCGGTCTTCTCCTTACTGATGCAGGCGATTGCTGAGCGTCTGCAGCACCGGCTGGAGCGAATTTTCCGCCTGGTAGGCTTGATCTATTCGCCGCATGACATTTATTACGTTTACTACGACTGCCAAATCAAGCCGGCATTGCGGCCTGCCGCCATCGAATTTCTGGATAATCTTTTGGATGCGGAGTTAAAGGAAACAGTCGTGCCGCTGTTGGAAGAGGCATTCGAACCTCAAAACCGAATTCACCTCCGAGAGCCGGTGCGGTCCAGTTCGCGCCGTGCCGCGCTCGCGATGCTCATTGCAGGCGACGATCCGTGGCTGAAGGAAATCGCGAGTGAACTTGAAAGAGAGATTGGAGAAGAACGCAATGAATTTAGCGAGCGTCGCGTTATCACCAATTGAAAAAGTCTTGTGCTTGCAAAGCGTAGACGTATTCAAGTACGCCACGACTGAAATGTTGGCTTACATTGCATCGATTGCGTACGAGGTGAGTGCGTCAAAAGGAACTTTTATTTTTGCGGAAGACGACCTCTCGGATGCGTTGTATGTCGTTGTGAGCGGTCGGGTGCGGTTGGATAAAGCAGGCAAGGAAATCTTGATGGTGAGTGCCGGCCAAAGTTTCGGCACCTGGGCGCTCTTCGATAACCAACCCAGGGTCATGACGGCCCGTGCAATCGAGGACGTGAACCTTCTGAAGATTCGGAGTGAGGATTTTTACGATCTGCTGTCGGATCACGACGAGATTACTCCCGCAATTTTCAGAGCAGTCATCGAACGTGTAAACCGTTTGATCGCAGATTGAGGTATGAGTAATCGAAACCGAGAACAAGAACTAATGTCGCAATTGATCCAATCGGAAAAGATGGCTGCCTTAGGATTGCTGGTAGCCGGTGTCGCGCACGAGATCAATACTCCTATGGGAGCTATTCATAGCAACAACGACATTATGACGCGAGCCGTTGGAAAAGTGCGCAAGCTGCTGGAGCCGGCGCCCGACAACGAAGTCAGGCGGCTTCTCGACATTCTCGGCGAAGTCTGCAGAAACAATGAAATCGCGACGGAGCGCATTATGAAGATCGTGGGAAGCCTGAAAAACTTTGCACGGCTTGATGAAGCAGAGCGAAAGAAGGTCAACATTCACGAGGGTATCGAAAGCACGCTCAGTCTTTTGCGGCATCAACTGAAGAATCGGATTCGCATCGTCAAGTCTTTCGGGGATATTCCCGAGACCGAGTGTTATCCCAATGAACTCAACCAGGTATTCATGAATATCCTTGTGAATGCGGCCCAGGCGATTAAGCATCGCGGCGAAATCACCGTCAAAACATGGAGGGAAGGTGATCGAGTCAAGATAGCGATCAGCGACACCGGCGTCGGCATTCCGCCGGAAAACCTGTCGAAGGTTTTCGATCCGGGTTTCACAACGAAAGGTGTGGGTCTAGGCACGGGTCTTGGACTGTCCATCTGCTACAAAATTATCCAGGACCATCGTGGTACGATCGAAGCAGAAAGCTCAAAACAAGGAACCACCTTCACAATAAGCATCCCGCTTAACGCTTGAAGAAAGGCTGCGTGTCCGGCATGACTGAGAACGGTAATCCAACGATCCTGGTGGTGGACGACGAAGAGATGGTCCTCAACTCCATGAAAGCGTTTTTCGCCATCGAGAGTAACTACAAGCTCCTGACCTATACCTCGGCGTTGAAGGCGATGGAGGATCTTAAGCGAAATAACCTAAAGGTGGATTTGGTCATCAGCGACTACTTGATGCCGGAAATGGACGGCATTACGTTCCTGGCGAGAGTTAAAGAGATGCTGCCGATGGTGCCTCGAATCTTGCTAACCGGTTACGCAGACAAGGAGAACGCGATCGAAGCCATCAACAACGTCGGCCTATATCAGTACATTCAAAAACCGTGGGACAACGACGATCTCAAGCTGGCGATCCGGAACGGGCTGGAAAAAACAACGCTGCTGTACAAACTCGAAGAAAAAATCCGCGAGGTTGAACGCGCGCAGCGCGAGTTGAACGACATGCAGAAAGACATCCTTCGCGTATTCGCCTGATGGAACCTGCATTCTCTTTGTGGTCTGGTGCGATCATTTGATAGGGCCTCGGAGTTCCACCCGTAGCATCTTCGTGCCACACGCGTAGGAATCGACCCCACCAGACTTCCGCCCGCCGGGTTTGGAATGCCTGGTGCAGCAGCATGTCCTGTCTGCACCTATGCCTCTTCGATCTGGCCTCATTTTATTGACGGTTCTCACGATAGCGCCTGTGTATGGGTTGTTGGCACAGGAATCTTTACCGACTGTTGTCGAGCCCAGCGTAGAGCCCGACCAGCCCGAGCGTATTGTTGAAGGCCGGCCGCCGCTCTACTCGTTTAAGCGCAACGCTCATCCTCTGACCTGGCTGGAGCTCGCGTTCAAGCCGGCGTTTCGCTCGGCAGAGAGCGGGAGGTTCCAAAAGCTGCTGGAGCGAAAGCCAGACACGGATAAGGAATCCGGCATCAAGTTCGGAGCGGGCGGTGTAGGAGTCGGTTCGGGTTTTGGGCCGCGCGTAACGTTCTTCAACAAAAACCTTCTCGGCCGCGGCATCGATGTGGAGGTCCCGCTCACCTACACTTACAAACAATATCAACAGTTCTCATTCAACGGGAGCATTCCACTCTTTTATCCCAAACTTGACAAACTCAGCTTCGATCTTGGAACCGCATATATTTCACGCGCCCAAGATGATTTTTTTGGAATCGGCAACAACACGCCTGAAGACGAGACGAAACTCCGAACAGTAACAAGACAAGCATCTGCGGGATTCACGGCAAAGTGGAGTGAACGGTGGACTTCGGGTTTTGGCGTCACCTATAGGAGCGTCGGCGTTACGGAGCCGACCTCGGGCACTTCGACACAGGCTCAATTCAGCGCTACAGCGGTGCCAGGATTGTACGGCGCAACGCTTGGCTCAGCAGGTTTCTTCGTTACCCGCGATACGCAGAAGCGAGAGAACTACTCTTTCAAAGGTGGTTTGGACGACTTTCAAATCAGCTTCAACCGGAGTGTTGATGGAGGAGACTTCGAATACTGGAGATACCATTTCTATTCGCAGCATTTCTTTTCGCTAAACGACGATGGCCGAAAAGTACTCGCCGCCCGTGGTCTGGTCGAAACCAACGTCACACCCGGAAGTCGCCTCATGCCTTTTTTCGACATGCCATTTGTGGGCTCAGACGAGACGTTAAGAGGATTCGACAACTTCCGTTTTCGCGACAAGAGCGCACTCGCACTGTCCCTCGAATATCGATATCGCATTTGGCCCCGGTTGGACTGGGGTGTATTTATCGACGAAGGACAGGTCGCACCGCAATTAGGGGACATGGCGCTGGATCGCTTTCACACAGGATACGGCTTAAGGCTATTCGTCTGGCCGAAACCAGACTTGCCCATCTCCATCGATTATGGCCGCAGCAATGCGTCATGGCGTCTGTACATCAATTTCAACACGAGATTTTGATGAAGAATCAACTGATGCAAATCAGGCGAAAAGTGGCGTTGATCATTGCAGTGACGATGCTCATCGGCGCGATCTCCTTCGCGCAAACGCGGCATTCCGAGGTCCTGTGGCTCGACTTCGACATGAAAAACATCCCTGAACCGAAGGAGCGTGAATCGGGAGCCTATGACTACTTTTTCAAAGGACAGCTCATCGAAGGAGCTAAGCGACGTGTGGATGTGCCGCGCTGGCTACGCCTTGCTACAGGCCACCTGAAGCAGGCATCTAATGTGAACGCGTTGGATGAAGTCCCTGATTCCAGCTGGTACACGAACCGTCATCACATACGACATATGGACACCGCCGCCTTGCAGCGCGGTCCAAACACCGGAAATCCGCCTGACTTCACGAGTGCCGTCATCACCAGAGCCAAGACGTCGGGCGTGAGTCCCGGGATGATGGTGAACGATGCGACAGGTCAGGCGTATCTGATCAAGTTCGACGACTTCAACTATCCCAACCTGCAATCCGGAGCGGAAGTTATTTCCACGAAGATTTTGTATGCCGCGGGCTACAACGTTCCAGAAAACTACGTGGCGTACATCAATCCAAAGGACGTCAAAATCGGCAACAAAGTCGAAATCCGGGATCCTAAAACAGGGAAACAGCGGCCTCTTACTCAGGACGACCTCGACGAAATGCTCTGGCGCGTTGCTCGGTTACCTGATGGCCGGTGCCGCGTCCTGGCGAGCAAGATATTAAAGGGCAAGCCAAAAGGTCCATTTTCACAGATGGGTTTCCGCAGCGACGATCCAAACGATCTGATACCACACGAAGACCGGCGAGAATTACGTGCACTGCGTGTAATCGCGTCCTGGATCAACGACTGGGATTTGAAAGAAGTTCAAAGCCTGGACATGTACGTAGAGGAGAATGGACGGAAGTTTCTTCGGCATTATCTTCTCGACTTCGGATCATCGCTTGGCGCAGACGCAGATCCGACAGACTATTACCACGGCCGCGAGTACGGATTCGATGTGCACAGCGTCACCAAAGAGATTTTTAGTTTTGGACTATATGGGTCGGCAAACGAAAAACGGGCGCGAATCATTTCGCCGGAGATCGGCAATTTCACGACTGATGACTTCGATCCCGGGGACTGGAAACCCACGTACCCTTCGATCATGTTCGACAATCTGACCGACATCGATGCATTCTGGGCAGCACGTGTGATTCTCTCGTTCACAAAGGAAGACCTGCGGAACATCATCCAGACGGCGGAGTATCGCGATCCGATGGCAAATGAGTACATGCTACGAACATTGTGGGAACGCCGGCAGATCGTGGCTCACCATTGGCTGGGAAAAACGGATGCGCTTTCTGACTTCTCGGTACGACCTTTAGGGCAGGGCGTCGCATTAACCTTCCACGATTTAATGGTCGAACACGCCCTTGGTGTGATCGACTTCACCGAGTACACGTATCAAGTAAAAGGGAAGAATTACAAGTCATCCAAAATGACAGTCAGCAGTCGTGAAATCACGATTGATCGTGAGACGTTGGGGGCAGCAACGGAGCACGGTCTTACGGACACTCCTGTTGAGGTCAGCATTTGGACGCNTCGTCGGGATTTCACGTCAGAACCGGTGAAGGTGTATTTCAATTGGAGCCCGGACCGCCAGCAGTTGACCATTCGCCGAATCGACCGAAGTTAATAATCGACCGACCCGCATATGCCGCAACGCGGTTTCCTTGAGCTNNAAAAACGAAACGCTCTGACGTGCTACCCTACTTTGCATGATAGTCGTGAAGTTTGGTGGTACGTCTGTTGGCGGCGCTTCTCCGATCGAGCAGGCGGCCCGCATCGTTCATTCAATACGGGACCGGGAGCCGATCGTTGTGGTTTCCGCGATGGGCGGCATTACCGACGCGCTCCTGCACGCCGGGGAAGCCGCCGTGACGGGGCAGAGCCGGCTCCGCGACGACAAGTTGTGGGATATTCGAAGCCGCCACGATCAAGCCATCAATCAACTGTTTCAGGATCGCAGCGTCGCTGTCGCTCTTCAAGAGACTGAGCGGATCCTGTGGGAAGAGATTCAAAAGGTTTTTACCGGCGTCTCTTTGCTCCGTGAAATGAGCATCCGCTCCCGCGACCTCATGTGCTCATTTGGCGAGCGGCTCATTGTTCCGATTTTCGCGCAATACCTTCGTCAACTCGGGATGGAAGCGGAGCCGATCGATGCCAGAGAGCTCATCATCACGAGCGAGGAGACGGATTTCCTGCGGGTTGATTTCGATGAAACCCGAAAACGTTGCGAGAAGCTAAGGAAGCTGGCGAAAACCGGCGTGGTGCCGGTCGTTACCGGATTCATCTGCTCCACTCCGAACGGTATTACCACCACACTTGGGAGAGGCGGGTCGGACTATTCCGCGTCCATTATCGGCAGTTGTATCAAAGCCGAAGAGATCCAAATCTGGACAGATGTTAACGGCGTCATGACGGCGGACCCTCGCATCGTGCCCGGCGCTCGCGTGCTGGAGCGCGTTTCGTACAAAGAAGCTGCGGAGATGTCGTACTTCGGAGCAAAGGTGTTGCATCCGCAAACGATCATGCCGGCTGTGGACGAAAATATTCCAATTCGTATCAAAAATACTTTTGCGCCGGATTTTGCTGGAACGCTCATCACCGGAGAGACGCCGACACACCAATACAGTGTCAAGACGGTCACGTCGATAACCGGAATGACATTGGTATCGGTGGAGGGTCGCGGCATGATTGGCGTACCGGGCGTCGCCGGCCGCGTGTTCACAACGACCGCGCGTCATCGTATCAGCGTGATGATGTTCTCGCAGGGTTCATCCGAACAACACATCTCGCTCGTTGTTACCCGTCACGATGGAGAACAGACCGTTAAAGCATTGCGCAGAGAATTCGAAGGTGAAATCGACCGGCGCAGAATCGATCGTATTTCCGTGATCTCGGACATCGCAATCATTGCCCTCGTCGGCGATGGAATAAAGGGCGCTCCGGGCGTTGCAGCCAGAGCTTTCGGTACTCTGGGCACGGCAGCTATCAATATTTTGATGATCGCTCAGGGGTCCTCCGAGCTGAACCTTTCTATCGTGGTAAGTCAGCAGGATGCACCTCACGCTGTACAGCTGCTTCATGAAGCATTCGAATTGAGGAGTGGCAATTGATTCATTTTCGACTTTCGAGTAAAACTCTTACGGCTTTTTTGCACTTTTTGATCGGAGGCGAAATGATCAGCAGGATTTTCAAATCTGCCTTGCTCATGATGGCCGTCATGGGCAGCGGCGTAAATGGATGGGCGCAGGAAGCTCCACAGAGTTTCCAGTATCAGAACGGTTTACTTCCTCAAAAACAATTCGCGGAGGCGCTTGACGCGTTCACGGAGATCGAGACGCCTGCAAAAGGTCTCGGCATCCACTTCAACGAGACTTCATGCGCCGGCTGTCATGTGGCGGTGCGGCCCGGGCGCGGCTCCGATCGGAGTTTACCGGGCGGAAGCGGGCCGATCACCGAGCTTCGCGCAGGGCACCTNGGCACGAATAATGAATTCATTCCGGCGCCCGGCGGCACGCTGATTACGACAAAGGCCGTGGGCGGAGCGACGCCCGAGGTAAAGCTGTTATCGAATACTCAAAATGTTCGCGACTCGTTTATCACTCCATCTCTGTTCGGCGCAGGGTTCGTGGAATGTCTTTCCGACGACGTGCTGCGAAAAATTGCGCGTGAGCAGGCGAATAACAGTGGCGGACGAATTCGAGGATTCATCCGTGAAGTTCCCGTTTTGGAGGCGAAGGGAAAGATGGCAGTAGGGAGATTCGGCTGGGCGGCCCAGCATGCGAGTTTGCTCTCATTCTCCGCGGACGCTTACCGAAACGAAATGGGCATCACCTCTCCTCTGGAGCCTAACGACAATACTCTCCTCGGAGACCCCGTGGACGACGGTGTCCGTGACCCTGAAGATGCTACCGAACCGTTCGGCCACGATGTTCCTTTGTTTGCGGACTTCATGCGCGCGTTGTCCGCGCCCCCACGTCTCCTTCCTTCAACGTCGAAGGAGAGCAAGGAGATTCAAGAAGGATTCAAGGTCTTCAAGACAATCGGCTGTGCCTCATGCCACTTACCTGAACTCGTCACAGCGAGTACTGGTGAGTGGGTCAATGGCAGAACCTTCCGTGTGCCGAAAGCGTTGGGGAGCAAGAAATTTCATCCATACGGCGACTTCCTGTTGCATGACATCGGAACTGGGCCNCGCATTCTGCGTGAGGGTTTGCCGCCTGAAGCCAGAGGATTCATTCGTACGGCTGCTCTGTGGGGAGTCGGAACTCGGCAAGCGAACGGCGAACCACTTTTGCACGACGGTAGCGCGCACACTCTGGAAGAGGCCATCCTGAAGCATAAAAACACGGCTTCAAACGAAGCAGAAAACTTCCAGCGCCTCCGCGAGGTGGAAAGAACGAGGCTTCTAAAATTTCTCCGAAGTCTTTAGTTCGGACGCGTAGCAAACGAAGAGGGCCGCCCAAGGGGCGGCCTCGTCTTTCCCGAAAAAAATTGCATCTTTACGGCCACTGCCGCCGCAATTGACGCAATCATGATCGACAGCGTTCAAAAACCCACT
>AF_2010_repII_A1DRAFT_10000241_pt1 | contig 11228 bp, 14 predicted proteins | sample AmaForreplicIIA1_FD_9195 | JGI IMG/M metagenome (IMG submission 9195)
AAACCAGCAGCCCCCACGCGCGGCTAGCTGTGGCGGCTTCACCTTTTCACCGAGGCCGAGGATGCCTTGATAGAACGCTCTTGCCTCGTCTTCGCGACCAAGGGGCATCGCAATCAAAATGTGATCGATACGGCGGACTGGCATTTGATACCTCGTGACAGCGATTATAACCGTTGTATGCCCACGTTCATCCTCCCGGGCACTCGAATTTGCCGTTACTATTCGCAGCGACCCTGTCGAGCGAGAAATTTCATGCAGTTCGTCAGTGATTATATGAAGGCTATTGATTTCGTGACTTTGGCGGCGCTCGTCGTAATCGCGGCAGCGTCATTCTCTCGCGGAGGGACCATATGGCTCCTGGTCGCAGCGGTCGTCGTTGCCATTTGGGGTGCAAGTCGGTTGTTGGGCTTCTTCTGATGGACTCGAACCCGTTAGACGTTCAAAATCTTGATCCTGAGGGTGAGTATGAGTCGGCGGGAATTTATCAGTCTTCTTGGCGCTGCGGCGGCTACGTGGCCGCTTGAGTCGAGCGCACAGCAGAGTGACCGAGTGCGGCGCATCGGCGTGCTGATGGCCGCGACCATGGACGATCCGGAATATCAGGCCCGCGTCGCGGCGTTCCATCAGAGCCTACAGGAACTCGGCTGGAACGACGGCCGCAACGTGGCCATCGACACACGCTGGGCCACGACCAATCCGGACGATATTCGCAAAAACGCTGCCGGATTGGCCGCGCTCACGCCGGACGTCATCCTTGCTGGTACCGGCACCGCGACAGTGGCGCCGTTGCTACAGGCGACCCGCACCGTTCCGATCGTGTTCGCGTTGGTTATCGATCCGGTCGGCGCCGGCTTCATAGACAGCCTGGCGCGGCCGGGTGGCAACGCGACCGGTTTCACGGTTTTCGAATACGGAGTGAGCGGAAAATGGCTGGAGTTGCTGAAGCAACTGGCACCCAACCTGACGCGGGCAGCGGTGCTTCGGGATCCCACCATCGCGTCCGGGATTGGGCAGTTCGCGGCCGTTCAAGCTGTGGCACCCTCGCTTGGCATGGATTTGAGTTCAGTCGACGTGCGTGATGCTGCCGAAATCGAGCGCGCCATTACGACGTTCGCGCGCTCCTCAAATGGCGGGCTGATCGTGACGGCGAGCGCCTTGGCGACGAGTCATCGCGATCTTATCATCGCGCTTGCTGACCGGCTCCGATTGCCCGCGGTCTACCCCTATCGACGCTTCGTCGACGATGGTGGCCTTATTTCCTACGGACCCGATTTTGTCGACCAATTCCGGCAAGCGGCCGTCTACGTTGATCGCGTCCTGAAGGGCGAGAAGCCGGCCGAGATGCCGGTACAAGCACCGACAAGGTACGAGACCGTGATCAATCTCAAAACAATAAAATCCCTCGGCCTCACCGTGCCGGCCGCGGTGCTCGCGCGCGCTGACGCGGTGGTCGAATGAGCCGATATCGTCTATTCGCCGACTTCGACGCCAGGAAATTCGGCGATTAACGTCTGCTGGAAGGGGGCGAGTGGAGTTTTCTTCTTTTTCGCCTACCGATGCGACGTTCGGTAAAAATGAAACGGCAGGCGAGAAGTCTTTCGCTTCGCGCCTGCCGTTACTCCCCGGAGGGTCAGGCAGAAAGTCGTTAGATCGATTCTTTCAATTCCTTTGAGGCGCGGAACGCGACTTTCTTGCTGGCCTTAATCTGGATTTGCTCGCCGGTTGCGGGGTTGCGACCGATACGGGCAGCGCGCTTGCGCACCTGAAGAATGCCAAGACCGCCAATACGAATGCGTTCGCCCTTCTTCAAATGCTTCACAATATTTCCGACCAGATCGCCGAGCACGGTCTCCGCCTGTTTCTTCGACATCTCGTGGTTTCCGCGAGCGCGGCGGCGAGATGTTTAAGCGTGACGGTCGGTGGTGTCGGAGCTTTTCCAGGAACCATTGCCATCAGTGGGACCCTCCTCTTGAATCCGCCAGTTTGGCGAAACGCCAAACACCATGCCCGCATAGACGATTCGGGGGCACTCTGACCATCGATTCTTCTAGGTAAATAAGGCTTTTTCGCAATTTCCGTGGGTGCGAAGGCGTTTACCTTGACTTGGCTTTTAGGCGCCTATAACTCGAACAAACGCCCGCGGGGGCGTAGCTCAGTTGGTTAGAGCGCTGCCCTGTCACGGCAGAGGCCGCGGGTTCGAGTCCCGTCGCTCCCGCCATTTTATCAATGACTTAGCCATGATATTGCGTGGCAAAACCGGCGCTAGACTGGCCCGGAAAAGCGGGTTGTAGAGTCAGCCATGACCTCCATCCGGGCGATGTTCTTTGACGTCTTCGGTACCCTGGTGGACTGGCGCACGGGGGTCGCCAGGGAGGCTGACCGGGCGCTGGGGCCGCTTGGATATACCCTCGACTGGACCCGCTTCGCCGACGCCTGGAGGGCTGAATATCAGCCCGGCATGGAGGAGGTGAGGGCTGGCCGCATCCCGTTCAGCAAGCTCGACCTGCTGCACCGTCGCAATCTAGAGCGTTTCATGCCGCGCTTCGGCCTGACCGATCTCTCTGAAAGCGTCCGGCACGAGCTCACGCTGGCGTGGCACCGGCTGGACGCATGGCCCGACGTTCCAGCTGCGCTCAAGCGCCTGCAGAAAAAGTTTCTGCTGGCGCCTGTCTCGAACGGCAACATCTCACTGATGGTCGACCTTGCGCGCCGAAACAGTTTTCCATGGGACGCGATCCTCGGCGCAGAGATTGCCGGCGATTACAAGCCAAAGCCGCGCGTCTATCTTGCTGCCTGCGAGGCGTTCGATCTCGATCCGGCGCAATGCATGATGGTCGCGGCGCACAGCAATGATCTCGCGGCCGCCGCGGCGTGCGGTTTGCGCACCGCGCATGTTGCCCGTCTTGGCGAATACGGCCCCGGCACGGGTGAGCGCGTATCCACTGTGCCGGTGGATTTCGCCGCCGCCGATCTTGCCGATCTCGCGGGCAAACTCGGAGTCTAGGAACTCGTCATGCCCGGCATAAGCCCGGCCATGACAAATAAAAGTCACTAGCCCACGTAAACCGGCGCCGGCTGCGCAAAGAAGCTTGCGAGAATGTGGTAGACCAGCATGTAATTTTTCTGCTGGAAACTTGCGTGCGAAATTCCCGGCATGACGGTGAACTGCTTGTCCGGATTCGCGAGCTTCGCGTAGAATTTCATCAGGTCTTCGAGCGACGCGATCCCGTCGTGTTGACCGCGCATGATCAACGTCGGCACCTTTATTTTTTCCGGATCGACGACCGGCAGTTTCGAGCACATGTCGACGTAGGTTCCGGTCGGTACTGAATCGTCGAGCGCAGTCACCGCGTCAGCGAAAGCATCGATCACATGGCGTTCGGCCGTATCGGGGTGGTCGCGGTCGAACACCGAGCGAATGAACTCCTTGTCGATCGGTCGCCGGTTTGTCGCTTTGAACTCGGCGAGCTTCTTGCGCCGCTGCACGAGCGTGGGAGAACCTTCGCCGGTCCAGACCATGGCATCGAGCGCGAGTCTCGCCACCATCTCCGGGTGCCGCTCGGCAAATATCGCCGCGCGCAACGCGCCTGAGGAAATTCCATAGACCAAAAACGGACGTTTGCCGCGCAGTTTCTGGATGTACAAGGCGGCCGCGTAGCAATCATCCGCGCCCTGGGATATCGGCGCGTTGTTGTCGCGGTCCTTGGTGGAACGTCCGTAGCCCTCCATATCGACGGACCAGCAGTCATATCCACGTCGCGCGAAATGATCCATTGCGGATGAATCGGTTCGACCCGGGACCTGCAAATCGAAGGTCGGCTGAGACGCCATGGACGACCCATGGACAAACAGGATCGTTCCGACGGTTTTCGCGGGATCGCGCGCGTACTTCTCAAACAGAAACAGCTTCACGCCACCATCTTTGGTAGTCCAGTGCTCCTCACTCTTTACCGCTGCTGCGGGGCTGATCATTTCGTTCATCACTCACCTATATTGGACTGGGCACGTGTCGTCTGCGTCAATTAATGGGCGGAATATGGTTGGCCTTGATGACATTCGCCCACTTGGCGACCTGTCTATCCATAAACACCTTGAAATCGGTTTGCGTCATTGTGATCGGAGTCGCACCCGTCTTTTCCCAGGCTTCCTTGATATCGGGCCGCGATGCGATCTTGGTAATTTCCTGATTGAGCTTGTCGACGATCGGTTGCGGCGTGCCCGCCGGCGCCATGAAGCCGACCCAGAGAGTCGCGTTGAAACCCGCGACGCCCGCTTCAGCGATCGTCGGCACGTCGGGGAGGATAGGTGACCGGGTCTTTCCGGTCGTTCCGAGGGCGCGGACGAGGCCAGCCTTGATCATCGGCGCCATGGTGGGCACCGAGTCGAACAGCATCTGGATTTGCCCGCTGAGGATGTCGTTCCGCGCTCCGGTCGAACCTTTGTAAGGCACATGCACGATGTCGACGCCGGCCAGGTTCTTAAGCAGCTCGCCGGCCATATGGTAGTTCGAACCGGGACCGGACGAACCGTAGTTGATGGCTCCGGGATTTGATCGCGCGAGCACCAGCAGCTCGCCCAGGGTTTTTGCCTGCACCGAGGGATGCACGACCAGCACCAGATCGGTGTCGATAAGCGGGGCGACCGGAACGAGGTCGCGCATGAGCTGATATTGCTTATGAGCGTAGAGGGTCTCATTGACGGTCTGGGTGCCAGAGACCATCAAAAGCGTGTAGCCGTCGGGGGGTGATTTGGCGACGAAATCGGTGCCAATCGTTGTGCCCGCGCCGGGGCGGTTATCCATCACGAACGGCTGATGCAGGGCCCTGCGCAATTCTTCGCCGATCGCCCGTGTGTAGACGTCCGTCGGTCCTCCGGCCCCGAATGGCACGATAATTTTGACCGGACGGGACGGGTAGTCGTCGGCATTCACCGGACCACAAATTGTGACAGCAAAAGCAGCCGCAGCCAGAGCGATCGGTCGCACAGCACCCATGCACTATTTCCATTGTACGGCCGCCCGCTTTGGCGGCGATTTTCAAGGGCTCGTCGCCCCTATCAATCACGCGGGAGGCACCTTTGCAATTTTGGATGCGCTCACTCGTGGATGCCGACCAATGTCGGCTTGCCACCCATTGTGCGCTGCGCTAAGCCTCGGCCGCTCCCGCCTTGAGGTCATTCCAAACTAGCAACGGCCTATTTGTGCGGGACACCGGCGCCTTTTCGGGCCGCCGAGCGGTCCGGGCGGGCGTATACCAGTAAGGCGGGGCTGCACGCTTGAGGTCGCGATGAGCGCATTGCTGCTTGATTATCTGCCATTGGTCATTTTCATCGCGGTGGCACTGGCCATCGGCCTTGCGTTGCTGATTGCCCCCTTCATCGTCGCCTACAAGCAGCCGGACCCCGAGAAGCTCTCCGCCTACGAGTGCGGCTTCAATGCTTTTGATGACGCCCGCATGAAGTTCGACGTGCGCTTCTATCTCGTGGCCATCCTCTTCATCATTTTCGATCTCGAGGTCAGCTTCCTGTTCCCCTGGGCCGTCGCTTTCCGCGAAATCGGACTATTCGGTTTCTGGTCGATGATGGTGTTCCTTGGCGTTCTGACCATCGGCTTCATATATGAGTGGAGGAAGGGGGCGCTGGAATGGGATTGACGAGGCCATGACCGTCGTTGCACCCGCCGCGAGGGGGATTATCGATCCGCGCACCGGAAAACCGGTCGGGGCGGACGATTCGTTTTTCACAGGCGTGAATACGGAACTTTCCGACAAAGGTTTCCTCGTCACTGCCGCTGATGACCTGATTACGTGGGCGCGCACCGGGTCATTGATGTGGATGACATTCGGGCTCGCGTGCTGCGCGATCGAAATGATGCAGATGTCCATGCCGCGATACGACGCGGAACGTTTCGGCTTTGCGCCGCGTGCGTCGCCCCGTCAGTCGGACGTCATGATCGTCGCCGGCACGCTGACCAATAAGATGGCGCCTGCGCTCCGCAAGGTCTACGACCAGATGCCGGAGCCGCGTTATGTCATCTCCATGGGATCGTGCGCCAATGGCGGCGGCTACTATCATTATTCCTATTCGGTCGTCCGCGGGTGCGATCGCATCGTTCCCGTCGACATCTACGTGCCAGGCTGTCCTCCGACCGCGGAGGCACTTCTCTATGGCGTGATGCTTTTGCAAAAAAAGATTCGCCGTACCGGCACGATCGAGCGCTGAGCGGAGCCGGACATGGACGACACGCTCGACAGGCTTGGGCAGACGATAAAGAACGCCCTCGGCGCTTCAGTCTCCGGCTACACGATCGCGCGTGGCGAGTTGACGGTGGACGCGCGCGCAGCCGATTTGATCACAGTCGCGACCTTTCTTCGGGACGATCCGGCCTGTCAGTTCATCAATATCATTGATGTCACCGCGGTGGATTGGCCGTCGCGCGAGCAGCGTTTTGACGTCGTCTATCATTTTCTATCGCCGCATCTGAACCAGCGCGTGCGACTCAAGATCATGACGGACGAAACGACGCCTGTTGCGTCACTGATCAATGTGTTCCGCGGCGCCGACTGGTTCGAGCGCGAAACCTACGATCTCTACGGTGTCCTGTTCACCGGACACCCGGATATGCGTCGGCTCCTCACCGACTACGGATTCGAGGGCCATCCGTTGCGCAAGGACTTTCCCCTTACCGGATTTGTTGAGGTGCGGTGGGACGATGAACAAAAGCGTGTGGTCTATGACAAGGTGACCCTGGCGCAGGAATTCCGCAGCTTCGATTTCCTCTCGCCATGGGAAGGCACGGATTATGTTCTGCCCGGCGACGAGAAGGCCAAGCCGGAAGGCAAGGGATCCTGAGCATGAAGACGACACTCAACCCCGGCCTCAAACATTCGTTCTCCTACAAGGTGCCGGAGAACAAGACCGTGCCGTACACCTATCCGGAATCGCCGATCATTGCGCAAATGCCGAAGGTGTTCGCGACGGGCTTCATGATCGTGCTGATGGAATGGACCTGCACTCAGCTCCTCAGCGACTACCTGGATGCCGGCGAAGGCAGCCTGGGCACGCATGTTGACGTCTCGCATCTGGCGGCAACGCCGCCCGGCATGACGGTCAAGGTTGACGTCGAGGTCAGCGAGGTTCAGGGCCGCAAGATCGTGTTCAAGGTGAGCGCCCACGACGGCATGGATCTGATCGGGGAGGGACGTCACGAGCGCGTCGTGGTGGGCTGGGATCGTTTCAATGCGAAATTGGCCGAAAAGGCGAAAGCCGCCGCAGAGCTGGTGGACTAATGGCCGAAACAGCAGTACGCAACTTCACCATCAATTTCGGACCGCAGCATCCGGCGGCGCATGGGGTGCTGCGTCTTGTGCTCGAACTCGACGGCGAAGTTGTCGAACGTGTCGACCCTCATATTGGTCTGCTCCACCGCGGCACCGAAAAGCTGATCGAACAAAAGACCTATCTGCAGGCCGTGCCCTATTTCGACCGGCTCGACTATGTCGCGCCGATGAATCAAGAGCATGCCTTCTGCCTCGCGGTCGAGAAACTGCTCGGCCTTCATGTGCCCAAGCGCGCGCAATTGATCCGCGTCCTGTATTCGGAAATCGGTCGCTTGCTGTCGCATCTGCTCAATGTCACCACTCAGGCAATGGACGTTGGTGCGCTCACGCCGCCTCTGTGGGGATTCGAAGAGCGCGAGAAGCTGATGGTGTTCTACGAGCGCGCGTCTGGCTCGCGCATGCATGCGGCCTACTTCCGTCCCGGCGGCGTACATCAGGACCTGCCGCCGAGACTCATCGACGACATCTACGCGTTCTGCGATCCGTTTCTGAACGTAGCTGACGATCTGGACGCGTTGCTTACCGGCAATCGAATCTTCAAGCAGCGCAACGTCGATATCGGTGTGGTGAAGCTTTCCGACGCCTGGAATTGGGGATTCTCCGGCGTGATGGTGCGTGGCTCGGGCGCCGCATGGGATTTGCGCAAGGCGCAACCCTACGAGTGCTATTCCGAACTCGATTTCGACATTCCGATCGGGAAGAACGGCGACTGCTTCGACCGCTATCTGATTCGCATGGAAGAAATGCGCCAGTCGACGCGGATCATGAAGCAATGTCTGGAAAAACTGCGCTCACCTGCGGGCGAAGGTCCGGTCACCGTCGACGACAACAAGATCGTGCCGCCCAGGCGAGGCGAGATGAAGCGTTCGATGGAAGGCCTGATTCATCACTTCAAGCTCTACACCGAAGGCTACCACGTCCCGGCCGGTGAGGTTTACGCAGCCGTCGAAGCGCCGAAAGGCGAGTTCGGCGTCTATCTGGTCGCTGACGACACCAACAAGCCGTACAAGTGCAAGATCCGCGCGCCGAGCTTCGCGCATCTGCAGGCCATGGACTTCCTCTGCCGCGGCCACATGCTCGCGGACGTGTCCGCCATTCTTGGCTCGATCGATATTGTGTTCGGTGAGGTGGACCGATGAGTGTTCGCCGCCTTGCTCCACCGGAAATGCAGCCGAAGGATTTCTCTTTCGACAAAGAGAACCTCGCCTGGGCGAAGAAGGAAATCACCAAATATCCGGAAGGCCGTCACCAGTCGGCGATCATGCCGTTACTCTGGCGCGCACAGGAACAGCACGGCGGCTGGTTGCCGGAGGCGGCGATCCGCCATGTCAGCGACTTCCTCGGCATGGCGCACATCCGTGCTTTGGAAGTTGCTACGTTCTACACGATGTTCAATCTCTGGCCGGTTGGAAAATTTCACGTACAGCTTTGCGGCACGACGCCGTGCCGGCTGCGTGGCGCGGATGATCTTGAAAAGGTCTGCCGCAAGCGCATCGGCGACCAGGGCGAAGTGACCAAGGACGGCAAGTTCTCGTGGGTCGAAGTTGAGTGTCTCGGGGCGTGCGTCAACGCACCAATGGCGCAGATCAACTACGACTACTATGAGGACCTCACCGCCGAGAGCTTCGGCAAGATTCTCGACAATCTTGCAGCGGGCAAAAAGGTCAAACCCGGTCCGCAGATCGATCGGCAACTGTCTGCACCCATCGGTGGCGCGACCACGCTCAAGGAAAAGGCGTGAGACATGCTGGCTGACACGGACCGCATCTTTCGCAATCTCTACGGCCAGCACGACTGGGGCCTGAAAGGCGCGCGTGCGCGCGGAGCCTGGGATGGCACGAAGGAGATTCTGGCAAAGGGGCGCGACGCGATCATCGAAGAGGTGAAAACGTCCGGCCTTCGGGGGCGCGGCGGCGCCGGCTTCCCGACCGGATTGAAGTGGTCGTTTATGCCGAAAAAGTCGGACGGCCGGCCCCAGTATCTCGTGGTCAACGCCGACGAATCCGAACCGGGAACCTGCAAGGACCGTGAGGTCATGCGGCACGATCCGCATTTGCTGGTCGAAGGGTGCCTGATCGCCGCCTTCGCCATGGGCGCGAATGCCGGTTACATCTATGTGCGCGGCGAATTTATCCGCGAGCGCGAACGCCTGCAGGCGGCCATCGACGAGGCCTACGAGGCCAAGCTTATCGGCAAGAACAATGTGAACGGCTGGGATTTCGACCTCTACGTTCACCATGGTGCCGGCGCCTATATCTGCGGAGAGGAAACCGCGCTCCTGGAAAGCCTCGAAGGCAAGAAAGGGCAGCCACGGCTGAAGCCGCCATTCCCGGCGAACGTCGGGCTTTATGGCTGTCCGACGACCGTCAACAATGTGGAGTCCATTGCCGTCGTCCCCGACATCCTGCGGCGCGGCGCCTCATGGTTTGCCGGTATTGGTCGTCCGAACAATACCGGCACCAAGCTCTTCTGCATTTCCGGTCACGTTGAACGGCCCTGCAACGTCGAAGAAGCCATGGGCATTCCGCTGCGCGAGCTTCTTGAGACGCATGCAGGTGGGGTGCGCGGCGGATGGGACAATCTGCTCGCCGTCATCCCCGGGGGTTCGTCGATGCCGCTGGTCCCCGCCGGAAAAGATCAGGCCGACACTCTACTCATGGATTTCGACGGCTGCCGCGACAAGAAATCCGCGCTCGGAACAGCTGCGGTCATCGTGATGGATAAATCGACCGACATCGTCCGTGCGATGGCCCGCATCTCGTATTTCTACAAGCATGAAAGCTGCGGCCAGTGCACGCCATGCCGCGAGGGCATGGGATGGATGTGGCGCGTACTGACCCGTATGGCGGATGGCCGCGCGCAAAAGCGCGAGATCGACATGCTGATGCAGGTGACACAGCAAATCGAGGGTCACACAATCTGTGCGTTCGGCGATGGCGCCGCATGGCCCGTCCAGGGTCTGCTGCGCCACTTCCGCCCCGAGATCGAGCGGCGCATCGACGAGTACACGCGTAACGCAGATGCGCACGGCGCTGTGCGCGAGGCGGCGGAGTAAGAGATGCTGCAACCGCCCCATCATCATCTGGCACAATTTAACATCGCGCGGATCCGATATCCACTCGACGATCCGCGCATGCGCGAATTCGTCGACAATGTTGAACGGGTGAACGGGCTCGCCGATAAAATCCCCGGGTTCGTATGGCGGCTGCAGGATGACAGCGGTCACGCCATGAACATGCGCGTTTATGACGACAAGGCCATCCTGCCAAACCTGACGGTCTGGGAAACGGTCGAGGCGCTTGAACGCTTCGTCTGGCAGACCCTGCATCAGCGCTTCTACGCACGGCGCGAGGAATGGTTTGCCCCGATCAAGACCACGTTGGTCATGTGGTGGATTCCGGCGGGTCATCGTCCGAGCATGGCTGAAGGTGTTGCGCGCCTCGACCACCTGATCGCGCATGGGTCGAGCGGGTATGCGTTCAGCTGGGAGGACATTCCCGGCGCAAGACTATGGCAAAACGCGCGGCACAATCGACCCAGCGAGCACGCGGCATGACGAAGATTATTGTCGATGGCAAAGAGATCGACGTTCCGCCGGAGTACACGTTGCTCCAGGCCTGCGAAGCGGCTGGCGCCGAAATTCCGCGCTTCTGCTTCCACGAGCGCCTGTCGATCGCCGGAAACTGCCGTATGTGCCTGATCGAAGTGGTCGGAATCCCGAAACCGCAGGCGTCATGCGCCATGGGTGTCAAGGACCTGCCGCCCAACAAGGACGGGTCACCGAAGATCCTCAACACCAAATCGGCGATGGTGAAGAAGGCGCGTGAAGGGGTGATGGAGTTCCTGCTGATCAATCACCCGCTCGATTGTCCGATTTGCGATCAGGGCGGA
>AF_2010_repII_A1DRAFT_10000242_pt1 | contig 11214 bp, 10 predicted proteins | sample AmaForreplicIIA1_FD_9195 | JGI IMG/M metagenome (IMG submission 9195)
TCGGTCGATTCCGTACCGCGCCATCTGACCGGCGCTCGATTTCATTCGTATGGTCGGGCGATACCTGCGGCCAGGGTTGGGGCATCGACATTTCGCGCGGCGGTATGCGCATTTACACGACAATGCTGCACAGCAGGCCTGACTTTTTCGTTCATTGTGGTGACAACATCTATGCGGACTGCACGGTCCCGGCGCAGCTGAAGCTGCCAAACGGAGCGACCTGGCGCAACATTGTCACTGAAGAAAAGAGCAAGGTCGCAACGACACTTGCCGACTATCGCGGCAACTACAAGTACAACTTACTCGACGTGAATGTGCGCAGCTTCAATGCCGAGGTGCCGATTTTCGCACAATGGGACAATCATGAGGTGATGGAGGACTGGTGGCCGGGCGAGGCGATTGACAGACGCGATTACGATGAGAAAAGCGCACTGCTTCTTGCCGCGCGCGGATGCCGCGCGTTTCACGAGTTCATGCCGGTTCGATACATACCTGCAGAGCCCGGCCGCATATACCGGAAGATTTCCTACGGTCCGCTTCTCGATCTGTTTCTGCTTGATATGCGCAGCTACCGAGGTCCAAACGGGACTGTTCCAAAAGACCATTACGGCCCTGACGCCTATCTGCTTGGTCCGGTGCAGCTTGCCTGGCTTAAGCGCGAGCTCAAGCGTTCGGCGGCAACCTGGAAAGTGATCGCGTCCGACACGCCTCTCGGAACAATTGCTGCCAGCTCGGCCGCGGTCCACACCCCCCTTGGCCGCGGCATAGAGATTGCCGATTTGCTGTCGTTCATTCGACACGCCGGCATTCGCAACACGTTGTGGCTTACTGCCGATCTGCACTACACGGCGGCGCATTATTTCGATCCGAACAATGCGGCTTTCGCGGACTTCGAGCCATTCTGGGAATTTGTTTCCGGCCCCATCCATGCGGGAACCTGGACGCCCTCCCCGCTTGACAGAACGTTCGGTCCCCGCGTTGTCTTCCAGTGCGCCGCTAGCCACGAGCAGGGCGACAACCTCGCGCCCTGCTTCGGGCTGCAATTTTTTGGCCACGTAGCTATTGACGGGGCAACTGAGGTGCTGACGGTGACTCTCAAGGACGTCGACGATCGTGCGCTCTGGTCCACTCGCATCGAACCGAAAACTGACCAAAGCGCACGGCGCCATTGGCGGCCGCTGCCTGGATAATTCCTTCTGCAGCAACGGGGTAAGAAAACGGCTTACCCACCAAAAACCCACCGACGTCACCAATTCGTCATGTAGATGTCGATAACTTGTCAGCTATCCTACCCAACGTTCCACGGTCACTTTTAGGAGCGGAGGCTCGAATGGCGATACGCATTGGCTCGACGACGCGCCGCAGGTTCCTGGCAACGAGCGCGGCCGCGGCAGGGGTTAGCGCTATTGGCGGAATTGCCTGCCCTTACATCAGTCGAGCCAACGACCGGCCCGTCATTACACATGGCCTCCAGTCCGGGGATGTCTCCATCGATTCCGCGGTCGTCTGGGCCAGAGCCGATCGGCCGGCGCGCATGCTGGTGGAAATTGCCACAACCGACAGCTTTAAAGACATTCATCGCGAGGCCTTTGTCGATGCACTTGCGGAAAGCGATTTTACCGCCCGGCTCCTGGTCGGGAATCTCCCGGCAGGACAGGACATCTTCTATCGACTGAGCTTTCAGAACCTTGCCGCGCCGACCATCGTGGGAGAGCCGCAGGTAGGTCGCTTCCGTACAGCACCCAACGATCGGCGTTCGATCAGTTTCATCTGGTCAGGCGACACGGCCGGGCAAGGCTGGGGAATCGACGAATCACGCGGCGGCATGCGCACATACGCAAGCATGCTCAAAAATCGTCCGGATTTCTTCATCCACAACGGCGACAATATTTACGCCGACGGCCCGATCGCGGCAGAGCAGAAAATGCCGAACGGTCAGATGTGGCGGAATATCGTGACCGAGGACAAATCAAAACCGGCGGAGACACTCGCCGAGTTCCGCGGCAACTACAAATATAACCTGCTCGACAAAAACGTGCTCGCCTTTAACGCTGAGGTCCCGATTTTCACGCAATGGGACGACCACGAGGTCACTAACAACTGGTGGCCTGGCGAACCGCTGACCCGTGCAGAACATCAGCGCAAGAAGTACGTCGAAAAAAATGCCTTGCTACTATCGGCGCGTGCGGCCCGTGCGTTCCAAGAATATATGCCGATGCGCACCACGCAGGCCGAGCCGGGGCGCGTTTATCGCAAGATTTCCTACGGGCCGCTGCTCGACGTCTTTATGTTGGATATGCGTAGCTATCGCGGCCCTAACGGCGAGGGCAAGGAAGAGATCTACGGTCCTGCCGCCTACTTCCTCGGCCCGGTGCAAATCGCGTGGCTCAAGCAGGAACTCGCGAACTCTCGCGCAATTTGGAAAGTCATAGCGGCCGACATGCCTATCAGCTTGCTCGTCGTCTATGACGTCGACCGAAAATGGGGCGTGGAGGCCGTAGCGCAGGGTGACGATGGCCCGCCGCGCGGCCGTGAGTTGGAAATCGCTGACCTGCTCTCGTTCATCAAGCGCTCCAGCATACGCAATACGGTCTGGCTTACAGCCGATGTCCACTATACGGCCGCGCACTACTACGATCCAAACAAGGCTGTGTTCCAGGACTTCGAACCGTTCTGGGAGTTTGTAAGCGGACCGCTTCACGCTGGCACTTTTGGCCCCAACGCTCTCGACAAGACCTTCGGCCCCGAACTCGTTTACATAAAGGCTCCCAGCAAGGAGCAGGGCCAGAACCTGCCGCCCAGCGAGGGCCTGCAGTTCTTCGGGCATGTCGCAATTGACGGCGCGAGCGGGCAGATGACGGTAACGCTGAAGGATATCGACGATCGGTCGTTGTGGACGAAAACACTCGACCCCGAGCCCGGCTAGAGCCGGTCAACAGCGGAAATCGCAAGTTCACCCTCGCTGCGCGCCGGACTGATCTGCGGTTGCATCCCGGCTCCGCGTGACTATATTGCGCCGCAATAGCGTTCGCGTCGCGGGCCCCCTTCCGGGCCCGCGCTTTGATTTCTGGGACCTGCAATGGATCTTCGTAACGTCGCCATTATCGCGCATGTCGACCACGGCAAAACGACCTTGGTCGACCGGCTGCTGCAGCAATCGGGCGCCTATCGCGAAAATCAGCGCGTGGTTGAACGCGCCATGGATTCCAACGACCTTGAGCGCGAACGCGGTATCACGATCCTGGCAAAGGCGACCTCGGTCGTCTGGAAAAATACGCGCATCAATATCGTAGACACGCCCGGACACGCCGATTTCGGCGGCGAGGTGGAACGCATCCTCAATATGGTGGACGGCGCGTTGGTGCTTGTCGACGCCGCCGAAGGACCGCTGCCGCAAACCAAGTTCGTGGTCTCGAAGGCGCTCAAGATGGGACTCAAGCCCATCGTGGTCATCAACAAGGTAGACCGGTCGGACGCACGTCCGAGCCAGGTGGTGAACGAGGTTTTCGACCTGTTCGCCGCCCTTGATGCGACCGACGAACAACTCGATTTTCCCATCGTTTACGGGTCCGCCAAGCAGGGCTGGATGGCGAACAGCCTCGACGGCTCGCACAACGATGGCATGCGGCCGCTATTCGACCTTGTGCTTGCTCATGTCAAAGCGCCGCAGGTGGATAGCGGGTCCTTCCGCTTGCTGGGCACTATTCTCGAGGCCAACCCTTATCTCGGGCGCATCATTACCGGTCGCATCAATTCAGGAACCGTAAAACCCAATCAGCCCGTCAAAGTGCTTGATCACGACGGCAAGCTGATCGAGAGCGGCCGCGTCACCAAGGTTCTGGCATTCCGCGGTCTCGAGCGGGTGCCGGTGGACGAGGCCGAAGCGGGCGACATCGTCGCCATTGCCGGCCTTCCGAATGCCACGGTTGCCCAGACAATCTGCGATCCGTCGGTGGATACGCCCCTCCCCGCACAACCGATCGACCCACCGACATTGGCGATGATCTTTCGCGTCAACGACTCGCCACTGGCTGGTACCGAAGGCGACAAGGTCACCGGCCGTATGATCCGTGACCGATTACTGCGCGAAGCAGAGGGCAATGTAGCGTTGCGGGTGAGGGAATCCGACGAAAAGGATTCGATGGAAGTTGCCGGTCGCGGCGAATTGCAGCTTGGGATCCTGATCGAAACTATGCGTCGGGAAGGCTTCGAGTTGTCGGTATCACGCCCGAAAGTTCTGCTGAAGGAAGATCCCGCGACGGGTGAGATGCTNGAGCCGATAGAAGAGGTCGTGATCGATCTCGACGAGGAGCATTCAGGCATCGTCGTGCAGAAAATGTCCGAACGCAAAGCCGACATGATGGAAATGAAGCCTTCCGGTGGCGGCAGGCTGCGACTGGTCTTTCACGCGCCGACGCGCGGGCTTATTGGATATCAGGGCGAATTGCTGACCGATACGCGCGGCACGGCCATCATGAACCGTCTGTTCCACGCCTATGCACCCTACAAGGGTCCGATCCAGGGGAGACGAAATGGCGTATTGATCTCCAACGACAGGGGCGATGCCGTCGCCTATGCGCTTTGGAATCTGGAAGACCGCGGGCCGATGATGATTGAGCCGGGCTGGAAAGTTTACAACGGCATGATCGTCGGGGAACACACACGCGGCAACGACCTGGTCGTCAATGTTCTCAAGGGCAAAAAACTCACAAATATCCGCACCACTTCGAAGGATGAAGCCGTTCGCCTTACCCCGCCGATCCGCATGACCCTCGAAAAAGCGCTGGCCTATATCGAGGAGGACGAACTGGTTGAGGTGACACCAAAGTCGATCCGCCTGCGCAAGAAGCTTCTGGACGAGAACGACCGCAAAAAAGAAGAGCGCAGGAAAGAGGCCGAACCGGTGTGACGTTGCGGGACGGCGCGCAATTTTTCCGGAGTCCACACCTCTCCCACCTGATTTGAATTGGTTAAAATCGAATCACTTTCTGCCAGGCACACCCCGCGCGATGGGCTCTCGCCGCCGACGCCTGTGCGAAACCTGACAGGCATTAACTGAATTGAATGCGTGAACATCATTTTTCCAGCATCGCTGCTGGCGTTTTTGCGCGTGTGACCAGTAATCCACACCGTTAACCCATCATTAACGATAGGGCTTGAAGGCCGCAAAGTTCGTTGCTTCTATCGCGACATGTCTACGACCCTCATAGAGATTCGCCGCGCAAAGTCTGCCGACGCTGTTGACGTCGCCGAGACGCATGACGAAGCGTGGCGCGCCGCCTATCAGGGAATCATTCCGGGCAACGAGCTCGACAAGCTCATCAATCGCCGCGGCCCCGACTGGTGGGATTCGGCGATCCGCAAAGGCAGCCGGATTACAGTTCTCCAATTCGGAGAGCGCATTGCCGGCTACGCCAACTACGGACGGAACCGGGCACGCAGCCTGTTTTACGATGGCGAAATTTATGAGATCTATTTGCGCCCGGAATTTCAGGGACTTGGCTTCGGCCGTAGACTATTTTCCGCTGCGCGGAAAGATTTGAACCAGAGCGGCCTGAAAAGCCTGGTCGTATGGGCCCTTTCCGATAACGAGCCAGCCATGGAATTTTATCGCGCGCTTGGTGGCCGTGCCGTTGCGCGGTCCTCCGAACGTTTCGGCGTCAAGACGCTTGATAAGGTCGCTTACGCCTGGCAGGCCTAACCTTTTTGGAAACTTGCAGAATTGTCGCAATCGCCGGGCCAAGCCCGGCCGTTTACGTTCTGGAACCCACTGCAATACCTGCAAATTCCTGCGCGTCGAAGACTACACCTTCGGCACCGGCAATCCTTTCTGCATGCATGCCGCCCGCAAGGTATTGAGCAGCAGGCATGCAATCGTCATCGGTCCGACACCGCCGGGTACCGGGGTGATGGCGCTGGCAACTTTCAGGCCTTCCGCATAGTCGACATCACCAACAATTCGCGTTTTTCCATCGTCACGACGCAGACGATTGATACCGACATCAATTACGGTGGCGCCCGGCTTGATCCAATCACCGCGGACCATTTCCGGCCGGCCGATGGCCGCCACGAGCAAATCCGCACGACGGCAGAGCGAAGGGAGATCATTCGTCTTGGAATGCGCGATGGTCACGGTCGCATTCTCCGCCAACAGCAACTGTGCCACCGGCTTTCCGGCGATGTTGGAGCGCCCGATGACTACAGCCTCGAGGCCAGCAAGTGTTTCGTGAACGGTTTTGGCCAAGAACAAGCATCCCAATGGCGTGCATGGCACCAGGCCAGGCAGGCCGCTGGCAAGCCGGCCCGCATTGAGTGGATGAAATCCATCCACATCTTTGTCCGGATCGATCGCCGCAATGATTTTTTGGGCGTCAATCTGCTTCGGCAGCGGCAGCTGGACCAAGATGCCGTTAACCTCCTCATCCGCATTGAGGGCGGCAATGAGGGCGAGCAGTTCCGCTTGACTCGTGGTTGACGGCAATTTGCGATCGTGGGCGTGCATGCCCGATTCCGCCACCGCCTTCGATTTATTGCGCACATAGACTTCGCTTGCCGGGTTATCTCCGACCAGAACGACGGCGATCCCTGGCACAACGCCGCGATCGCGGCGCAACCGATGAACAGCGTCCGCGGCCTTGCCACGCAAATCGGCCGCAATCGTCTTCCCGTCAATAATTCGCGCGTTCATCTTGTTTCGCCGGGCTTATCCGGGTGACCCCGATTTTCGGTACAGATGTGTCTTAACAAGCAAAACGGGACAATAACTGTTATCTCGTCTTGCTCAATCTCTCCAGCGCCGCAATGAAGGTTGGGCCATCGCCCGAAATCACGAGCCGCTTGACGCGACCTTTAGCCCCGGTGGTCAAAACGACGTCGCGTGATGAGACATCGATTGCCCCTGCGATCAGTCGGATCAGGGCGGCGTTGGCTTCGCCTCCGCTTGCGGCCGCCCGCACTCGTAGCTTCAGCACAGGGCGCCCGTCCGCAAGCACGTCGACGCCCTCGATGGCGTCGCGTCCGCCTTTGGGAGTCAGTCGAACCGTGAGCGAGATGCCGGTGGGCGTGAGCGACCAGGGCTCGCCCACCATGCGCTAAAACACGTTCGGATAGATGTATCGGACGATGACGTTCTCGAGAAACAGGATGAGCAAGATCAAGATCACCGGCGAGACATCGATACCCCCGAGGTTTGGGAGCATAGAACGTATCGGCCGCAACAGCGGTTCCGTAATCCGATAGAGGAACTCACCGATGGTCGATACCACCTGATTGTGCGTATTGACGACGTTGAAAGCAATCAGCCAGGAAAGGACCGCAGCCGCGATCAAGAGCCAAATATAAATCTGCAGAACCAACAGAATGATATCGAGGACTGCGCGCATGAGTATCCGCCTGTTCGCAAACTGCGCGCAAAGTAGCGGGTCGAATGACCCTGAACAAGCCGACCAGCGGCGACTTCCCCCCATCCTTGACAGGCCACACCCCTGGCCCTAAATGGCGCCACTCACCGCATTTTTCCGTGTAACGACGTTTGTCGGTACCAGGCGGGGGCCGTAGCTCAGTTGGGAGAGCGCCTCGTTCGCAATGAGGAGGTCAGGGGTTCAAATCCCCTCGGCTCCACCACTCTAAGGCTCGCGTTTTGCAGAGCTTTCAGCGGGCGGGCGCTGTACCTCAAACATCGGAAACGTCGGTCTGTCACAACGCTGGCACAGCGAGGACAGACATGGCGAGCATTCGACGGCGTAAGTCGACGTGGCAGGCGCAGGTTCGACGCAAAGGCCACCCGCCACTGTCTCGAACCTTCCACCTGAGAGCAGATGCCGAATTATGGGCGCGACAGACGGAGGCCGAAATTGATCGTGGCGGCCTGCCCAATGACCGTCGCAGGCTCCGATCTCATACGTTGGCCGACCTCCTGCAGCGTTACGCAGAGGAAGTGGTGCCTCGAAAGCGCGGGTCCGACCGCGAGGTCTACATGTTGCGTGTCATTCTCCAGCACGCCATGGCTTGGGTATCGCTGCATCAACTGACTGCGACCGAGATAGCCAAGTATCGCGACCACAGACTGTCGCGGGTCAAGGCCGACACCGTGCGCCGCGAGCTGGCCATCGTCCGGCATTGCCTTGAGGTCGCTAGGAGCGAGTGGGGGTTTGCGTTGCGGTCAAATCCGGTTCGACAGGTTAAATTGCCTCGGGCAGGCGCACCGCGGGAGCGACGGGTCAACCCCGGCGAATTAGAGCAGCTATTGGCCGCTTGTGAAGCCTCGCGCCGCCGCTGGCTTTCTGCCATCATTCAGTTAGCCGTAGAGACCGGGATGCGACGCAGCGAACTGCTTGCAATGCGGTGGGATGATATCGACCTCGAGGCCCGCACGGTGCTCCTAAGGACCACAAAGAATGGTCATCCACGGACGGTACCCTTATCAACTCGCGCCCTCGACCTGATCAAAGGCGCCCCGCGCTGCGGGTCGAACGTATTTATGGTTTCAGCCAACGCGCTTAGGCTTGCGTGGGAGCGGTTGAAGCGAAGAGCTGGCGTTTCGGGGCTACGCTTCCATGATCTCCGACATGAAGCCGTCAGTAGATTTTTCGAGAAGGGCCTGAATATCCCGGAGGTCGCAATGATCAGCGGACATCGTGATCCGCGGATGCTGTTTCGCTACACGCACCCAAAGCCAGCAGAGGTCGCGGCGAAATTGAACACTTAAACTTGAAAGCCCCCGACAAAACCACCGCTCGGCGCGACGCAGCCCTGGCGGTCATGCCTTCCGCAGATCGCCCTCCTCAGGCGGTTTTACATGCTGGAACGAAAATAATAGCGCCAAGTCATAGGCAATCTTCAGCACCCCACACACCACCAGCGGAAGCCCCGAGAACGGCATGGCCAACATGGCACCGGCCAGAGCCGGGCTCAGCGAGGACGCAAGGCTGCGGGGAACGGCCGTGACGCTGGTAGCGGCCGTGCGTTCCGCCGGCGTCACGACCGCCATGACGTAAGACGTGCGCGTTGGGACATCCATCTGCGAAAGAGCGGCCCTCACCAGCAGCAACACGAGCGCCATGATCAAGCTCGGTGAAAATGCGGCGGCGATCAGAAAGACGCTCGATGGGATGTGGGTAAAGACCATCGTGTTGATAAGACCAAAGCGCTTCGAGAGCCACGCGGCGACCGGGTAGGAAAATGCGCTCAGGGTACTCGTCCAGAAGAAGAATATACTCGCCGCCGAGAGCGACATATCGAAGCGAATGAAAAGCCATAGAGCCAACAGCGACTGGACGACAAAGCCGCCGGCAAACGCATCCAAGCTGAACAGCGCCGCCAGTCTGTAGATGACTTTGCGCGAAGGTCCTAGCGGAGCGCTCGGCCGCGTCTCGTCCATGCGTGCATGCGGCAAGAGCCAGTAGAGCGCGGCGCACACAAGCCCGAGCGCGGCATAGATGTAAAACATGATCTTGAAGGCGCTCACCTTGTCGATACCGGCAGAGGTTATGAAATCAGGTAGCGCCACGGTCAATGACCCGGTGGCCATTGAGAGCGCACCAATCAGGCTGTATCGCGCGAATGTGCGTGTTCGCTCGTTATCGGGCACGCCCTTTGCCAGCATGGCGTGCTCGAGCGGGATCAACACGCCTAAGTCACCGGTCGACGGATTGATCGTCCCAACGAATGCGACGATAGCGACGACGACGAAGAGCTCAACACTCGGGAATGCAAGACCGGTGCAGGCCATCAAAAGGGCACCGCCAAGTAAAAAATTTCGCAGATCATGTCGTGGCGCGATAAATCCTACCGCCAAAGTCAACAACGCCGTGCCGAGCAATGACGCGCTGACAATGATCCCGATCTGGCCCGAGCTGAACCCGATTGCAGACAGATAGACTGGCAAGATGATGATGGCAAAGCCATCGCCAAGCCCTCGCACGCCGCGAGCAATGTAGAGCAGCGCGATGTCAGTGCGCACTGAGCGGGTCGTGCCAATCGACATTCAGTGCCCCGGCGGACACGAAATCATTTGAAGTCACCGTCTGGTTTCCCTGCCTTCACCATCTCTTTGCAATAGGCATAGAGTGCATCGTAGACGATCCACTCGGCTGCATTCACTTCATGATCGTTTTTGTAGCCGAGATGCCGAAAGCCTTCGGCAATAGCCTCAAGTCCTGGTCCTTCTGGTTGACCGTAAAGCGTGTTGTCCGTATCCGCTGCGTTGACAATTTTTCCGAGGAGGACCAGCGCTGGATCTTGCGAGAGTTTGTATTTCTTCAAGATGGCCTCGAAGGAACACTCTTTGCCATGATGGCCTAGTTCCACATTTTTTACATCGTATGGGATTGCATCGAGGCGTTTTGCTTCGTCCATGACTTTGTCGGTCGGCGCGAAAACAAATTCCGCGTCCTTGTCGACAAATTTTTTGATCAACCAAGGACACGCGACTCGGTCGACCTTGACGTATTCTCGTGTGATCCATTTCATTTTGTTTCTCCATCTACACTGAGCTTGATTTCGACCTAATTTAAACTTGTCAGGCTACATCAGATCCGTCTAGCGCTCGGTATCTATCGCCGTCGCGGGTAAGACCGATGTCCCGGAGCTGGCGATCATCGAGATCATCAAGAGCTCGTAATGTCTTTCGACGCTTACGCCATTTCTTCAGTGACGCATGCAGTGCCAGCACGGCATCGACCGCCAATAATACGATGTGGTCGTCCCGAAATAGGACTGAAGAGGCCTGCTCCTGACACGGCTTATGCTGATCATTTTGGCTGCCGTGCCCAAGTGGCGCCTTTTTCGCGCCGCGCTGAGGGAGCGTGAGGGCGTGATAGTGAAGGAAAACGCTGGGTACTCGAAAGTGCTTTGACATTTGCTTTCTCCGAAGCGCCGTCTGAAGCAACCGTCGATGATGACAGTGCAAGGACGGAGCATGAGCAGAGCTTGGGCGAAATGCCTTGTAGTGGCCGGGTGCCTGCGATGGACCCGACATGTTTCACTTTCAGTCCGTTTTCTTGGGACCGCCCATTTTTCACTCCGAGCCGCCGTCAGCGCCGAAATCTCTCATCCCCTTGGCTCTGATAACGGCGACCACTTTCGGGCTGCGCAGGAATTTCAACAGCGCAGTGGCCCCTTTTGATTGAGGCGTGTTAGCTGGCATACCTGCCACGAAAACGGTGTAGTTCTGCAGCTCTTCAGGCAGCGGACCGGCTAATTCAGCCGCCGGCT
>AF_2010_repII_A1DRAFT_10000243_pt1 | contig 11183 bp, 13 predicted proteins | sample AmaForreplicIIA1_FD_9195 | JGI IMG/M metagenome (IMG submission 9195)
ATGCGCGAGGTTGAGGTTACGACACATAGGCTCGGTATTGACGTCATGCCTCTCGAAATCCGACGAGGAGCGGATATCGGGCCCGCCTTCGCAGCGCTCCACGGTCAGGCGGATGCTCTTTACGTCGTAGGGGACGCGCTAACTAGCACTAACCGCACGCGTATCTTCACGCGTGCGCTAGGTGCCCATTTTCCAACGATGTGCGGCACTCGCGACTATACCCAAGCCGGTGGCCTCATATCATACGGACCAAGCTTTGAGGCTATGTTCCGGCGGGCTGCGGATTTCATCGACAAAATTCTACGTGGGGCAAAACCCAGCGATATACCCGTTGAACAGCCGACCAAATTTGAACTGGTCGTCAATCTCACGACGGCTCAGGCGATTGGTCTCACAGTCCCGCCAGCGGTCCTCGCACGTGCCGACGAGGTGATCGAATGAGGCGAATGTCTGCTTTTGGCACAAAGCGGACATGCCGGTCACGGCAGCGAATGTCTGCTTTTGGGGGTAAAGCAGACAACGGTCGGACATTCCGAAATGTCCGCTTTTGACCCATAGCGGACATCCGATCGGCAATACGGCCCCCGTTAGTTATGTGCCTGACACATGATATCGGGGGTAATTGATTGTCCAGACTCGACTCGCATTATTTTAAGATTGATGATCAAAGCATCACCGAGAGAGAAGAAGATAAAAACGAACTTCGGGGCATCAGTGACTGAGAGATAATGGCGCTCCCACCCCACAATTAGTGGATCGGGTGCGTATTGCTCGTAAAAGTCAGCGAACAAATCACTGAGTGTTTGGCGCGAGCGGCCAAGGCTGACGCCCGCGCGGAGGTTACTAACGACCCGAATATCGGCGTATCGCTGATCATTGGCGAATGCTGGCCCGTACGCCTGCAACTGCGCGGGCCGGATTTCGATGTTGGCCCTGAAAGTGCGCGGCACCTCGCTTTGTTATTTCACGAATTGGCGACAAAATGCCGCAAAGTACGGAGCGCTATCCCGTCCAGACGGAAAGGTCTCTGTCGATTGGCAATGGAACCGCATCAAACTTTATTTGATCTGGAAGGAATACGGAGGGCCAAAGATCACATCGCTGCCGAGCAAGCAAGGTTTGGAAGCCAATTGATCGATGTGTCCGTCAAGTCGCTTTCTGGAACCATCGAGCCGAATTTTCATCCGGACGGATTTACCTGCTCCATGAACCTGCGGTTTGGCAAATGTTCGCAAAATAAAGTGGAGTAACAAGCAGATCGCCTTAATCCTAGTCGTTTTTCAAGCCCCGACCATAAGCGGAAAAAGACGTAACCATCTGTTACTTGCTTTTTGAATATGAATTAGCGTTCCATAGCGGTCTTGGTCTGCGAGACGTTCCCTCCGGGCGACTGGGATGTCCGAAGCTCCATTGATTTCGATTGTCGATGATGACGCGCTGGCCCGCGACGGCATAGCGGCGCTTGTTGAGTCCTTAGGGTACAACGTCATTACTTTCACATCGGCGGAGCATTTCCTCGGATCTGATGTAATCGCGGAGACGACATGCCTGATCACTGACATGCAAATGCCAGGATTAAGTGGCCTTGAATTGCAGGAAGCATTGCAGTCGCAGGGACATCAGACGCCGGTCATTGTGATTACCGGCTACCCGAACGAGAAACACCAGACCCGTGCGCTCGCAAACGGAGCGGTCGGCTACCTGAGCAAACCGTTCGAGGAACAAACGCTGGCCGAATGCCTGACCGTTGCGATCAAATTCCAATCATCGCGGGCGTGGCGGCGGCGCACAGCATGACGCCCTGCTAAGCACGGGCAGACTCGCGCTCGCTACTGCCGTCGCCACGGTCCGTCCTTTCGCCTGTCGTGAGGCCAGCCGGATCATCGCCAGCCCTGGAATTTGCTGCAGTGCACGAGTCCGCTTTTGGCACAAAGCGGACATCACGCGACCGAGGTTCAATGTCCGCTTTTGGGGGTAAAGCGGACATCGCGCGGACAAGCCTTGATGTCTGCTTTTGACCCAAAGCGGACATTCGCTTCCGCATGTTGCTGCGGCGCAAGACCATTTTATGGCCCGCCATTCCGTGCTGTAATTTGAAAATTGACATCCGCTTGGTCCTGATCTCTGGGGACGCGATGCGACGACGCGATTTCAGCGTGCAGGTATGTCAACTTATAAATGCCCCGAACAGTTGCTCGATCACCTCGCCGGCGGTGGCGAGCACAGGCTTTGATCGACACAGTCCTCGTAACTATGCATTCGGGAAATAAACCCACCAGACTTGAGGCTTTCGGCCAGGCGATCAAACCCTTGACGTGACACCTCCGGCGTTCGTGCCCACAGGCCCGCGTCTCGGTAGCGTCGAAGCGAAGTCGTAAGGAGATCTGGTAGCACGTCCGGGTAGAATGGCGTGACCTCATGCGCCAATTCCTCCGCGCTGTGCTCGGCGATCCAATTAAGCGTGCGCCGCGTTGCGCGGACCATGGCGGCGAACGCCACACGGTTGCGGCGAATGCTGTCACGCGTCGTCAGGAACGTCGTATAGACGGTTGGCCCGCGGTTGCTCGCGGCATAGAGGATGTCGCCCGCGCCCACCCGCAGGGCCATCGACACGTACGGCTCGAACATCTGCACCACGTCGACTTCGCCTTTGCGCAACGCCCTTAGATTGTCGCCCATGGTGCGATCTGTGACACGATTAATGCGCCCCGGATCGACGCCCCGCTCGCGCAGGTCGTGCTGCAGGCAGAGCCATGGGGTCGGCACTTCCGACACGGTCGCAACCTTCAGCCGTGGCAGATCAGCCAAATAGAAGCCGGAACGTTCGCACTTGCCGACCAGAAAGAACGGATCGCGTGCGGCAACCTCGCAGAAACAGACAAGCGGCGAGGCGGGATCGAGGTCGCGCGCTTTCATCACCCGCATCGGTCCACCCCACGAAATGTCGATCGATCCGTCGAGCAGACCGGCGGCAGCGGAGGCCGGCGCCGGAGAGTTGAACAAATCTACGACGATGCCCTCGCCGGCATAGAAACCGAGCACGTGCGTGGCGTAGAATGGCGCATAAAACAAAGCACGAAAGTTTTCCGCGAGCCTGATCCGCATCGTGGTAATTTAGTCTATCGACACGCCGGTCGTGTCACTCTCCACGAATTTTTGCAGATAGTTCGGCGAGCGACAATCGGGCGCGACCTGATCAGCGCCGATCTCTTGAATGCGCACCTGAACGACTGGGGTGTCTATGGTCGCGACAGTGGCAGAGTTGAGTTTTTGGACGAGCGCCGCAGACGTGCCGTGGGGCAAGAACAAGGCCAACCAGTTTGAACGCCGAGAAATTAGTCAACCGTGTGCGGATGCCAGACCCGGCAGCGTTCTCAGCGCGTCGCCCTGAGGCCTCACTTCTGCGCCGCTGCCTTGAGGATCGGCGTTAACCGCGCAATCTCGCTTTTGACCAGCGCATCGAGCGGTGCAGGACCACGCCGGCCCTTCTCGGCGATCGCGGCGCCGAGTTCGGCGAACCGCTTGGTCGCCACCGGATCGTCCAGCGTCTGGTTGAGGGCCGCGGCAAGCACGTCGACGACTGACTGCGGCGTGCCTTTGGGGGCGAACAGTGCGAAGAACGGCGCGATGTTGAACTGCGGCAGGCCCTCTTCAGCCGCGGTCGGCACGTCTGCCAGGAGCGGATGGCGCGCTGCAGCGGCGATCGCGAGTGCATGCACATTGCCGGCGCTGATCTGGGCCAACTGGCCGATGATCGGATCGCAAAAGTAGTCGACCTGGCCCGCCATCAGCGCATTCGTCGCCGGCGCGCTGCCCGTGAACGGCACGAGGGTCGGCTTGATACCGATCGCCGTGTTGAGGAGAAGACAGCCGACATAGGACACCGAGCCGACGCCGGCATGGGCCATGTTGAGCTTCGACTGGTTAGCCTTCGCATAGGCGACGAAATCCTTCAGCGTCCGGGCCGGAAAGTCCTTGCGCGTCACCAGCACTTCGGGAAACTCGGCGACAAGGCCGATCGGCGCGAAGTCCTCGGCGGGATCGTAGGCGAGGTCGGGATAAAGCGCTGGCGCCGCTGCATGCGTGCCCATGTGGCCGATGATCAGCGTGTAACCATCAGGCGTCGCGCGCGCGGCACGCGTCGCTCCGATCGTGCCGCCAGCGCCGTTGACATTCTCAATTATGAACTGTTGGCCGAGCCGTTTGGCGAGCTGCTCGCCGACGATTCGGCCGGTGATGTCAGCGGGCCCGCCGGCCGCAAACGGAACGATGATGGTGACCGGACGCGTTGGATAATCGAGGGCTAGTGCCGCGGATAAGACTGACGCACACGCGACCGCCCCGAGGGTAAGATGCAGGAAGTCGCGACGGGCAAATACCATGGTCACAGCTTCGGCGGTTTGAACGGGGTGTCGCCAACCGATGAGATCGGCCGATCCGTCTTATCGGTCCGTCGTACCGATGCCACTATAACCTTTATTTTGTTGCGATGCCGTTGGTCTCCTATTGGCACAAAGCGGACATCACAGAGCACTCAACTGATGTCCGCCTTTGGGGGTAAAGCGGACATTGTGTAGAGACGCCCCAATGTCCGCTTGTGATCCCCAGCACGGTCTCCGCCCCGCCGAGATACAATATCCCGTCCGCCGGCATTTGCTGTGCTATGGCATCCAGCACCTTCGCCTTGGTCGGCTGATCGAAATAGATCAGCACATTGCGACAGAACACCACGTCGAATTGCCCGAGCGGCCGCAGACCGCCGAGGTGGGGGCGCTTCGCCGCCTTGCTGGCAGCAAAGTTCCGGAGGAATGCCGCCATGCCGAACGTGTCAGCCGAACGCCTGACGGATATCGCCAATGCCCTGCTGCAAGCCGCCGGTGCGTCGGCCGAAGAGGCTGCCACGATCGCGCGCTACAACATCGGCGCCAATCTGGTCGGCCACGATTCGCATGGGATCATCCTTATCCCTACCTATATCGACCGCATCAAGGCTGGCCATATCGTTCCGGGCGCGCCGTGGACCATCATTCAGGAGACCGGTACCAGCACAGTGATCGACGGCAACTGGGGTTTTGGCTACGTCGTGACCGACCGCGCGATGCGCTACACGATCGACAAGGCGGAGCAGCAGCAGGTCGCCGCGGCGACGGTCTATCACCAGAGCCATATCGGCAGGCTCGCGTCCTATCCATTGATGGCGGCGCGCGAAGGCATGATCGCGATGATCACCGCCGATTCCGGCCGCAGTGCCAAAGCGGTGGCGCCGTTCGGTGGCGCAAAGGCAAGGCTCGGCACAAATCCGATCTGCTTCGCCGTGCCGTCGAACCTTGAAGGCCCGCTCTTCTTCGACATGGCGACATCGGCCGCCGCCGCGGGCAAGATCAACGTGGCGACGGCGCGCGGCGAACACGTGCCCGCGGGCTGGCTGATCGACGCCGACGGCAAGCCCTCGACCGATCCGCGCGTGCTGCGCCAGGGTGGTGCGCTGCTGCCGGTCGGTGGCTCCGAGGGCTACAAGGGCTACGGACTTGCCACCATCGTCGAGATTCTTTCAGGTCTGCTTACCGGCCTTGGCTACGGCGCAGAACCGACGGGCCGTCACAACGACGGCTGCTTCATCGCGGTATTCAACGTCGCCGCGTTCCGCGATCTCAACACGTTCAAGCAGGAGGTCACCGAGTTTGCACAGTACCTCAAGGCGACTCCGCCGGCACAGGGCTTCACCGAGGTGCTGTATCCCGGCGAGATCGAGTTCAAGCGCGAGCAGGAGCGGCGAAGGAACGGCATCGCCGTGGAAGACGCCACGTGGAAGAAGCTCCAGGACCTGGCGCAAGGCTACGGGCTGACCGGCAAGCTGGGGTTGTGAGCCATGACAGACTGGTGGCCTCATGGGCTACGAGCCCAACCTGACTGATATGTACAAACGCGCTGCCGCTCTGGTTGATAAGATTCTCAAAGGTGCGAAGCTCGCCGATCTGCCAATAGAGTTTCCCACCAGAATTGAGTTCATCATTAATCTCAAGACCGCGAAGGCGCTCGGCATGTCAGTGCCACAATCGCTGCTATCTCGCGCCGACGAAGTGATCGAATAACGGCGTTCTTTTGCTACAGCGCAGAATGTCCGCTTTTGGCACATAGCGGACATCGCCATCCACTAAGTCAATGTCCGCTTTTGGGGGTAAAGCGGACATCACACGGACTTGCTGGAATGTCCGCATTTGACCCAAAACGGACATTGGGGCGTAGGTGCAGTTTGTCGATCACTCCGGTTTGATATCGGCCGTACGAATTACCTTTCCCCACTTATCGATTTCCTCTGCAATCGAAACCGAAACCGCCTGACAATTTTTACGGTCTTATGTCGGGAATGTGACTGACGTCGCTTGGCTCTTGGGCCGAGGATTATCGGGCTTCATCGTGACCGGGGGACCGTCATGTCGAAGCTTGCTCTTCCTCCTGGAAGGCTCGCCGGGACTTTGTTGGGGCTTCCCGGCGAGTTGTTTCCTTTCGATGAAAACAATTAGGCAGTCGCAACTGGCTCGCGCCTGGAGCCGACGTTCTCGCGTCGGCGACATTGTGATCTTCGATGTGCTGGGGGCAGCACCTCGCGGCTCGGGCGCCACGGAAGCAGCCGCTCGGGAAGATGTGCGCCGCGTAGCAGAAAGCCTTAGAGCGCTGCACGAGGACTTTAATGGTGAGGCTTTTCTGATCGTACCGGGCTGATGCGAGGACAAAGAGTTGAGTGACGATGACGAGTTCCGTCGCGTAGCTGAAATCGAACGCGCAGCGAACGGAAAACCAAGTTACCTCGACATGGACGCGGCGTTCTGTGACCGTATGCGTTTGGCCATAACGGCGGGACTAGAAAGCGCGCCGATTGGTGTCATTACAACGCCTGGAACACAAAATCCTAAATACGCCCCAACAGAACATTTCTGCCCGCAAGCCTCTCCTCTGGTCGATATGGACTTTTAGTTGCGGTCTGCCACTAGTGGGCCGGGAAAATTCTCTTCTCCATCTCCCTGAGTGTCGATCCGCTGAACGGCAAAGGCGCATAACGTTGCGCTTAACCAAGTCTGCTAACCGCGCGGTCATCAATTCGACCATAGCCTCGACTCACAACTGTGAGGGGGTCAGTTGTTGCTAGGCAGAAGCCCCGGCACAAGCCGCTCCCACTTCCCGCCGGGGCTTCTGCTCCTGCATTGGCGCTGCTGCGAGGCGCAATCGACGAACTACTGCTGACTAACCACTTCGAGCAACAACCCTTCTCGGTCTTCATGGCTTGCGACTAAAAAGGTTGGCTTGCAGTGACCGTCTGAAAAACTTTCTTGAGTATCCAGTATGGATAACTTCTCAGGATTGCCGGGACCTGAAAGGGTGAGCACGCGACAAACGCAAGCTCCGAGTACGACGCTCAGTGCGAACCAGATTAGAATGAGGGTCATTTTCGCCCACCCTCCTGACCAAACAACGCTTACCGGCCCCTTGCAGTTCCCGACCGAGCGCGAAATTTTGGTTGCATTGGCACTTGAGCCAGGCTGGCGCAACTTGGAGCGTGCCATGTAGTTAACGGCTAGACGTTCAAGTGATGAACGGGAAGGTTGTTATTCAAATCTTTGTTGCAATGGCATCGCTGGTTTGCTTGGTATCCGGTCCCGGTCGCGACTAGGGAAGATTGCGCTATGCGTGGCTGCGGTTCGTTGAACGAAAGTAGGGCACCAGCAGATATAGCGGTACAATGAAATGGCGTTATCGGCCACGCCCGCGCTCAGGTACGCGTGATCGCTAAGCTCTCCCCTCGTCCCTTCCCGCCCTGCCTTTTCCGCTATTTTGCACCGCTCATCTTGTCCTTAACGCACTGGTCGACGACCTTGGAGCGCTTATCGAGAGGTAGGCTCTTGGCTCCATGCTCGGTTTCCATCCAGCACTGCTCAGCAGCTTTAGATTGGGTGAGCGGCTCGGGTGCGGCTTCCGCCGTCGGCGTGTCGGTACGGTTAGTGGTGCAACTGGCAAGGATCACTGCCGCGATCAGCAGGAGACCGAAATGGGCAACGTTGGTGCGAGCGAAACTCGAGTAGCTCATCGCGTGACCCGAAGTTCTTAGGGTAAGCGAGAAACATTAGCGATTTTCTCAACGACCCGGAAGCTCACAAAGGCTGGCATGTGTTAAGATGAGCGCCTCAATGTTTAATGGTGGAACATGAAATCCAAGCGTCTCAACTTTGCCCTTAGCATCATCGCTTTCGTTGCAGGATTTTCGACATTCGCATTTGCACAGGTCTCGGTTGACGCTTCAAAGATCACTTGTAAACAATTTGCGTTGCACGAAGTTGCGCGGCCTCGATTGATTGCAATTTGGCTCAGCGGCTACTACGCCGGGAGGCGAGAACTTCCGACGATCGACATTCAAACCCTCGAAAAAAACCTAAAAGCAATGGAGCGCTTCTGCGCGAAAGTGGACAATTTGGAGCTACCGCTTATGCAGGCGGTCGAGAAGGTGCTGGGTCCGGGCCAATAACGCTCGGAAGAACCCGGGGCGGCGGTCAGCGGCGAAGTTGCTGACGAAGGACGAAGGATTGCGGTGAATATTGCTAAACTTCCCGACTTACTGCGAAAGGATTGAGGCGTTGCTGCCCTCTGTGCTCCCTCAAACGAGCAATAAACGCAATCCCTGCGCCATGCCCAACATGGCAACGCCGCCGCATACCATGCTAACTGCCCCGCCATAAGATTTCAGCGGAGCGCGCACCTCTTGCCTGAACAGATCGATGACGCCCCAGATCCCACCTGCGATCATTATCAGGCCCAGTAAACCGATCACCCAAGCGAGGATGGAAGTACGCATGAGATGTCCCTCCTTCTACCAATGAGATTATCAGGGAAGGGCGAAGGGGCAGCAACCTCTACGAAGCGGCCCTTCTGATCCTCGCGATAGCTACAATCAGCGCGACTGCAATCATACTGACCAGGAGGACCTAACAGGCGGGCTGGCAGGATTAATCAATCCTTTGGCAGATCTGCGCAATATCAACGTCGGGCTCTTATGCTCGGGGAGCGGCATGACGACGATGATCGTGATTGCGTTCAGTATCGGGCTGGCGCTGTTGCTGGCTTACTTCATTAGGTAAGCCATGCGTGGGGCTCATGCCAAAGGCAGGCCAGCGCAAGGTGTCGTCATCATCCTTGCGCCAGCCTTAACCATGGCCGGGAGGTAACCGAGCCACGGCCGACCAATTGTAGCGGGAATATTTTCCCCGCCATTGACTGGTTGTGCCAAAGAATTGCTCGACGCTGCCAGCCCATTAGTAGACGAAGACCCACAGTCCCGCAGCGACGATCCCAGCCAGAAGGAACCACGCGCCCCAGCTTGCTCCTGTCAGGAAGTCACTCATTGCCCCCTCCACCAGCTCACAAATATCACTTGCGATAATTGTGGCTCAACCATTGCTTTTAAGCCGCTGACGTGTTGTGGACAATTACGGCGATGTTTGTGGAACTTGGTGTGTTTCAGATAATGTGTAGTGGTCTGTCGGTTCCACCATGATCCCGTGGCGAACGATAGTTGATCCAGATGACGGCTCGCCTGAGTACAGAGCGCATGTCGCTGGCATTGACTTTTACATCTGGCGCGCGATTGGGCCTCGATTTGGCATCTCCGCGCGCCGCAGACTACCGAATGGCACCAGCGAGCAGTTGACGCGCTCCGGCGACATCGAATGGTACGACACGCTGGAGGAGTGCAAAGCGCGTACGGAAAGCATCCTGCGCGATCATCAAGTCCGGCTTCACTGACAACGATAGGTGAAGGCGAGCCAGCCGCAACGAGTGGGCCTGCACAGCTGGCCCTAACCAACCATGACAAAAGGGGGTTCTCATTCTCTCCCTCTCCGCGCCATGGCTGCGAACAGGGATGACTTTGGCTGAGGGGACCGCCGTAACCTCTGCGCTGTTGAGTGTGATTGCGGTTGGGATTTGGGTGCGCTCGCGCAACGGGCACTGAGGGCGATTATTGATCGCGGAAATAGTGGCCCCGACCTCGGGGGTGTCGGGGGATGGGGACTGAGATCGGGGCCGTGCTCTTTGGGGAGCAGCCCCGATTGTATACGGGAGGCGGCTTCGGCAAAGTGAACTTTTTGTTAACCAGATGTGATCGTGGTTAATAGGGCCTCACCATCGATATCGGCGATATAACCGGCTCATCGGTCCCTTCATCTCAGTGGACGAGTGTTCGATTGTCTTGGGAGCAGATAAGGGGAGAGGTGATTTCGATCCGGCGATTGCGCGGTCGAGAGCTTCAGCAAACGACTTTCCATTCATGTGCGTAACCGCAACCGACACGCGAGGGTTCTCATAAGGGGTGATTTGCGCATTTAGGTGGCGCTTCTCAGCTAGTTCTACCTTTTCCATTCGAGGGTGCGCGGGTGGTCTCTATTATAGTCTTGATGGCGGCTAATGCGGTTCGATTCAGATGTGCGTAATCCACGATCTCACGCTGCACTCGCTCACCTTCGGCTTTCAGATATTGCTGGAGGTTCTGGAGCGCAGAAGTTAGATCGGATGCCAACTCGCCGAGTTCGTCTATCGAATTTGAGGTAATGCGAGCGACAAAGGATCTGCATCTCTCCGCATCGTCCTCAATCTGAATGCGCTTGGGGACCTGTTGTTCTACCGGAATACGCTTGGGGATTTGCTGTTCTACCAAACTGGTGATTTCTGCCTCGAGGGTGGATTCAGGCAGCAATTTTTCAACGCTTGCCGCAGCTGTTCGGGCAGACATCAGTTTCTCCTACGGGAAGTCCAGTTTCTCTTCTTTCTAACGCAAAACACGTTTCCAATTTCGGCAAAGTAGGCTGCCAAGCCAGAAATCAAGAATTCGGGTTAACAATCTGTTTCGATGAGGCGCGAAGGAGTGCGGCCAACATTGCCGAGCTGCCGGAGATGGTACGGAAGTGAGCCGTTCAGTCCCTTATTTGAACGAGCGTGGGCGTTTTCTTCTTGGACGCGCCGGGTGACGGCACGAATTCTGACCATTCCTTGTTCGACGCGACGCGCGCGGACGGTAGTTTCGGCGCCAGCCGCGTCTGTGACGAGGGACGGTCGGCGCGATGGTTGTTAGCGCCGGTACCGGCGACGTGGTTCAGCCACGTGGTAACGTCATGCGCAATTGCGGACAGGGGTGATCG
>AF_2010_repII_A1DRAFT_10000244_pt1 | contig 11156 bp, 13 predicted proteins | sample AmaForreplicIIA1_FD_9195 | JGI IMG/M metagenome (IMG submission 9195)
ATCGCTCCCTCGATTCGAGGCCCAAGTGATTGAATCGCCCTCAGGTCTTCCAGGCGAGTGATGCCGCCTGATGCAATCACAGGAAAAGACGACCGCTCAACGACTTCGCGCAATGCCTGGATATTCGGGCCGCCTAACATGCCATCCCGTGCGATGTCGGTATAGATGACTGCACCCAACTGGTAACCTGACAATTCCTTCAAGAGATCGATCGCCAGGGTTTCTGATAGCGCCGTCCAACCCTTGACGGCCACCTTGCCATCGCGGGCATCGAGCCCGAGCAGAACGCGGCGAGGAAACTCTGTGCATGCTTGTTCCAATAATCTCCGATCCGTTAGAGCGGCGGTGCCCAGCACGACGCGCGACACCCCCGCGGCCAGGTACCGACGCACCGTGTCGATATTTCTGATCCCCCCACCCACTTGCACCCTCACACTCACGGTGCTGATGACCGACTGAATCTCTGACAGGTTGCCTGGCCTGCCATCCACGGCACCGTTCAGATCGACAACATGGATCAACCCCGCCCCCTGCTTCTCCCACTGGAGAGCAACTACAGACGCATCGCTGGAATAGACTGTCTCTGCCGCCATATCGCCTTGGCGGAGTCGTACGCACCGTCCATCTTTTAAATCAATCGCTGGAATGACGATCATGCCTAGGACCAGTTCCGATTCGACTACTTGCCGGGAGAACCGAACGGGAATTCCTTCAAGACCTCGTCCACACCATATTGGGCGAGTTCCTCTGCCGTGACGAAGGCACCCCACCGCTGCAGAAATCCAATCATATCTTCTGTCATGGGTCTCTGCCGTTCGTAGTAATTGCCGATCCAGACGACGCTCCCGTCGGACGCGACAACCTTCACTTCGAATCCAACGGAAGCCGGAGGATTAGCCCCTAGACGGCTGCCCACACGTTCTTGAAATACGAGCACCTGACCGACCAGTGCGGCATCAGCTTTGAGTCGGGTGGCAATGGCAGCCCCGATCGCTTCCTGTGTCGTCTTGGACGGATCTGCACTACTAGATGAGACCCTGGCCGACTCACTCGGAGACAAGACGAGAAGCCCAGCCCTCAATTTCAGGCGGCTCCAGAAAAGTTGAGTGACCTTCTCCGCTGCATAGTCCGGCACCGTTACGGTCTGCTTGAGATCCCCCTCCACGTTCGCGGGAACGGCCACGGAAATATCGGACCGGCGTACGCTCTGCGGCGTTGCGAAGAACGGATTCCCGAAATCCTGTACCTGCGGCGTCGTCAGCGTCGTAAAGGGCACCAGTGCCAAGGTGCGAACCGGATACCGGAACAATTCCGGTGACGACTTCGTCGTGACCTTCGGGCCACTACAGCCGGTCGCCGCCAAGATAGCCAGCCAGACCATCGCCATCGACCATCGTCTCCTGATCACCAGACTCACTTCCATGATCCGAAGTTCCTGATGAGCTGCAACCCGACAGTCTGACTCTTTTCCGGGTGGAACTGGCAACCCACCACATTGTCCCGCCAGATACTTGACACAAAGGGAACGCCGTAGGTCGTCGTTGTCGCGGCGATCTGCCGATCACTGGGATCCACAAAATAGGAATGGATAAAATACCAATGGGCGCCATCCGCAATCCCCTTAAACAAAGGACAGGGCCGCTGGAAATTGACCTGGTTCCAGCCCATGTGTGGGATCTTTAAACCCATGCCTTCGCGTTCGTCGACCCTAAATCGTCTCACCCGGCCAGAGATAATTCCGAGTCCTTTGTGAAACCCGAACTCTTCGCTTTCCGTGAACAGTAGTTGAAGCCCCAGACAGATGCCCAGAAACGGCTTCCCCGATTGAATGGTTAACCTGATGGGCTCAACCAAGTCATACCGTCCTAGATTCGCCATGCAATCGCCGAAAGCTCCGACCCCTGGCAATACCACATGGCTCGCGTTCTTGATTTTCGTCACGTCACGGGTCACCACCGGTCGATGACCCACTGCCTCAAAGGCCTTGGAGACACTTCGCAAGTTGCCCATGCCGTAATCGATGATTGCAATCACAGCCACTCCACAGAGCCGGGAGGCCTAGGGTAGGTGACCAGCAAGTACTCCCACCGCCTTTGTCAACTGCCCCGAGTCCCCTCCCCCTCGTCTTTCAGAAGGATGTAACAATACTCCAACTTGAACTGTCCTGCTACTCCCATCCCTGCAAATAAAAAGAGGGACAGGTTGTTTTCATGGCCTGTCCCCCTTTTGCCTTTCGGCTTGATTAACTCTAAGAGTCGGTTACAACATTCCTTTGGTTGACAGGACCTTTCCAGCCAATCGCTCTTCCAACATCGTCGCTTGATCGAGTGCCTTGGCCAGCGCCTTGAAGATTGCCTCCATGATGTGGTGTGGGTTGCGACCATAGAGCAAATTCACATGGAGATTCAAGCCGCCGTGCGTGACGAACGCTTGGAAGAAATCTTCGAAGAGCCCCAAGTCAAAGGATTTGATTTTCCGATCCGTCAGCTTCACGTGGTACACCAGATAAGGGCGCCCACTGAGATCGATTGTCACCTGCGCGAGCGTCTCATCGAGCGGGACCGAGGCAAAGCCGAATCGCTTGATTCCTGCCTTTTCACCTAATGCCTGATGCAGGGCTTGCCCCATGACGATGCCGACATCTTCGACCGTGTGGTGCTCATCGATGTCGATGTCGCCCTTGGCCTGAACGGTGAGGTCGAAAAATCCGTGTCTGGCCAGTAGCTCAAGCATGTGATCAAAGAAGCGAATCGAGGTATTGATCTTTCCCTGCCCGCTACCGTTTAATGTCCATTCAACCCGGATATCCGTCTCCTTCGTTGCGCGCTGAATAGAGGCCTGCCTCGGTGCGGCTCCGTTTTTCTTCATGAGAACCTGCTCTGGGCCGACTTCGCATGAGCGTCGAACCCCTCGATATGTGCCAATCGCGCTAAATGATCTTTCACCTTGCTCAGTTCCTCTTTCGTGTAATGCACGATGTTGCTGACCTTCGTATAGTCATGGACAGACAGAGCCGAGAAGAAGCGGGCTGAGCCGCCGGTCGGCAATACGTGGTTTGGGCCAGCCACATAGTCCGCCACCGCGGGCGGAGTGTACCGCCCAAGGAAGAACGCCCCTCCGTGCCGGAACTTTTCCAGATAGTCGAAGGGTTCATCCACCGAAAGCGTCACATGCTCCGCCGCAATCTCATTGGCCACATCGATCGCCTCATCCATCGTCGTGACAACAAAGGCGAGGGAGTGGCGAGCGATCGATTTCGCGGCTATTTTTCCCCGCGGCAGTCCTTTCAATTGATCGCCAATTAGCTGGGCCACGTCCTTCGCCAACTGATAGGACGTCGTGACTAAGTACACCTGCGCATCTTCATCGTGCTCAGCTTCACAGAGAAGATCGGCTGCCACATGCACCGGCTTGGCATTCTCATCCGCAACGATGAGCAGTTCGCTTGGCCCCGCCACCATATCGATCCCGACGGCCCCAAAGAGCATGCGTTTTGCCGTCGCGACATAGATGTTACCCGGCCCAATAATCTTGTCGACTTTGGCGATCGTGGCCGTCCCATAGGCCAATGCGCCGACCGCTTGAACACCTCCCACACGATAAACTTCCGTCACTCCGGCAAGATCCGCGGCGACCAACAGATAGGGGTTAATCGCGTCTTTCTGCGGAGGCGTGCACATGACGATGCGCGGCACCCCGGCGACTCTTGCGGGGATGGCACACATCAGTACTGACGACGGATACACGGCCTTACCCCCCGGCACGTAAACCCCGACCGAATCGATCGGTGTCACGAGTTGTCCTAATGTAGCCGCATTGTCTTGATACATCCAGGTCTTCGTGCGCTGACGCTCATGGAACGACGCGATTCGCTGCGCCGCAAACCGCAAGGCATCCCCCTCATCCTTTCGAATGCGATAATAGGCTTCTTTTACTTCTTCCGCGGTCACGCGAAGTGCCGCCGGCTTCAACGTCACGCGATCATACTGCTTGGTATAGCGGAGTACCGCTCGATCACCTCCCCGTTCGACGGCCTGCAGAATCGTCTTCACGGACCTTTCGACCACCGCCCCTTGAACACACGCCCGCCCCGCGACTTTCTTCACAGCCGCGGCAAACGTACGATCGCTTGACGACACGATTTTCATCATCGTTTACTCGCTCGCTTGACGATTCGAGTCGCCTTGNGTGGAGCGGCACCTCTGCCCGAGGTGCCCACGCCCCGCAACTTCCGGATCAGCTCGGTCACCGCTGGATGTTTCAGTTTGAGGCTGGCCCGATTCACGATCAATCTGGCCGTGGAGCGGGCTATGAGTTCGACTTCGACAAGATCGTGCGCTTTTAAGGTGCTCCCCGTTTCAACCAGGTCAACGATCCGGTCGGCCAAGCCGACGATCGGGGCAAGCTCGATCGATCCATAAAGCTTGATGAGTTCAACCGGCACGCCACGCTGATTGAAATACTGTTCCGTGATGTTCGGGTATTTTGTGGCCACGCGAATCTTCGACGATAATCGATNGCGCGACCCTANCCCCCGCAGCGCAGCGACGGCAATTCTACACGCTCCGAATCCTAAATCCAATGGCTCATATACATCGCTATCCTGCTCCAACAGCACATCTTTCCCGCAGATCCCGACGTCTGCCGCCCCATATTCAACGTAGGTCGGCACGTCAGTCGGTCGCACGATAAGAAAGGTGATCCCGATCTCCGGGCAGGGGAAGACCAGTTTCCGGCCATCGGTCATCACGCCCGCAGGCGAATACCCAGCCTTACGGAAAACCTCCAGGGTAGGATCGAGGAGTTTTCCTTTTGATAACGCGATCGTCAGCATGGGCTCATCGCACCAGTGTCGTGGTCGACTCTTCCTTCCTGCGCTCGATCTTGGCCCCAAGCCCACGGAGCTTCTCCTCAATCCGCTCGTAGCCACGATCGAGATGGTAGACCCGCAGGACTTCAGTAACACCTTCAGCGGCCAATCCGGCCAACACCAACCCAGCGCTGGCCCGAAGATCGGAAGCCATGACCGGCGCACCGGCAAGCCGTGCGGGTCCTGTCACGACAGCGCGATTGCCTTCCACCCTTATGTCTGCTCCCATGCGCCGGAATTCCTCGACATGCATGAAACGACTTTCAAACACCGTTTCAGTAATCACGCTTGTCCCTTCGGACATCGTCATTAACGCCAGCATTTGCGCCTGCATGTCGGTCGGGAATCCTGGAAACGGCAGAGTTCGAATGTCCACACTCTTGAGTCGCTTCGCCACGCTGAGCTTGACCAGTTCTTTCTCGATGTGAATGGTTGCCCCGGCTTCCCGCAATTTAATCAGGAGCGCCTCCAGATGGTCGGGACGACATCGATTCACGGTGACCGATCCGTTCGTGATAGCCCCGGCCACGAGATGAGTTCCCGCTTCGATCCGGTCCGGAATAACTTCGTGGTCGCTGCCTCGGAGTTCGCGAACTCCTTCGATCGTGATCACATCCGTCCCAGCGCCGCTAATACGCGCACCCCGCTTCAGAAGAAAATTGGCCAGATCGACGACCTCAGGCTCTTTCGCGGCATTCTCGATGACCGTCGTGCCCTGCGCGAGCGATGCGGCCATCACGAGGTTCTCGGTGCCTGTTACGGTCGTGGTGTCGCAATAGATCCTTGCCCCTTTCAATCGCCTCGCCGTTGCACGAATGTACCCATGCTCAATGGACACATCTGCCCCCAGCTTTGTGAGTCCTGCAAGGTGCAGATTGACGGGACGCGAGCCGATTGCACAGCCGCCGGGCATGGAGACCGTTGCCTCCCCCCATCGTGCCACCAACGGACCCAAAACCAGGACGGAAGCCCGCATGGTTTTCACAAGCTCGTAGGGTGCCTGGGTCGAGTGGATGACGTCGGCACGCACCACAGCGCGATTGCCTTCCTGTACAACGGTCGCCCCCAACATTCCCAAAAGCTTGCCCATTGTCATGACATCGACAACCCGAGGCACGTTCGTGAGGACACATTCCTCACCCCCGAGAATTGTCGATGCCAAAAGTGGCAAGGCCGAATTTTTGGCCCCACTGACCTGAACTTCTCCCGTGAGGGGAGACCCACCTGTGATCACAATGCGATCCATGACGAAGTGTTCTATTCCTCTCCCCGTTCTGCAATCACGACACGTTCAATCCCTGCAGCGTCGCAAATAAGACGAACAGGTCCATACCCACCAATTGTTTCTGCGAGTTGACATACTGCTTGCCCCTGACCCAAACCAATCTCCATGACTAACGCGCCCCGGGCAGACAGATAGCCACGCGCGTCCTTCACAAGTCGCTCATGACACTCTGTGCCGCGAGGCCCTGCCACCAACGCCCGGCGTGGTTCGAATTCCCGGACCTCGGGCTGAAGATCGATCCAATCCGCCTCCGCAATGTACGGAGGATTCGTGACTATCACATCAACGCGTCCGTCTAACTCCTTCTCTGCCAATGGCTTCAGCATATCCCCTGCCAACCAGGTAATGCGATCATCCACCGCATGGCGGCGGGCATTCTCCTGAGCGACCTCTAGCGCGGCATGTGAGATATCCGTGGCAATCACTCGCGTCTGGGATCTTAGACGAGCGATCGTCACGGCAAGACAGCCGGATCCAGTGCCGACATCGACAAGAGTAGCCTGCTGGGCCAGAGAAATGCGCCGAAGTACTTCCTCAACAAGTAACCCAGTCTCGGGTCTCGGAATGAGCACGGCTGGCGTGACGGCAAACTCAATCCCGCAAAACTCCTGGTTCCCGAGGATGTACTGGAGCGGTTCGCGCGCAGTACGCCGTGTGACGAGGGTCTGCACCCTGGCAACTTCGCTCGAAGGGAGCCGCCGATCGTGGTCAATGACCTGCGTCACAGCCGAGAAACCAAGCGCAAACTCGATTAACCAGATAGCTTCTTGCTCGTTCGACTCAATCCCAGCCGCCGCTAATCTTGCACGGATGTTCCGGACCAGCGACCCAACCGTCTCGCATGTGGATTCAGTCATCGCGGCGCCGCTGCTCATGACGCATCAGCCATGGCGGCGTGGTTCTGTTGGGCGCGCAAGGCATCGATAAGTTCGTCCATATCGCCCGCCAAAACTTGCTCCAATTTATGCAGTGTCACACAGACTCGATGGTCCGTCACACGATTTTGCGGAAAGTTGTACGTGCGAATCTTTTCGCTTCGATCACCGGTTCCAACCTGTGCTTTGCGACTCTGGGCAATTTCTGCTTCCTGTTTTTCGCGTTCGACCTCGACAATCCGGGCGCGCAGCGTCCGCATCGCCTTGTTCCGATTCTTCAATTGCGAACGCTCATCTTGGCAACTCACGACGATTCCGGTGGGAATGTGTGTAATCCGAACGGCGGAATAGGTTGTGTTCACGCTCTGTCCACCAGCTCCGGATGAACAGAACGTGTCGATCCGGAGATCTTTGGGATCGATCTGGACATCCACTTCATCGACTTCGGGCATGACAGCGACGGTGACTGTCGACGTATGAATGCGGCCGGCAGCTTCTGTCACCGGGACACGTTGAACTCGATGCACACCGCTCTCGTATTTGAATAGGCCGTACCCACCTTTCCCTTCGATCACGGCAATCACAGTCTTGTATCCACCCTTGCCTGTTTCAGAGGCTTCGACGATTTCAGCGCGTAGCCTGTGCCGCTCGGCGAATTTCACGTACATCCGGAAGAGATCACCGGCAAAGAGCGCCGCCTCATCCCCACCAGTCCCCGCCCGAATTTCCAAGAACAGATTCTTCTCGTCCCGAGGATCCTTGGGCGTCAGATACGCCAGTACCTGGGTTTCGACCGCGCTCTGCTCCAGAGTTAATCGCGCGCGTTCTTCAGAGGCGAGCGAGTGAAGCTCTGCCCCCGCGGACGGATCCTCCAACATGTGAGTGGCTTCGTCCAGTTGCTTGGTGAGGCCCTGATAGCGATGAAACAGTTGTGCAATCACTTCGATCTCGGTCCGTTCCTTGTTGAGTTTGGCAAGCAGCGCTGGTTGTGCGATGACAGACAGATCCATGAGCCGCGAGGTCAGCTCATCATATCGTCCCACCACGCCTTCCCATTTCTTTAAGAGCGCTGCGTCCATGAATCCCCCTCAAATCCGACTCGTGCTCACAAAAAAGAAGAGACCCTGCTCCGTCGCGAAGCAGGGTCTCTTCTATGGTGCACAGAATCGCTACTTGCCCTTTTTCGCGTACTTTTTCTTGAACCGCTCGACACGCCCTTCGGTGTCGACGATTTTCTGCGTTCCGGTGAAGAACGGATGGCAGTTCGAACAAATATCGACATTAATATCGCCGACGGTTGAGCGCGTCTTGAACTTGTTGCCACAGGCACAATGGACCGTGGCTTCCCGATAGAGCGGATGAATACCCTTTTTCATAACCATCGACCCCTTACTTCACAGTCATAACCCAGCAGAGCTCCCTCCAGGAGCATGACACTCTATCTCGATCGAGAGTCGAGTTACAAGCGTTCTGCTAACGGTTCATCGACTGGAGAAATTCCTGGTTGGTTTTGGTCCCCTGGACCTTGTCCATCAGGAATTCCATGGCCTCCATGGTTCCCAATGGACTGAGTACCTTGCGGAGGATCCACATCTTATTCAGACGGTCCTTGTCCACCAGCAGCTCTTCCTTTCTTGTCCCGGATTGGCTGATATCGATCGCCGGGAAGATCCGCTTATCGGCCAGACGTCGATCAAGATGCACTTCCATGTTACCAGTACCCTTGAACTCCTCGAAGATCACATCGTCCATGCGGCTGCCGGTATCAACCAAGGCTGTGGCCATGATCGTCAGACTGCCACCGTTCTCAATATTCCTGGCTGCACCGAAGAACCGTTTCGGTCGCTGCAAGGCGTTTGAATCAAGACCTCCAGACAGGACTTTGCCGCTGGGTGGTGCAATGGTGTTATACGCCCGCGCGAGGCGTGTGATGCTGTCCAGCAGGATTACGACGTCCTTCTTGTGCTCGACCAGCCGCTTGGCCTTCTCAAGGACCATTTCCGCAACTTGTGCATGACGCTGGGCGGGCTCATCGAATGTCGAGCTAATAACTTCCGCCTTCACCTGTCGCTGCCAGTCGGTCACCTCTTCCGGCCGCTCATCGATCAGAAGCACTATCAACGTCACTTCTTTGTGGTTCTTGAGTATGGCCCGCGCGATGGCTTGGAGCAGCATGGTTTTCCCGGTTCGAGGTGCGGCCACGATGAGTCCCCGTTGCCCCTTTCCGATCGGGGTGATCAGGTCCATGACACGCGTACAATATTCTTCGCGGTCGAATTCGAGGTTGATTCGCTCTTCTGGATAGAGCGGGGTTAGGTTGTCGAAAAGAATCTTGTCGCGGGCGACTTCCGGATCTTCGTAGTTGACCTTCTCGACCTTGAGTAGCGCGAAGTATCGTTCGCTTTCTTTTGGTGGTCTGATCTGTCCTGAAACAATGTCCCCTGTACGAAGATTGAATCGACGAATCTGCGAAGGGGAGATGTAGATGTCATCAGGACCGGGAAGGTAGTTGGAGTCGGGAGCCCGCAGGAATCCAAATCCGTCCGGCAACGTTTCGAGAACGCCCTCGCCGAAGACCACGCCGTTCTTCTCGGTTTGCGCTTGCAGGATAGCGAAGATCAGCTCCTGCTTGCGAAGGTTCGCCGCCCCCTCGATCTTGAGATCACGTGCGACGTCGTTTAAATCGGCAATGGTTTTCTGTTTCAACTCGGCCAGATGCATAACCTCCCCCTTGGTTTGTGGCATACGAATCCTCTCAAGCTCCAGGCTTAGTGATCACAACCCACTCCCGAATCGGACAATCATGGGTCAAAAGTTCGACACTTGGGTAGTAATGAATTGGCGTTGGTCCGTACGCTCGTTTTAGATAAATGGAGAGGGTTAAAATCTGAAGGGCCTATCCGTTAGGTCCGCTTTCATCACGTTTGAGCTGCCTACGGGAACCGCGTCCGCGTTCACCATTCCACAAAGATGCTGAATTCTCTCGTCCCAAATTCACGCGACCGATGTAGCTTTTGTCGAGACAGGCGCCGGAAGTCGTATCAGCGGAGAGAATGTTTGAGCCGAACGATAACCTTGTAGAAATGATAGCGCGCGGGAATCTCCTTGTCAACATATGCAACGGATTTCTCACAAAGCTCGTGATCGACTGAAGCCGGTCGGTAGCTACCAGCCAGCGTCAACTCTCTCTGTCCACCCTGCGTCGGTTGCAGCCTAGAATAGGGGTGTGCTAAAGGAGTAACATTGCGAGGCATCCCGTGGCACATGGCGAAGAATACGAACATACATTCACTGTCTCCGAAGCCAATCACCTCATTCCGCAGCTTCAGTCACGGTTTACCTCGATCCAGCAGGCCAAGGCGCTCCTCCTCCAGACAAAGCAGGAGATTCGGAGAGCCAGCGCCCAGGCTCAGTACGGCGGCGGTAGTTCGGTCGGTCACTTGTATATAGTAGGCCTGCAGCAAGTCAGCACAAATCTGCAAGCAATTCACGAACTCGGCGTGCTCGTCAAGGACGTGGATATCGGGTTGTGTGACTTTCCGCATCTTCGTGATGGACGTGTGGTCTATCTTTGTTGGAAGCTCGGGGAAGATGAGGTCCGGTGGTGGCATGAAACCACGACTGGCTATAAGGACCGGTGCCCGCTCGAAGAGCATCGGTAACAGTGATTCGCGTTCGTGGACAGCTTGCTGCCCCGCGCCGCCTACATATATGAAATTTGTTATTTTGGGTTTCGATGGCCCCAATGGGGAAGCAAAACGAAAAATCCATCGGCCGGCCCACTTGGCTAACCTCGAACCCCTAAGTGCCCAAGGGCGTGTCGTCCTGGCAGGACCCCTGACCGACAAGACTGGGAGCCTCATCGTCATCGAGGCTGACTCCTTAGAGGAAGCCCAACGAATTGCGCGCGAGGATCCCTATACGGTACATGGCGTCTTCGAACGTGTCGAAGTTCACCCTTTCTTGCAAGTACTGCCTAAGGAGGGTTAACGCCCTTCTCCGTTTCTCGTCTGTCGATCCATCCATTCTCGTAACTCGTTGAATCATAGACAGTCGAATGAACCTGACAGGTCAAGTCTGGAGCCACACCCTACCCTTTCGATGCATTGCTGGTGTGCCCTTGGAG
>AF_2010_repII_A1DRAFT_10000246_pt1 | contig 11127 bp, 10 predicted proteins | sample AmaForreplicIIA1_FD_9195 | JGI IMG/M metagenome (IMG submission 9195)
TCGAGCCGCGGATAGCGCAGATGAGGCGGATGGAAGACTGGGGTTTTCCATCCATCTCATCCGCGCTATCCGCGGCTCAACAGTTCCCATTTCATGTAAAATTCCACACAATGCAAGCTCTGCTCGGTCTGTTCATGGCCATACTCGGAGGTCTTTTTCAAGCCGCGCCGCCGGGCGAAGCACAGGAGATCCTGGCCCAGCTATCGAAGATCCGACTAGACAAGAGTCATATCCATTACATTCGCGATATCACGATTCGTCGTGATGTTCTGACCGTCGCACTCAGTCGCGGTGTGATCGCCTTTCTGGAACCGATCAACGGAAAGGTTACAGGCGCTGTATTCATCGGCAGCGGTGAAATCGTCGCCATTCCACCCGACCCAATCGAGAAAGAGCAGGTCTATAAGTTCACCGGCACACCGGTCCTTAACGAGACCTTTGAGACAGCAATCCTCCGGTTCACCGACAACACTTACGAAGAAATCAGTAAGGAAATTGCCGATCACGCCGCAGAGGACGTCACTGCGAATGACGCTGCACAGTTCGAGCCTTGGGATATGGCTATCGCCGCTCGCGCGACTGCAGTGAACTCACGGCTATTGGCCGATTTGTTGGAGCCGGGAGGTAAAACGTTCTTTCTAGGTGAACTGAACGGGAACAGAAGAGGATGGTTCGACGTCGTCTATGACTTGCGCGCTATAGAAGAAGTCTCTGTCTTCCAGGTTCACGATATCGGTGGTACTGGGATAACCGATGTCTGGGCGAGTTTCAACCAGAGAAGCGAGGCGCGAAATCCGGAAGCTGTTGCACACGAGCATAAGTCGGCAATCGATATTCTTTCGTACGAAATTGATGGCGCCCTCGGCCCGGACAATAAGATCGACGCTAAAGCGACCATGCGCGTCAAAGGCCGCGCCGAGACAGCAAGAGTTTTGATTTTCGATCTTGCTCCAACTTTGCGAGTTGCATCTCTGATGACCGATACGGATAGCGTGCCCTTCTATCAGTCTTCAACCACGAGTAGTTTGATTGCNGTNCTGCCTGATCCGTTGAAACGAGATCAAAACTTGACGTTGCGGTTTACTTATGGCGGACCAGCGACTGGGCAAGAGTATTGGTACCCCGCGCAGCATCAGCAAACGATTGCTTCCGTTAAATCGGACATACCTTTGCGAAGGAATCCGCCTGGGACAACACTGGAATATTCAGGACGCAACGTCGCTCCTGCGAGTTATCACGATCAGTGGCTGGTTGAAGGACTGTCGAGATATCTGGCTGCAATGTCGGCAGACCTCAATGATCCGAACAGAACTCAGGTGCAAAAGCTCCTGAAAGACGCGCGCGACGAACTGAAGCCGGTCGAAAGCGCCGGTCCGATTTGGCTGGGCCGGCGGCTTGCTTCAACGCTTACGCCCTCCGGTTATCGTGCTGTTTACGCAAAAGGTGTGTGGATTATTCACATGATTCGCATGATGCTGCGGCAGGACGGACCCAATCCCGATGCGAGGTTTCTGGCGATGCTCGAGGAATTCGTAGAGACGTATGGCGACAGGGCGGCGTCAACCTGGGATTTCAAAAGCGTCGCGGAGAAGTATGCGAGTAAGAAGCTCGATTGGTTTTTCGATCAGTGGGTCTTTGCGACGGGTTTGCCGACTTACGCGACGGAGCACAAGATCGAAGCGTCCGGAAATGAGTTCACGATCGAAGGCAAGATTGAACAGACAGGTGTGCCTGACGGCTTCACGATGCCTGTTCCTATCTTTGCCGATGGGCAGTATTTGGGCACAGTCCAAGTGGGCGATTCGGAGGGACAGTTCAAGTTTCGTATCGGCAAGAAACCGGAGTCATTGACGATTGACCCCGAGATGACAATTCTCACCGCAACATCGCAATAACGGTTCGCGGGATACCCTGGAGATCCGTCTTTGTCGGAAGGTGGTCCCACCTTGGGCCAAGCAACGACAACACACCCTCATCCATTCCGATGCCGACTTCCATGATGACGTGCCCGCCCGACTTCAACATTTCTTCAGCGCCAACAATCAGCCGCCGATAAATCGCTAGTTCGTCCTCGGGCGAAAACAGCGCGACATGCGGTTCGTGTTCGCGGACTTCACGCTGTAGCCGGGAAAGCTCACTCCGTCGAACATACGGTGGGTTGCTCACGATGAAATCAAACCTGGTCTGAATGGCATCAAGCACGTCCATACATACGAACCGAACCGGTGCCCCTAAAGTGGCTGCATTCTCGCATGCGACCAGTAGAGCTTCGAATGAAACGTCCGCTGCGAAAACCTGCGTGCCGGGAAGCTCCAAAGCCAGTGTGACCGCAATGCATCCCGATCCAGTGCCGACATCGATCATCGACAGGGGACGTGGGGGCAGCCCCCTCGTCCCCTGGATGTCCAGCACTGCTTCGATGATGTACTCGGTTTCAGGGCGGGGAATTAAAACCGAGGGATTGACACGAAAGTATCGGCCATAGAATTCTTGCCGTCCCACGATGTATTGAAGCGGGACGCCGCTGATCCGGTCATACAGCCGGTCCTCCAACGTCTGCAGCTCNTGCTCGTTCAGCACGCGATCGTCGTGAGCATACAGATGCTCTCGTTCCACCGATAATACGTGTGCGAGTACAAGCTCCGCCGTCAGGCGCGCATTCGATATGTGGTGCAACTCCAGCCGCTCGACGGCAGATCGGAGCGCTTCCCGGATTGTCACGCCACAAGTTCTTTTTTGAGACGTTCTGCTTGGAAGTGGGTATTGAGTGCGTCGAGGATTTCCGCGACGTCACCGTTCATGATGGAATCCAGCCGGTAAAGAGTCAGATTGATTCGGTGATCGCTAACGCGGTTTTCCCGGTAATTGTAAGTCCGAATCTTTTCGGTGATCGCTAACGCGGTTTTCCCGGTAATTGTAAGTCCGAATCTTTTCGCTGCGGTCTCCGGTTCCGACCATTGAGCGGCGCTCGTCCGAAAGAGCCTTTTGCTGTTTCTCTCTTTCGATCTCATAAAGCCGCGACCGCAGAACGCGCATAGCTTTGGCGAAGTTTTTAATCTGCGATTTTTCGTCCTGGCAGGAAACCACGATACCTGTGGGAATATGCGTCAACCGGATCGCAGAGTACGTTGTGTTCACGGACTGTCCGCCAGGTCCGGAAGAGCAGAATGTATCCTTTCGGATGTCTTTTTCATTGATCTGCACTTCAACATCTTCGGCTTCCGGCAGCACCGCAACAGTGATGGTTGATGTATGAATCCGGCCGCTGGCCTCCGTTGCCGGCACGCGCTGCACACGGTGAACGCCGCTTTCATACTTCAACCGGCTGTACACACCCTTGCCTTCGACCAAAGCGATAACTTCTTTAAAGCCGCCGATGCCCGTAGGATTGGAGGAAAGAATTTCTACTCGCCAGCGTTGAGCTTCCGCGTATCGCGTATACATTCGAAAGACATCCGCAACGAACAGGGCCGCTTCATCGCCACCGGTGCCGGCTCGAATTTCAATGATGACGTTCCGTTCGTCGTTAGGATCTTTAGGCAGCAGGAGAAGCTTTAACTCGTGCTCGCATCTCGCTAACCGATCTTCCAGGCCCGCGAGTTCCTCCTCCGCCATGGTTTTCAATTCGACGTCGCTCTCCTCCCGCACCATTGCCTTCGTGTCAGCGATCCCGCGCTCGAGGTCTTTATATTCCCGGAATTTTTCAACAAGCTCGCCCAACTCGGCATGGGCCTTAGCGGTCTTTTGATAACGCTTGCTGTCAGACACGACCTCCGGGTCCGCCAGTTGGTGTGTGAGTTCGTCGTAACGAGCCTCAACTGTGCGGAGTTTGTCGATGAGGAGATTAACGGTGGTACTCATAACCGTTATACCGTCAAGGCTTCTTCGAGGGCACGAATCGCGATCTCAACCTGTTTATCGTCAGGAGGCTTCGTTGTGATCTTTTGAAGCAGCAATCCGGGGAATGTGACGATGCGGAGCCAGCTCTTCGGGTGTTTTGCTGAGTAACGAATGATTTCGTAGGAGATGCCCGCGACGAGCGGCAGCAGCACGATCCGCGAAAGCAACTTTGCACCGAGCGTGTCGAAGCGGACAACAGAGAACACCAGGATACTGACAATCATCACCACGAGTAGAAAGGCCGTTCCGCAACGGGGATGCAGTGTCGAGAATTTCTGCGCATTCGCTACGCTCAAATCTTCACGAGACTCGAAGTTGTAAACCGTTTTGTGTTCGGCGCCATGATACTGAAAGACTCGGTTCATGTCTTTCATCCAGGAGACGGAATACAGGAAGGTCACAAAGACTAATACTCGAAACAGTCCATCGATGCCGTTGAACAGAAGGGAACTCTGAAATCCGATTTGCGTCTGGAGCAATCGCGTGATCAATAGAGGTAGAGCAATAAAGAGTAAAATATTTACTCCCACCGCAAGAACGAGATTTCCGGCGATCAGCCATGACGAAAGCTGTGACGGCTCTTTCGTAATTGTCTTTGTATCTTCTTCAGTAAGAGCTTCTTCGACGGAGAACCGGAGGGCACGAATGCCAAGGACCAGCGCTTGCCCAAGAACGCCGACTCCGCGGAGGATCGGAGCCTTGAAGAGTTTCCATTTTGCTCCGAGAGCGAGCAATGCGTCCTTCATCACTCGAACTGTTCCGTCCTGCCGCCGTACGGCCACCGAGTAACCCTTCGGGGACCGCATCATCACTCCTTCGATGACAGCTTGGCCGCCGACCAGGATTTCGTCCTCGCTTGAAGTCAGGGCCCAGGAGGTCGCAATAAATGTCAAATGCTTGAGGTATTTGAAAATCAATTCGATGTGCCTCTGCTTAGGAAGTTTTCCTGTACTTTCTCTGAAATCGTTCGACGCGGCCGGCGGTGTCCACTAATTTCTGTTTGCCGGTGAAGAACGGATGACACTTCGAACAGATTTCAAGATGGATCTCCGGCTTCGTCGATCGCGTCCGAAAAGTTTCGCCACAGGCGCACTTGACGACCGCATCAACATAATTCGGGTGTATGTTGGGTTTCATTTGGCCTCCAGTCAAACAATCTATTATACATTTTTCCTCTTTGATTTCACTTCGGGCATTGACTATAGTACTGCCATCCATTAATCCGCTGTCACGTAAGGACATCGTGTTTAGTCTTGCGTTCCCGCCAAGTGGTTCCTCGATACGTCACGACGACTCCCGACCGGCGGTTGCAATGGATGACGAAATTGGTTACCGTACCAAGTTCGCAGTTAGTTAGGAGGAAACGATCACAATGGTTAACGAACCCGGAAAATTGGCCGCGACGCAGCGCGCCCCCCAGAAAGAAAAGGGTGCCGGTCAATTTGCAATTCCAAAAGGGGAGGAGGAAGAAAATTACGAGAAGCTTCTAGACCAGTACGTTGCCCGGAAGTTCGCAGAAGGCGAAGTGATGAAGGGTACCGTTTTGAAGCTCACCGATACGGATGTCGTCGTAGACATCGGCTACAAATCTGAAGGTGTCATCCCGGTCACCCAATTCACCGATGCCACTGGCCACTTGACGATTAAAGTCGGCGACGTTATCGATGTCCTGCTCGAAGACACCGAAGATGGCGACGGCCACATCGTGCTTTCCAAAGAGAAAGCGGAAAAAGTAAGAGTGTGGGAAGAGGTTGAGAAAGCCTACAACGAAAACACCATCATTCGCGGCCGTGTCATCGAGCGGATCAAAGGTGGTCTTTCCGTTGATATCGGGGTTCGTGCTTTCCTTCCTGGTTCGCAAATTGATGTTCGTCCGGTTAAGAATCTCGATTCGCTCAAAGGCAAAGAAATCGAGTGCCGCGTTATCAAACTGAATCGCAAGCGCGGCAACATTGTTCTTTCGCGAAAATTAGTGCTCGAGACGGAGCAGCAGCGGAAGAAGGCCTTCACGCTTGAGGTGTTGAAGGAAGATGCCGAGGTCCGTGGCATCGTTAAAAATATTACCGACTACGGTGTATTTGTCGATCTGGGTGGAATAGACGGGTTGCTTCATGTGACGGATCTTTCCTGGGGCCGCGTGAATCATCCATCAGAGATGTTCAATGTCGGTGATGAGATCACTGTAAAGATCCTCAAGTACGATCGGGAAAAAGAACGCGTTTCCCTCGGGTATAAGCAACTCACTCCGGATCCTTGGACGCTGGTGCGTCAAGTCTATCCCGTAGGCGCTCGTGTGACGGGCAAGGTGGTCAATATCACCGATTACGGCGCTTTCATCGAGTTGGAGTCTGGGGTTGAAGGACTCATCCACGTTTCCGAAATGTCCTGGAGCAAGCGAGTCAAACATCCTTCAAAGGTGCTTCAGGTCGGCCAGGATGTCGAAGCTGTTGTGCTCGACGTGGACATGGAGAACAGGCGGATTTCGTTGGGAATGAAGCAAACCGAACCGGACCCGTGGTCCACGTTGGCGGAGCGTTACGCGATCGGATCAGTGATTACAGGCCGTGTTCGCAATCTCACCGACTTCGGCGCTTTTATTGAAGTCGAGGAAGGGATCGATGGACTCGTGCACGTGTCCGACATCTCTCCGCGTCGGATCAAGCATCCTTCAGAGGTTCTGAAGAAAGGTGAACGGGTGGAAGCCGTGATTCTGAATATCGACACAGAAAACCATCGGCTCTCACTCGGAATCAAGCAGCTTCAGCCGGATGTGTGGGAACAATTCTTCACAAGCCACCATGTCGGCGATTCGGTTCGCGGCCGTATCGTTCGTCATGCACCATTCGGTGTCTTCGTTGAACTGGACGAAGGAATCGAGGGCCTGTGTCACGTTTCTGAGATCGATGAGGCGGACCGGCAAAACCTCGAGCATCGCTTCAGGTTGTCTGAAGAAGGCGAGTTCAAGATCATTAAACTCAGCCCGACGGAACGTAAAATCGGTCTAAGTCACAAGGCACTTGCCGAAGACGCAGAGCGGCGGGAATACGATTCCTATCGCGACAGTGCGGACGGCAGCGCCACTTTGGCCGATCTGTTTCACGCAAAAGACAATTCCTAAAAAGCCGAAATGCGAAACCGCATGCTTATATGGCTCCTCCTTGGCGGCGGAGCCTTTGTCCTTTTAGCCGCGATCGTGATTGCGATCGCTCTAACGGTAAGTCCCGATGAAGCCGCGGACTTTTCCTTTTCGGATCGGATCCAAGTCGTCGACATCGAAGGCGAACTGCTGCAGTCGACGGCGATCCTCGAGCAGCTCAAACGCTACGAAGATTCGAATTCGGTTAAGGCGATCCTCCTGAATATCGATTCGCCGGGCGGAGGAGTCGCCGTTTCCCAGGAGATCTATGCAGAGCTCAGACGCCTTCGTGAAAAGAAGGACAAAACGATCGTAGCGTATCTCTCTTCGACCGGAGCGTCGGGGGCTTATTACGTGGCGTGTGCAGCTAACAAAATTGTCGCGAATCCGGGAACTATTGTCGGCAGCATCGGTGTGATTGCAGAATGGGTAAGTTACGCAGAGCTGCTCCAATGGGCAAAGCTGAAAGATATTGTCTTTAAGACGGGTGAGTTCAAGGATACGGGCTCGCCAACGCGGCCGTTAACGGATAACGAAAAGAAGTATTTTCAGGGGCTGATCGACGACATGTACGTACAATTCGTTGAGGCAGTATCCTCGGGCCGCAAATTGGATTTGCAGGAAGTTCGTTCGATGGCGGACGGGCGCGTTTTCACCGGCAGGGACGCCAAAGAACGAAAGTTGATTGACGAGATTGGCAACTTCCAAGATGCTATCGACCTCACGGCAAAGCTGTCTGGCATTTCGGGAAAGCCGCGCTTGTTACGACTAAGTCGCCCACGAGTGACCTTACTGGATGTATTGACAACGGATCTGTCGCGGTTAGTTCCGTTCAACGGTCACGGTATGCAGTCGCAGATCAAATTTCAATATCTGTGGAAGTGACCGGCGTGGAGCTGGGCCCGACTTTACAAGCTAATAGGAGTGAATAGATCATGACCAAGGCAGACCTGGTGGAAGAAGTTTCCCGGGTTACAGAGCTGACGCGGAAAGATTCAGAAGTCATTGTCGATACCTTATTCGATAGCGTAATCAAGGCGCTCAAGACCGGTGACAAGCTGGAAGTTCGCGGCTTTGGTAGTTTCCGCGTGCGCCAGCGCAATGCGCGCGTCGGCCGAAATCCTAAAACAGGTGAGAAAGTTGAAGTACCGGCCAAGCGCGTACCATACTTCAAACCAAGCAAGGAACTGAAGGATCTGATCAACGAGGACGGAACAGCTCCTTCAACTGCATCCGAGTCTCCGGCAGCACCACCGAATCCGTAGTATGGATTTCATCTGGAGCCCGTGGCGCTACGAGTATCTGGCGTCTGGCGGGGTGAAAGCGCCGTCGTGTGTCTTCTGTGTAGGGGAGGATCGGACGCACGACGCCGAGCGGCTGATCGTTTTTCGGGGCACTCACAATTTCATCATCCTCAATCTGTTTCCGTACACGTCCGGCCACTTGATGGTAGCGCCTTACGAGCATCTCGACACGATTGTTTCGGCCAAAGCCGACCAATTAACAGAGATGATGCAGCTGTCACAGAAAAGCATCGCAGTATTACAAAAACTCTATCGGGCGGACGGTTTCAATTTAGGCATGAACCTTGGATCTGCTGCCGGAGCCGGTGTTCGAGAGCACTTTCATCTGCACGTCGTTCCTCGCTGGATTGGCGACGCAAGTTTCATGACCATCGTCGGTGAGACTCGCGTCTTGCCTGAGGAATTGCAGAAGACGTACGAGCGCGTGAAGGCAGAGCTGTAGTCCGGCGTCCGAGACCGATTTACAGCTCTTTAACCATCAAATACGCATCGTTGCCGTTGGCGTAGTAATGCCGAAGCGTACGCACTATGCGGAGTCCGTGCTTTTTATAGAAGTTGATGGCAGCACGATTGGTTACGTCAACCTGGAGATTGTACCCTTCGACCCCGTAATCAGACAGAATGGCCTCGGCGCGTTCGAGAAGCTGAGCGCCATAACCACTTCGGCGATGTTTCAGTAGAACATCAAGGGTGACGATTGTGCCGGAACGCCGGGTCTCGTGCACTTCCAATACGATGAACGCAACAATTTGCTTGTCTTCTTCTAGAACGAGCGTCTCCGCGCCATCGCGGTTCATGAAGTAGGCTAGCTCGGCCGCGCTATATGCTACGTCCCTGGCGAAACTTGCTTGATCGATCTTTAACAATGTGTCGAAGTCCGCGGTCACCGCGTGCCGAATAACCGTTTTCGCCATTGAAGGAGTGACGTCGATGTCATTAATATAACAGCCATGTCACGCTGCCTCCATATCTTCGACTCCGGTTTCCAATGTGTGAGCGAAACCGTTGAGTCGACCGACTTCTGCGAAGCCCATCAGAAAGTCGTGGCCCTTGATTCGGAGCGTCTGGAGGACTCGATATGGCGAAAAGCATTTTTCCGGCTGATCGCCTTTTTTCTCCTCTTGATGTTTCTCATCCCGCTCTTTTACACGTTAAGGGACCTCTACCTGGGCCCGCCGGTGAAAGCGCAGGAGGATTGGTGAAACGTCGTTGGGTCGTCGCAACGGTTCTCCTGGTCAGTCTCGCTGTAGGCAGTATCTTCGCACAGGAACTAGGACTTCTCGGACGCTACGACGACGCGCGGTATATCAAGCAATCAACTGAGGACACCAACCAGATCGTTTTTGCCCGCCTGATTTACAACGGAAGAATACCGGGATATTACAAAAACTGGTACACCGATTACCCTGACGCAGAATACCATTTGATTTTGGGCCTGAAGCGCCTGACGAATCTCAATATTTCAGATCACGAGAGAGCGGTTGCTATCAACGATCCGGATCTGTTCCGGTATCCATTCGTTTATACCAGCGAGCCCGAACAGATGGTTCTCACCGACGATGACGCTGCAATTATGCGAGAGTATCTCGATCGCGGCGGATTTTGGATTTTGGATGACTTCTGGGGCAGCTTCGAGTGGCAAGCGATGGAACGCCAGCTGAGGAAAATCATCCCAAACGTCGAGTTCAAGGACATTCCACGAGATCACACCATCTTTCATCAGTTTTACGACATCGACAAGATCATCCAAGTGCCCAGCCTCGCGTATGCCTACAACGGCGGGATTACATGGGAGCAAGATGGGTTTGTGGCGGAGTGCAAGGGGGTTTGGGACGATAGCGGCCGGCTGATGATCGTAATCAACCACAACACCGATCTCGGTGACGCGTACGAGCACGCAGACAACCCGCTGTACCCTCATTACTTTTCCGGCTTTGCATATCGCGTAGCTATCAACTTCATAATGTATTCGCTGACGCACTAGGGGGAGTTATGAGGGGAGTGATGAGTTCTGAGTTTTGAGTAAATCCACCTCGACTCAGGACTGATTACTCAAAACTCACTACTCAAAACTCATAACTGATTCAATGATTTCTGCCATTGTCCTTGCAGCGGGGAAATCCGAACGGATGGGAAAGCCGAAAGCCCTGCTTCCGTTACGGGGAAAAACGTTTCTGGAAAATATTCTCGCTGCCATTTCCAGCTCTCCCGTCGAAGAGACGTGCGTCGTTGTCGGGCATCATCAAGATGAAATCGAACCGCATGTAAAGCCGCCGGCACGACTCGTCTTCAATCCGGATTACGAGCAGGGCATGATCACCTCGCTCCAGGCCGGTATTCGTTGCTTACCGTCGCGCACATCGGGTGCGTTGCTGTTCTTGGTTGATCATCCGCTGGTTGAATCTGAGACTATCGAGTCGTTGGTGAGGAAAGTAGGACCAGATCGCATAGTCCTGCCGACGTTTCGGGGGCGTCGCGGTCATCCGGTCCTGTTTGGCGCCGCGATCCTTCAAGAAATCCTTGGCTTGAGTGCAACTCAGGGCGCTAATATCGTTGTTCACAAAGATCCTGGCAGGATCGTCGAAGTGTCGGTGGACTCGCCCGGCATTCTCGTGGATGTCGACACCCCCGAAGACTTTCTCAGACTGCAGAACGAATATGAACCACGGTGATCGTCCAGCTTCTAACGCACATGGCAGCCGGTCGCCTGTCCTCGCTATGAATGGTTTGGCGGCGACGAGCCAGCCGCTTGCCTCCGCCGCGGCCGTCCGTGTTTTGCAGGANGGT
>AF_2010_repII_A1DRAFT_10000247_pt1 | contig 11126 bp, 8 predicted proteins | sample AmaForreplicIIA1_FD_9195 | JGI IMG/M metagenome (IMG submission 9195)
TTTCGACTCTTCGACAATGCTCAAAGCAGGTTCGCATTCGTTCGGGATGACAACGATTGTGCAGTTTCGCCCAGGGTGTGCACATTTCGAGGTGAAATTAGCCTCCCAACCCACGCTTGAGATCCGCGAGCAAATCTTCCACATCCTCAATCCCGACGGACAGACGAATCAAGCCGTCGTCGAGTCCTGCCTTTTTGCGTTCCGCCTTCGGAATCGACGCGTGGGTCATGATCGCTGGCAATTCCACCAACGACTCCACTCCACCAAGGCTCTCCGCGATTTTGAAGATTTTCAAACGCTTTAACGTGCGACGCGCCGCTGCCAGACCGCCCTTCACCTCGAATGAAACCATACCGCTGAAACCCGACATCTGCGCCACGGCGACTTGATGACCCGGATGATCCGCCAACCCGGGATAATAGACCCGCCGCACCCGCGGATAATCTCGCAAGAATGCCGCGACCTGCGTTGCATTTCTCTCCTGCTCGCGCATACGCAAGGCGAGCGTCTTTATTCCCCTTAGCGTAAGAAAACAATCGAAGGGCGAAGGCGTGGCGCCCGCCGCGTTTTGCAAGAATTTAAGCCGTTCGTAAATGCCGCGATCGTTGAGGCAAACCGCACCCCCAACCACATCCGCATGACCGCCGATATACTTGGTGGTCGAATGAACCACCAGGTCAGCTCCAAGCCGCAACGGCTGCTGAAAAAATGGAGACGCGAAAGTGTTATCGACAACGCAAAGCGCGCCATGCCGATGCGCGATCTCCGTGGCTGCGCTGATATCCGTGATGCGCAACAATGGGTTGGTCGGCGACTCAACCCAGAGCAGGCGAGTACGCCGGGTGACCGCGCGCTCGATCTGCCGCACGTCGGAGGTCTCGACGAAAGAAAATCCCAAGCCGAAACTTTCAAACACACGACGGAAAATTCGATAGGTACCGCCATAAACGTCCTGGGAGGAGATGACGTGGTCCCCCTGCTTCAGGAGGAGCAAAATAGTCGTCGTCGCGCCCATGCCCGANNAAAACGCCAGGCCATAGTCCGCCGACTCAAGGCTTGCCAGCGCTTCCTGCAGCGCGGTTCGCGTGGGATTGTCGGTTCTCGAATAATCATAACCTTTGTGGANGCCCGGCGCGCTCTGCGCGAAAGTGCTGGTCTGATAGATCGGCGTCGTGATGGCTCCCGTCGTCGGCTCCGGCTCCTGTCCTGTGTGAATAGCGCGAGTGGCAAAACGCATTGCCTTGTAATCGTTTTGCCGGCGCGTCATTGGATGCTGCTCACATGCTCGATGACGTCGAACCGGGTCAAGATTCCTCTATAGCCGGATACGTCGCGCACCAGCACGGCCGGAGCAGATTTCAGAAGCTTTAACACCTCATAGACGTCCTCGTCGGGTCCGACGGTGGGAAAAGGCGGCTCCAACAGGACCCCAACCGTCAGTTCCATCACTTCGGGCGATTCCATGGTTTTCTGGAATAGCACGCTCTCGGTCAGAGAACCGACCAGATTTTCCTTCTCAAAAACCGGTAGCTGCGACACGCTAGTTCGGTTCATCAACTCAATGGCTTCCCGCACGCTGGAGGCGCTCTCAATCGTCAAAAGCTGGGGGAGGTTTCGCTTTTTCGCGGCGAGGACATCCTCCACACGCGCTTTGCTTCCAAGAAATTGGTTCTGTCTCATCCACTCGTCGGAGTACATCTTCGATAGATAGATCTCCCCGGCATCGGGAAGGAGCACGACCATAAGGGAGTCGGCAGTCAGAAGGTTGCTTCGCGCGTAGCTCAGTGCGCCTTCAACGGCTGTACCGGACGATCCGCCGCAGAAAATCCCCTCTTCTCTCGTCAGGCGACGCCCCATGAGAAATGAATCGCGGTCAGATACGGTTACCACGTCGTCAATGTATTCAAAACGTAAATTTTGCGGTACGAAATCTTCCCCGATTCCTTCAACCTTATAAGGGTGCGAGTCCATCCAATCCCACTTTTGATGCCTGAAGACTTTTTCCAGAATCGATCCTTCCGGATCAACGCCGACGACTGTAATGCGAGGATTTTTCTCCTTCAAAAATTTCGCTGTTCCCGAGATGGTTCCACCGGTCCCCATGCCGGCGACAAAGTGAGTGATCTTGCCATCGGTCTGCTCCCAGATCTCCGGCCCGGTGGACGCATAGTGCGCCTGCATATTGGCGAGGTTGTCATATTGCATGGGCAAATAAGCCCCTGGAATTTCCTCGGCCAGTCGTTTGGCGACGGAATAGTAGGATTGAGGAGATTCCGGCGGCACCGCCGTCGGCGTAACGACCACCTCGGCGCCAAACGCCCGCAGCCGGCGGATTTTTTCGATGCTCATCTTATCCGGAATGGTGAAGATGCACTTGTAGCCTTTCACTGCCGCAACAATGGACAGCGCGACACCCATATTTCCGGACGTGGGTTCGACGATCGTTCCGCCCGGTTTGAGCAGCCCTCTTTTTTCCGCGTCCTCCACCACCGCAAGCGCGATGCGATCCTTCACGCTGCGTCCAGGATTAGCGGCCTCGATTTTAGCGCAGATCGTTCCGGCGATTCCTTTTGTCACACGGTTGAGTCGAATGACCGGCGTATGGCCGACGGCTTCAAGTACATTGGCTTTGATGTTAGCCATTTCCGCACCTCCAACGCCCGATTCAAAATCCCAGCTCTCCCAAGATCGCCTCAGCGGCCGTATACGGATCTGATTTCCGCTCGGCGATCTTCTGCGCCCACTGGTCGATATTACTTTTTCCCGTCTTGTTGCGCAGCTTCAGCATCAACTCATCTCTGATGAGAGCCAAGAGTTGGTTCCGGGAAATCTCCGAAGCTCTTTGCCGTTGATAGCCGCTGGTTAAAAGCCCGGCGCGATGATTCTCGATCCCATCGACTAGCGCGGTGATTCCTTCATTGTTTGTCCCCGAGGTTTTGAATATCTGCACGCCACGATCATCGAGGAGATGAGTGAGGGTTATATATAGCTCTTGCGCGCCGGGTAGATCGGCCTTATTAATCACCAGCAAATCGGCGACCTCCAGGACGCCTGCTTTCATGCCTTGAATCTCGTCCCCGCTCTCCGGCGTGACGAGAACGACTACAGTGTGCGCGATCCGCGCGATGTCGACTTGGTCCTGACCGATGCCGATGGTTTCGACCAGGATATATTCTTTGCCCATCGCGTCGAGCAGTTGTGCCGCTTCGTGAACGCAACCGGACAGGCCGCCCTGATTTCCCCGCGTCGCCAGGCTTCGGATGAAAACTCCTTGATCTAAAAAATGATCTCGCATCCGGAGGCGGTCTCCCAATAGCGCGCCCCCTGAGAAGGGGCTGGTGGGGTCGATGGTGAGAATGCCCACCTGTTTTTGGCGGCGGCGAAGCTCCGCTGTTATGCAACCGATGAGCGTGCTTTTTCCGCTACCGGCGCTGCCGGTAAATCCAATGATGTGCGCGCGGCCGGTCCGAGCGTAGAGACGCTTCAGGACGGCTTTCGCTAAAGGGTCTCTGTTATCGATCAAGCTCAACACGCGCCCGGCGGCGCGCGCATCTTGGCCGAAAATAGCTTCCGCGAGATCGTCGGCAACCCGATGGCGACTCTTTGTTTGTCTAACCGGCTTTGCCATTGGCTTCTCGAAGTAATGCCCTTGCGATAATCATTCTTTGAATTTCCGATGTCCCTTCGCCAATTTCGCATAGCTTGGCGTCGCGGAAATAGCGCTCCACCGGCGCGTCCTTCATGTAGCCTGCGCCGCCGTGAATCTGGATCGCCTGGTTCGTGGCGCGATTCGCTACTTCTGAAGCAAAAAGCTTCGCCTGCGCAGCTATTCGTTTAAAGGGCAAGCCGTTTCGCCTAAGCTCGGCGGCGCGGTAAACCAGCAAACGTGCGGCATCGATCTCCGTGGCCATATCGGCGAGTTTCCATTGGATCGCCTCGAACTCAGCTATCGCTTTGCCAAACTGTCGCCGTTCCTTGGCGTAGCGTAGCGATTCTTCCAGCGCGGCCCGGGCAATGCCAACAGCCATCGCGCCGATGCCGATGCGCCCGCCATCGAGAACTCCCAGCGCATCTCTATAACCACGATTCAACTCGCCCAAGAGATTGTTTTTTGGCACTCGGATTTCTTCCAAACGGAGCTGGGCCGTATCCGACGCGCGCACGCCGAGTTTGTTTTCGACCCTCCCAATGTTCAGCCCCGGGCGCTCTCGTTCGACAATAAATGCGGAGATTCCTCCGCCGCGATGCGCGTCATCCTCCGTCCTCCCCACTCCCTGTCCGCTTCTCCCAACTCCCTGCTCCGCGCTCCGTGGTCCCTGCGCCTTCCCCGTCGTGGACGCCATGATCACGTAAGTGCCGGCTACTGACCCTTGCGTAATGAACAGCTTATCGCCCGTAATGATCCAATCGTTGCCATCACGCACTGCCCTCGTCTTGAGGGAGGCTGCGTCTGAGCCACCTCCGGGCTCGGTCAAAGCCCATGCGCCCAACTTTTTTCCGCCCGCGAGGGAAGGAAGATAGGCGCGCTTTTGGTTTTCATTACCCGCGGCCAAAATATGCCCGGCACAAAGAGAGTTATGAGACGCGAGAAGGAGCGCGACGCTCGCATCCGCGCGAGCGACTTCTTCAATAATTATGGCAAAGCTCAGAGGGTCGAGACCAGCCCCGCCGTAGTTCTCCGGAATCATGACACCGAAAAGCCCCAGATCGGCCATTTTCGGAATCAGCTCGCGGGGAAAACGCGCCGCCTTATCACGTTCGCTGGCGCCGGGCGCAATTTCTGCTTGGGCGAAATCACGGATGGTCTGCTGCAGCAGAATTTGCTGTTCCGTCAGCTCAAAATTCATTGCCGTTTCAAAATTCTGCGCCTACCGCGGCCGTCATACCCGCGAAAGCGGGTATCCAGGTTAATCCAGATCGCATCAGCGACGCACAGACTGGATTCCCGTCTGCGCGGGAATGATAATAAGCGGATGCGGCCTTCACTTAATTCCGTCCAGATAGTCCTTTCACAAATCGCACGATCTCGTCCAGCGATGCGCCCGGAGTAAATATTTTCCTCACGCCGAGTTTTTTCAGCACCGGCATGTCTACGTCGGGAACGATGCCACCGCCGAATATCACGATATCGGATGCCTTGTTCTTTTTGAGTCCGGTCGCCACTTCTTTGAAAAGGGTGAGATGGGCCGCGGAATGAATGGAGAGACCGATGGCATCCACATCTTCCTGAAGAGCGGACCGGACGATCTCCTCCGCGGTGTTATGGATGCCGAGATAGACAACCTCGACGCCGGCGTCACGAAGCGCCCGCGCCACGATCTTCACGCCGCGATCATGGCCATCCAAGCCGACTTTGGCCACAAGCACACGCAGCCTCTTGGATGAATCGCTTGTCGTCCGTTTCCTCTTTGCGCTCCGACGAGTCGTCACATATCACCGGAGGAAACGTTGGAATAGTGGAACGGTGGAATAATGCAGAGAGGACTCATTTCTTTCACTACTCCTTTACTCCATCATTCCAACATTCCATTCTTCAAATGCTCGCCGTCTCCCGATATTCCCCGTATACTTTTCGCAGCACGTCGCAGATTTCTCCGACGGTCGCTTCCGCGCGTACGGCATCGAGCATCGGCGGCATGAGAAACCCGTTGTCTTTTGCTACGCGTTCCAGACGGCGCAATGCGGTATCCAGTTTGCCGGCCGCGCGCTTTTTCTTTCTTTTGCGCAAACGCTGGATTTGCCGCCGTTCAACAGCCTCTTTGATGCGCAGTATTTTCATCCCGCCTTTCTCATGCTCGGTAAACGCATTGACACCGACGATCAATCGTTCTCCGGCGTCGATTTCTTTCTGATAGCCAAGCGCAGCGCGGTGGATCTCATTTTGCGGGAAGCCAAGCTCGATGGCTCTGACCATGCCACCCATCTCATCGAGCTTGTCGAAATAGNTTTTGGCTTCCGCTTCAAGACGATCGGTAAGCCACTCTAAATAATAGGATCCGCCCAAAGGATCCACCGTGTCCGCCACTCCGGTTTCATGAGCGATAATCTGCTGGGTTCTAAGCGCAATTTTCACCGCCTCTTCGGTGGGTAAAGCCAGTGTCTCGTCCAGCGAGTTCGTGTGCAACGATTGTGCGCCTCCCAGGACTGCCGCCAGAGCCTGCAGGCTCACGCGAACCACGTTGTTGTAAGGCTGCTGCGCCGTCAGGCTACAACCAGCGGTCTGCGCATGGAAACGCAGCGCCAATGAGGCCGCATCCTTGGGATTGAATCGGCGGCGCATCTCCCGTGCCCATAACCGGCGCGCCGCGCGATATTTGGCGATTTCCTCGAAGAAGTCATTGTGCGCGTTGAAAAAGAAGGAAAGACGCGGCGCGAAGTCGTCGACGCTCAAGCCCGATTCGCTCAGCGATTGTACATAGGTAAGGCCATCGTAAAGTGTAAAGGCGAGCTCCTGCACCGCCGTCGAGCCTGCCTCGCGGATGTGGTAGCCACTGACACTGATGGGATGAAACAGCGGCGCCGATTCGACGCAGAAACGAACCGTGTCGTGGATGATCTTGAGCGACGGAATGGGCGGGCAGATCCATTCTTTTTGCGCGATGTATTCCTTCAAGATATCGTTCTGCAGCGTGCCGCGCAATTTTTTGAAATCCACTCCTTGCCGCTCGGCAACGACCAGATACAGGGCGAATAACACGATGGCCGGCCCGTTGATCGTCATGGACACGCTGACTTCACCCAGAGGAATGTCGCGAAAAAGATCTTCCATGTCGGCGAGGGAGTCTATGGCAACGCCGCATTTTCCCACCTCGCCTTTGGACCGGGGATGATCGGAGTCATAGCCCATCAACGTGGGCATATCGAAAGCCACCGACAGCCCGCTATTTCCTTGGCTCAAAAGAAACCGGTATCTGCGATTGGTTTCCTGTGCCGTGGCAAATCCGGCAAACTGCCGCATGGTCCAAAGCCTGCCCCGGTACATCGTGGGATAAATCCCGCGCGTAAAAGGAAACTCTCCGGCGGCGCCGAGATCCCGCGTATAGTCCAGGTCGCGGACATCCTCGGGGCTATACAGCTCCTTGATTTCAATGTTGGAGAGATTTTTGAAAGTTTTCTTGGTCGGATTCATCGCTAGCCTGCGTTATTTACGGGCTCCCTCCTTCATTCTCCCCAGCGACCGAGCGAAGGACAGAGAGCCTGCCCCCGGACTTGCTCCGGGGTGAGGGGCTGGACCTGTTTGAAGACTTGAACTTTTTGAACGCCGTGCGCTGGTCAGGCTCGCCACTCGATCGACAGGCTGTCGTAGCTCTCTGACCATGCTATGGCATCTCCCGCAGCAGCTGGCGCGCAATGATCAAGCGCTGAATCTCAGACGTGCCTTCATACAAGGTGGTAACCCGGGCATCACGAAAAAAACGCTCCACAGGGAAGTCCTTGATGTAGCCGTAGCCGCCGAAGATTTGCACCGCCTTGTACGCCGCGCGATTGCTCGATTCTGAAGCGAAGAGCTTGGCCATGGCCGCCTCGCGGGTCACGTTCTTACCTTGCTGCTGCAGTGATGCGGCGCGAAACGTGAGGAGTCGCGCCGCATCGATCTCCGTAGCCATATCGGCGAGCATCCATTGGATAGCTTGAAAATTCGCTATGGGCTCGCCGAATTGTTTGCGTTCTTGGCTGTAGGAAAGCGATTCCTCGAGGCAAGCCTGGGCTATACCGAGAGCTTGTGCGGCAATTCCGATCCGGCCTCCGTCGAGGGTTTCGAGCGCGATTCGAAGACCTTCCCCTTCGTGTCCCAAAAGATTTTCCCGGGGAACTCGACAATTCTCAAAGCGCAGCGCGGCGGTTTCCGAGGAGTTGAGCCCCAGTTTGTCTTCGATCTTATCGACAACGTAGCCGGACGTTTGGCGCTCTACGAGAAACGCGGAAATGCCGTTTTTTCCGCTGCTGGGATCTGTAACCGCATAAACGATGGCGAGATTCGCGCGGCTCCCATTGGTGGTAAAAACCTTGCTGCCATTGAGCACATAGTCCTCTCCGGCTCGCTTCGCCTGGGTTTGGATCGAACCTGCGTCCGAACCCGCGCTTGCCTCGGTAAGCGCGTAGCAGCCTAACCATTCCCCGGACGCCACCCGAGGAAGGTAGCGTTTCTTTTGCGCTTCAGTGCCAAAACGGACAAGCGGGCCGCACACAAGGGAGTTGTTAACGCTCATGATCACTCCCAAGGACGCCCAGACCTTGGAGATTTCTTCTAGGGCAGCAACGTAGGCAACGCGATCCAGGCCGCTGCCGCCGAACTGCTCGGGCACAAACACACCCATGAGCCCCATCGCGCCCAGTTTTTCTAACTGCTCCTCTGGATAAACGCCGTCGTGGTCCAAGCGCGAGGCAATCGGCTTGAGTTCTTTNTCGGCGTAGCCCCGGGTCGTATCCCGGACCATGCGCTGCTCTTCCGTGAGTTCAAAATCCATAGGGATTTAACGCNCTTAAGCGGCCTCTGCTATCGCGATTTCGCAGCGGCAATAAAACCGGCGCGAGCGCCACTCGATCGGACGACAAAATCTTTTGCGTGACGGCGGGAACCACTCCACGATGAGTCCTTCCTTTGTGAGGTTGGATTTTTCTAATTTATTTTAACAAAATTACGCTAATGCAGAAAGAAGTAGTTCAAAAATCCATTGTCCGGTGGTAAAATTTGCTGTGAGTTAATGACGATTCCGACAGAGTAAGCCTCAAACCATGGAGGATCGCCGTGCCTCGAAAAACGGTCAAAAGCTTCGGCGTTGAGTGGCTACAGATTTTGGACGAGCAGGGAGTTTGTGATGAACAGCTTCGGCCGCCGCTTGCCGACGCGCAGATTCGCAGTTTCTATGAGTGGATGATTCTGGCCCGCGCGTTTGACGAGAAAGCCTTCAAACTGCAACGGGAAGGACGCCTCGGAACTTACGCTTCAATCCTTGGACAGGAAGCTGCACAGGTGGGAAGCGCATTGGCGCTTCAACCGTCCGATTGGATGTTTCCTTCTTTTCGCGAGCCAGGGGCCTCCTTCGTGAGGGGACTGCCGCTCAAGATGATCCTTCAGTACTGGTCCGGCGACGAACGGGGAAGTAAAATTCCAGAAGGACAAAACGATTTTCCCATCACGATTCCGGTGTCCACACAGATTCCCATCGGCGCGGGCGTGGCCTGGGGCGCTAAACTCAAAGGGGAAAACATCGCCGTGCTGGTTTTCCTCGGCGATGGCGCGACTTCCAAAGGGGATTTCCACGAAGGCCTAAACATGGCCGGGGTTTTGTCCTTACCGGTGGTTTTTTTCTGCCAGAACAACCACTGGGCGATTTCCGTCCCTCTGAAACGCCAGACCGCGGCAGAGACTCTGGCGCAGAAAGCGCTCGCCTATGGCTTTCCAGGGATCCAGATTGACGGCAACGATATCTTCGCCGTCTATAGTGCCACCGACGAAGCGCTGAAACGCGCGCGCGCGGGCAAAGGACCAACGTTCGTCGAAGCGGTAACCTATCGCATCGGCGACCATACGACCGCCGATGACGCCTCTCGCTACCGCAGCGACGAAGAGGTAGCCGCGTGGAAAAAGAAAGATCCCATCGACAGGCTTATCAAGTATATGGCGACCAAAGGGCTTTGGGATGAGTCTTATGGGCAAAATGTCGTCGCGCGGGCACGCCAGCAAGTTGAGGCCGCGGTAAAGGAACAAGAAAACACGCCGCCTGCGGATCCGGCGGAGATTTTTCTTCACACCTTTCACGAACTACCCAATGATCTCGCGGAGCAAATGCGCGCCCTTCTTAGCGCCAACGGACACGGAAACAAGAACGAACGGGAGTTAACAATGGCGAAACTGACTTTGGTCGAAGCCATCAATCTGGCGCTCAAACAAGAGATGGAAAAAGATCCGAGTGTTCTGATCCTCGGTGAGGACGTGGGAAAAGATGGCGGTGTGTTTAGAGTCACGCAGGGATTGCTGGAACAGTTCGGCGACAAGCGGGTCGTGGATACGCCGCTCTCGGAATCCGCCATTGTCGGAGCCACCATTGGCCTTGCCGTTTACGGCCTGAAACCCATCGCCGAGATTCAATTCGAAGGATTTAGTTTGGCCTGCATGGAGCAGTTGGTTTCTCACGCGAGCCGCCTGCGCACCAGGACCCGCGGCCGATACCAATGCCCGCTGGTCGTCCGCATCCCCTACGGCGGCGGAATCCGCGCGCCGGAGCACCATTCCGATAGCAACGAGGCTTATTTTGTCCACACGCCGGGCTTGAAAGTCGTGGTTCCATCGACTCCGCACGAGGCGAAAGGATTACTCACCGCCGCGATTCGCGATCCCGACCCGGTAATTTTCATGGAGCCGAAGCGAGTCTATCGATCTTTGCGGGAAGAAGTTCCCGACGAAGAATATCTCATCCCGCTGGATCAAGCTCGAGTCGTCACCGAGGGCTCCGACGTCACTCTCGTTGCGTGGGGCGCCATGCTTCAGGTGACTCTTCAGGCCGCCAAGTTAATGGCCGACAAAGGAATCAGCGCTGAAATCATCGATCTACGCACTTTATCTCCTCTCGATACCGGCACCATCATTGAATCCGTAAAGAAGACGAAACACGCGGTGGTTGTGCATGAGGCGCCGCGGCGCTGCGGTGTCGGGGCCGAAATCGTTGCGCGCATCAATGAGATGGCGTTGGTTTATCTCGAAGCACCGGTGGAAAGAGTGACTGGATTCGACACGGTGATGCCTCTCCCCAAACTCGAAAAGTTCTACCTACCCGATGCCGGAAGGGTCGTTCAGGCCATTGATCGAGTGATGAATTTCTAGTAGCAGAAAGGACAGGAAATCTGCTGACTATTAATTGATCGGAGGCATTATGCGCTTTTTAGCTTTATTTCTTGTCCTAGGGCTCACCGCTTGTGCCACACATCCCGTGTCCGTCAATCAAGCGTCCGCCGTGCCGTCCTCGCGTGTCCTGGCGCCGCAGTGGCTATCTCAAGCTCCCTACACGGGCAGCCTCGTCGTCAAGCGCGACGCTGGCTACATGGGTTCGGCTTGCAACGTTCGAGTCTTCGTTGATGCCGTCCCGGTTGCAGATCTTGCCCCGGCGGAAAAAGTCGAGCTTTTT
>AF_2010_repII_A1DRAFT_10000250_pt1 | contig 11119 bp, 9 predicted proteins | sample AmaForreplicIIA1_FD_9195 | JGI IMG/M metagenome (IMG submission 9195)
GGATCGCGTGGGCGGAGCGTCGTTTTCTTCGGCCTTGCATGCGCCGCTGACTCTAGGCCGGGGACGCAAGCAGATCCTGAGCCTGTTTAACTTTCTTATCAAACTCTCGTGCAATGGCGCGACTGATCTGCGCTCGGCCATTCATGCATTCACCCATCTTTTTCCCCACCCTGGACTGGTGGTGGTCGTGAGTGACTTTTTCGATCCTGCCGGTTGGCGCGCCGCCCTGGAAGAGCTGGCGAGAAAAAAATATCAACTTTTGGTGGTGCACGTTGTGGACGATCAGGAAGTCAACCCCAAGTCACGGGGGGATGTAGCGCTGAACGATGTGGAGAGCAGGCGCGAGCGCCGACTCCTGTTGGATTCGGATCTGGTGCGTCGCTACCAAGAAGAACTTGGCAACTATTTCAAAGAAATTGAAGCGGTTTGTGCCGGCCGCCGGATCGATTATCTACGCACGACGACGCAAGTCCCTTTTGACGATTTCGTTCGGCAAGCCCTGCGTCAAGTCAGCAGCGTCACGTGAGCCATGCTTTGGGGCGTACCATATGCGCTGCTGCTTGGGTTGGGAGCCGTTCCGCTCATTCTCTTTCTTCATAGTCTCAAGCCCAGAGGGTTGAAAGTCAGTACCACCACGCTTTTTCTGTGGGAGCGGGTGCTGAAGGAACGGCCGCTGGCCACGCGCCTGGGCTGGTTATTCAGAAACAATTTACTGCTGATATTGCAGATTCTGGCGGCGTGTTTGCTTATCGCGGCGCTCGCGGACCCATCGCTGCTCCATTTCGGCGCCCGGTCGGGCGATACCGTGGTGGTGATAGACCTGAGCGCCAGCATGAAAGCCAAGGGAAAAGCGGGCACGCGGTTCACGGCAGCGCGCAACGCGTTTCTCTCGCTAGTCGATTCCTTGCCGTCGGGTCAGAAAATGATGGTGATCGGGGCCGGTGTTCAACCGCGCCTGCTCATGCCTTTTACCTCGGACAAAGGGCGGCTCCGAGAGTTGGGACGTAATTTGACTGCGACCGATGCCGCCGGGCGCGTAAAGGAAGCGATTCTCTTCGCCCACGCGTTTCTCAAACGAGGTAGTCCGGATCGGGTTGTCTTGATCAGCGACGGGGCCTTCAAAGGGGCTGAGGATTTCGCACGCCCAGCCACCCATTTCAGTTTCATCAACGTCGATGGCGGGAAAGATAACGTGGGCATCGTGGCTTTCGAAGTGCGGCGTCAACCTGGGCGCTCATCCCACTATGAGGTCATGGTTCATGTGAGAAACTATACGCCCAAGATGGTGCGCGTGCCGCTGACCTTGACGTTGGGAGAAAAAGGTCTAGTGCACGAGCTCGTCGATATCGAGCCCAATGGCCGGCGGGTGCTGATTTATCCCCTAGAAGGAACTCTTGCTGGCACGTTGGCCGCGCATCTGGAAATTGACGACGATTTCCCAACAGACAATCAAGCCTACTTGGCTTTGAACGATGCGCCCCTAGTGCGGCTATTGTATGTCGGTCCCGGAAATATGTTTCTGAGCAACCTTTTCCGCTTTTTCCCACAGGTTCAAGTGACCACGGCCCCGCGCTGGGAGCAGGATGCAGCTCCACTGTTTGCGCAATACGACGCCGTTATTTTCGACCGTGTCCCCGTTCCTCACTTGACTCAAGGGAACTTCGTTTTGATTGACACCGTAGCCCCGAACCTACCGCTAAAGCTGCAGGGCAAAGTCAAAACTCCCCGATTGGCCGGTCCCACGGCGAAGCATCCCATCACCGAAGGGTTAAGTCTCGGCGATCTGCATGTGGAGGAATCCCTGCGAGTATCGGCGGGCGCGGAGGGTGTGGTTCTGGCTCGCTCTCCGGAGAGTCCGCTGCTGTTTGCCTGGGAGCGCGGGAAGCTACGACTACTGTTCATCGGGTTTGATCTTATGTCCTCGGATTTGCCACTGAGGGTAGCTTTCCCGATTTTGTTCAACAATGTCTTTGAGTGGTTTCAACCTCAGCGTCTGGAGTTTCCCGCGCAAACCGTTCAGGCGGGAAGCCCGTTCGCCTTAGCGTTATCTCCCCTGGACAACGCCGTGGAAGTGACGACCCCGTCGGGCAGGAAAGAGGAATTCAAAGTATTGGGCAGCCCTTTCATCTTTACCGATACGTTTGAAGCGGGTGTGTATGCCTACAAGAGCGCTGGCAGAGAAGGTCGTTTCGCGGTCAATCTGCTCGATGAAGATGAATCCCAGATTACTTCCAAATTGACCCAGCGAACTGCGGCAAAGAGCGCAAAAGATCAGGACAGCAGCGCCGCTATCGAAGCCGGATTTTCCCTCTGGCCCGTGCTAGTTGGCCTCGTATTAGCGTTGCTTGCGATAGAGCTGTTCGTCGCTTTTCGAATTGGCGTTGCATTTTATCCCATTGTCGTTCGAGGGTGTGCGTTCGCAGCGCTCGCTTTGGCACTGCTGAACCCAAAAATCTTTTCGGCGACAAAGGCTCTGGACGTGGTGCTGGCCGTCGATCTTTCGCGCAGTGTGGGACAGGAGGGGCGGGAGAAAGCCCGTGACATTCTCGAAGCGGCCAGCCGCATAAAAAATCCCGAGACACGCACGGGACTGTTGTTATTTGGCCGGTTGCCGGAATGGGAGTTCGTGCCGCGGCAGGAGTTCCCGGTGGGGGATTTCTCGTCGCGTCTGGACCGCGAAGAAACCGACATTCAGGCGGCGCTCCAGGCGGTCCTCGCCCAAATGAGCGAAGGCCGCCAGGAAAAGATTCTGTTAATCTCGGATGGTAACGAGAATCGCGGTGAAACTGCCCGCGTCATTCCACTGCTGCGCTCCCAGGGCGCTCAGGTCTGGACCTTGCCCGTGAGCCTTTCGCGTGGGCGCAATGAAGTTTACTTGAGCGATCTTACGCTCCCCAGGGAAGTGGACAGTGCCGAAGGGTTCGAAGTCAGAGCAAAGATCGAAAGCTTTCGGGATGCCGCGGCCCGCGTCAAGCTTTTGCGTGATGGTGTCTTGCGAAGTGAGCGCGAGATGCCCTTGAAGGCTGGAGCGAATCAAGTGAATTTCCGCGAGAGCTTAAAGGATCGGGGCAGCCATACCTACGAACTACTGGTCGAGTCGGTAGATGACACTCTGGCGGAAAACAATCGGCTGCAAGGCGTTGTCGAGGTGAAAGGACCACCTCGGGTTCTTTTGCTCTCCGCCCAAAAGGAAAGCCAACGTTTCTTATCCCGGGTCTTGCAAGTTCAAGGTTACGCCGTGGAAGAATCAAGGCCCGAGGCCCATGCTCTTACTTTGCCTGAGCTTTCATCTTTTGATCTTCTGGTCCTGGATAATGTTCCCGCGTTTCAACTCTCGCACGCCAAGATGGAGAATATTGAAAAATACGTTCGAGATCTGGGCGGCGGTTTGCTGGTCATCGGTGGCTCCCAGAGCTACGGCGCCGGCGGCTACTATCGGACGCCGCTGGAACGGGTTCTTCCGGTGGACATGCGGCCGCCGACGCGGCTCGATCTGCCCCACGTGGCATTGCTGTTCGTTCTCGATAAATCGGGGAGCATGGGAGCGGGCCCTGAGGGGAGCACAAAACTGGATCTCGCCAAGGCCGCGGCCATCGCCGCAGCGGACGTCATGAATCCGACGGATCAGGTTGGCATTATCGCCTTTGACGCTGCTTGGGATTGGGCTCTGCCGTTTCGGCCCGTGGGTAAAGGGGAATGGATTTCAGACAAACTCGCTGCGCTGGAATCGGACGGCGGCACCGACATGTACAAGGCGTTGGTTGAGGCGTACCGCGCCATTGCCAAGAAAGAGGCCGCCATCAAACATGTGCTAATACTCTCCGACGGGCTCACCGACAAAATGGATTTTCACTCTTTAGCAACGACAATGGCCCGAGACGGCATCACGGTTTCTACGGTATCGGTGGGCAGCGACGCCGATGTCCAACTCATGGCGGAAATCGCGAAAGATGGCAAAGGCAGGGGCTACGTCGCCCTCGATCCACAGACCATTCCGCAGATTTTTACCACCGAAACATTGCTCATCTCGCGCGATCTGTTGGTGGAAAAACCGGTGACGCCCAGCGTTGTAGCGTCGGTGGGACCGCTCAAGGGTATCCCTTCAGCTCGCTTGCCGACGCTGCGGGGTTACGTGCTCACCTATCCGAAGCAGCGCGCAGAACTGCTTATGAAAGCGGAGAAAGACCCGCTGTTGATCTCCTGGCGCTATGGCCTCGGACGCGTGATGGCCTTTACCTCGGACCTGAGCGGCCGCTGGGGAAAAGAGTGGGTTGCCTGGCCCAGTTTTCCCCAATGGGCGAGCCAACTAGCGCGGGACACCATGCGTAAGATTCTCGATACGCGGGTGCGGACCGAGTTCCAACCTGATGGCGAAGAGATAAAGGTCGTCGCCGACCTTGTTTCTAAAGAAGGGAACTTTTTAAATCACCTGAATCTTAGAGGGAATCTGGCAGCGCCGAATCAAACTACGTATGAGCAGACCTTTCAGCAAATCGCACCCGGTCGCTATGAGGGTAAGTTCACTCCCACCCAACGCGGGATCCACTTTCTTACGCTGTATGCTGACGGAAGGACGGGTGAATCCCCGTTGCCCATAGCAACTCTTCCTTACATCGCTCCCTATCCGAAGGAATACCGCGAGCTGAAACCTAACATGGCGCTTCTGAGCCGCCTGGCCGAGGAAACCGGAGGTGAGATGCTCGATCCGGATAAGATCCAAGAGGGACTCAAGCGCCTTTATAGGCCAGCTCCCGGAAAACAGACCCGAAGTCAGGAGACCTGGTGGCCGCTCGCCGGTGCCGGGCTGTTTCTGTTTCTCGCCGATCTAGTGTTAAGGAGTTGGCCGCGACGCTCAGTTCCATCAGCAGCCTAAAGACTTCGAAAAAACTTGTTCTACCATTCGTGTCGAGTATAATTCCCCATAGAGGAAGTAAAGGAGGGCCACTTTGGCGCAATCTATGATCAAGGCGGTGCTTGCAACGTCATTGGTTTTGGCGCTACTGCCAACGTCTTTCTTACATGCCCAGAAGCTTCAGCGCGTGCGAGTTGCCCTTTCCACACCGACGCCGCATATGGCACCCCTCTGGGTCGGGAAGGACAAAAAATTCTTCGAAAACCATGGACTCGATGTCCAATTGATCTTGGTCAATAGCGGCTCCTTGGTCGCGCAAATGTTCGCCGCGGGAGAGCTCCAGATTACCGCCAATGCGCCGGCATCGCTGGTGAGTCTCGCTGCCTCTGGTGAGCGGCTGTCATTTTTTCTCGGCCTCAGCAATACGTCACCATTCACCGTCGTAACTCAGCCGAGCTTGCGCAAGGCGGAGGATCTCAAAGGGAAAAAAATCGGCACCGCGCGCTTTGGCGGCTCCTCGCACATTTCCGCGCTGATTGCGCTGGAGCATCTGGGATTGGATCTCAGACGAGACAAAATTACGTTGATTCAAACGGGAGTAGATCCTGACCGAATGGCGGCATTGGAAGCGAAAGCGATCGACGCGGGCATGTTGCAGCGGGTGGCGACCAAGGTGATGATGGGCAAGGGGTTTTATCCTCTACTGAATATGCTCCAGGCGAAGATTCCGTACCAGAATACCGGACTCACAATAAAAAAAGATTACGCTGCGGCCAACGCAAAAGTTGTAGATGGTTTTACCCGTGCCACCGTCGAAGCGTACGCCTACATTTTTAAGAAAGAGAACAAGCAATCGGTGAAAGAAATCATAGCGAGGAATATCCGCCTCTCCAACTGTCGAGGCCGCAGAAGACTTTTATACCGAGGCCCAAGAGGAACTAGATCGCAAGCCTTATCCCACTCTAGAAGGATTCAAAATCGTCATAAAGTACGTCGCCGAGCAAAATCCCAAGGCCGCCGCTATCAGGGCCGAGGACATCGTCGATACCAGCTGGCTAAAGAAACTCGACGGCGAAGGGTTTTTCGAGAAGATCTATGGTGGGAAGTAAACGAAAAACTCTCCGGCAAGAAACACGAAAAGTCATTTAAAGACTTTCCATTGCGACTAATCCAAAAAAAATCTGGACATCGAGGGGTTTGTTTTGGTATAAGGTGACCGTCGAATAAATGGTGCTCTCCGCCCGGACCGATGCCAGATGAAATTTACTGCCTGCCTTCTACCCAACACTTAGCATTGTTGTTTTTCCCGGGGCCCAAGAGCGTAGCGAATCGGATTGCTGAAGATGTGGCGAATAGGACTTGTTTGCAAGCCTGTTGCGGGGCTTAAGGCGAAGCATCGAAGCTCGGTATTTTGCGAGTAGAATTAGAAAAATTCTTGCGCGCGACGCAATTGCGGTTTCGTAATGGCGGCGCGTTTGATCGGTCCAAGAGAACTCTCGGGTATTCTTCTTTTCTTTTTCCCCAAACAGAGAGGTTTTTGGATAGCAGCGATCGGGTGGCCTTTGCCGATCGATTTGGGAAATCGGGCGGATTGATCGGCAACCCATACGAGTTTGGAGCGCATTGGCCCCTGACTTAACATCGTAAAACGCAGGGATAAGGGATGTCGAGGGAGTCAAGAATTGACAAATGGTTTGACAGCCGACCATGTTTGACCAATCGGGCCGACGGTTTTGTCTGAGTGGCAGCATGAATCCAAAAGTTGCCGCCCTTTTTTTGGGCAGACTCGTAGGCCAAAGTGCCTTGCATTTGATTGAGGGGAAGGCGGGAAATATCGCGAAATAACAGTGACGCAGAACGAAAAACATGCGTGTTTTCATCTAGTTTCGCTGCAGAACTGGAGTGCAAACAGCGCGGAAATGGTGCGGATGATAGAGCTAATAAAGGTCTTGGTCTTCGGTTTGCATACTTTTGGCTTCAGCTTACGTCTAACAGATAGATAGTAAGTCCGACTAACGAGGAGAAACGAGCTACCGATCATACCCTGACAAGGAAATAAGCCGAACTGCACCGGGAGGTAGAGGGGCCATGAGAACTGGTGATGCATTAAGAACCATCAAGCCCATTCGGTCACAAAAAACGGGGGTCATACTACCCAGAGAAGGTACCTTCGTTAGGGCAGTGGAAAATTTGGGACGGCAATTAATCCTGGTAAACTTCGGAAGCGCGGGCGAAGAGTATTTGTTCCCCGACGAAATCATACCAGAACCCGCGAAATAGCCAGAAGCAAAACTCGTTACCTTCAGCGAGCATCGTATCACGCGCAGCTGATCTGTAGCTGCAACCAAGTCAAAAATTTAGTCTAACTTTGGCGCCAACGTCCTTTGGTGTTTGGATTCCTTACGCTGTCTTTGATATGACTAACGCATAGGTCATGCGGAGGCGCTATGAGTGATCGCGAAATAAAGGGTTATCACGCACACGTTTATTACGACGCTGAAACACGCGCCGCGGCAGAAAGGGTGCGGGCGGGATTAAGGGCGAATTTCAAGGTCCAGCTCGGCAGCTGGCACGACGAACCCGTGGGACCCCATTTGCAGGGAATGTATCAGGCGGTATTTACACCGCAAGAGTTTGGCAACATTGTACCGTGGCTGATGCTCCATCGCGAAGGTTTGTCTGTTCTGGTTCATCCCTCGACTGGAGATGGGTATGGAGACCATCTGGAGCGCTCTCTTTGGCTCGGTGAGCAGCTCAGGCTAAACGAAACGGTTCTCAGCCGCGGCCAGCAGGGGTAAGGGGGGCGGATAGGATGAAAAGGATCTATACGGCCAAAGATCCGCTGATGATCGGCCACCTAAAAAATGTGCTTGCGACCTTCGGTATCAGGTGCATTACGAGAAACCTTGACCTATCCAGCGCCGCAGGCCAGTTGCCGCCCATAGAATGCTGGCCGGAGTTGTGGGTCGTGGATGAGGAGAAGCTCGCCAAAGCCAAAGCGATTCTCAAGAAAGCTTTAGCGCCGTTGGACTCAGTGAAGAAATCATGGCGCTGCAGTGGGTGCGGCGAACAAATCGAAGGGCAGTTCAGTGAGTGCTGGAACTGCGGCGGCATTCGGCGCGGCGCGTTGGACCGGAGGTCCGCGTAAGCTTAACTGTGAACGAGGAATCAGTCGTTGAACCTTGAACTCGCAATTGTCTATCGTGCCGGTTTCCCCAGATAGTTTGTGACCTCTGTTCGTTCATAGACAACCAAATGCGGTGACTTGTGCGGTTCCGGCGTTGCCACGGTCGTCAACACGTCCAACCAGACGCGGCCGTTGGCATGACGAAACAGCCGCGGTGCGGCGATCGGAAACCAGCTCCTTAAAGCCTCCTGTCGTTTTCCCCCTGCGGACGTCATCCGCGCCAGTCGAGACAACACTATTGGCGCTGCTTCGACGTTGCCGCTTCTGAGCACGCGCGCATCGTAGTCCAAAAGCTGCTCGCCATCGGTGGTATCGAAAAAAACTACGGCGATGGCTAGGTCGCCACTTTCGTCGAAAGTGATGGAAGGCGCGAAAGAATAATACTCGCCCTTCGCGGGATTCAGAGGATGTAGGGATCGTGGCGGGTCCCAGTTGCCCCACCTGCCGTCAGCGGTCGCTGGGCGCCGCATATAGAACGCTTCATCGTTGCCGAAAATGTGCGTATTGACCGTCCCATGCCACGCCAGATGAATATTATTACTCTTATCCACGGCGATGTGGGGCCAATCCGATAGAATATCCCAATCGTTTTTCGGATCATTCCACGCGGGAAATGACGCCAGGACATTTTGCGCGTCCAGCCAATCGCCCCCTGCTTGACGCCGTACGTAGCGCAGCTCCCAATATCCACGATTGGGCTTGGAATAGGACCAGTTTTGCGCGTTGCGGACCTGGGCTATGAATGCGAAGTGGGCATTGCCAAAGGAATCAATGGCCAAAGATGGGCCTTTCAACTGGTTTCCCGGCGGTATCGGAAGTTTTTCCACGACCCAAGTAAGCCCCCCGTTTTTAGAAACCGCGTAGTTGCCGGTTGGCGTCAGAATATGAATCTCGTTATCCCCGCGGACAGCAATATCCGGACCGTTATCATGCCACTCGCCAGCGGCGCGGGTATTTCGGATCGGTTCGAATTTCCATTCTGTGCCGGTGAGCAAAAGCCGTCGATAGCGGGCAGCTTCCGGTGTGCTCCAGATAAAGTGAATGGCATTCTCGCTGGCTTCAATAGCGACGTAAGAACCCCAAGATTCGGAACGGCCATCGCTGACGGGAATCGCGCCGGTTTCCCAGGTGACGGTCCCGCTTGACGAGTCCTGAAGACCGCGCCGATACAAAATACGATAGCCTTGTCCAGGCCTTGCGGCGTCGAGCCATGCCGCATGGATTTTCCCCGCAGCATCGCGCACGACTTTCGCGCCCTGATTGCCGGCGGTGGCGTGATCATTACCCGAAACTCCAATGGGAGTTTGGCCGAACGGAAGAACATAAACGTACGCGCTTTTCGTGGCGCGCGCACGGCTCTGCCCCGGCGCTCCGTCCCAAGCAGTCCATGTTACCTGCGTGCCGCCGATCGGTAAGGGCTTAACTCGATCATGGGTGACCTTGAACGCTCCCGCCTTTGCTGATTCGAGCAGTTCCTGAAGCGGCGCTTCCGTCGGCGCGATCTCAGTCATTTGCGGTTTAGGGAGTTCGATAGCGAGCATTTCCGGCAGAACGATTTCGTCCCTGAGTGGCATGGCGCCGCCGACAAAAAGCAAAAGACCCGAGAGTAAGAGCCAACGGCCCCACATGACGTCTAAATTTTTGGCCCGCACAAGCCGCGACTCAACGGAACATTCTCGCATAGCGCGATTTTCCAAGTAGCGCGATCCTACGTGACTCCGGCCGAACGGTCAACGTGGCTAACCACAAGCTTGTATTCATTGTTTGACCCACTTTGATGCCGAATGTTACAAACGCTATAAGGGTAAATGAACTAGATAGGGACAGAGGGATATTTGATGGAATATCGGCAACTGGGAAACTCGGGCGTCCGCGTGTCGATCATCGGTCTGGGCACCAATCGGTTCGGTGCGCCAGAGGTGCCCCAAGTGGAAGTCAACCGGATCGTTGATGCTGCCATGGATCACGGGATCAATTTCATCGACACGGCGAATACCTATCAAAACGGCGCTTCGGAAGAATCCCTGGGCCACGCTTTAAAGGGCCGCCTCGATAAAGTTGTCCTGGCGACAAAATTTTCCTTTCCAAAAAAGGATGGACCGAATACCTGGGGCGCATCGCGCTACCAGATGATGCAAGCGGTGGAGAAAAGTCTGAAGCGATTGCAAGCGGATCACATCGACCTCTACTACACGCATCGTTGGGATGAGACGACGCCGATTCAAGAAACCTTGCGAGCATTGGACGATCTGATTCGCATGGGTAAAGGTGCTCTACATCGGCGCGTCGGCGTATGCCTCGTGGCAGCTGGCCCATGCTAACGTGCTAGCAGACCTCAGAGGATGGACCGCATTTGCCGCGATTCAATCCGAGTACAGCATGCTCAAGCGCGATGTCGAGCGAGAGGTCCTGCCTTATTGCCGCGCTCATCACGTCGGACTCGTGCCTTACTATCCTTTGGCGGGTGGGTTCCTCACGGGCAAGTACGAAAAAGGAAGACCTCCACCGCCAGGGTCGCGCGGCGAGTCCGTGAAACACGTGCGGGATCTGATGACTGAGGGGAACTATAACAAGGTCGTCAAGCTTACAGCGTGGGCCAGAGAACGTAACCGGGGAGTCAATGAATTAGCGCAGGCATGGCTCTTGGCGCAGCCGCAGGTTTGTTCGTCGATTTCGGGAGCGAAGAGTCTCGATCAACTGATCAGCAATGTTAAAGCGGCGGACTGGAGCCTTACAGCTGCTGACCTCCGAGAGATCGAGGCGATTCTAAAAGATAGTTGAAGGTGAAACAAAGGGCGAGGCGCAAGCTTTCCGTTGCGATTCAGGCTCAGCCTGAGGCTGATCCGCCTTTGGCGGAAATGGGGTCTATACTTCTACAGCATTTGCCAGCAGCGGTGTGATGAGTAGAGGCCTGAAATGTTGAGAACTGAGTGCCGAGCATGAAAAACGGCTTTAAAACATTACGCTTCTGTGGCTTCACAACTCCAAGCTCACGCCTCACCTATTGCGGGCGGTAACGTTAATTGTAGTAAAGTTTACTCCCAGTCTGGGAACGGTAGGAACAGCTGCTCGGGCACCGG
>AF_2010_repII_A1DRAFT_10000251_pt1 | contig 11109 bp, 12 predicted proteins | sample AmaForreplicIIA1_FD_9195 | JGI IMG/M metagenome (IMG submission 9195)
CCGTTCTTCATGAATTTCTAGTCATTGATGATCTTAGCGCCGTATACCTTATATCTGTGTGGTTCCATATGTAAAGAAAGAGCAAAAGACACACACGGCGGATCAGTTAAGTGAATGACTATTACTTCTCGTGTCTTCCGTGACTTTTGTATTAGCGCAAATGAGAGAGACAAGAATTTGAAAACCTTCAAGGAACTAGGGATAGGTGTGGAATTCGTCAGAGCTCTAGAGGATAACGGTTTCGACATACCTTTTCCTATCCAAGAGACAGCCATACCATCAATTTTAAAAGGTGTCGATGTTATAGGCCAAGCGCACACAGGAACAGGTAAGACAGCAGCTTTTTCGCTACCGATACTAAGTAGATTGAAGCGCAAGGGTCCACTACAGGCAATGATAATAGTGCCTACACGCGAATTGGCTGTTCAAGTAACAACTGAAATCAATAAGTTTGCAAAATATACCGATATCAGGACCATAGCAGTTTATGGCGGACAAAGTATCGGCCTACAGCAAGATCTGTTGAAGAGAGGAGTCCAAATAATTGTCGCAACACCGGGGAGATTGATCGATCACCTAAAGCGAGGCTCTATTCAACTCGATGATGTGCGGTATGTAGTTCTTGACGAAGCCGACAGAATGTTGGATATGGGCTTCATCGATGATATTAGATTTATTTTGTTCTATGTAAACGAAACAAGGCAGACATGTCTTTTCTCTGCTACCATGCCACCTGAAATTCTGCGACTAGCTCAAGACTATATGAAAGAACCTTTGGAGATAAGGTTAAACGAGGAGGAGCTGAGCCTAGACACAATCGATCAGTCATATTTGATTGTCCATGAAAAGGAGAAATTTAAGTATCTGTGTAACTTCATAAAGGATCGAGATCGAAAACAGACTATAGTCTTCGCTGCCACGAAACAAAGGGCCCAGAGGCTCGCGGTCGAGCTGAAGGAAACAGGATTCAAAGCATTGACAATTCATGGCGACCTTTCACAAAAGCAAAGAGATATTGCAATGTACAGGTTTAAGAAGGGAAACGAAGACATTTTGGTTGCCACAGACATCGCAGCGAGAGGAATAGATATTCCTGCTGTAGGTCACGTGATAAACTACGATATCCCGGAGGATCCTTTAATATACTTCCATCGAATTGGAAGGACTGCAAGGGCTGGAGGAACGGGAAGAGCCATCTCACTGGTTTCTCAGGACAGAGTTGATAGTTTCGGCAGAATACTCAATCAAACCCGACAACCCATTCGTAAACTAAACGATGAGATGGGTATTGCAGTTCCTGTTGTTAAGCAGCGGCAGCAGCTGCATCGGGGATATCATAACAATAGTTATCATACGAGACAAAGCTATGGAGGAAGAGGTTCTTACCGGCGAAGTATTGGATACAGTAGAAGGTACGCCGATCGAAGATACATGAGCGGCAGGGGGAATGCCCATCGCGCCGGTGATTCAGGGCCGTGGGGTAAGCGAACGAGGTTTCAGAAGATAAAGTAATGAACACCCAGACCAAGGACACTCATGTAGCATTTGCGTAATTGGTCTACGCAATTGGACCAGGGCAAAGGGTTAGTTCTGTCGTTCTCCTAAAGAATGCTTGGGGTAATTTAGTCAACAGTATGAACTTCAAGCCATCAAGCGAGTATAATTCTTAAATGTAGTGAAAAAATTCACTGTATCGCTAAATATATATCCAAAAATTGTAATAGATACTTATGTACATGCGTTCGACCGAGTATGAAGATTCGTTTGTTAAGATCGCAGGCCTAATCGGCGGAGAGGAATATCTTAAGGTTGCCCGTGGACTTCTAAACACAAATGATGCAACGGATGAAGAGATTGCAAGTGTTACCGGTCTGAGAATTAACATCATAAGAAAAGTTCTTTACGATATGTTTGGAAAAGCTCTAATCACAGGAATAAGAGTGAAGGATGAAAAAAAGGGCTGGTTTGTTTATCGATGGAGAGCAAAAAGAGATCAGGTAGACAGTTTTATTGATAATCAAAAGAAAAAGGTTCTCGACAGATTACAGAAGCGTTTGGAATATGAAGAGTCTTCCGAGTTTTACCATTGCGGAAACAAGGACTGTCCGCGCGTTAAGTTTGACTCGGCCGTAGAATTGTTCTTTAAATGTACAACCTGCAAAGGACCACTTAATATGGTTGACAACGGACGGGTAAAAGATGCGCTTCGGTACAAAATAGAACAAATAAGTGCCGAGATGTCTTCAAGCAGGCCATAGGGTTTTCAGTTCATTAATGTGCGGCAGCATGCCCTGATGATCCGAAGCTAATTTCATATGCAATTAGGCTAAGGCAGCCATGTGGTATGCAACATAATCAAGGAATAACACAAAAGAGTATTGCAGACATCCTCACAGGAACTTGTCCGCAGGCAATCACGAGAAGCATCTGTGTTACTGTCAAAGGGTTCAGACCTTGTAAAAAAGTACCAACTCACCATCGTCTTGTTGCACTACTTTGTTCAACTTCAAATTGATCGCTTCTGAAATTTTTTTGTATCCCTCTCCCTCGACCAGTGTAGTTGCTGACCTTCCACCGACCAATTTAGGGGATATCGTAACGATGAGCTCCTCAACAATTCCCAACTTGAACAGTGACCAATTCAGCTCTCCTCCGCCTTCTGCAAGGATCTTTCTGAACCCCATTTTTTCCAGAAGTAGAATTGCTTCTCTGAGATTAACTGACCTCTTTCCAGCTGTGATTGTTATTGCGCCCATACTTCGAATTTTTTGGATATTATATGTAGATGCACGTTCTGATACCACTATTATTGTGGTAACCCTAGAAGCGGTCCTCAAAATCTTTGAATTTATGGGTATTCTGCCTTCGCTATCAACAATTATTCTTGCAGGATCTTTCTGTTCTTTGCGTTTGATTAGTCGCACCGTTAGCAAGGGATCATCTACAATGACTGTCGAAATTCCTACTAGTATTCCGTCAACGGAAGCGCGTAATTTGTGGACTCGCCTCAAGTCTTGCCTAGAAGAAATTTTTGCATTTCCACAAATCGTCGCGATTTTGCCATCGACTGTCATAGCAGCATTAATCATTATTCGCAACTTCGAATTGTGCCCCATCGACAAACCTTCCGTTTATCATTACCGCCTTCATCGAATCCTGGTTAGCTCTATGAACTATCGAGGCGAATGGATTATGCATTGGGTACAGATCCGCATGGCTCTTGTCGATGAATATCAGATCTGCTTCTCTACCACGCTCAATACAGCCTCTATTGATTCCAAGAATTTCAGCGCCATTTACTGTAGCCATTTTTAGGATCTCCTTAGCATCAAGAAAAACATGTTCAACAGACCTGGAGGCCTTCCAGATGTAATCTAGTTCCCGCAATATATCTGGGGGGTTCAACATCACATTGTCACTGCCTATGCCAATGACGCAACCTAGCTCCAACATCTTTGCAACTTTTGGAATACCTGCCCCCACTATCCCGTTGGCCCTGGGACAGATAACAATTCCTATCCTGTTTCTTGATGCTATCGAAATTTCTTGTTCTGTGGCACGAGTCATATGAATAAGAATATCAGGCCGCAAATATTGGACTATTCTTGCTACTTCTGTCTTGCCGGTCTGTGATTTTGAGAATTCAACTGTTCCTTCAGATTCGGCGGCATGAATCGCAGTTAACAGCCTCTTTTTTTTCTTATCATGACTAGTCAGAATACTGTTTCTCGTTGTAATTAAGTCCCTATATTGCTGAAGTGATTCATCAGTATTCTCATTTGCTCCGCTAATTCCCAAACCATCGCATGTCTGTAAAACATGTGAAGCATTTCGCAGTACACCAGCCGGAAGCCTTTGTGCCCCCGCGCCGAGCATCTTGGTCGCAATATTACTGTCCGTACTGCCTACATTTGAACTCCTATCGAAATAGTACTCAACTCGACCAAATAATACACACTTAATCGGTAAGCCTGAAATTGCATTTTTGAGCAATGTGATCCCTTCAACGCCCCCTTCACGGAAATCTGCGAAGGTAGTTATTCCTTTTTTCATCATTGACAAAGCAGAACTTCTGATAAATGTTTTTAGATGATCTGGTTTGCTCCTTTGTAGTATTCTCTCTTTCGCTCCGTAGAGCGGATGAACTCTCGCATCTAGTCCAGAGTCCACCGCCACATCTTTTCCAAATGAATCGCCTACGTGGGTGTGAGCGTTGATTAGACCAGGGGCTATTAGAAATCCTTCTGCATCTATTATTGTGCCATCCCGGGACCCCCCTTCGGTACTGGTACTGTAAGTACCGCCTTTTGCTTGCTGAATTAGACCATCTCTACCGATCTTTAGGTAGCCGCGCGAAACAAATGTTAAATCTTTGCCAAGAAGCAGACTAGCATTCTTAAGTACTATAGACATTTCAATTCATAAACCGGGATGAGCCTCCCCTCGCGTCGAAGATCTCTTATGGTATCGAGTGCCTTCGTAGCAGCGAGGGCAGCCTTTCTGCCAGTTTTCCCAGTCCCTATCCCACACTTTAAATTGATCCCGATGTCCTGAGTAACTTTCTCTAAAGTTTCCTTCACATCCCGTTTTGTAGCACCGCTCGATACAACCATAAAGTTGTCTCCACCTAGAAAGAAGGTCAGTGATTCTTTCTTAAGAAATTCTTCGGAAAGCCTAGAATAAATCTTGACGACAATAGATGTAATTTCATAAGGAGAAAGTCTCAGAGCACATATCCGAAGAGTCATTCATGTCGATATGCATTAATTGCACTAACTGATCGTCTTGCGAAATCAAATCACGTGATGATAGGCGTAGTTTTTCAGTCTCGTATATCTCTGGTCGATTTGAGATCGATTTTCGCTTTTTTCGGACTTCGTATGCGTCCAAACTCGCTTGATACGGGGTCACGCCTATCCCAATGGCCATAGAAAGTCTAAAGCTCCTGTACAGGGTAGAAAGCTCATCCTTGATCACTAAGTGATCCGCATGTGAGAGCCCGTTACTTATCACAAAATACTCGTCGAATCTATTCGAATAAACAATACATTCCTTGGCAGCGAATAACCGCTGCAAATCATAATACAATTTCGCCTGAAACATCTGCAACTGAGTTTCCCTGTCGGATCCGAGGGTAAGGGTCCATGAGCCGTACTCTTCGATTCTAACGAGTGTAAGTTGTATCGTCAATGTATTACCTTCATCTTACCTTGGACCTTCGATTTTTTTGCTTTGATTTTCTGAATCTTTATTGCCATATCGACTGCACTGTCTACTGCCCGTATTGGAACTACATCGATGCGCTCTCTTGCTTGGTCAAAAGTCATATTAGGGCCGCTAATCCCAAGAGCAACCGGCTTCCCATGATTAAGTGACAAATCGGCAATAAGCCTGGCCGCATTTCCTGCGACTATTTCATCATGGCTAGTCTCCCCCTTAATCACTGCTCCGAGGGTAACGACGGCGTCCACATCCTTTTTTCTCAGAAGCTCCCGGACTGCCAATGGCATTTCGAAGGAACCAGGAATATAGCAAACATAGGTGATGATCGCATGTATTTTCTTCGCATGCTTCTTTGCGATATCGAGCATTGGGATGGTGATGTCGTCGTTAAACTCCGAAACTACCACTCCTATTCTGATTTTATGCAAAGATAAAATTATGGCACCTTAGTTCATATCTTGGTATAAATCTTTTATTAGTTCGCTCGATTCTACTAGAGGAATATTATTCTTGCTTGCATATCTTCTTCCTCTATCTATCGAAAGTGCCCTTCCAGTAGAGCTATCCAACATTTCACAAATTACTGCAGCAGGCACCAAACCTGCTATTTTCGTGAGGTAAACACAAAGTTCAGTGTGCCCTGTTCTCTCATATAGCAAGCCTTTGGATGCGATCAAGATCGGCACATGGCCGGGAGCACGAAAATCATTGGAAAATTTTTCGACACCTGCTGAGTCGATCTTTCTGCAAACCTCAGCCATCTTTGCGATTGTCAGGGCCCTGTCAAAATCGGTGATGCCGGTAAATGTATCTCGATGGTTAACCGAAATGGAAAAACTAGGTCTGTCACCGTAAGGCGTTTTCCCAGAGGTTAGTTTCTTAAACATGGGATTGATTCTTGATAGACCACGTAAGATATCATGCATATAGACCAATCCTAATTTCACTGCGATTTCGTTTGAGACTGCTAAGCATATTAACCCCCCTGCGATTGTTCTGAATGCAGCAATATGGCTAGGATTAATGTGCTCGGCAGGCAAGACCATATCGATCTCGTTTTCTCGGCCTTCATCGTCGTGAACAAAAACGAATCTTCCTTCTCTCAACGCAGTTATGGCCCCTCCAACGGAATCCAAATGGGTAATATGTTACTAGAATCGATTATATAGTTTACTAAATGAGGCGTAGTTACTATTTTATTGGTAGATTGCGCGTCACATATTTGCCGATAATATCTGTTTCCACGTTGACTCTGTCTCCGACTACTTTTAATCCTAAAGTTGTTACGGCAAGAGTGTATGGGATCAAGGCCACCGAGATTATCGTGCCTTGAATATCTACCACTGTAAGACTTACTCCGTCAATCCCTATTGATCCCTTCGATACAATCGAACAAATAAGCTTTCGGTCACGAATTCTTATCCGTAGCTCAGTTTCCCCTCGAGCTTTTATAACCTTCGTAATTACGCCCACCCCGTCTACATGGCCCAGTAGGAAGTGTCCTTCCAGTCTCTCTCCCACTTTCAAGCTCTTCTCTATGTTTACCGCATCTCCAGCTTTTAACGAACCGAGACAAGTACGATTCATGGTCTCATCTATAATCTCAAAATCGACAGTCTTCGATATTCTAGTAACTGTCAGACATGCACCGTTTATACACAGGCTATCACCAATTTTTAGATCCTCCGTGACTTTTTTTCTGAGGGTTAAGCGTAATCTGCTATTAGCTGACCTATCGTTCCTTTTGACATGACGGATTGATTTAACCTCTGCTAGACCTTGTATAACACCTGTGAACAACGCTTAGGATTACGACGAAGCTTCGCTCGAAGCCGGTTAAAAAATATACCGTCTAACAAACAACAACAGAATTAACGTGAATAAAAACTTCAAGACATTTATTACCCAACTTAGTACGGTTACCGTGTGTTGCCTTACTATCCCCACCCAATTATGTTAAAGTTGTGTCAAATAAAGTNACCGGCAGTTAGAAGAAGATCATAAAAATATCAATCATAGGCAATCTCCAAAATCGCTTTGGCTTGCTTGTAATGCACTGCGTCTATCATTTTACCCTCTACCAGCAATGCACCTTTCCCTTTTCCTTTCCTCATTCCAGGCCCCAATGCTCCAAGAACTTTTGTGGCCCATTCAATTTCACTCTTACTTGGCCTAAAAACCTCATGTACAGGTTGTATCTGGTTTGGATGTATTATGCTCTTACCAGCATAGCCCAATCGTTTCGCTTTGGCAGCGTCATTTCTTAACCCATTGATATCATCTACCTTTTGCCAGATGGCATCGATCGCCGTGGCGCCGGCTGCTCTAGCATCAACAGGAATTTTCATTCGAGCATAACTGTAACCTGCTGGATCGTCTTTGACATGATCGAGGCCCATATCGTAGAGAAAGTCATAAACCCCGAAAATTATCGCCTCTATTCTTTGGTCTGCTGCAGCTATAGTATATGCGTTTACCACTCCTTCAGCGGTTTCCACAGTCGGCATTAATTTAACAGTATTTTTTTTGATCTGTCTCCTTTCCTCTAACTCTTTAATAATAGCAATGAGTTCGATCAGCTCTCCCTTATTGTTTACTTTCGGAACAACGATCCCATCGAGCCCTTTCCNGACCGTAGAACGTAGGTCTGTTTGTGAGATTCCTGATTCTTGAGAGTTTATCCTNACATACACCTTCTTCGTAAACTTGTAATCCGCCCTTTGCCTCAGGATTCGCTGCACCATTTTCCTAGCTTTCACTTTTTCGGATGGCAGCACAGAATCTTCCAAATCAAAACATATGATGTCAGCGTTCAACTGTTTGGCTTTATCGACGAAACGGGGGTTAACTGCTGGAACAAAAATTAGGCTTCTAAAGGATGCCATGAAAAAAGGAAATCAATACGTGAGTAGAGATCAAAGTTTCTGAGGTGTGGTCAGGATTTTGCCAATCTGTTCTGCCCTAGCCATCATTACGTGGCCTTTGACCATATCATTGAATGGAAGGATCGTATGAATTACCGGTTTGATTTTACCCTTGCTAGTCCAATTTATCACTTCTTCGAGTTCGGCCTTGGTCCCTTGCGTGGAACCCAGCAAATTAGTTCCCTTAAAGAAGAGGTATCTCAAATCCAAAGTAGAATCGTAACCAGTAGTCGCGCCCGTGGCTACAAGAGTTCCGCCCATCTTTAGAAGCCCAACTTCTTGGGGAAATGTGGCTTTGCCGATGTGTTCGAAAACAACGTCTACTCCTTGTTTTTTCGTAATTTCCCTAACCCTTTTGGCCCAATCTGCTTCTCTATGGTTAACAACATAGTCTGCGCCGATTTCAGTGCACTTATCCATCTTTTCTTTGTTGCCGGCTGTCGCTATTACTGTACAGTTATACAACTTTGCTATCTGAATCCCTGCCATTCCTACGCCGCTAGTTCCACCCATTATTAAAACCGTTTGACCAGGCCTTATCCTGGCTCTACCGACTAACATATGCCATGAAGTCATGCCAACCATAGAGACCGCTGCAGCAGTTTCAAATGGAACATTATCTGGTATTTTTGAAACGTTCACCTCTGGCAGATGGGTGTACTGTGCAAAACCACCCCAAAGTGGACCTGTCTGGAAACCCCAAATCGTTCTATCATTGCAGTCATATTCCCTTCCGGCTGTGCACATGTCGCAAACTCTGCAACTCATATTGGAATGCGAAACTACTCTATCACCTGGCTTGAGTTTAGTGACGTCCGCGCCAACTTCCACAATGATGCCAGCAACATCACTACCAGATATGTGCGGTAATGGTGTCTTGATCGGATCGCCCCATATAGCCCACAAGTCGTTATAATTATATGCTGCTAATTCCACCTTTATCATAACTTCATTAGGTTTCAACTTTGGCATGTCGATATCTTCGATTCTGATCACCTGTGTAGGATCTTTGCTATATTCTCGGAATACAGCTGCCTTCATGAGCGTCAAAGATTGTAAAGACTTAATATAGTTAACTAAAACCCAAAGACGTTCTGTCCTAGCAAACATAGGGTAACTAGTTGGAACCACCTAACTTCCTAATCAAACAGTCTCGAAAAAACGTTAAAGCCTATTTATTCTGAAATCTTTTCTCGGTTGCTGAAGGCTAAGCAAAATTTGTTTCAGCTCGCCATCAGTTAAGGCTCTACTGAGTTTCCCGGTAGACGCTGCGCTCAGTAGATAGTTTTCAACAGCAGTGGCAAGTTCCGGCTTAACCATTCGAATATTCATCAGGCGTTGTCGAGCCGACGCATCTAATAGAACCATCAAAGCCCGCTGTCGCATTGCTACAGCTTCGGATTCCCGTTTCTTCGCATCTTCGTCATCCGGATGCTGGGATTGAGGGATAGACATTTCGCCTCCAGACCTTTTATTACACCCTTCTAGGCGTATCGTTGTAACTCCGGCGCGGCTCTTACAATCTCTTTATAAATTTCGGTTGATAATCTGTCGACTTTCCTCATTCCTTCATCCGAGATGGTCCTGCCTTTGCTCTTCTTAATAATGTAGCCAGCGGCTTCCAGTTGTTGTAATGCTTTGCGGACGATCGCTCCACCTCCGTCTACATGATGGTCTAAGTTATAGCCTATCCGCTTTCTGCCACCGTAATCACTTTTCAATTCAGAAACACCCCGTGGACCATGGAAGTAAATCTTGCGTACTAGTGATGCGCATCTTGTGTACCACCAATCTCTATTTTGAGGAATCTTTTCTACATGAGTCCCAGTCTTCACGTATGCTGCCCACTGGGGAGGCTGGATTTTCTTATCCTTTTTTAGTAGTTCGGCTAATTTTGTTATTAGTTCGATCGCCGGAACATCATATGCTTTGGCCATAATAGTTACTGAATAATCACGCAATAATTCCCTTATAAATCCTTATAGTCTTTATTGATTTGCATTTGTTTACAAATTATTATGACTGTCTTATCTGGATTTTGCGATACGTGTGACCACACTTCAAACAAGTAATCCTTACGCACTTAGTATTGGTCCGGCCAATTCTCACCCGTGAATCTCTTCCAGGAATTACAAATCGTTTACAGCTCTTGCAGAACAGCTGTCGTATTTCGTAGTGCAATCTCACTCTTAGGCGCATTGCAATTTTCCTTGCCATGCGTGCTTGATCACTGGCAATACTTCATTTTCTTTCGCTTGTCGCAATGCATGTGATATAAGAATGCCGATCCTCTCTCTTGCAATGTCTTTCGTAATCTGCTTTGTCAAGGTAGGAGACTACTAGCGGCATGACTATAAAACAGATCCTGTTTCTGGATACATATAATGAAATAGCCAAGAGTGATCACAAGACGAATTTTATTTGGTTGAACATCATGTTTGAGTAGTACAACAAGTAAGTCGACAGGGTCTAGCTGAGCATATTCGTTATCTGCGATTCTTTCTTGGAAGAAGATCCACGGTTTGACACAGCGATTTGAAGCTAACGAACTACTCGTTACTCTACTTTGGACTGTTATGCTTCAATAACTCCCAATATTGGTTTTAATTCGTTGTGCGAAGGTTCGATATTATATTTCGGTGTTGCAAATACGGGACCACTAAAACCCATCGTATGAAACTTGGCATTATAGACGTTAAGTAAAGGAACTTTTTCATTACCTTGATTAGGCAGAGGTGCAATATGATAGCACGATAGATAAAAATGTAATTAACCCGGATATTTAATCATACTAGCTACTAATGGACAATTTTGCTGAACTAGAAAAGATGGCTAAGAAATACATGAAGCTGAAAAGACAAAAAAGCACTGATTCAAAAAAAGCTTCATTAGGACTTGAACTGAATAAGACGATAATTGGTATTATTGATCGCTTGTCTTGTCGAGACTTTATGTTCCCTAT
>AF_2010_repII_A1DRAFT_10000253_pt1 | contig 11100 bp, 8 predicted proteins | sample AmaForreplicIIA1_FD_9195 | JGI IMG/M metagenome (IMG submission 9195)
ATTGCATGACGGACGTCGCTAACAAAAACGGACAGCTAGCTATTGACGACGTCAATCTGTGTTATGATAAAGAATATCACAGCGGTCCATTCGCAACCAGTGCTGATAGTGGTAGCAGCACGTCTAGTAGCAAATAGGGGAGATATGGAAACAAGTACAGTCAGAGGGATGACTCAATCCTCTTTTTGGGGATTTCGTGGAGAGAAATAGCAGCAATGATATCCCTTTTAAAAATGGGTTTCAAATTCATATAAAATAACTAAGCTAATAAGTTTTTTGCGAGATTATCTGCGACTCGCGCTGAGAAATGCCTGAACCTCTTTGATTCGTACCTGAGCTTCAGCTGCAGTATATTGTGCCTTTATCACTTCTTTTTTAGATCTGAATTCTTCAACTTTTGTCGAAAGGCGTTCTTCTGTTTGTTCAAGTTTGTCCAGTTATGTTTACATTTCTACTATTTGTTTATCTAAGTCTTGTAATTGCAGCATGTTTGCATTCTTTCTAGTCTGTGCTAGCTTAGCTAAATCTTCTCGGTCTTGATCCACAGCATGACGTGATTGTACTTCTAGAGTGCGAATATCAATCACGAATCCATGGAACCAGCGGCTCAACTTAGGAAATCAGAAAGTGTACGCTGTTTGGAGTCAATCGCGGGATATTCCTCTAAGTGTTTTTGGGCCACGCCACCCCTCTTCCTTTTAGAATGCTTGTATACCGCATTCGTACCCTGGGTTAATAGGATACTATTACATATCTTTGATATTAATGACGTTGTCTAATAGTAGCGATAGGTTATTGATTTCTAAGTGTCGAAGGATTATTCTTCATCATCCCCCTATTTCTCGCGAATGAATTTGTGCGTCATATAACATTGAGTATATTCCCCTTTTTCTTAGAAGTTCTGAATGTCCTCCTGTCTCTACAATTTCTCCATTCTCTAAAACCACGATCCTGTCAGAATTCACTATAGTTGATAATCTGTGTGCAACGAGAATAGTAGTTCTGCTTCCCGCCAATCGATCAAGAGCCTCTTTGATGAGAGCTTCTGACTGTGAATCTACGTTAGAGGTAGCCTCGTCTAATATCAAGATACTAGGATTCTTAAGCAATGCTCGGGCTATTGCAATTCGCTGACGTTGACCGGTTGAAAGTTTGACGCCTCGTTCGCCAACCTGTGAATTATATCCTTCTGGCAACCCAATTATGAATTCATGGGCATTCGCCGCATTGGCAACTTCAATTATATCAGGATCTGACGCGTCGAGTCTTCCATATGCTATATTATTACGTATACTATCAGAGAATAATATAGGGTCCTGTGAAACTACAGCAATTGTATTCCGAAGCGAGGACAGTTTTATTACGTCCAAGGGGTAACCGTCAATAAAGATCTTGCCAGAGGATAGATCGTAAAAGCGCAAAAGAAGGTTTATAATTGTAGATTTGCCGGCCCCACTTTTCCCTACTATGGCAACAGTTTCGGCAGCAGGTATCACCAAATTAAAATTTTCGAAAATTTTCTTGTCTGGAATATACCCAAATGATACGTTTTCGAATCTTATCTCCCCCTTAACATTGGTAAGCTCGATTAGACTGCCAGAATCGTTTACCGGTGTCGGTGCAGCTCTCGAGGTGTTGCTTGAGTCTAAATGACTCTCTCCTTCCATGTCCATAATATCGAATATTCTTTCTCCTGCTACAATGGCTCTTTGTATATCTACATTGGATTTGCTTAGGCTTGTAACAGGTCTGAATAACTTGTCCACTAGGCCAATGAAGGTAACCAATGCACCCAAGCCGAGATATCCATGAACCACCTGAGGTGCGCCAAAGAGCACTACAATGACTATGGCCAAACCGGCAAGCATGTCTACCGTACCCGAGTACAGGCCAGACCTTTTGGCTAGTCTTATTTTAGCCTGGGATATTCCTAAAGATTTGTCAAAAAATTGATCTGCTTCTAGTTTTTCCATCGAAAAGCTCTTCACTATACGCACACCAGCAATAACTTCATTAGCCTTGGCCCCTAGCTCGCCGACGGCCTGTCTTATAAGTCTCGAAGCGATCTTGAGTGGTTTTTTGAACAAAACAACTGAAACAACCAGCGCTGCTGAGACTGGAACGACATAGATCGCTAGGCTCGTGTTGACATAGAATAGTAAGATGAATGTCCCAACTACCGTCATCAGGTCTGTACCGATGCTGCTTATACCTTGAGTCATGACTTTATCAACCTCGTCAGTATCACTAATAATACGAGCGACGAGTTCACCTGTTCGGCTGTTATCAAAAAATCGGACAGGGAGTTGTTCTAAATGATAAAAGAGTTCATATCTGATCCTATGCATAGTCTTTGCGCTCAAAGTCTGTGAGAAGTACAGTTGGAAGTAGCCCATTATCTCTTTACCAGCGTACGAAGCTAGAAGTAGAAAAATGACCCAAGGTAGGATGTCAAGATTTTTCTTGGTCAATACGTCACCAACTAGGTAGAATCCTAATACCCAAGGTTGAAGTAACGTAAAGGCGGTAATACCGCCGGTCGTTACCGCTAAGGCTAAAGCGTGAGGCCAGTAATCCTTTTGGTAGTAAAGAAGTCTAAGCAGAGTATGCCTAGTTCGAGTGGGTTTGGTCTCATGGACTGATTTCTCTTGAAAACTGCGTTCGGCTACGCGTGGCATTTCTGGTTTAGGTGGGCCTCAATACATTTTTCAGCCTCAGTTACCCAATATCTTAGGTATGATTCATCTAATCTTCTCTTTAGAGTCCAATACCTGAAATGGAGATGCTGAAGGTAGCTTCTACATTTGTACAGATCGACCCTTTTAAGCGAGCCCTGTGCTTCTACACTCGATGACATTTCCTCAACATACTTTCTCAAGAAAATCTTCTGCAACGCCTCGATATCAAGGGAAAGGCCGTATTTTTCCCTCCTCATAAGAAGGTACGATATAAAGTATCCCAAATCCTTAGCAGGATCAAATAAGCAACTGTGTTCAAAGTCTACCACGGTCAAATGATCTTCATCAACTAGAATATTCAGTGGATGAAAATCTCCGTGTATGAATACAAAGCTCATAGGATCAAGTTTCCTTTGCTCTTCAAGGATTTGGCTTGACAACTCTCCTATTCTACCAGCAAAAGGTGGGTACAGTGCAGACAGATGGTCGCGCCACTTGTATAATCTTTCTTCCTCATCCTTGAAGGAAAATATATTTTGACAGAGCGCGGCAGTAGTACTATGAAGCTTAGCTAGCCACTTGGCTGACTGTGTAACGGCAGTCCTAATTAAATTAGGATTCGTATCTCCGTGCGCAAGAAAATCTTCGAGTTGCACCCCATATGCATTAGATGTCAGCATCAAGTTATACTCTGAAAAATAAGCTATGGGCCGACAAATTCTCAAGTCACTTTCATAAGATCTATCACGCCATAAGCCTGGTGACCACAGAACCGTCAGGTTATCAAATACTTGCCTTAGGCTCCCGTCGCGTCTCCATTTTCCAATAAAAGATTGGGAAATTGATTCTTCTTCACTCTGCGTCCCTGGTATTTGCGTTAATCGGTACTCTATTGTAGCAATACCAGCTCTCCTGCTCACTTTTAGCGGATTTATTATGCATTTTGATATGTCGAACTTCGAACTTATCCCTGGGAGAACACGTGATTTCATCAATTGAAGGATAAAATCTTCTTCCAGAAGTTGGTCTATTTGCTCTTCAGTGTTGCTTTGGGGATGCTGTGACGTTATATCAGCTTGACTAGACGAGGACGAATTGTAAGTTCTCTGAACTGGATCTTTCCGGTTATAAAATGATGATGTTGTTGATGAATTGTACGGTGAATTAGAATTTATTATGCGATAACTGTCTTTGAAATATGTTTCATTCCAACGATCTATTCCTTCCACTAAGAACGTGATTAACCCAGTGGATACGTTTGAAAATTGTGACGCTATCATCTCCATTCCAGAACATTCGCTGCAATATGTTAGGAGCTCTAGTTATGAACCTCCTTAGCCACCTCTAGGACTAATCGGCTTTCCTCTAGCCATCTTGAAACTAACTCTGTGTCGGGTGTTAACCCGAGGAGGTAATATGTGTGATAGCTGCGCTGAAAGTATGTCTGAGCTTCATAAATTTTCATCCGCCTCGCCAAGGTAGCCTCGTCGTCACTACTAGGATTTTGCATTAGAAACCGAGACTCTTCTAAATATTTGTGGATGAATAGATCCGCCCATCTTATCATAGTAGTACTAAACCCAAAAGACATCTTCAACTGTGCTATAAAATACCCCAAGTCAAAAGCAGGATCTCCAACCCGGCTTTCTTCAAGATCTACTACAGTTATACAATTGTCCGACACACAGATGTTCTTTGAATGATAATCACCATGGATAAGGCTGAGTTTGCCAACACCATTAGGGGTGATATTACTCTGAGGACAGTGTTTTCTCTGCATTGCAATTAGGTCTTTACTTATTCCCTCAATTTTACCAGCCAGCTTGGGAAAGATTGTCAAGAGCGACTTACTGTATTTGATAGAAGTCAGAATCTCTTGTTTCTCCTCGTCTACTCTATGCTTATTATAAATTCCGGCAAGTGAGTTAGAATTTGCCTTTGTAATTTTCCTGCCATCTGAGCAAGGAAAACTGTCGGGGACATTGTGTAGCTTCGCCAACCATTTTGCAGATCTTTCGATAAAAGATTCTGTGTCTCCTCTTTGTTCCATGATCAGAGTAGAAAGCAGGTTACCTTCAGCTTCATCCATTATTATGAAATAAAGAGAAGGGAGAAAAATAATAGGACGAGGCACTCTCAGCTCACTAGTCTCATTGAATCCATGTGACCTAAGAAAGTCTAAAACCCGGAAAACATGTCCGAATCGTCCGTCATCAGATTGACGATGAATTCCTATGTATCCTTTATGAAATTTGTCAAACCGTATAGTATACTTAATAATCGTTTTCCTGAGGTGTTTTTTTAAAATCTGTGGATGGCAAAATATGACGTCATGATAGCCGTATCTATTTTTCAGATCTTCGATTAACACTTCTTTTACCAATCGCTCATTTTCCACTCTTCTTAACGATTCCGGAAAGCACATCAACAACTACTAGTTGGCTCCACTTCTATCCAAATTGAAAACATCTGATTATGTTTACTTGTAATACGAACTGCACATCCGTGGCCAAATCTTGCTTGGTGAGGGTTGTCCCAGAACACCGACCCAGGACCATTAGTATGCTTTATCCGAACGGTGATAGTTTCATTCGACCACTGACGGGTGTTAGCATTTAGGCGCGACTCGGTAAGTCCTGCGTGAGCGTATCTGAGTAATCGCAAATAATCTGGTGAGAGACCTATTTCGCTGGAAAGCTCGGTAAGTTTCGGAGGTAGATTATAATCTATACGCAACGAGTTTCGCAGCAATGAAATACTTTTCCTTAGACCAAATGCCTCGCTATTTTCCCGAGCATTTTCTAGAATGACTCTTGCTTCAGGCTCTTCTCTTGCATGCTGAGATGATGATTTTTCTACCTTTACAACTTCAAACCTATCATGTTCGTATCCCACATCAGCAAAACCGCCAGGATGATTAGCTGGCTGATCCATGTAACCGTGAAGATCCTCGAGGAGATTCCAGTCATCTGCTGGATTACCAATTACAAGGCGACCGCCCTTTATTCCCATCACACTAAAGAGGTAGAGTAAACGTCCGCCTTTCGGGGGAGAAAAGACAGAGTAAAGGAAATTGTTTTTAATGATAAGCTCATTATTACCATCATTATCTAAGTCCAGGTAATCCGCATTAATCGTGTTGGGAGTACTATCTTTGATTTTCATCCAAAGTGCAGCTTCAGCGATTATGACTGCTATACGAGAATGACTAGCGATAGCATTGATCCAAACGCTGGGGGCACCGTCGGAGTTTGGATTTCCATGAGCACCAGTCTTGGGGGTATGCCAAGCTGTCTGCCATGATGTTGCTAAGAGGACTTTCCAGGCGAGGTCAATAAGCTCCGGATCGGCTCCATGTTTTGATAGTTCTAGTACCCGGCTTTCTACCCAATTATAGTAGCGCTGATATGGATCAGTCCATCTAGGATCGTAGTACCAGCTATCAAAGCTGTCACCTGCCCCGAAATCATTCATCAATTCTACGTATGTACCATTTTCGACATTTTTACTATCAACAGCTACATGTTCGGAAGCCCATTCACCGATCTTGACAATCTCCAGCTGGTGCTTATTAGTATAGATCCATTTTACAAAATCTTCGTACCGGACAGGTCCGTTCGTGTCCCATCCTATTCCTGCCGCCTTTTCCATATCATCAGCATATAGAGCAATATAGTTCATCTTGCTACCTTTACTCAAATCGAAGAGCCACATCAGTTGTGTCATCACCCTCCTAAATTGTTCTGGGCCACGCGGGGGGATGTTTTGTCTAAGATTATTAGCAATGGGAAGAACAGATAATCCGCAGCCTCCTTCAATATTATACATCAGAAAGTTTTCTGGGTCCCATCCTTGGTTTTTATCATAATTACAACGAGGGCTTGGATCCCCGACGCCTGAGTATAATAGTCTGTCATCGAGAATAACATATTTGTATCCCCCGTTTAGCAGTTTTCGATCACTCAGGATCGGTGCCAAGACCCTTGTATCCCATAGCCTCTCAGGTACCCAAAAGACTTTGATTCTTTGCGGCTCCCATCCTAGGAGGCTTTCATAAATGAGGAGATGCTCATTGAGCTGTCGGAAATTATGTTCGGTTGAGAAGTACTTCATCATGTTTTGTCCATAGCTACTGCCTATAAGCTCTAGAAGACCAACTTTTGCAAAGGATTTTAATTCATCAAGAAAATCGGGAAGATGCCAAGCCAAAGATTCGAGGAGGGTCCCACTTATATGAATATTAACGGGGATCCTGTACTTTCTATGTACTTCGAGTATATTCGCAAGACCGGTCTTAGCTCCTTCCCCTCTTCCAACCACATCAGTAATTCCGCTCCTATTCTCATAGCCGTCGGTGATCAAAAATTGGTTGGCGTGGTGAACAAAAGCAAAAGAAAGCTTAGGATTCGAGTAACTCATGTTGGTATGTTAGGAAAATCATGAAAAGCCTGTGCATGCACCATTAATACCGCGTTCCGTGAGATGATAACGGATATCAGGTGAAGTTAAGTCGGTTTTCGTGATAGTGGGGAGTACCATAACAGAAACATATCCCTGTGCGGCCAATCTTCCCAAAATTAGCTTTACTGAATTTTCAGTTATGCCTATGAAATTCGAGATCTCTAAGGCAGTTCTAGAGTTCTCTTCTTTAGTTACTCCTAACGTAAATAGCGCCTGAAGCGTTCCGTGATCTGTCAAATAATAGCCTTCATCAACATTGCCCAGCAAGCTGTCAGAAACTAGAGCGACTTCCTCTACCGAACATGGTTTAGTAGCAGGCTTCGATACATCATCATTGATAGCAAGCACTTTCTTATACGTCTCTATTGTAGTTTGCGCTGCAAGATCCCAATCATATTTCCTCATTAGGTCACGATAGGCGTTTAATATTAAGGATTCTGCCAAAGACGGTTCTTCTAGTACACGTTTTATGGCTGCTGCTAAATAATCAGCGTTGCCGGCAGGGAACTTTAGTCCCGTGATACCATCCTTGACTATCTCTGCCAGGCCTCCAACATCCGAGACTATTACAGGCATGCGGCTTGACATAGCCTCTAGGACAACAATTCCAAAGGGTTCATAGAGAGAAGGAACGACTAACACATCAGCTGAACCGTACAAAGAGACGAGAGTAGTTCCATCCACAAATCCCAAAAAGTGAACTTGCTTTTCAAGGCCTAGACGTTGAACTTCTCTCTTTAGGGACTGTTTGACTGGGCCTTCTCCTATAATGATCAAACTTGAAGAGTAAGCATTACTTTTCTTCATCTTCTGATCACGGAGTAGTTTTTCAAAAGCATTAATCAAAATATGAACCCCTTTCTCGTGAACCAGACGACCCACGAACAGTATCATTCTCTCTCCTTTATTCGTAGTACTGAAGCCCCCCCAAAAATTATCAATTCTGTGCTTAAGTACGTCGACATCGGGATTAAATCGAAATATATCTACGCCGTTGGAAATAACATCTATTCTATCTTCATGAATACCAAAGGTATGTTTAATCTGATTAGCCATATAATTACTACAGCATATTATCCTATCGCTATAGTTCAACAAATGCTGCTCAATGCTAACTATAGCTTTATTATAATCAAGCAGGGTCAACTTTGCCTTAGATGTTGGGATGATTGCCTCGATTCGTCCAGCTTCGGTTGAGTGAATGGTCGTGATCAAAGGAAGCTTATAGGACCTCTTGAGTTCATGTGCTGCCTTTCCAACCAGCCAATCGTGTGCATGAATAAGATCGAACTCGTTACTCGTCAGAATTTCGGAAGCAAGTTGTGTCATGAGCGAATTCATGTTGAGTGTCCATAATAGAAGGTCTGTGTGAGATATTGCACTCGAATTTACACGCAATATGCGTACTCCGTCGACTGTCTGCTGGTTTGGGACAGCAGGAAAATCACATGTGATAATTTGAACATCAAGGTTCTTACGGGCTAGACTCCTTGAGAGATAATAAGTGTGAGTGGAGATGCCTCCAACGATCCTAGGCGGAAACTCCCATGTTAGCATAAGGACCCTCAAGCTCCTCCCCCTAGGTTCTTCACTTAATTTCTTCACTTAATTTCCTACTCCCTACATGATACTATAGAGATCATATACACATTAGAAAATAAACTTTGAGAATCTAAGCTAATAGGAGAAATAGATAGAAATATCTTAGAGTACCTTTTATTATGATAGAAATATCTTAGGCTCTACATGAAACTATCAATATCCTAATCTTGAGTATAAAGAAAGACAAGGAGAACTGGATCCTAACAATAAGAGGTTGCCGGAGAGCAAAATTTGAAATCATATCCACTTGATTGTTTCTTTGATAAATCCTTCCTCAGTCACTTTGTTAAATCGAATATTGTTCCAAAGCTAAATCTATCGGGTTACAATATCTCAAATTGCGAGATAAATAAATTAAAAAGTAGACGTAGAAAACCAGTCATAGAATTCAAATTAGGATTGCTTAATGGCGACGATAATAATCAACGCCAAATATTTATCAATCTAATAGGCAAGTACAGAAATGACGGGCTCCTTAGAGTAGTTTTCGATCTTTTGCAAGAATTGTGGGAAGAATCACGGTTTGATGACGTGCATGATCAATATCTTCGGATTTGTAGACCCATTGGATATTTTTCCGACCATAAACTCATGGTAACATCTAAGGCACAGGGTGTAGAATTAGGGAAGATTATTTTACAATTATTATTGGGTTGCCCTCATGAGAAAGCACTTCTTATTGAGACCTATGTCTTACAGGCCGCTAGATGGTTGGCCAAGCTTCATAATATTGAGCGAGTGCGAAGCGCACAGCCATTCTCCATCGAGAAAGAAGAATTAAAATTAAAAGAGTGGTCTGGCCACCTCGGATCGATATTTCCTAACTATTCTGAAAGAATATTCAATATATATTCTCACATTCTCGACAAAGAAAGGGATCTGGATGCTAAAAGCTTCGTCCTAATACATGGTGATTTTAATCCTAACAATATTTTCGTTGAAGAACTGACTTCTAAACTCACTGTAATAGACTTTGAACAAAGCTTCATATTCCACCCTGCTAAAGATTTGGGCTATTTTATTGCTAAACTTCAGTCCGCGAAGACGAAATACAATCTTCCTTTAAATATGGAACACCTAGAACAAAGATTCCTTGACACATATTATGCATCAGCATCAAGAGAATCAGAATCAGGAATGATAGAATTATTCAAAGCCAGAAGCTATATTCAACATCTACATTTTAGGTATTGGACCTGTAGAAGGAATCACCCGCCAGACATTATAGATTGCAAATATTGGATAGAAAAGGCAGAGAAATGCCTTAAACTACATTAACCGGGTAATGGCAAGTAAGATGAAAGGTAAAATTGCTCTCCTGATTGCCCAGGAGCGTACTTGCTCTGAAAAATGGTTCAAAGTTTGGAAATACGGCACTTAGGCAATTCTTGGATTCTATTTACCAGCGATTCTATGAAATCTGAAGAGTTCTTGTATAACAATGAGCATTTTTCCCGGTATGTAGTCAGGGACACCTGTACCTGGTTCCAGCATTTCAGTTATCAAAAGCTTTCGATGCTCAATTGCAGATTATTATCAATAACCAGTTGGAATGCCGCGGTGGCTACCGCATGCAGCTATCTAGGAACACTGGTACTTGTTCCATTCAGCTTTATTATCTTTCCAAATGATGCTCCGTTATCCGTACTTGCTTTCAAGGACGGCTCAAAGTATCCTGTCTTATCACCCCACCAAATGACAAATACGTTACTTCCAGATGCAGTTATTTGTGCAGTTATTGGAGTAGTGATATTTTCGCTTAACGCAACTGTCTTATCAAAGGTTTTTCCGCTATCGGTGCTTCTTGCGAAAAATACCTGCCAGTGTCCTGTTTCATTATTAGTCCATGCTACATACATGTTGTTTCCTGAAGATGCCGAAGATGGTTCACGCATTTGGACTTTTGCAAAAGCTGATTCTAACAATGTTAGTGTAGTATTACCTAAGACCGTTGCAAACACTATTGTTGATAACAGGAATATCAGCACTGTTCGTGGTAATTTGGGAATGGGCTTGTAAGTCAGGATATATATATCGTCTTAATTTAGGAAATGCCTAGTATTTAAAAAAACCGATATAGGAACAAACTTGTATGCGCAGTCGCTTGTCTTAGGTATGCCAAATACCGTTATCTTAGGTAAGAATCTCAAGGAACAAAAGCTGTAAAAAGAGAGAGCAGATACTTATGAGTTTTTAAATCATCATCATATGTATATTAGAATAGGGAATGATTGAAGACGAATTGAGAGACACGAGGATATTGATTCCCAATCGGGAACTTACACCAACCATAGGCATTGACAATAACGTTCCATCGCCTATGACTGTTTATGGCTAAAAAAATCTCGGATAGCCGTAT
>AF_2010_repII_A1DRAFT_10000254_pt1 | contig 11090 bp, 7 predicted proteins | sample AmaForreplicIIA1_FD_9195 | JGI IMG/M metagenome (IMG submission 9195)
CAGCTAAACTGATTTTCGGGTATTTATTGCTCCGGCCCGCCGAGCGCCACCCCACGCCCGATAATTTCCATCGGGCTGGCGGTAGTCCCAAACCCAGTGAACCAAGTGCACGGTTCCGGAATGCCGGAAGCTATGCTCTTGACGTAACAGATTACAACCTTTTTCTGGCTAGTCTGTAAGGGCGTAACCGCGTTTTTGCTCGGATCTGCAAATGCCGATGTGCAGAACGCAAAAGCAAGCGCGACACTCAACCAACCGCACAGGCGATTGAACCCGCTTCTTGTTTTCATGCCACAATTGTGACCCTGTTCCGATAGCTATGCAAGCTTAATCGGACGAAGTTTTAGGACGAAGAACCGACATTTCAGTCATCACCGTGGCGTCCCTTGTTGGTTCGAATTCAATCCGCCCAAAGAAAGTGTTCCAAGCGTAGACGGTTAAGACGCGCTTTTGCTTCTTCACTCCGGCTGCCGCCGGATGCAGCCAGCTTTTCATAGATAGCGGCAGCGGATTCCCACTTCGAATCGTCCTCCAATAGCCGGGCCGCGTTAAATCCGGCTTTATAGTACCAGAAGAGTTCGCGTTTCCGATCGGGGCGTGCCTCGTCTTCGATGATTTTATAGAATGTCGCGAGAGCGCCGGCCCGGTCATTTTTTTTCTCCAAGCACAAGCCTTTTTTGAAAAGCGCCTGGTTCCTCCAGTGACTCGGCTCGTTCTTATCGGAAGCCAATTCATCATAAAGGTCGATTGCCTGCTGATAATTGTTCGGATCGCTTCCACCCATCTCGAAGAAAATGTCCCCCTTACCGCAAAGCGCCTCGCGTTTTTCGGCTAGCCCAGCGTCGCTCTTCAATACTTCGTCGTACAGCACGAGCGCATCCTTCGGCTTCCCCAGCTTGCGCTCTATAACAGCTTGTTCGTTCCGGGCGGCCCATCGCAGCGGGCCATTCAACCGCACCACTTGATCAAACAGGACGATCGCTCGATCGAGTGCACGCTCACCCATGCTCGACATGGCCGATTCCCCCGCAAAAAAGAGCGCCTTTTCGGCAAGCGGATTATCCGGATTCTGCTGCACCAGAATCTCAAACTGCGTCTGCGCGTTTGCGAAATCCTGGTGTCGATAATAAATCTCCGCTAATTTCATTCGAACTTCCGGAACGAAAGGCGAAGCCTCATGTTGTTGGATAAAACGCTTTGCAAGCTCCGTAGTTTTCGCCGCGTTTACATCTGCTGAGTCCTCGATCCAGATCATGAGATAATCCGCGCGTTCGACCGCCGCGGCCGTCAGCTTTGCTTTGGCGGCACGATCTAGATCCTTTCGTGCTTCATCGAGGCGCGGGGGCGAAGAATGGAAGGCGATCTCGGCCAGGCCTACCCAAGCCTCCGATACTCGAGGATTCGTGGAAAAATCATGAATGAATCGCTGTAGCGAATCAGCAGCTTTCTCCTCACCTTTTGCCGCCTGCATCAAACCTTCCTCCAATCGAAGGTTTGCGCGCGATTCTTCATCGCCGCCCTGCTTCTCCAGTTCATTGTAATCGGCCAAAAAACGGTCGTGATCGCCAAGCTGCAGCCATCCGGTGGATGCGTTAAACAGTGCAACCTTTACCCACGGTGAAGCGGAGTGTCCGATCTGTTCAAAAGCTGCAGTTGCCAGTCCAAATCGGTTTGCGAAATACTGAGCTTTCGCTGAAAGCAGATTGATTCGATCGACCAAGGAAGCGTCTGGATTGAGCGAGCGCGCGTCATTCAAAATCGCAATCGCCTCGTCGAACTGGCGGTCCTCCACTTCCATTTGCGCAAGCTCGAGCAGAGCGGCCGCGGCGGCAGGCGGCTTTAGATCGGTGTGGCGCAGATCGTTAAACAATTGCCGCGCCCGGTCTCTCCGGCCAGCGCGAATTTCTAGCCGAGCAAGATACCATCGCGCAAATGTCCGCCGGGGCTGCTCCGGATTACGTACCCATTTCTCCAGTTGGTTGCGCGAAGGGTTGTGTTCTGCTCGATACAGGTCGTCCAGCTTTGCGAACAGAACAGGCAAATCGGGATCCGCCGGATGATGTTCGATGAATTGCTCAATAAAGTCATCCCCAGCTTCCGGTATCTTTAATTGCAAGTGCGCCTCGGCGATCCCGAATAGTGCTGCGATTAATACAGTATGAGGCGCGCCGTCGGGTCTTCTCAGAAGCGCTTGAAATGTGCTAATAGCTTTCTCAGGCCAATGAAAAATCAGCTCGAGACGGCCACGCAAAAGCCGCCGCTCTTTTCGTTCAGCAACGGATTTCGGATGCATCTCATCTAGAACCCGCTGCGCGTTGACCCCATCCGCCTTATCGATGTACAACTCCGCCACTCGCAGCTGCGCTCGGCTGGCCCATTCTTTGTCATGCAAGAGAGGAGTAAGGCTTGCGATGGCCTCATCGCGTCGTCCCAACGCGCGCAACATCTCCGCCGCCCCAAAACTTGCTGCTTCCTGAAAGGATGAGCCACGGTCGGTTGCCAGTTGCTCGTACAGCGGTAGCGCATCTCCCCATCGACGCAAGCTGGCGAAGGCTTCGGCACGCCAAAATTTGGCCCAAGGAAGCTCAGGGAGCCGGGGATCGGCCAACAGCCTTAAGGCATCCTCTGGCTCCTTTGCGGCCACCTCCGCTTCGGCAAGTTTTTCCGCCACCGCACACCACTCCGGGTTGGGCAGATTTCTGCTCAGCAATGCCTCTAAGCGCGCAACCGCAACTTCCGGCACGCCTTCAATAAGCGGCGCGCTCGCTTCGGCAAGGTCTGCCGAGACGTCAGCATGCACTGCTTCCGAAACGAAGATCGACAATCCAATGAGAGCTATGCGTTGTATATGGTTCATTTTTTCTCCAACATCAGACGCAAATATTTCCCTGTGAAGCTATTTGGAAGCTCGGCAATTTTCTCCGGTGAACCTGCTCCCACGATTTCGCCACCACGATCTCCGCCTTCGGGTCCTAGATCAATAACCCAGTCTGCGCACTTAATCATTTCCAGATTGTGCTCGATCACAATTAGGGTGTTACCCGCGTTGCGAAGCTTCATCAGCACTTGCAGTAATCTCTCGATATCGGCGAAGTGCAATCCAGTCGTGGGCTCATCGAGGATGTAAACAGTCCGTCCAGTCGCTTTTTTCGCAAGCTCCGTGGCCAGTTTCACGCGTTGGGCTTCACCACCGGAAAGGGTGGTACCAGCCTGACCCAGTCGCAGATAACCGAGACCCACATCAAGCAAAGAATTTAGCTTTTCTGAAATCCCCGGCACATTGCGGAAAAACCGTGCTGCTTCATCCACGGTTAGATCGAGAACGTCGGCAATGTTCTTACCCTTGTAAGTAATCTCGAGAGTCTCCCGGTTATAGCGCTTCCCGCGGCACACCTCGCACTCCACGTAAACGTCCGGCAAAAAGTGCATTTCGATTTTGATTAGCCCGTCGCCTTCGCAATTCTCACAGCGGCCGCCTTTCACGTTAAAACTGAATCGTCCCGCGTCATAACCGCGTACCCGTGCCGCAGGTAGTTGACTGAACAATTCACGTATCGGAGTAAACGCGCCGGTATAGGTAACCGGATTAGACCGCGGCGTGCGCCCGATTGGGCTTTGATCAATCACGATTGCCTTGTCGATCTGTTCCATGCCACGTAGCGCCCGATACGCACCTGGCTGTTCCTTTGAGTTATAAAAATGTCGGAACAAGGCGCGACGCACGATGTCATCGACTAGCGTCGATTTGCCGCTTCCGGAAACGCCTGTCACGCAGATCAAACAGCCGAGTGGGAAAGAGACGGTTAGATTTTTCAAATTATTTTCTGTCGCCCCAACCAGCGTAAGCCAGCCTTCGGATTGGCAGGTAATTGATGGTTGATTCACCGTCGCCTGGGCTAGGATGGACGGGTAGTTAATGGACCGCGGTGTTGTGCGCTGTTTTGGTACTGGGATACGCGCGCGGCCGGAAAGATAATCGGCGGTTAGTGAATTTTTCGCACGAAGAACCTCGTCGATACTGCCTTGAGCCACGACTTCGCCGCCGCGTGGACCGGCACCCGGCCCCAGATCAATAAGGTGATCCGCCGCCCGGATCGTCTCTTCATCGTGCTCGACGACAATGATTGAGTTACCGAGATCTCGCAGTCGCCGGAGCGTCCCGAGCAAACGCGCATTATCGCGTTGATGGAGCCCAATGCTTGGCTCATCCAAGATATAGAGGACGCCCGCCAGGCCGGAGCCAATCTGCGTTGCCAGCCGAATCCGTTGCGCTTCCCCTCCGGAGAGTGTGCCGCTCTCACGATTGAGGGTGAGATAACCAAGCCCTACCTCTCTGAGAAATTGCAAGCGCGCTTGGATTTCCCGCACGACCTCAGTTACAACCGCTTGTTGGTGCGCAGTCAGCTGAAGGGCCCCAATAAATTGCGCAGCCGTTTCGATTGTCTGCTCACTGAATTGATAGATGTTTAATTCTCTTTGATTCCGATCTTTAATCGTGACAGCGAGAATCTCCGGCTTGAGCCTTGCGCCGCAGCAGACTTTGCACGGCTCGCGTGTCATAAACGCGCGGATGCGATTGCGCGTGAACTCGCTTTGAGTTTGCACGTATAGCCGCTGCATTTGAGGCACGAGCCCTTCGAAAGGACGCATTGTTTTGCTGGAACGACCATTGCTGCTGAAATCCACCTCGATTAATTGATCGCCCGTGCCGAAATAGAGGGCTTTTTTGAATTGCTCCGGCAATTCAGCGAAAGGCACATTCTCATCCACTTGGAAATGCTTTACTAACGCTCTTTGCAGATGACGATAATACGCCTGCATTCGCTTCGTCCCGCGCCGCCATGGCGTAATCGCCCCTTCGGCGAGTGTCTTTCCGGGGTCGGAAATCATCAACTCAGGATTGCAAACGAGTTCTGTCCCCAAACCATGACAGGATGGACATGCACCGAGATAACTGTTGAATGAGAAATGTTTTGGAGTGAGCTCACCGAGCGAAAACCCAGTCTCCGCATTTCCGTAATCGGTCGAATAGCGCAATTCCTCCCACTCTTCGGACTCGACGTTCGGCGCTGAACGTTGGACGCCTGCCGCGCTGTAGTTCCGCGAAAGCGGGTTCGATGTTTTCTGCGTCGATCGCAAGATCGACAGCTTGTTCGCGCCCCATCTAAGCGCGGTCTCCACCGAATCCGTTAGCCGTACACGAATGCCATCACGCACGATTAACCGATCAACCACCGCTTGAATGATGTGTCGATCGGTCTTCTTGAGCCGGAGCGGCTCCGTACGATCCAACTCCAAGATTTGACCGTCAATCCGCGCTCGAACGAACCCCTCGCGCTTGAGCTTCTCGATGACATCCCGGAATTGACCCGTTTGTGCTTCGACCAACGGTGCGAGCACAATGATTTTGGATCCTTGCTTATATGTGAGGATTGCATCGACAATTTGTTGGGGCGTTTGCCGACTCAGGGGTTGACCCGTAAGCGGATCGTGCGGCTGACCAACTGCCGAAAAAAGCACGCGCAGGTAATCGTAAACTTCAGTCGTAGTGGCGATTGTTGATCGTGGGTTAGCGCCGGCGCTCCGTTGTTCAATTGCGAGTGCTGGGGAAAGACCTTCGATGAAATCGACATTTGGTTTTTCCATCCGATCGAGGAATTGCCGTGCGTAAGCCGAAAGACTTTCCACATAGCGGCGTTGGCCCTCCGCATAAAGAGTGTCGAAGGCAAGTGAGGATTTTCCCGAGCCACTTAACCCGGTGATGACGACGAGTTTCTCACGAGGAATCTCCAAATGGAGGTTCTTCAGATTGTGCTGGCGCGCACCAGTGATTTTGATAACCTGCGCAGGCATTCTGACGAGAAATGTCGAACCTTCTAGTTAAGCACAGTTAGACTTGTTCTCCAGCGAAATTACGTTGTCATCAGCAATATTAGGGAATTTGTGCGCTGGCGTATCGAAGTAATTTCGGCGATAAAAGTGGCTGAGAATGGAAGCGGCCGCTGGAAAAAAAATTTTGATTGTCGAGGACGAACGCGACGTTCTTGATCTCCTTGCGCTCCACTTGCGCAAGGCAGGATTCACCATCTCGACGACGACCGACGGCGCTGCCGGACTGCAGAAGGCACGCAGCGAGAGACCGGCTTTGATTATCCTCGATCTCATGCTGCCAAAAATGCCCGGGCTGGAGATTTGCAAGATCCTGAAAAGCGATCCGGCAACGCATCAGATCCCAATCATGATGCTAACAGCCAAGGCCGAAGAGATCGATAGGATCGTTGGCTTGGAATTTGGCGCCGACGATTATGTAACGAAACCGTTTAGTCCGCGTGAAGTCGTTTTGCGGATTAGGGCAATTATGCGCCGCGCCGACACCAAAGAGGTGGAGGAACATCTGGCGGTTGGTGCAATCGCGATTGATGCGGCGCGCCACGAGGTCTCTGTCAACGGCAAGCAGGTCAACCTCACCAGCCTGGAATTTAAACTCCTGCGGACGTTGATGGAGCGGCGCGGCCGTGTCCAGGCACGTGACCGCCTGCTCAACGACGTCTGGGGTTATGAAACCGTTATCAACACACGCACCGTGGATACACATATGCGGCGCCTCCGGAGGAAACTGGGCAAGGCGGCCCATGTGATCGAAAGCGTGCGTGGATTCGGTTATCGCTTGCGGGAAGATTAACACGCAATGTCGTGGCTGTTCTTGGGTGCAATCTGCGTCCTGTTCGTGGTGGTGGCGGTCGTCGTGTGGCGAAAATGGATCGTGCCCTGGCAGCAAGTTGAGCAGCTCACCCGGCAAATCGCAGGCGACGAACACCCGCGCACTTTCCTAGTCAGTGGCAGTGCGGAGTCGAAACGCATTGGATTAACGCTGGAAACTATCTTTGCCCGGCAGCAGGAACTCGATCACCGGATCGCGGGGCGTGAATCGGGCACGCAGACAATTCTTCGTGCCATGCAGGATGCTCTGCTCGTGGTCGATAAGAACCAGCACGTAACTTTGCTCAATCAGGCTTTCCAGAAATTGTTTGGTCTGCGCGAAATTTCTCCGGATATGCCACTGCTCGACGTTGTCCGCGATGCGACACTTGAGCGGTTGATCGAGGAAGCGATGGACACCGGAAACGCAACGCAAAGCGAGTTGGTTCTCGCCGATCCCAAGACAAATTCCCAACGGGACGTCGAAATCAACGCCGTTCCGATAAAGGACGATGCCGGTCTAATAAGCGGCGCGGTGATCCTGTTTCACGACATAACCCAACTCAAACAAACCGACAGGGTCCGACGCGATTTTGTAGCGAATGTATCGCATGAGCTACGCACGCCCCTGTCGATCTTGCATGGCTATGTCGAGACATTGCTCGATAATCCCCAAACTTCCCCCGAAGAACTGGCCCGCATTCTTCAAGTGATGGAACGGCATTCCAACCGGCTTGGGTTGCTACTCGATGATTTGCTTAGCCTCGCCCAACTGGAGTCGCGTGGTGCGGCACTACAATTTGGCGATGTTCAGTTGGCAGAATTGTTCGATAACGTCGCCCGCGATTGGGGGAAAAAAATGGCTGAGAAGCGCTTGAACATAGTCGTCGATCTTCCGCCGGATGGGCCGGTCCTACGCGCCGATGAGACGCGGCTGCAGGAAGTGCTCTATAATTTGCTGGATAACGCGGTGAAATATTCACGTGAGAACGGAGAGATTCGTCTGGAAGCGGCGCAACAAGGCCCAGAAATGGTGCTGAGCGTGACAGATAACGGAATCGGGATCAGCAAGGACGATTTGCCACGGATTTTCGAGCGATTCTATCGTGCGGATAAGGCGCGCAGCTCCGAAGGTATTCGGCGGGGTACTGGTCTCGGGCTTGCCATTGTGAAACACATCGCGCAATTACACGGTGGCCGCGTCGAAGCGAGAAGCGAACTTGGCAAGGGCACGACAATTCGGGTCGTCTTGCCGATTTAGCTCTAGCGTGTCTGTGAGACGCCTGGCACGAACATTCCAAAAATCCTAAAGTCGCGCTTTGGCGGCGACGAGGCTACGCCCCCTCTTGTCACATAAACGTAACACTAAACTTTTTGACGGTTCGTCGCGCGCTGCGGCAGGCTGCAATGATATGAAATTGCCCAAATTCAGCCGCAAGATTTTAACCCTCACCCTTTTAGCAGGTGTGAGCGCGACCGCCTCCGCGCAAATGATGATTAACGGGGCGGGGGCAACATTCCCCTATCCGATTTACTCGAAGTGGTTCGACGAATACGCGAAGGTCGATCCTTCGGTCCGGTTCAATTATCAATCGATCGGCTCCGGCGGCGGGCAAAAACAAATTCTCGCTCAAACAGTGGATTTCGGCGCATCGGACGGGCCGATGAGTGACGAAAACCTGGCAAAAGCGCCGGGGAAACTTTTCCATATCCCCACCGTCGCGGGCGCGGTCGTAATGACCTACAATCTACCAGGGAATCCGGCTCTGAAATTCGACGGCGCAACGATCGCCGATATTTATCTCGGTAAAATTACCAAGTGGAATGATCCAAAGATCGCGGCATTAAACCCAGGTACAAAGCTGCCCGATAACGACATTGTCGTCGTACACCGTTCTGACGGCAGCGGCACTACGTTCATTTTCACCGATTACCTGAGCAAAGTCAGTCCGGAGTGGAAACAGAAAGCCGGCAATAATACATCAGTGAGTTGGCCGACAGGCCTCGGCGGCAAAGGAAACGAGGGAGTCTCGGGACAAGTGAAACAAGTGCCCGGAGCCATCGGATATATCGAGTTGATTTATGCACTCCAAAACAAGATGTCGTTCGCAGATATCAAGAATGCAGCAGGTCAGGTTGTGAAGCCGAGCCTCGAATCGGTGACCGCAGCACTGACCACCGCCGAAATTCCAGATGACTTCCGTTTTTCCATGACGAACGCGCCCGGCAGCGATGCGTACCCAATTGCGGGTGCGACGTGGTTGCTAGTTTACCAGCAGCAGAAAGATCCGTCCAAAGGCAAAAAGCTGGTCGAATTCCTAAAATGGGCGCTGACCAAGGGAGAAGGAATGGCCAAGGATTTAAATTACGCGCCGCTTCCGGACAATGTTCAACAACGCGTTCTAAAGCGACTCGACGACATTAAAACGTAACCAAGGAGTGCATGGCAGCCGTTTACGGCCGCTAATTAGGCTGATCAATATATGGCTGTAGCCGCATCCATCGCGCTGGGAGAGACATCGGCGCAAAGGCGGATGGCCCGCCCGTCGCGGCTGGGAGACAAAGCATTCGAGTGGCTCACACTCGCCATGGCACTCACGGTTGTGCTGCTTATCATCCTGACCGGTTGGCAGCTCTGGCACGGATCGATGCTCGCGATCAAGAAGTTCGGGTTCCACTTTCTCACAGCCTCAACGTGGGACCCGGTTGCAGAGCAGTTCGGCGCGTTGCCATTCATTTACGGAACGCTGGTTTCCTCTTTTCTTGCCTTGCTCATCGCGGTGCCCCTGAGCATCGCAACGGCTGCTTATCTGACAGAGCTTGCGCCGCTGTGGATTCGGCAGCCACTAGTCTCGCTCATCGAGATGCTCGCCGCGATTCCGAGCGTGATTCTTGGATTGTGGGGCATTTTCGTGATGATCCCGTGGCTCCGCGATTATCCGGTGCCGTGGCTCAAGCGCCTTCTTGGCTGGACGCCGTTTTTTAGCGGCGCCATGTACGGCCCTAGTATGCTCGCGGGCGGAATTATCATAGCAATTATGATTCTGCCGATCATTACGTCGATTTCGCGGGAGATTTTGCGGAGTGTGCCGGATTTACAGCGGGAAGCGGCGTACGCGCTCGGCGCTACCCGGTGGGAAGTGACGCGGATCGCGGTCCTGAGTTACGCCAAAAAAGGGTTGTTCGGCGCCACCATCCTGGGTCTGGGACGCGCGCTCGGAGAAACGATGGCGGTCACGATGGTAATCGGTAACACGCCGCAGATCGTTCTGTCGCTTTTCAAGCCGGGCTATACCCTTGCCAGCGTAATCGCGAATGAGTTCACTGAAGCGACGACTGACATTTATCTCCACGCGTTGTTTGCAATCGGTCTCGTTCTGTTTGGTATAACGATCCTGGTCAACCTCCTCGCACAACTAATTCTGCGGACCATCACCACAAAATCGGCAACACGAGCGGTCCAATAACCATGCGTTTCGAAACGGCACATCACCACACCTGGCGCAAAATCAAAAGCGCATTGGCATGCATCATCGCCTTCGTCTCCGGCGTGCTTGTAATCTCCCCATTGGGTCTGGTGTTTTTTTATCTCCTCATTCATGGCGCAGGCTCCGTGAATTGGGATTTTTTCACGAAATTGCCCGCCCCGGTCGGAGCCGCTGGCGGCGGTATGGCGAACGCCATAGTCGGCTCGTTGGAACTGCTTGCGCTCGCCGGGGTGATTGGCATTCCAGTTGGAGTGTTGGGTGGAGTTTACCTTGCGGAATATGGATCCGCCCGGATTAATTCAGTGGTTCGATTTATGGCCGACATCCTCAATGGAATCCCATCGATCACGTGGGGCGTCGTGGTTTACGGGCTGATTGTGTTGCGTTTCAAAGGGTTCTCAGCATATGCCGGCGGTCTCGCGCTGGCCCTGATCATGATTCCACTGATCTTACGTACGACAGAAGAGGTCATTCTCCTCGTGCCGAATGGTTATCGCGAGGCCTCACTCGCCCTCGGCGTCAGCCGGTGGAAAACAATCGTGCACATTGTGTTGAAGACCGCGTCGAAAGGAATCATCACCGGGATTCTGCTCGCACTCGCGCGGGTCGGCGGCGAAACGGCGCCGCTTCTCTTTACCGCTTTCGGGAACCGCTTTTGGAATTACAGCCTGAGCCAGCCAATCGCAGCGCTCCCGATACAGATTTTTACCTATGCAATCTCTCCCTATGACGATTGGCATCGTCAGGCTTGGGCCGGAGCGCTGGTGCTCGTCACGGGCGTTTTTTTCGTTAATATAATGGTTAGAATCGTGACGCGGGGGCGTGGAGCGTCCATCGTCTAGCATCTGTCCAAATGGATAACGTAACTATGACAACACCTGAGCGAACCGTGGCGGAACGCGT
>AF_2010_repII_A1DRAFT_10000255_pt1 | contig 11087 bp, 11 predicted proteins | sample AmaForreplicIIA1_FD_9195 | JGI IMG/M metagenome (IMG submission 9195)
GGGATGATTGAAGGAATCCACCGGATGAAAAGAGACCGCGCATTCGGGACCAAAGTCATTGAGCGCCATCTGCGCGTTAAGGATCCCGAGACTTTGCGGATNGCTTACGATTATAACGTGCCCACTCTGCCGNACGTGCCGTATGTGAATCTCAAAGGAATGAAATTTCTCTTGGATACGATTGCCGAATCAAATCCCAAGGCGGATAAGGTAAAGCCGGAAGACGTGGGCGACAACGGCGCTGTGCGCGAGATCGAATCGAGCGGTTTTGTAAAGCAGATCGAAGCCGCGCATTAAATCCTTCTGTGATGAAAGGTATTTCCTTTCCGATGAGTAAGGCTTGAGCAAAAAACCTCGATGCGGAGCGACTTTTTGGATCGGCGCACCACACCTATTCGGCAGATCGTCCCACTATTGTCAGAATGGCAGAATCTATTATGTCGCGAAAGTTAGGAATGGATTGTGACGCGCCTCTGTCACGATGTGGCGAAACAGTTCAGCGGGTCGGAAATCGATAGTTGTCCTCTTGTGAACCTTCCCGAGAAAAAACGAACTGTCCATTCTGTCACAACGGAGGAAATGAAAAACTGCATACGGTGAAGCCTGAGCTGGTAGGGCGGATCGAGTTCGGTGAACGGACGCCAGACGGGCATTTGCGACATTCAAAATTTATCGGGCTGCGAGACGACAAAGAACCGCGTGAAGTTTTGCGCGAGTCCGGTTGACACCCTGAAAATATCGTTCCCATGGTAGCTAAGCAATGGGAATGGAGCGATATAAGGGATTTCTGATCGACGGTTCAGCAATCCCAACCTTCGCAGCCGAACATGACTGGTGCTCGCAGGGAACTATCTTTCGCGCAAGCCGACGCCTCGACTCAATCGTAGAGATCAAACGCATCCGAGGGCCGATCTTCCGCAGCAGAGAAGCGGCAGAAGAGCACGGTCTCAAGCTGTGCAAAGATTGGATTGATAAACAGTCTTGATTGTCCGCCAACGCGGCGATATATAGCTCACGGACTATGGGGTTTCGGTAACGTGCAGCCATTTATGGTTCAACTGATCACGGCGGACTTCTTTGACTATACACTTATAGCTTATAGGTGTAGTTATCTTTGCGATAGCAGTTGCCATATTAGTTATCCGGATTAACAAACAGTGATTCATAACTATCTGTGGCCACATCACAGCTACCTTCAAACGATCTCCTTAGCTGTCCCGTGGAGGCTTCATGGACACTTGACGACCACAGCGGAGAAAAGCGCTTCGTTTCAAAGTGGTTTCTGCGGGACATCTCATTGCCGATCAACTGTACTCCTCCTCGCTATCGAGACTACCGCTGCTTTGAGGTACGTACTACTGCGTCGATGACGTATCCGGAGATCATCGGCAGGGTGCACTGATTGAGGTTGAACATGCGAGAGTATTATTTAGTCAAACCGCACCCTAACCCGCGGCTTAAGACTGATGTCGAAAACGCTCGCCCGAAGGCTCGCTTATTCGCCACGGCTTAGCCCCATGGCGTTGGGCACATTAGAGGCACGTGTGGACGTAGTATCCCGCTTTGATCTTCAGCCAACGCTCGTCGGAGAAACGATTTCGCTTCGTCCGTTGATCGCCGATGATTTCGAGGCGCTTTATGCGGCGGCTTCCGATCCTCTCATTTGGGAGCAGCATCCAGAGCCGTTGAGGTATCAGAGGCAGGTATTTGAGGAGTTTTTTGCGGGTGCGTTGGCGTCTGGCGGGGCGCTCTTGGTAACCGACAAGGCGTCCGGCGAGGTAATTGGTACGTCCCGGTACTACGGGTGGAATCCAGACCAGAGGGAGATGGCCATTGGCTATACGTTTTTAGTCCGAAGCCATTGGGGTGGCGCCACGAATCGGGAAATGAAGCAACTCATGCTTAGCCACGCCTTCCGCTGGGCCAAAGTTGTCTGGTTTCACGTTGGCAAAAACAACTGGCGTTCGCGAAGGGCGATGGAGAAGGTTGGCGGAAAGCTATCCCATGAGGCAAGTAGAGAACACAACGGAGTCGTGCAGGACTATGTTTTTTTCAAGATCGAAGCGCCGTAGTAACGGTTCAGTGCTTATGTGGAATCACCGGCGGTGCCCAACAAATCGCTGGAGCCCACGCCCTTGACAGTGGTGCGGTTCGCTTTTTGCGTGGGCCACGGCTCAGCTCAATGTTAAATGCCAGGATTGAACTGAATTCTCCGTCCATTAAATTCTGAAGCGCTTCTCACTGTCCGTGAACGGCTTCCCAAAGGACCTATCGGACATCGTCCGCGTCCGCTTTGTGTCCGTGCGCCCGGTACGGACCGCCACAGAAGCGACCAGTGGAATTTTCGGGTTTTACTCGCTACAGTAGCTCGGAATAGGATGGGATTTTACTGGTGTCGGACTCTTAATCAGAGGGTCTGGAGTTCGAGTCTCCGGCGACCCGCCAGATTTCCAATGACTTTTTGACCTGCTACACGCGCAAAGAAACACACAAGCATCTTGTTAAGATCAATCCGACAACCCGCTTTGCAAGCGTTTGCATCACAACCGGCGAGAAGCGATCGAAGTTAACTCGTTTGTGAGGATCGAGTGAAAGAATTTGAAACGAAAGATGGTGGGTGGAACTCGACAGGTTTTCACTTGGTTAACGCGGTAATCGAGGGGTGCAATATGCGGCTCGTAGGCGTTAGCCTCGTGGCCATGGTTATCGACTTTCTAGTTTTCGAAGTGTTGTGTCGGCTGGGAGTTGGTATTGAACTGTCTCAGATCGCAAGCTTTTTCACCGGTGCAGTGCTTATTTTTGCGTTAGACGGCGGCGAGTTTTCATGGGCGCCCGATCAAGCGAAGACGGCCGTTCAATGGGCGCTTTGCGGCAGACTTCTCCTCATTGCGTTTCTCGCGCTACTGCTTCGCAGCGGTGTTTTTTCCCTGCTTACCAGAAATTGGCACTGGCAACCGCATGCAGCTGTCCTTGTGGCAATCCTGATCGGCACGGTTATTCTGTTCGCCGGTGCGGTTCTGTTTGTGTTTCCAAGCTTGATCTCCTGGCCGGTTCTTACGATCAGCATGGTGGTCTATCTCTTCCTTCTCAAGCTAATCTTCGTAGGCTATGTAAATCTGATCCCCGAAGAGGCCTACTATTGGAATTATGCGCAGCGTCTGGACATCGGCTATCTCGATCATCCGCCGATGGTTGCTTGGTTGATCTGGCTTTCGACGACCTTATTCGGCAAATCCGAAGTATCCGTGCGGCTTCCAGCTTTTGTTTGCTGGATCGCGGCCGCCATCTTCATGTTCCGTCTTACCCAGAATCTTTACGGGAGGCGCGCTGCCTTCGGAAGCGCTCTGTTTTTGGCCGCGCTACCTTTCTATTTAGGCATGGGCTTTTTTATGACGCCGGACGCCCCTTTGCTCGCCGCATGGGCGGGGTGCCTCTACTTCCTTGAGCGAGCATTGATCGGAGGCCAACGCGGGGCGTGGCTGTGGGCGGGAATATATTTGGGGTTGGGGATGCTATCTAAATACACGGTGGCTCTGTTGGGCGTTGGAAGCTTGACGTTTATCCTGATCGACCGGCAGTCGCGCCGGTGGCTGCTTCGTCCCGAGCCCTATGTCGCCACTCTTGCGGCGGCTCTTCTTTTTTCTCCCGTGATTCTCTGGAACGTCCAAAACGATTGGGCGTCTTTTGTCTATCAAAGCTCGAACCGTTGGTCAGGAAGCCCCGAGTTCGCGCTGCATTTATTACTGGGCGCCTGTGTGCTTATCTTGACTCCTCTCGGGTTGGTGGGCGCGGTGTGGCTGCTTCTGCCTAAAAGCTCAGGGATGGCGGCGGGCCCTTATCAAAGCGATATCAGAAAGCGGCAGTATTTATGGACAGTCGTGTTCACGCTGGTACCCCTTTCGGTATTTATAATTTTCAGCCTGCTTAACCAGCCAAAACTCAATTGGACCGCGCCGGTTTGGCTCGCAGTGATTCCGTTGCTTGCTTGGGATATGGCCAATACGCCGGATCAAGCAAAGGGCTGGTGGGCAAAGTTCAGCCGGCGATTGTGGATGCCGACCATCATTGTCCTTTTGTTTACGTATGGCCTGTCCTTTGAATATGTTACTCGCGGAATGCCCGGCGCGGGCCTGATGACGCCAGGCCGTCTCTTTGGCGAATGGCGCGAACTTGCAGACAAGGTCGCTAAGATTGAAACCGTGGTCGAAGCTCAAACCGGTTCGCGACCCATGACCGTCGGAATGGATAGAAACTTTATCGCCAGCGAGCTGAGCTTTTATAATGATTCGGCCTATAACACAGGAGGACCTCATTTTTTTGGCCGTCGAAGCCTCATGTGGGCGGTCTGGACGGCTCGGTCGGCGGCGGTCGGGAAAAATTTGTTATTGATTGATTTCGATCGTAAAAGGCTCATGTCTCCATCGTTCGCCCAATATTTTAAGACCATCGGCGATGTGTCGACGGAAACTTTGGAAAATGATGGCCGCGTCGTGGGATATTTTTACTGGCGCGTCGGTTACGGCTACAGGGGCTGAGGTCGGCCTATGACCAGAGAAATTGTCATCAGGTGAATCGTTTTGCGACTTTGTGGATTGGCGTAAAAAAGCTCATGATCAAAACCACAACGATGCGACAAGTAGACAAGTGGGTAGGCGTGCCCGTTTGCATTGCCCTAACTATGGTGCGGCGACTGCTCAGTTGCCTCGGGCAAGAGACATTTAAAGAGCCCCCGCGCCGCATCCTGTTTGTGAAATTGGTCGAGCAAGGTTCCAATGTGCTGGCCTGTTCCGCCATCCGTAAAGCGACTGAGTTAGTCGGGCGAGAAAACATCTATTTTTTGGTTTTCGAAGAGAACCGCTTTATTCTTGATGCTATGGGCCTCATTCTTTACGAAAACATTATCTCCATCCGGAGCGATGGTCTCGTCAGGCTGGGGTTCGATACTCTTAAGGCGATCCGGCGCATTCGGGACCTCGGCATAAATACAGCGATCGATTTGGAATTTTTTGCCCGGTCCTCGGCTGCGCTGGTTTTTCTGACCAAAGCGCGTTATCGAGTGGGCTTCCATGCGTTCGGAGGCGAGGGACCTTATCGCGGTGATTTGCTTACGCACCGTCTACGTTTTAATCCTTACCTGCACACCGCACAGACTTTTAGCATGTTGGTCGAGGCGCTGACGGTGGAGCCGCAGCGGCTGCCGACTTTCAACCGCGAACCGGTCTTGGCCGAAGATGCGCCACCCACGTTCCGACCTACTGAGAGTGAGGAAGGGCAGGTGAAAGCGTTGCTGCATGAAGTTTCTCGCAGCGCGAGGTTTCAACCTTTGATTTTATTAAATCCCAATTGTAGCGACCTGCTGCCGCTGCGGCGCTGGCCAACCGAACGTTACGTAGAGCTGGCTCGGCGATTGCTCGATAAGTACCCGGATGTGCGCATAGCGATGACGGGAGGGCCAAGCGAAGGTTCTGCGGTCGCAACGATCGTCGGACAGGTTGGCTCGGAACGCTGCTTTAATCTGGCTGGTCACACCACGCTCCGGCAGCTCTTGGTGATCTATGGGCTGGCGGAGATGTTGGTCACTAATGACAGCGGCCCGGCCCACTTTGCCGCTCTCACTTCAATCGATGTGGTGACGCTATTCGGGCCGGAAAGCCCTCGGCTTTTCGCCGCGCATACGCCTCGTAATCACGTATTCTGGGCCGGTATCGCCTGCAGCCCGTGCGTCAGCGCGTTGAATGGACGGACTTCAGCGTGCCAGGACAACGTTTGCATGCAGCGAATCGCGGTAGATGATGTCTTCGCTGAAGTATGCCGCGTCTACGAAACACGGATGTCCAGGCAAAATTCAAGTCAATCTCAAGTTGCGTGAAGAGCGTATCATTGTTGTAAAGGAACGGCCCCGCCTCTTTTCTGCCCGGACACTACCGCGAAAATCGCCCGGGATGTGCTGACGCCGGTCCAACCGCACATCACGAGGGTACCCGTTCGACGCATCAGAAAAAAGACCGTGCGGACCTGATTGCAGATTCGAGAGCCGGCTCTGAATTTCGCTGTCAAAATTTCTGTTGTTAAGCCTCTTCCGTAGTGCAATAATTAGAGTTCGTCTCGATCACTTACCGTGTCACTTGTACGAGACGCGAAGGGAGATATGGCGCCGGACAGTTTTACGACCTATTCGATGCCGTTGGAGGTTTACTTTCAATCGGCGATCGTTCGCGGAATTCTGGTAACCAACCAGGACCGTTTGAGCAACTATTTCATTTTGCGAGAAGGTGAAGAGGCTTTCACGCTCAAAGATGCGACGTTGGAAGATTTGAATAGAAAACCGATGGCGGTTAAGGCAGAAGAGTATGTAATTTACATGCACCAGGTATCCTTAATAGCCGACCTAAGTCCGCAGTTCCGAGTTTCCCGGTCGGGTCTAGAACATTTCTATGTAAAAAAGGAGTCCACAAAGGCTTTACTCGGCATCGGCCCCTTATTGGGTTCAAGGGCATATCCATCTGACTCCGGGGGGATCGATTCATGATCTGCTGATGGCGAAGACCCGGTTTATTCCGGTGACCGACGCGATTTTGCTTGACCGGCCGGAGGTGGCGCCACGCACCTTTCTTGCTAACCGAACGCTTGTAAGCTGCCTCGCAGCGTTGAAGGATGATTAGTCGTGGAACTGCATTATCCGACCGAGATCAATCATGTCAAAGCGAGAGGGGTTGTGCGGATCACGTGGGAGGACGGCCATGTGGGGGAATACTCCGAAGAATATCTCCGCGGTTATTGCCCGTGCGCGCTTTGCCAAGGCCATGGGTCACAACGAAGATTTATCTCCGTTCCGGGCGCGAAACTGCAAGACATCCGTGGCGTCGGGAACTATGCCATCGAATTTTGCTGGCACGACGGCCACAGCACCGGAATCTATACCTTCGATTATCTGAGGTCGTTTTGTCCTTGTTCGGCCTGCCAGCCTAGGGCCGATTAAAGATGGCCGTCTCGTTCGAGCCGTTCAAATCATTCAAGGCGTCGGAGTTGGTCTCTCAACGCGGTTTTGAAGACGGTTTGAACAGCTTGAACCGAGCAAAGCGCTTGAACAGTTTGAACGAAACGTTATTGCGTATACACCACTTCGCCTGACGCGCGCGCATCGTAGCCCCCTAGTGCTTCCACAGCTTTTCTAAAATCAGTGGAACGAATAGTCTGTAAGAGCTTCGCACCATGGTCTGCGTCAAAAAACGAGCGCAGAAAAAGAAGATCATATTGTTCTTCACCGACCGGAATGAAGTCGAGCCCCAATGCTTGAGCAGCGGACTTGACTCCCAACCCCACGTCTGCAAGCTGGCTGGCGACGGCTATGGCGACGGCCATATGGGTGAACTCTTCACGCTCGTAACCACGAATCGCGTGCGCATCGAGCTTCGACTGTTGCAGTTGGTAATCGAGTAATACGCGAGTGCCGGAACCAGGCTGGCGATTGACGAAGGTCACGTCAGCCCGCGTGAGATCCTTGAGTTCCTCGATGCCCTTGGGATTGCCGCGCTGGACGAGAAGCCCCTGCTCGCGCCGCACCAGGTGAATCAGGACAACCGGGGCGTGCGGGATCGACCGCTTGATGTCAGGGATATTGTATTCACCTGTGGCCGCGTCCAGAAGATGAGTGCCTGCAATGTGAGTTTCGCCTCTTTGAAGCGACAAGAGGCCGCCGAGACTGCCCACATTGCTTGCGGCGATCTTCAACCCGGCAAAATTCCGTTTAAGCTCATCGCCTAAGACGTCGATGGAGAGGTCATGACTGCCGGTACAGAGAATGGCGTGTTCAACTTCCTCAATGGGACGAAGGAGTTCGATGTCGACTTCATCACCCGCGTTTATACCCTCGCTCAGGCGTGGTATGCGCATAAAGCCATCGGCTTGCACCATCGTGGTAATGACTCCGGCGCCGCGCCGGAGCGGCACGGCCACAAGTTTATTTTCGACCCGGCCCAGGATGACCCGGACGAGCTCTTCCACACCTAAGTGGGAGGCTATTTTCTTGGGCACCAAGGCACGCACTTTAGGCCGGGCGATGAATCCTTGTCCTAAAAACTTCGCTAACGCGGCCTCGATAATTTCGCGGGCGACCACAATAGCAGAAACCGGATAACCGGGTACGCCGACTACAGGCTTCTGCTGCACTACGCCGAGCACCGCGGGCTTGCCGGGCATAACATCAATCCCATGCACAAGCAGTTCGCCCTCTTCTTCGATAATCTGCGCGGTGAAGTCATGTTCGCCGGCGGAAGAGCCGGCAATGATCGCGACCAAATGGTGGCCCCTTAACGCCGCCCGTAATGCTTCTTTCAGCTTTGCCGGATTGTCACTCACGCTAGGTAAGATTGTCGCCGTTCCGCCGGCTTCACTGACCAAGGCTGATAACATCGTCGAATTAAACTCGACAATTCGGCCGGGGGTCGCTTCATCGCCGGGCTTAATGAGTTCGTCACCGGTGGGAATGATGGCCACGCGAGGTTTGGCCTTGACGGCGACGCTGGTATGTCCGGCGGCAAGCAAAGCTCCCAAGTCGTAGGGCCTCAGGCGGTGCGAGCGAGATAATAACAACTCAGTGGCGACGACATCCTCTCCCACCAGCCGAACGTTTTGCCAGGGAGCCGTAGCCTCAAAGATTTCCACCGTGCGGTCATCGATCTGATGCACTTTTTCGATCATCACCACGGAATTGGCCCACGTTGGGAGTGCATTTCCCGTGTCGACAAAAGCAAACGCATTGTCGGTTGCGAATTCTCCGGTTACGAGCTTGAGCTTTTTCGGACTGAACTCCGTAGCTCCGAAGGTATCTTCGGCGCGGACACAGATGCCGTCCATGGCGGAGCCGTGATAATGGGGCGCGGAGATCTTCGCGAAGGTGGGCTCGGCGGTGATTCGATTCAGCGCCTGGTCGACGGGCAAGGTTTCCGTCTCCAGCAGTGTAACGTCGACTCGTTCTAGAAAGATTCTGCGCGCCTCGGGAAGCGGTGTTTTTTTGAGATATCTTTTGCGAGCCATTGGTGTCACGTCCAAGACAAAGTTAAAAGAGCATAACCTCCACGTCTTCGCCTTTTTCAATTCCCTCCTGATTCAGGTCGATTCTAATCATCCCATCAGCTTTGACCAGAGTAAAAATCGCCCCTGATTTACTGGGTAGCGGTACAGCGTAAAGTCGTCCCCCTTCAGTTTGGAGACTCACGCGCACATAATCCTCTCGGCCCGGCTGAGAAGCGACGTTGACCTTCAAAATAGCACGAACCGTTTTTCGCGTTGAAATCGCGGCCTCAAGAAATTCTCCGCTTAACCGTCGTAGCAGAGGAACAGCAAAAAGGTCAAAGATTACCAGGGCAGAAACGGGATAGCCCGGCAAGCCCAATACCGGCTTGCCGCAAGCGTTGGCGAAAATAGTTGGCTTTCCTGGGCTGACGGAGATGCCGTGAAAAAGAATTCTCGCATTGGGCATGGAGAGGATCGCTTCCAACGTGATATCACGAGCACCCACAGAGCTGCCGCCCGAGAGGAGCAAGAGATCGGCCCAATCAAGTGCTTCCTTCATATGTTGTTCCAGCTCGTCGCGGCGGTCGGCTACGACGCCCCAGTCGCGGAGCTCTGCCCCCCACTCTTCGATGAGACCAGCGAGAGAATGCTGATTGATATTTCGCACCTGGCCCGGGGCAGGTGCGGTGCGCACATCGACAATCTCATCACCAGTTGAGATCAAAGCCACTCGCGCCTGCTGGAAGACTTTGAGTGAGGCGATGCCAATCCCCGTCAGCGCTCCAAGGTCGTGGGCCCGTAGTCTGCGGCCGCGCCGAAATACCTGCTCCCCTTTTTTGATGTCATCGCCTATTTGAATGACGTTTTGCCACGGAGAGACACCCCGCTGGATTTCTACGGTTTGATTGCCGACCTCCTCAGTGTATTCCACCATGACCACCGCATCGCACTCCGGCGGCAACATGCCGCCGGTGGAAATACGCACAGCCTCTCCGTTGGCTACCGATTGTGTAGCTTCTTTGCCCATCTCCACGGTGCCCACCAATTTCAAATAAGCCGGCAGCGTTGCGCTGGCGCCGAAGGTGTCCTTCGCCCTCACCGCGTAGCCGTCCATGGCAGCCCGGTGAAAATGAGGCAGATCAACTTGAGAATAAAGATCTTCGGCCAGCACCCGGCCACGCGCGCGGACCGTCTCGATGGTCTCCGCCGCCACCGGGCGAACGTCGAGAAGAATGGTTTTGGCTTCTTCCGGAGTAACAACTTGGAAAAATGTCTTCAACGGTGAGATCCGTCCTTGGAGACATTATTAGCCGTTGGCGGCAATTTTTAAAAGAGGACGCCTAGACGAGGATTTTTATTGTGAGAAGGAACTTTGGGGCCGATCCTGCGCTCAGGAAATTCTGAATATCAACAACTGGTGGTAGATCATTAAAATGGTCCTTGACTTAATCCGACGTGTTTCCTACTCTGCTCTGTGAGTTTGGAAATTTGTATTTGCGTGCCTTGCGCAATTTTAAAAGTGGGCGAGAGTGGCGGAACTGGCAGACGCACTAGACTTAGGATCTAGCGGGCAACCGTGGGGGTTCGAGTCCCCCCTCTCGCACCATGAAGACAGCCATGTCAGAAGCGTCCTTGGTCGCGAACAAACATCACCTCGGGAATTTACTTAGGCGCGGGGCGCGATTTTACATACTATGAAAATCGACATTGATGAATCGAGTCCGGTGCAAAGAAAAATCCGCGTCGAACTTCCACCTGAAACGGTTAGCCATCAATTCTCACGCGCCTATAAGGATCTGGGCCGGCGCGTGCGCATCAAAGGATTTCGCGCCGGCAAAGCTCCGCGGAGCGTGCTCCAAGGAATCTACGGTGATGAAATCAAAGGACAAGTCCGATCTCAATTGGTGGAAGACTCGCTGAGTGAAGTGATTAAAGAGCGAGGCCTTCAGATCGTCTCGCGTCCGGAAATCGAGGCCAACGACTTAGAAGAAGGACGCGGTTTTTCGTTTTTCGGCCGTGTTCGAGGTCAAGCCTGAGATCGAAGTAAAGGATTATTTGGGTGTTGAAGTCGA
>AF_2010_repII_A1DRAFT_10000256_pt1 | contig 11082 bp, 9 predicted proteins | sample AmaForreplicIIA1_FD_9195 | JGI IMG/M metagenome (IMG submission 9195)
CCCGCCCCTACACAAATCCTGGCGAGCAATATTGAGGGTTTCTTTCGGACGATTCGAACTGCTTGAACGTCTTGAACGATTTGAACCGTTCTATTTAGCAACCTGTCAAAGCGCCCGCTCCGTCTCTTTCCACGGCGCCAACCATTTCTGTAGTTTTTCCACCGCGCCGCCGAGAAAGACGCCGAGCAAAGCGAGAAGGATCACCGGCACGAAGAACTTGTCCGTCGCCAAGGCGCTGGAGTAGCGGATCAAAAGCGCTCCCAGCCCCGTCACCGCAGTAAACATCTCCGCCGTGATGATCCCGATGAGCGCGCGCCCCACAGCCAACCGGATGCCGGCCATGACAAAGGGCAAGGCGGCAGGCAAAATGATTTTGGTAAAGATCTTTCCTTCTCTTGCCCCGTAGGCGCGGCCGATATCGACCAGCTGCGCGCTCACCGTCCGCACACCGGCAAAAGTATTCATCAAGACTGGAAATAAGCCGCTAAGAAATACAATGGCGATTTTGGACGATGTGCCCAGGCCGAACCAAAGAAGTAGTAAAGGAATCAAAGCGACCCGCGGCGTGGCGTCGAGAGCATAAACGTAGGGATCGAGAAGATATTCCGCCAGGCGATAGCGCCCCATCAACAATCCTAGAGCAATGCCCAGGACCAACGCCGCAACCAGGCCAATCGCAAACACCTGAAGGCTACCGAGCGCTTGGCGTTCAAATTCGCCCGCGCCTAGTAACTGGAAAAATGCTCGCGCGATGGCGCTTGGATAAGAGAGAAAAAGCGGATCCACCTGGCGGCCGAAGATTTCCCACAGCGCCAAAACCACAACCACCGACGTCGCACGTACCAGGCCGAGATGATCGACGAGGCGGAAAGGTCGATCTTCCGAAAGATCGATCTCAGCGAGAGCTTCTTGTTCGAGTGCGTTTAACGGCATATTTCACAAATAAAAAGTTCCAAACGTTCCAGCCGTTCCATCGCTTCGTTGCGTTCAAGCCCCCTCCTGTGTCCTCCCCCGCGACGCGGGGAGGATTAAGGTTTGAACGATTTGAACGTTTTGAAAGGCTGTTCATCTCAGTTAACCGCCCGCTCCGTCTCTTTCCAACCCGCCAACTTTCGCTCTAACCATTGCGTGGCGTGAATCGATCCGATGCCCAAAAGCGCTAGAACAATAATCACCACAAACATCTTCGCGGTCTCAAAAATGTTTCCGTAAAGCGACAGCATCGCGCCGAGCCCGGTAATGGCAGTGAAAAGCTCGGCAACGACCATGCCGACGAGCGCGCGTCCGATGGCAAGACGCACGCCAGCCATGATGAAAGGCAGCGCTGCGGGAAACACGATCTTGAAGAGAATTTGTCGAGGTGGCGCGAGATAGGCGCGCCCGACTTCTACCATGGAGGCACTGACGTATTTCGCGCCGCTTGCGGTGTTAATTAGGATTGGGAAAAAAGCAAACAGAAAAATAACCGCCACTTTGACTCCAAACCCCAGTCCCAGCCACATCATCAAAAGCGGCGTGAGCGCGACCTGCGGCGTCGCATACAGGGCATTAATATGGGGCTCCAAGCAGGCTTCGGCTAACCGCGACCGGCCCATCGCTAATCCCAGAATAACTCCGAGAATAAGCGACACACCGAAGCCAGCGGCCAGGGCGCTTAAGCTGACCGCCAATTGTTTGATCAGTTCGCCGGAAGCGAGCAATTTCCAAAATGCCAGGGCCACCGCCGTCGGATAGGTGAAAAGAATCGGATCCGTCCGGCGGCCGTAGATTTCCCAAATGACTAGAAAGATCGCTACTGACGCCGCTCGAATCAAATTGGGATGATCATAAACCGACCAGCGCTGATCGCGCCGCAAGCCAAGTTCATCGATGAGTTTTTCGTCGGATGCGCCGGTCATTGCTATCCTCGGAGAGATTCCCGCAGGTAGGAGCGGAGTTGCGCGAAGCGCGGGTCCGCCTTTACGTCCCCCTCCCAACGCGGCCGCGGCAGATCAATGGCCACCTCCTCTTTTATCCGGCCCGGCCGCGCCTGCATCACCACCACGCGGTCCGAAAGATAGACCGCTTCGTCGATACTATGCGTGACAAAAACTACCGTGGTGTCTGTCTGGGCCCAAATCTTAAGCAACTCTTCCTGGAGTTGTTCCCGCGTCTGTGCGTCCACCGCGCCAAAGGGTTCGTCCATGAGGAGAATGTCAGGTTTTTTTGACAGCGCGCGGGCGATGCCGACCCGCTGTTGCATACCGCCGGAAATCTGATGAGGATAGTAGCTTTCAAAACCCCTGAGCCCCACCAGATCGAGGTATTTTTCCGCGATTTCGCGCCGTTCTTCCTTCGGTGTCCCTTCGATCTCCAAGCCAAATTCCACGTTGCTCAGCACGGTGCGCCACGGGAGCAAACCAAACTGCTGAAAAACCATGCAGCGGTCGCGGCCAGGCTCCGTAACGGTTTGGCCGTTCACCATTATCTCGCCGCGGTCCGACGGCAGCAAGCCGGCAACGATACGGATCAAGGTGGTTTTCCCACAGCCACTTGGACCAAGCAGGGAGACAAATTCGTTTCGGCGGATACAAACCGAAATGTTGTGGAGCGCTACGAGTCCCGGCTTGCGTGGATCGTTTTGCTCGAAGAAGACTTTGCTGAGCTGCCGAACCTCCAGCATTCAAACACCCGCGATCTTGAACGCGCGTCGGCAGTCGCGGCTTACTTCCTACCGAGTTCCTTGATCGCCCGGTCAACAAAGCGCCGGTCGAAGAAATCCTTGAACGGTACCGGTGTTTCGAGATAACCAACTTTCTTGAGAAACTCAACCGTGAAGTCGTAGGATTTTTCGGTGATATCTCCGTTAACGCCCCACAAACGGGGGTCCGCCATCTCATAGGCTTTGGTTAGTACTTCGGTGGATTCTTCCGGCAAGATTTTCTTCGCAACTTCGACCGTGCCGACTTTGTTGGCGGCGATCCATCGATTGGATTCAATGATCGCCTTGGTAAGTTTGTAAATCGTCTCCGCGTGTTTTTGAATGTATTCTTCTCTTACCATTCCAAATTCGTAGGGGATTTCCGGCACGACTTTAGGAACATTGACAAGATCAATGATGTCCGGATAGCTCGCCAATTTCGCGGCCTCTGTATTGGTGACGACCGTCGCATCCACTTTGCCGGCGACAAGCGCTTTGAAGCGATCCGCTGGAGAACCGACGGCGACATACTTGAATTTCTCCGGATCGATGCCGCTTCGCTCAAGGACGATCCGAGGAATGTGATAGGAGATCGCGCCGACGCCCGAGACGGCGATGCTTTTTCCAACCAGCGCCTGGAGCGTCGTGCCTGCCTCTTTACGCGCGACAAAATGATACGGAGTAATTGGGTTCACGACAACCCAGAGTTTTATCGGCGCTTTCTTTGAAGCGCTGACCATGCCTTCGGTGGCGCCCGCATTGATGGAAAGATCAATCTCGCCCGATAACAGCGCCTTGACGTGCGTCGCGTCACCGCGAAACTCTACCACTTCGGCATCCACACCATTCTTTTTAAAAAAGCCTCTCTCGATGGCGACATAGGGCGTTATGGAATCCAGCGATGGAGGGCTGAGCGAAGAGCCTAGCTTGACTTTGACCATCTGCGCGTCGCCCAACGTGGGCACGCCCAATAGAAATAAACCAAGACCGATCAGGGCTATCTTGACTGTCAAACCCGTTTTCATCTTTCCTGTTTTACCTCCAAGCTTTAATGCGCGGCCCAGAACCTGGCAGCGGATGGGAGAGCCTAACCAATAACACGCGCCAAAGTCAACGCTACCGTTCAAAGCGGACACTTTTTAACCGATCTGGGCCGCTGTGCCGCTTTCAATGCATCATTCCAAGCAAAACGCTCGTCTAACACTACAGGGAGGCCTGAAAGAAGCGGCCGGCAAAAGGAGGACAGCCAATGCCAACGTTCAAGATTTGGCTCGTGGGAACTCGAAAAGTCTGCATTGAAGAGGCCGACTCAGAACGGGAGGCCTGCGAGAAAACGGGCTGGGAACCCAACGAATGTGAACTTCAATTGATCCCAGAGGAGAATATAATCCGCGACACTGCGCTACGACCACGCCGCTTGAGTGAACATTCCGAGTCAATTAGTGACTCGAAACTAGAACTTCTGTGATTCGGCAGTTACCGACTTTGCAGGACCTGGCCACCCATGTTGGTGACCTTGTCGAGCTTGATTACGACGGCCGCGCCTTTGCGCTCTGGATCCTTTTCCAGCTCCGCGGGCACAGTCCGAGCCATAACCTGCTCCCGTACCGGCCCGGACTCGTAAACCGTTGCTACCCCGTGAAACCGCCAGGCGACTTTTGTCTTGCCATCGCGGAACAGCACCACGACTTTCGGGTTCGCCGTGATGTTCTTTAAATGCTGTCGCTTCGTGCGCTCCCAGTAAGCTAAAGACTCGTCGTCGAAAACCATCATGCTCCCTTTGTAACCGATATCCGGCTCGCCATCAGGCGCCGCCGTCGCCAGAATACAAGGGCAACCGTTGGCCAAAGCGGGGTCAATCAACTCACGCATCTGATCTATAAGTTTAATCATGCGCCGGATGGTAGAAAAGCGCGGAGCTGATGTCAAGAGATAATACGCGGTTAGTGTTTCTAGCCTCCCAAAAAACCACGCAACAATTTTCCCCCGCTCTCCCTAACGCTCCCAGCTGAACTTCACATTCCCGCAGAACGGTCTGTTACGCGCCTAGATGGTAAAGCTTCCCCGCTTACGATGAGCTTTCGGTAGAGACCGAAGCTCGTCATACCGCAGACGGCGATCACACCTGACATCGGGATGGGGGTCTGGTTATGCAACATGCCAATGATTGTCGAAGCCGCCGCGCCAAGGGTGAACTGCACCGTGCCGAGTAGCGCAGAAGCCATTCCCGCGCTGGCGCGGAAAGGAGCCATGGCGAGCGCTGTCGAATTGGGAAGGATGAAGCCGATGCAGGCGATATAGACGAATAGCGGCACCATGATCCCGATCATGTTGGCGGCGCCGGTCAGCGCTGCGGTCAGCAAAATCACCCCGGCGATGGTTTGAACGCGATTAGCGATTTTGAGGAGTGTCGCGGGACCGTATTGCGGCACCAACCGCGCGTTGAATTGAGAGGCAACGACAAAACCAAATGCGTTCATGCCAAAAATCCAGCCGAAGTGACTGGGCATGATGTGGAACAATTCGATAAAGACGAACGGTGATCCGGCAATATAAGCGAACATTCCGGCCACGCAGAACGCGCCGGCAAGCGCGTAGCCCATATAGTGAGGATTGACCAACAACCGACCATAGCCTGAGAGAATTTCCCGTAACTTGAGCGTGGCGTTATCGTCGACGTAAAACGTTTCCGGCAGCCGGAATAACACTCCGGCGAAAAAAATCATTCCTATTAAGGAAAGCAACCAAAAAATCGCCCTCCAGCCAAACAAGACAAAAACGTAGCCGCCGAGGATGGGCGCCAGCATCGGCGAAAGGCCAGTGACAAGAATAAGCAGCGAAAAAATGCACGCGGTCTCATGGGCGTCAAAGCAGTCGCGCACGATGGCCCGGGCGATGACTCCACCGGCGCATGCCCCAAGCCCCTGCACGAAACGCATCATCACCAGCGTTCCGATCGACCCGGAAAGGGCGCAACCCGCCGAAGCAGTCGCATACAAAAGTAGGGCTGCGCACAAAGGACGTTTGCGGCCGAACCGATCGATGATCGGACCATAAGCTACCTGACCCATCGCGAAGGCGACAAAAAAAGATGCCAGTGTAAGCTGAACCTGCGTCGAGGTGGCTGAAAAGAAATGCTCCAACGACGGCAAAGCGGGCAGATAGGTGTCGATGGAAAGCGATGCAAACGCCGAGATCGCGCCTGTTATGATGATCAACTCGAGCTTTCGTATCGGTAGCTCGTAGGTTGTCTTTTCGTTTCGTCCAATCACGAGGTCATCCTAACAAGGATGTCTGTCGTCGTCTCGGGTGTAATCACGACTTTTTCCTCCGAGATCCGCATTGAACGCCAAAAAATTTAGTGCTAAGCCAAACAGCGATGGCAAAATACCGCGTTACCGTAGATACCGGAGGAACATTTTCCGATTTCGTTTTCTTCAATGAAGACTCGGGTGAGATCACGATTACCAAGGTCCCGTCGACGCCCAACGAACCTTTTCAAGCGGTCTTGAACGGCGTCCAGGAGCTGGTTGATCAAGGAGTCGCCGCCAAAGACATCTCTTTTTTCTGCCACGGCACGACGGTGGGAACCAACGCCCTGCTCGAAGAGAAGGGAGCCAAAACCGGTTTGCTCGTGACCCAAGGTTTTCGCGGCATTTATGAAGTAATGGAACAAACCCGCGGCTATGGGCCCGCCACCTACGATCTTTTTTTTGAAAAGCCGCGGTTACTGGCCCCGCCGTATTATACCGAGGAGATCCCGGAGCGCGTCGATTTTCGTGGTAATGCGCTGAAAGCCATCGACGTAGAAGCATCCCTGGAAGCGGTAAGAAAACTCAAGAAAAAAGGTGTGCAATCAGTCGCGGTTTGTTTTCTATTCTCGTTTCTAAATCCCGACCACGAGCTTAAAATCAAAGAGATATTCGCCAAAGAATTCCCTGAGGCGCGGCTGTCGCTTTCCTGCGAGGTCCTGCCACAAATCCGCGAGTTCTATCGCCTCAGCACAACAGTGATCAACGCCTATATTCAACCGGTAATGGCAAGTTACTTGAGCCAACTCGAAGATCGCATGCGCCGAATGGGCGTCACTACCCCGAAGCTTTATATCATGCAATCCAACGGCGGTGTCTCGACATTCAAAGGATCCGTCGAAAAACCGGTTGCCACGGTTCTCTCCGGGCCCGCTGGCGGCGTCATCGCCTCCATGGGCTGTTGCGATCGCGTCGGCATTAACAACATCATCACTTTCGACATGGGCGGAACCAGTTGCGACGTTGCGCTGATTCATCAAGGCAATCCGGTGATCACGACCCAGGGCAAGATCAATCTGCGGCCCATCGCTCTGCCCATGCTCGATATTCACACCGTCAGCGCCGGCGGCGGCACTATTGCCCGCATCGACGCCGTCGGCGGCTTACAGGTGGGCCCCGATAGCGCGGGCGCTGATCCTGGCCCGGTTTGTTACGACCGCGGCGGTCAAAACATTACTGTCACCGACGCCAATATCGTCACCGGTGTGTTGGACCCCGATCACTTTCTCGGCGGCAGAATGAAGCTCAACAAAGCCAAGGCCGAAGAAGTGCTGCAAGAAAAGATCGCCAACCCGCTCAAGCTGGATCTTCTTGAGGCAGCGGATGGCGTGTTGAAAATCATCAATGTCAAAATGGAAGAAGCGATCAAAGCCGTTTCTTCAGCGCGCGGTTACGATATCCGCGACTTCACCTTGGTCGCCTTTGGCGGCGGCGGTCCCATGCACGCCGGACGCATGGCCCTCGATCTCGGGATTACTTCCGTGCTCGTGCCCCTTACACCGGGGGTTCACTCGGCTCTGGGTTTACTCATGTCCGATGTGAAACATGATTATGTGCGCTCAAAACTGGTGGGGCTCGACGACCTGGACTTAAACGAGATCAACCAATTGTTCGGTCAGTTGGTCGACCATGCCAAGAATGACTTACACGGCGAAGGATTCCACGACGACGAAATCAAGATCGAACCGTACCTTGACCTGCGCTATGCCGGTCAGGGTTACGAATTGACGGTGCCCTGCCCAGTGCCGCCGCTAAACAAACAAGACTTGTCCATCATGCGGGTGCGCTTTGATACCATACACGAGCAAAATTCCGGTCACAAAGCAGAGACCGAACCGGTGGAGTTGGTGAGCCTCCGGCTCATTTCACTCGGACTGGTGCCTCAGGCCAAGTTGTCGCCAGGCAAAGTTACCGGACGCAAAATCGAAGCGGCCAGGACCGGTGCGCGCAAAGTTTTTTTCGGCAAGGAGCACGGAATCTTGGCCACCGAAATTTACAACCGCGACCTTTTGGAGCCGGCGCACAGAATCGTCGGCCCCGCCATCGTTGAGCAATTAGACACCACGACGGTGATTCATCCGGAGCAAGAGGCGACGGTGGATGAGTATGGAAATATCATCATTCGAGAAAAGAAATGAATTTTCCCGATCAATGGAGCACTTGGAACGACTGGAACCTTTGGAACCGTCACGGCCAGACGTTCCAATCGTTCCAGAAGTTCCAGGTGTTCCAATGGTAAGTCGAGGTTTATATGACAGCCGTTGATCCCGTTACGTTGCAAGTGATCCAGGCCCGTCTCGCCGGCATCGTCCAGGAGATGCAAAACTCTTTGTTTCGCACCGGCTACTCGACGATTATTCGCGAGTCGCAAGACGCCAGTTGCGCAATACTAAATCGCCAGGGCGAAGTAGTCGCCCAGCATGTTGTCTTGCCGCTGCACATGGGCGCCTTTCCGGCTTGCGCCGCGGGCGTCTTGAAAAACTATACCGCCAACGAAGTCCACGAAGGCGACGCTTTTATCACCAATCATCCCTACCTCGGCGGCAGTCCCCATGCGCCGGACATGGCCGTGCTCTCGCCTATTTTTTATCGAGGAGAATGGGTTGGGTTCGCTGCGAACTTGGCTCACAAGAGCGACATCGGTGGCCCCGTGCCGGGAAGCTGCTGGAGCCAGGCGCGGGAGGTCTATCAGGAAGGACTGCACGTACCGCCGGTCAAATATGTTTCAAAGTTTCAAACCAGTAAAGACATGGAAGCGGTGCTCGGCGCCAATAGCCGCACGCCGGAACTGGTCGTCGGCGATCTGCGCGGTCAAGTGGGCGCGGCACGTCTGGGCGAGAGACGTTTCCAAGAGCTGATGGACCGCTACGGCAAAGAGACGATTCTCAGCTCCTTCGAGCAGCTTTTCGCTATGACGGAGGCTAAAGTGCGCGCTGAAATCGCCTCCTGGCCCGATGGCACCGGGGAAGGCGAGCGCTTCGTTGACAGCGACGGCATCGACCTCGACAAGCCGGTGCGACTCCATGTGAAAATCGATAAAAAAGGCGACCGCCTGCTTTTCGACTTCACCGGCTCCGCCGACCAAACCAAAGGTCCTGCGAACATCCGTCCCACCATCGTGCGCGCGGCTTGCTGCTACCTGCTCACCTGCCTGGTGGATCCCGCGTTGGCCATCAACTACGGCCTGGCCAAGTGCATCGATATCAAAGTCCGCGAAGGCAGCGTCGTCAACCCGCGCTTTCCAGCGCCGGTGAATACTTATAATCCCACGGTCCACGCGCTAGTGGAATCGCTCCTGGAAGCATCGAGCCAGATCACACCGCATAAAAAAGTCGGCGACGGCTGCAGCAGCCGCTCCATTATCATCGGCGGGCGCAGCAACAAGACCGGCAAGGGTTACGTGCAATATGAGATATTCGGCGGCGGCTCCGGTGGACGGAGCAGCAAAGACGGCGTCTCCGGCACCAACGTCAATCAGTCCAATGCTAAAATCGCACCCATAGAAATTATCGAATCGGAATTCGCCACCCGCGTGCGGCGATTTGAATTGATTCCGGACTCCGGCGGCCCTGGATCATTTCGCGGCGGCTTGGGCTTTGTGCGCGAATATGAGGTCTTGGACAACGACGCGCGGTTTTCGCTCCGTTCCACCAAGCATACAATCGCCCCGAAAGGCATCGATGGCGGTTGGGATGGCAAGACCGGCCACTGCACGCTCAATCCCGGCAAGTCGGACGAACGGGTCATTCCTTCGCGTTTCTCTGATCACGTGCTGCATCCCGGTGACGTCTTTAGTTTGGAGACACCCGGTGGCGGCGGTCTCGGCGATCCGCTGCAGCGCGACCCGCAGCGGGTGCTCCACGACGTGCGCAACGGCTACGTGACCTTGAATCGGGCGCGGCAAATTTACCGCGTAGCCATCGATGCTACGAATGGAGATTTTGTCATTGACGAAGCCAAAACGCGCGAACTGCGCGCACGCGCTGGCAACTAGCGGTTTCGAGTTTCGCGTCTCGGGTCTCGAGTTATAAAGACGAAAGCGATCCGGGTATTTCCGGAAATTTCCAACGCAAGACTCAAAACCCGAAACTCGAAACTGTNCTATGGTCGATCCCATCACCCTACAGGTCATCCAAGCCCGGCTCGCCGGCATCGTTCAGGAGATGCAGAACTCGCTCTTCCGCACCGGCTACTCGACCATTATCCGTGAATCTCAGGACGCCAGTTGCGCGATTTTGAACACCCGAGGCGAAGTCGTCGCCCAGCACGTCGTCCTGCCACTGCACATGGGCGCTTTTCCGGCTTGTGCCGCGGCTATTTTAAAACATTTCGCCACCGACGAAATTTGCGACGGCGACGCGTTCATCACCAACCATCCGTACCTCGGCGGCAGCCCCCACGCGCCTGATATGGGCGTCCTCACGCCCCTATTCTGCAAAGGCGAGTGGGTGGGGTTCGCCGCAGACATGGCGCACAAAAGTGACATCGGCGGGACCGTGCCCGGCAGCGGTTCCGGCAACGCGCGGGAGATTTTTCAAGAAGGGTTACACTTACCGCCGGTGAAATTCATGTCGCGGCGCAGTCCGGTCAAAGAAATCGAAGCGATAATCATGGCCAATAGCCGAACGCCTGTGTTGGTGATCGGCGATTTGCGTGGTCAGGTCGGCGCCGCGCGCCTCGGCGAACGACGCGTCGCCGAACTAATGGACCGCTACGGTAAAGATACGGTGCTCGAATCGACGGAGCTTTTGTCGTCATATACGGAGCGCCGAGTGCGCCGCGCCATCGCTTCGTGGCCTGACGGTGAATCCGAGGGAGAGAGCTTCGTCGATCATGATGGCATCGACCTCACGCGACCCATCCGCCTGCATGTGAAAATCAAAAAAACTGGCGACCAAATCCATTTTGATTTCCGTGGCTGCAGCGATCAGACCCAGGGGCCGGCTAATATTCGTCCGCCCCTCGTGAGAGCGGCTGTCGCCTATTGTCTGGTCTCCCTGGTGGACCCATTCCTACCGATCAACCAAGGTCTGGCGCGCATAGTCGAAGCGACCTTTCGCCAGGGCAGCGTGGTGGATCCGCGTTTTCCCG
>AF_2010_repII_A1DRAFT_10000260_pt1 | contig 11046 bp, 11 predicted proteins | sample AmaForreplicIIA1_FD_9195 | JGI IMG/M metagenome (IMG submission 9195)
GAACATGTAAGCGGTTCGCGAGCCTAACGAGCCGTCGGCATAGCCTTTGACAGCGCCGAGTCGCAGGTAGCTCGAGCCCCAGGCGCGACGAATGCCAATCTTCGCCTGGTCGCGCCATTCCGTTTCCATCGGCACTGCGTAGATGCGCGTGGTGAGTTCGTCTTTTTCGGCGAGCTCGGAATAGGCAGCAACGTCGGCAAATTCCGGGTTCATGTGCTGCACGCTCGTGACGCCCAGCGACGCCGCATGTTTCATCGCGCCGCGAGCGGCACGTAGTCGCTGTTCATGCGTCATCGGCGGAATGGCTTTGTAGATCAGTGGCATTGCTGCGTCCTTGAAAATACCGGTGGGATTTCCGTTTGCGTCGCGCATGATAACACCGCCGGGAAGTTCCGGCGTCTTGGCGTCGATTCCGGCTAACTTCATCGCTGTCGAGTTGGCGAGGGCCTCGTGACCGTCATAGCGCTCAACGAAAATTGGAGTGTCACCCGTCACCGGGTCCACCAGATCTTTCTTGGGAAGCTCCGGCTTCGGCCATTTGGTTTCGTCCCATCGCCCACCCAGGATCCATTCGCGTTTCGGCGTTTTTTTTACCTGGGCCGCGATTCGTTTTGCGAATTCCTCCGGAGTTGCGGCGTCTGTAAGCTGAACTTGTTCGAGTTGCGCCCCGCCCTGGATGAAATGCACGTGAGCATCATTAAGTCCGGGCAGCAACAGTTTGCCCCCAGCATCGATCACATTGGTTTGCGGACCGCGCCACAACTCAATCTCAGCGCGTGAGCCGACGGCGACGATGTGATCTCCGATCACGGCGACTGCTTCGGCTTTTGGATGCTGTTTGTCGACGGTGTAAACGGTAGCGTTAGTTACAATCAAAGTTGCCGAAGGTTTCGACTGCGCGTTGGCATCGACGGCGGCCATAATCATCAAGACACAAAGGGCTAATTTACATTTCATAATTGTGACAAATCCGAAACCGCGGAAACATTTGTTCAACGCGAATCAGATTGGTCAAGTGAAAGCACCGTGCCATTACAGTGCTAGAATCGTAAACACAAGATGAGTGGCAAGATCGTTACTCGGGAATTTTCGATCAACGATTACGACGAGGTTCTTCAGCTCTGGCAAACGGTGGAAGGTCTGGAGGTCGCCGAGGGCGATGACAAAAAAGGCGTCGCTCAATTTGTAACGCGCAATCCGGGGTTGAGCAGGGTGGCAACTGGCGACTCGAAAATTGTTGGCGTTGCAATGTGCGGTCACGATGGCCGTCGCGGATACATTTATCACGTGGCGGTTGATCCGGCCTATCGCCGATACGGACTGGGTAAGCGTCTGGTACATGAATGCCTGGACGGGTTACGCCAGACAGGCATCATGCGGGCTCTTATCCTGGTGGCCGACTACAATCTCGGCGGTGCTGAATTCTGGAAGCGCGCCGGCTGGGAGGATATTCCCGGTGCGGTTCCGATGGGAATTGATGTCTAGGAGCGATTTCACAACTGTCATTCTGAGCGAAGCGAAGAATCTCAGATCAAATCTGAAACGATACAGCAAGGAAATAGACAGAGACGTTTGAACTCCTGGCCTCATGTTTTGCATTTCGTTGCCGCGCTTCGCTAACATGACACGCCGATTTGTGGGATCAGGAGCGCGATCATAATCTCACGTTGTGAAAGTTGGCGGCAAACATTTTCGGACCATCTGGCGTAAGCCGGACGATGAAGGCGCGGTGCAGCTGATCGATCAGCGGTTTTTGCCGCACGAGTTTGTCATTGAACAAATTCGAACCGTCGAACAGATGGGGACGGCAATTCGCGAGATGCACGTGCGCGGAGCGGGATTAATTGGCGCGAGCGCGGGATATGGCATGTATCTCGCAGCGCTCGAAGCTGCGCGGCAAGATTCATTCGATGAACACATGACCGGCGCGGCCGTTCAACTTAAGGCAACCAGGCCGACGGCGGTGAATCTTTCCTGGGCGATCGAGCGGCAGTTACAGAATATCGCCGCGGGAAAAACTGCGGACGAAAAGGTCGCCTTGGCACTGCGCACAGCCGATTCGATTGCAGATGAAGATGCGGAGCATTGCCGGATGATCGGGCAACACGGGTTGGCGCTCATTCAGCAGATCGCGGAAACGAAAGGCAACAAGCCGGTCAATGTGCTTACTCACTGCAATGCAGGTTGGTTGGCGTTTGTTGATTACGGTTCCGCGACTGCGCCGATCTACGCCGGGCACGAGAGAGGCTTGCCATTGCATGTGTGGGTAACTGAAACGCGACCGCGAAATCAGGGCTCGAAACTCACTGCGTGGGAGCTGGCTCAGCACGGTGTGCCGCACACGGTGATCGCTGACAGCGCGGCTGGCCATTTGATGCAACGCCGCGAAGTCGACCTGGTAATTGTCGGGACCGACCGCACTACGTACACGGGAGATGTGGCGAATAAGATCGGCACATATCTGAAGGCCTTGGCCGCGAAGGCCAACGACCTCCCCTTTTACGTTGCGCTGCCTTCGTCCTCGATCGATTGGAAAATGCGAGACGGATTGAAGGAAATTCCGATCGAACAACGTGGCGCGGACGAAATAAAAACCGCTGACGGCTGGTGTGATGGTCAACAGATCGCGGTCCGAATTGCGCCAGATCAAAGTCCCGCCGCGAACTATGGCTTCGACGTGACGCCGAGAGAGTTGGTAACTGGCCTGATTACCGAGCGCGGCATTTGTGAAGCAAACGAGAAAAGCATTCGTTCGCTTTTTCCCGAGCACGCGCCATGAGCCATTACGTAAAACTCACATTTCAGAGCGCGCGTCCGGATATCGCGTCCTTCGATGCGCTTGCTGAACTAAATGCATGGAGGCGGAAACTTCTTCATCAGCATTTGTTAGGTTTGGACTCAAATGGCGTCGGGTTCGGCAACGTGAGCGTAAGAGAAGGAGCAATCGGAATTTTTACATTAGCGGTTCGGCGACAGGGCGGTCTCCCCATGCTGACGCCAACAGATTGTGTACGAATTGTGGCGTACGACTTCGCAAACAATTGCCTCCGCTACGAAGGCGCTGCGATTCCCTCATCGGAATCATTGACACACGCCGCGATTTATGAATCCGATTCATCGGTCTGTGCTGTGATTCATTGTCACGACTTGGCTCTGTGGCGGGCGCTTCTCGACTGCGCACCGACAACTTCGAAGGCGGTTGCTTACGGCACGCCGGAAATGGCGTACGAAATTATCTGTCTCTTCGAGTTAAGTGATGTGCGAAGCAAAAAGATGTTCGTAATGACGGGTCACCAAGCCGGCATTGTCGCTTTCGGGAAAAATCTCGAAGTCGCATTTGATGTCCTGATGGCGGCAAGAAAACGATCAGATCCTTGCATTAAAAACGGTTTTCCGGATCGTACTCCTGCGCATGATGAGGGATGAAATTGGTGCTGCAGTGAATCAGGAGCGCAGCCTCAGTCGCCGCAAATTTGTTGGAATTACTGTGGCAAGTGGGGCGGCGCTTCTGGCGGGCAAACACGATCTGATTCTTGGAGCTGACACAGCAATTTCATCAAATATGGCTACAAATCCGACGTTCAATTTGTCTGGCGATCTCACTGTTAATCGTCTTGGTTTTGGCGCGATGCGCGTCACAGGGGAAGGCATCTGGGGTTGGCCGGCCGATCGACAGAACGCGCTGAAGGTTCTCAGACGCGCGGTTGAACTTGGCGTGAATTTGATCGACACCGCCGACGCATACGGTCCGGATACAAGCGAACTGCTCATCGCTGAAGCACTTTATCCTTATCCGAAAGGGCTCGTGATCGCGACGAAAGGCGGCCTCACCCGCCCCAGCCCCGGTCAATGGGTTCCAAACTGCAGGCCTGACCACCTTAAGCAAGCGCTCGATGGAAGTCTTAAACGGCTGCGCCTCGACCGGATCGATTTATATCAATTGCACACCGTCGATTCGAAAGTGCCGATTGAAGAATCCGTCGGTGCGCTCAAGCAAATGCAGGACGCAGGAAAAATTCGGCACATCGGATTATCGAATGTGGACCGGGAAGAAATCGATCGTGCGCGCAAGATTGCACCGATCGTTAGCGTGCAGAACCGTTACAACGTTCAAGACCGCGAGTCGGAAGACGTTCTCGTCTATTGTGAAAAGGAAAAGCTTGGGTTTCTGCCATGGTTTCCGATCGGAGGAGGCAGAGGATTGAAAGCGGAAAATCCCCTGAATACCGCGGCAAAAGCACACGGCGTCAGTGTTTTTCAAGTGGCGCTGGCCTGGCTTCTGCAGCGATCGCAGGTAATGCTGCCGATTCCCGGCACGTCATCTGTCGCGCACTTGGAAGACAATGTCGCGGCCGCCAAGCTCAAATTGACGCCCGAGGAATGGAAGGCGATTAACGCGCTGAGGGGCTAACCTCCACGGGGCGTTGGAGAGATAAACGGGTTAAAAGTCGGGCTAGGCGTTGCACCGGGGGTAGAACTAAGGGTCGGAATCGGCGACGGGGTACCGGCTCCGCCACCACCGCCGCTGCCCTGGTCACGCTCTTTTCTATAAGTGATGAAGAGCTTTGCGCCGGGTACTGGGCTTATCCTCACCCTCGCGGGGCCTGCAATTGTCACTCGGTTATTAATTTCGGGAGCGTTCGGCGCGTTAAGATCAATTTGGGTCGCTGTGAGAACATTGGTGCTTCCGCCATTTGGGCTGTCCCCCGGCAGGTCTACCTGAACAACACCCCGATATGTGCCTCCTTCCTGTGTGAAGTTCATAATCTTCATGAAATGATCGCCAGGCACTATGATTTCAAGAACCGAGTCGTTGCTGGAGATGATTTTGCTTTTAAAAGAATTGGCGAAGCCAACCGCTGCGGTGGCGAAGAAAAACACAGCGACAAAAAATCGCACAGTGAGCATTCTCATGATTTAACAGATAAACGCGATTTCTCTTTCGGCTACCGAAATCGATGTGGCTAATATCTATGCTGTGATTGGCTGCCTTACGGCGTTGTTGCAGTGGATGAGGCTTTCAGCGCTTCATTCAATTCCAGCAGCGGACGTTCATCCAGCGAGATCAGTCCACCTCGCGGCGTGTCAATGTCCGTAATCAGCACGACGACGATCGCGACGAGAATTGGAAAAACGAATCGATCAAGAGCCGACCGACGCCCGGAAGTTCCAGCCTGGTAACTGACCAGCCACAAGCCGCAACCCGCCACGCATAGCAACAGCAGCCAGACGGCCCCGGGCACGTGGTTGCGTTTGGCGGCGATGCGCTTTCCCTCCAGGTCAATTGTTTCGTTCAGGCTGGCGATGAAACTGGCGGTGATCGGAGATGGTCGCTCTGCTGCAGCGGCGACGGCCTCCGCCCACATACGGTCCTGAAGCTCAGCACTCCGTTTGCGCGTTGTTGCGAATTGATCTGAAAATTGCGCCTCGCGATGCGCCTCAATGCGAAGTGGCACGTATTTCCGAAGCAACTGCACAACATTGCCAGCGTGCGGTTCGGGCAACACCTGCGCCCGTCGCGCAGTCGTACCGATCGAGTTTGCCTCCTCAACCAGAAGTTCGCGGCGCGTCTCGTGCCGTGCCGCGGCAATCGCGAAACTAAATCCAAGCAGCAACCCCAACAAAGCCAGCACTGCAGATCTCACGATGCCGCTGTCCTTGTCCGCTTCCGATTTCTTCTGGCCACATGCAATGCCGATACGCCAGGCCAGCTCGGAAAGACCAATTAGTAAAATCACCAGGATCGGGAACACGATCCACTGACTTGAAAAGAACCGGCCAAATACTTGATCGAGCATTACGGTAATTATTTTTTCCGCGGCTATGATTCTTAGCTGCGCGTCCGGATCACTTTAGCGGACCTGGAACGAGCCGATCCTGAACGGTCATTCCGCGCTTTTCCAATTCCTCGCGCAAACGTGGAGAAATTTCTCCGGAGAGACCAACAAATACATGCGCGTTTTGATCAGATTTCCCGGCGAGCTTTTGCACGTCATCAGTGAAACTGGCTGCGCCTGACGTCCAGGCAGCATAATCCCACTGTAACCCGACGATTATTGTCCCGTCTTTGGCAACGCAGACGGGAAAGTCTCGAAGCATGACGATCCGTGCGATTGGCGTTTTTTGGTTGATCTGATCCATTAATACCGCGGTATAAACGCAAAAGAGAGCGTCAGCTTCGGTGGCGCTTTTTTCCGCGGCAGCTTTCACGAAGGCGGCGCGATTTGCGCCGCCTTTTAGCGCTTTCAGATGCACAGCGAACGCCGTCACCTGGGTCGGTGTAAACGCGCCGCCATTAAGTATCCGCTCGATGTCACTCGCGCTAGCGCCCATTGCCCGAAATGTAGAGCGATTGATTTGCTCGAGTTCGGACGGTGATTTTTCATGTAGCAGATCCTCGACCGTGCTGTTTACGCCGGTCACTGTAAGTGCCGCGCCGGCCGCGCCACTGATTGGAAGAGTGGCGACACTAAAACTGAATCCACCTGCCCACGATGCCCAGGCGAGGTCGTCCAGTTGCTTTTGCAGCACGGTATTGGTGGTGTATGGATCGATCCCCATTTCGAGCGCGATCTTTCTTTTTTTGTCCGAATAGCCGATCGCGTCCTTCATTCTACTGCCGTCGCCGATGTCTCCGCCCCCTCCTCCTTTTCCGACGTTCTCGACACTCTCTTTGGCGCGTCCCCAAAATTTCATCAGTCCTTTTGGAACATTGGAGATCGCCTGCGCCGGATCCCTGGCGATGTTCTTGGCTGAGTTAAGCGGGCTTTTGGCCGCATCCGTTAGTGATTTCTTGAACGCGTCAGTACGTGAGACTTCGTCTAGCCGTGCGATTGCATCGATTTCCTTCAGGCGTTGAAGCAGCATTTCGTTTCCGTCCGCTTCAAAAACGCCAAAGTCTGAATCAATTGTGAACTGATTCATGCCGGCGCTCGTCGGCACCGGATCGCGCACGGCAAAATGCGGTCCTTGGAAAAACTCTGGCTTTAGAATCTCACTTGCTTTGAGCTCTGGTAATTCTTCGAAGACGGCTTCCGCGCGGCGAACCTCGAATGGTTCCGGTGTTTGCGCGAGAGACACAATGACGGCGGTGCCGAATGTAAGCGTGAGAAAAAGGATTGTCGGTTTGGCTGTTTGTACTGTCCGTCTGGTAAACATGTTCTCGATGGCGATACTAAATCGCGGACTAGAAGTGAAGGCTTAACATTCGCCGGTCGTCCCCATCGTTGAAAGGCGAGTTATGCAATGGCAAGCTTCAATAGTTTTCCGCGAACAAATATGACGATCGCGAGCAGTGCGACTACGAACAAGATCGCTGCAAATGTACCCGCCGCATCAAAATAGAGCGCGCCAAATGCCCAGGTTGCGCAGATGACTGCAGCCAACCACGCGAAAGCCAAGGCTGCATATTTGATGACGCGCAGGAAAAACACGTGAAAAGCCGTTTCGTTATGCGCTATTGCGAAGATACCGCTTCGGCAGGCCATTCATCGTCAGTAGTGTTCCAAGTCTTATCCGGATTGAAACGATCCAGGCTTGCGAAGGTCTTCAGAGTATCCGGGCCGAGATCTTTCTGATAAACAATGCCGTTGGACCCAACGATAAACGTCTTCACGCCGGTGACCCGATATTGAGCAGGCGCCGCGGCCAGCGCAAATCCGCCAATCATTACCCCCTTCACGACAAAGTCCATTTGGCCAAGAGGCGCAGCCGGGCCTTGCCGCGTTAACACCTTGAAGTAGTAACCGTGATAGGGCTCGGCTTTGTCCGAGTAACCTTCGGCGATAGCTTTCGCAACCTCCTCTCCAACTGGGCCGCCCCATGTTCCATCTGCATTTTTCCAGGCAAGCCCATCGTGTTTACCCTCGGTGCTAATGATCTTCTGGGCGTACTGATTAACCGGGGAACCATCATGCTTTTCCTGCGCATAATCGTGTTGTGCCTCAACAAAGCCACGGCAGATCTCGATTGCATCCAGTTCGTTTGCGCCGATTCGTCGCATTAATATTTCATTCCGACCGGCTTTGGCGTCGAAGATCCATTTTCCGTTGCGCTGCACAATCGGAATGGCCAACGGGAATTCATCGTTTCCGACTGAGAGAATGGTGCGTTTGGAATTCTTCGGATCTACATTGAGCGACATCTTCTCTTTTGCCTTTGCGGCAAAATCAGTCGCGCGTTTCTTGTCCGCCACTGGATCTGCGGATGCGATCAGATCAGCTGCATGCGGTCCGAGGATTTCTCGCAACGCCACAACATCGAAAACTTCCGCCGCGTGAAGAAGCGCGTCAGCCGCTTCCCTGGCAGAACTGAATTCCTTTTGTTTCTGAGATACGAAGCTCGCGCTGGTATCGGATTTTTTTTCTGGCGCTGCATGCAATGCCAATCCGACAAATCCAAAAGTGGCGATTGTGGAAGCGATCAGAGAAATTCTTGAGGAAGTGTTGAAGGCTGACTTGATGTTCATTGTTCTCTCGATCGAGACCGTTTTTATCGTCGACGTCCGCCACCGCCGCCTCCACCGCGAGCGCCTTCGCCTCTTGCACCCGCACCCCCAAAGCTGGTGTTTCCTCGATTGCTGCTGGCACGCACCGCATTACCGCTAAATGCGGCGTTGCCAAAAGCATTAGCGTTTGAGGCAAAACCCGGAGCCTGCGAAACGCCGCGGTTACCGATTCGATCTCCGCCTACGCCGCTTTGGCGAATAGCTGCACTCCCGCCGGCGCCGACTCCACTTGAAAAACCCGTAGTGCCGACGCCACGGTTTATTCCCGCATTGCTCGCGCCGAGGGCGCCTGCGTTAAAAGACTGATTGATTCCGGCGCCGGGCTGAATGCCGGACCGCGAAGCATATTTGTTCGCGGTTGTTCTATCTGCGTACGGAGCACCTCCGCGATGTTGCGGATTGTGCTGCCACGCGCCGCCGGCTGGTTGCTGAGAAGGCCGGTTGCCGTAGTTGGTGTTCTTGTTCCTGTTCGAATTGCTTACGTATTTATTGTTGTTGTTGATGTTGATATCGCCGTTCCCCCATTTGCATCCGTAACCCCAGTTGCCACCCCAGGCTGCGCCCAGCGCAACACCAGCGCCGAAAGCCAATGCTCCGCCCGTGCGGTAATACACCGGGGACGCATAGTACAGGGTGGGATAAGCGTACGCGGAATCGCCATAAACCACCGTTGAATCGTACGAGGGAATGTAGACCATCTCGGAGTTCGCGGGCTCAATGACAAAAGCTTGTTCGCCATTTTCGCCGGTCTGCATCTGTACCGTTTGCTCTGGAGTGGTATTTAAGTTGCCGTTCCTCTGAGCCCTTGCACGCATCCGCTGAACTGCATCCATCACATCGCCTTGTTGTGCGAGAAAAGCGTTTCCCAAATCTGTCATCCACGCGACGTTGTCGCTGACCAGTTTAACCACATCGGGAAAGGCGGCCATCGCTTGAACGCTCGGATCCCACGGCTGCATTTCCACCGCGTCGGCTAGTGCCTGATCTTTCAAGTATATGTTACTGGCGATCCATTGTTGAAGTTGAATCACTTCCAATGGATAGGTGGAAGCGGCGAGGGTCTGAGCAAGGAGCGGATCTGGATAAAGAGCAATTGGCGCCACCAGCGAATCCAGTTTTTCATTTGGAATCAATTCCGGCTGCTGCGCGGAAAGCAGCCGCACGCCCATTGGCAGCGACAACACACAAAGAAAAACAATGGGAATACGGAACGGAGAATACCGAAATACCGATTGAGAGCCCACTGAACTCATAGCGTTCTATTTTTGCTAATGGGTGCGTCCATCCCGGACGGGCTCAGTGCCGGATTGACGGTCGCTCTGGTAATTGATGCTGAGTCGATATTTCGCGCGCTGGCCTCAACTCATAACTTCGAATCCGAAGGTGACAAAAACTGACGTTTGCTTGTGATCTCTCTTCAATCTTGCGTGTCGTCTTCCACGTCGTCCTCAGTCACCTTCCATGTATTGTCAGGGTTATACTTGTCCAAGGACTGGAAGGCTTTCAGTGTATCGGGTCCGAGGTCCTTTTCGTAAACGACCCCATCGGGCCCAACGATGAACGTCATGACTCCGGTCACTCGATACTCCGCGGGCGCGGCAGCGAGGGCGAATCCGCCGATCATTGCGCCACCGGTGACAAAATCTATTTCTCCCCCGGGCGCATCAGGTCCTTGCCCTTTTAGCACTTTGAAATAGTAACCGTGATAAGGCTTGGGGTTACCTCCTGCCTGAAACGAATAGCCTTCCTCAAGCGCTTTGGCGACTTCTTCTCCGACCGGACCTCCCCAGGTGCCGTCCGGATTTTGCCATGCCAACCCATCGTGTTTCCCGGGCGTGCTGAGGATGCGCTGCGCGTACTGGTTCACTTTCGAACCATCGTGTTTTTCCGTGGAATACTCTCCTTGTGCTTCGACGAAACCACGGCAAATCTCAATAGCGTTCAGCTCGTTGGCACCGACGCGCCGATTTAATATCTCCTCACGGCCGACCTTCGTGTCGAAAAACCATTTCCCGTTTTGCTTCACCAGCGGAATCGGAAGGGGAAATTCATCGTTCCCTACCAAAACAGTTGCCTCGTTCGGATTTTTCTTATCTGTCTGGATCGACATTTTTTCTTTCGCTTTGTTGGCAAATTCCTCCGCTCGCTTTTTGTCCATCACAGGATCTTCGGAACTAACGAGATCTTCGCCATCGGGACCGAGGATTTCCTTTGCTGCGGCAGCATCAGAGTTCGCCGCAGCCTGAACAAGGGCGTCGGCCGCTTGTTTCGGTGTGCCGAATTGCTTTTGCCCTGTCGCCGGCGCCGAAGCTGCATCGGATTTCGATGCGGGCGCGGCGTGCGAGTCAAAGCCTAACAAGTAAAGGCTGGCAATCGCAGAAGCGATCAGCGCAAATTTCGAGGAAGTCATAATTTTTGGTGTTGATTTCATATTAATTTCCCTTCGTTGCTTGCGTTTATCTCCGGCGTCCTCCACCGCCGCCACGGCCGCCGCCTCCTCTGCCTCCGCCGCCGCCGCGACCACCACCGCCACGGCTCAT